>FUFK010041279.1_pt1 | contig 84226 bp, 70 predicted proteins | sample 1021851 | NCBI WGS metagenome assembly FUFK01 (sample SAMEA51879418, study PRJEB19060) | metagenome
GAGCACGGATATGGGGGCGCAGCCAGACAGAATCACGTGTGAAAAACTGACCGAGGTCTCGTTTGCTCTTCTCCGACATGGTATCGACCTATCCATGTCAACAGTACATAACCAATGTTCACCATCAAGANNCATCACGGCGAGCACGGCAAACGGCAACAAAATTCTCAAACATTTCCTTCCCGAACTCCGAGTCATTCACCTCGGGGTGGAATTGCAAACCAAATCGGTCCCCCGCCTCGTTCTCCATGCCTTGGACCTTGCACGATGGGCTGCCGGCCGTGATGAAGAAACCCTCTGGGACAACGTGAACTTCGTCGTTGTGCGACTCCCACACCGTTTGGGTTGCCTCGGTGCCTGCAAAAATCGTCCCGCCGCCGTCCACGAGTTCAATATCCATGGCTCCAAATTCGGGTTCTGGTGATTCGCGGGCATCGCCACCGTAGTGTCGCGCCATGAATTGATGGCCTGCGCAAATGCCGAGGATGGGGATGTCGAGCTCAAGGAACGCCCCGCAGTTTCCCAATTCGCCGGTCAAGCCAACCCGTGCCGCGCCCCCCGAGAGGATGAGGCCGTCCAATTCGCGAAGTTCCTCAACGGGCGTGGTGTTGTCGATGATCTGCGTATCCACCTTGAGGTAGCGAAGCATGCGCCATTCGCGGTGCGTCCATTGGCCCCCGTTGTCAACAACATCAATCACGAGGGGTTTGTCAGCCATGCCGCTCACTCTCCCGGATGTGATTGAGGAACGACCATGAACATGCCGATGAGCCAGCGAGGTGCATGAGATGCATGTTCAGCGCTGATGGACGGTGACCGTCCCGCAGACTCGGCACCAGACTTTGATGCCGTCCTTTCGCGGTGTTGCGCCAGCGATGTCAATGCTTGCACCACATTCGCACTTTACGACGGTCTTCATGGGCCAACCCAGCAGGCGGTGCTTCATCAAGTGAACGCTTCAATCCCATGCGATAAGGGTTTGAAACACGACCTTGATGCGAGTCGTTGAGAAATCTTTGATTTCTGAAACGCGTGTCTCCTTGGGCGTGCCCCCGGCGGCTCGAACAAGTCGCTCCAATTGGTCTACTCGGGTGTCAATGGAGGTTCGCTCGATGATGGCCCAGCCGCGCAACAAGCCTTCGCCGTGCGGTACGAAGAGGGGGAATAAATCTGGAAGATGTTCGAAGCTGTCGTGAGGCAGGTTGACGAGGACCACGTCTGCCTTTCCGCGAAGTTCTGGCTCGTCCTTCCACATTCGGGCGTCTTTGCACACCACCGTGGCCGGGGTGAAATCGGTGTTGATTTTTCGCGTCCACCGAGCAATGTTTTGGTGCATCAAGTCCACGGCTTTTGGATTCAAATCTCCGGCGAGATAACCCTGCAGAAGGTCGGTGTCCTTGAGCAATAACACGAACGATGGGCCTACGCCCGCATACGGGTCTGCGACGACCACGGGGCGGTTGATGCGTTGGCGGAACGCACATACCTCGTCGTAAGTTTTCTTTCGTTGATGGGCAAGTCGGGCCGAGTAGTACACTTCGCCAGGGTCCACATCGACGACCTGGTCGTTCTCCTTGACCCGGGTTTTTGTCGTCGTGCTCCCGTCTCGGCTGTGGATGAGGGTGAGGTCGCGTACGCGGAAATCACCCATAACCCCATCATCCGCGCATACCAGACGGAGGGGGGGGATTTGAGCGAGCATCGCTTCGGCGATGGCTTGAGCGTGGGGCTGAGCTTCCTCATCCAGTTTGAGAATGAGAATATCGCCCATAATTTCGTATGAATTTGGCCAGGTGGTTTCAGGTAGAGACTGGAGATGTTCGGGGAGGTGTTCCGTCCAGTGTGTTGGGCCGCGGTTTTTTGGTTCAGCATCCACGTGTGGAAAGCCTTCCCAGCAAGCATCGCCTTCGGCCGGTGCATCGTCGGTAAGTGGAAGGCCGCGATGATGTTCATCGACCTCGACCACCCCCGACTCAGCGAGCCATCCATTGGCCCTGCATCGTTGCAGCCACACCTGTGTCTGCTCGCTCGGCACGCTCAAATGACGCATGGCCCTCGCCCTGTCCAAGCGTCTCGGAGGTTTGAGCATGGCGGCCAGCGAATCCCCTTCCCTTCCCGAAACGGGTTTGTTGCTGGTCGGCATGGGAATGGGTCGGCTGGAGGGCATGACAAAAGAAGCCCTCAACGCCGCCACAAAGGCCGACCACCGGCGCTACGAGGCCTACACGGCGCTTTGGCCCGAAACAGAATTGGCCCGCCTTGAATCGGTCATAGGTTCGGTTCAGCGCGTCATGCGCCCTGAGGTGGAAGAGCCCGACGAACTCTTTGCGCTCGCCAAACAGTCCCTTGTCGCGCTCCTGGTCGTGGGCGACCCGTTGCAAGCGACGACGCATGTGGACCTGCAACTTCGAGCCCAAGAAATCGGCGTGGAATGTCGCGTGTTTCACGGCATTTCCATCACCTCGGTGGTCACCGGTGCAGTGGGGCTTTCCAACTACAAATTTGGACGACAGACGACGCTCACCTACCCATACGGCGATTGGGTTGCTACTTCTCCGCTGGAGGTGCTCGCTTCCAATTGGGAGCAGAATCTTCACACCCTTGCGCTACTGGATTTGGACCCCACGGGCCTCGGTACCGGCGACCAACGGCCCATGCGCCCTGAAGACGCCGTCCAATCCATGCGCCTCATGTGGGATAAATTGCAAGAAACGGCGGATGAGCCGCTTTCCGAAGACTATGTTCGGCTGGCGTTCCGCCAAATGGCCACAAAACTCTACTTGCAACAAAACTTCGATGACATCGCCGTCGTGCTATGTGCCGATATGGGCACACCCGACCAGTCCATCGTCACCACCACGCTCGGGGCTTTGGGTGACGAAAAAGGTGGGCGCTTGAACAGCCTCATCTTCCCTGCAGGCACGGGTGAGGTTGAAGAGAAGGCCGTTCTTCGTTGGAAACGGGGTGAATGAGATGTTTGGCTTGTCGGATGAAGTTGTCTTGTTGCTCTCATTCCTTCTGTTCATGAGTTTCTTTGCCGGCGTCGGCCTCGCTTCCATGCGAGTCAAACAGGACACGACAGACGACTATCTGGTCGCTGGCCGTGGCATGCACCCCGCTTTAGCAGCCCTGAGCGCCGTCAGCACGTGGAACTCCGGCTACATGTTCATCGGGTTCATCGGATTCATTTTCGTCCAAGGCTACTCGGGGATTTGGATCGGTTTGGTCTCGACCTTGGGGCAAGCCGTCGCTTGGATTTGGCTCTACAAATTCATCCAAAAAGAAGGGAATGAGCGCGGTGTTCGCTCTCTTTCCTCGTTGGTCTCGAAAACCGCAGGAGCGCCTGAAGCCAAACTGGCAGGCATACTCTCGGTTGCGTTCCTCTCAATTTACGCTGCTGCGCAATTGGTCGCAGGCGGCGTCGCACTGCAAGCCATGCTCGGCTGGTCGGAAGTCGTCGGCATCCTCATTGGATTTGTGTTGGTCGTCGCCTATTGTTATGCGGGTGGTATTCGTGCCTCCATTTGGACCGATGCAGCGCAATCCTGCGTCATGATCGTGGGCTCGACCATCCTTTGCTACGTTGCCGTTTCTGAGGTCGGCGGATTTTCGGGCTTGCACAACGCATTGAAGGACGTTGACCCGGGAATGGTCAACCTGTTCCCGGCCGACCTGACCTTTGGCGTGACGTTGTGGATTGGTGCCTTCTTCCTCGGTGGGCTCGGGGTCGCAGGCCAACCCCAAGTGGTCTCTCGTGTCATGACCCTCAAAGACGACAAGGATCGCAAACAAGCCGCCATCTGGTTCTTCGTCTGGCAAACGCCCTTCATTGCGCTCATGTTCATCATCGGGCTGGCGTGCCGTGCTATTTTCCTCGACCTCGACGCTTCCCAGGCCCAAGACGGGTTGCCGTTGTTAGCGATGGAGGTGCTCAATCCATTCCTCGCCGGCGTGATCCTTGCATCCATCTTCGCAGCGACCATGTCCACCGCCGACAGCCAAGTGCTGGCGTGTACAGCAGCCATCACCGATGACGTCAAGCCCGAATGGGCGCAAGAGCACAAAACCACGAAACTCGTCACCATGGTCATCGCTGTTTTCGTCACCGTCATTGCACTGGGCGGCCAACAATTCCCGGGCTTTGGCGACTCCGTCTTTGCCTTGGTCGTGCTTGCCGTCTACGGTTTGGGCGGTATCTTCGTGCCGTTGCTCTTGATTCGAATGATGGGATACGAACCCGATACACAGCACACGATTTGGATGATGGTGGCGGCCTTGAGCGCTGTCATCGTTTGGAGTCTCAGCCCGTATGGAGAGGATATTTTCCCATCCATTCCCGCCATGAGTGCGGCGTTTGCGACCCATTTCATCCTCTGCATACAAAACGGCGATGCAAATCCGCTGGGGCGCTTCAGTTTGCCAACGCAACGCACGGCGACCATTGGTGCGGTGGTTATCTTGGTGCTCTTTGGTGCGCTCGAAGGGACCTACCAAGCTGTTGCGCCTGATTCATCGGATTCCTCTGGCAACGATTCGTATCAACTCTCCTACACGGTCGGCGAGTGGAGTCAATCGGAGACCTTCTCGCTGACCGATGGTGATACGCAGACCTTTGAAGTGGTCATTGATGAAACGATGACCGCTGTGCTGCTTGCTGAACTCAGCATCACCTACACCGATACGGGTGAGACCTTCACCGCGGCCTGCGATGAAGTGGTGACTACCCCCGACTACAGTGGCTTAGCAGGGCCTTTTTCTGAAAGTGATGACAGTATGAAATCCACCACTGCTTGCGATACGACCACCGTCGTAGGAAGCATTCGTCCCAACGCCGACCTCAACCAATACGCCAACGAAGGTTCGGGCGACTATACGCTGAACGGAACTGAAAGCGACCTCATCGATGTTCTGACCATGCTTGGAAAAGCCCCCGAGATGATGGGTCCCTTGACCATGGACGTGGCCCTCAACGCCAATAACGGCAATCCAGTGGGCGGTGATAACAGTGAATCGGTGACGGTTACCTTGACGATGCTGGTGTTCCAACCCAGCGGCATGGTGCCGGTCACAGCGTGAACGTCATGCCCTGCTGGCCAACCGTCCACCCCATGTCCATGAGTGTTTGATGTTGCTCGGATGTGGCGTTGTAGAGCGGATTGGTATGGTTGAGGTGGATGAAAATGATGTCCGGGTCGTCGTCCCTTCGTGGCCCAAGCCGTTCCAGTGATTCGGCCACGGGCGGGTGGGGGACCTCAAGTTGGGAGCGCCCCGAGAGTTCGTCGCTGCTCCAGAAGGTGCCGTCCACCAGCGCCACATCGACCTCCAACTGGGTGAGCCATTCTCGGATCGTTGACGCGCCGTAATGGGCAAGTGTATCGTCCCAGCGGTCGTGGTCGGGAAGGAAGAGGACGGAACGATTCGGCCCACGGACAACAAAGGCGTGCATGTCGGAGAGTTCGGCTCGATGCGGGACGGCAATGGGCTCAACATGAACTTCATCGGAAAGTGCATGAGTGACCCCTGACGAAATGGAAGTCGCGGAGAACACCCCTTGGTCGAGCATGAGGGCCCATTGTGGTGTGCGCTCGATGAGACTCTGCATGGAAGAAGAGACGTAGAGGTTGAGGCCGGACGCGTTGAGCGTTTCACGGCCAAAGAGACCCAGGCCGTCCACGTGTCCAAAATGGGCATGGGTGAGGAGGACCGAACGAAGCGGAGGGTGCCCCCAAATGCGGAGTTGTTCACCCAAGGCCCGCGTGGCTTCAATGAGATGGCCTTGGCCGTGTTCGTCAACGATGCCCAAGCTGACTGGGTGCTGGACGTCTTCGGGACCAAGCCCCGAGCAACAGGGTCGTTGGCAACCGGGGTGTGGACGGCCGCCGTCCTGGGCGATTCCAAGCAGGGTCACCGTCGGCATGAGTGGGCCATGGTGGTCATGAACATGAGCCCTTTCACGCGAAGGTCTCAAACCTCACCACCGAGCCCATGTGAACGGGGGACCACTGTGCCAGCACCGTCAAAAGTTGAGTTCCCCGGTCAAAAAAAGACCAAGGCGAGGATGCGCGGGACCAAGCAGGCCAACGAAGCAACGGCGAAAAAGCTCGCTCGGGAGTTGGGTCAGTTCAGAGAGAACCCTCGCAGCCATCTTCCCGCTATGTTGTTCTCCGGAAGACTTCGCTGGGGACGTACCGACCCGGTGACGAAGACGCTCTCGGAAATCGAGCGAATCATCAAGAAAAAAGACGACTTGAAGTGGTTGCAAAAGCGAATGATGGCCAAACGAGGCGACGATGTTGCCAAAGCCTTCGCCGGCTCCCTGCACGCCTCACACGACGAACAATTCAACATGGTGGGTCACTTCAAATCCTCCTCGTTTGGTTCGGGATCTTATGTTCGACGAGGTGACGGAAAACCTGGTTATTTGGCTGGCATTCAAAATTACGCCAACCTGACGTTGCGCATGCTTCCTTGGGAAGACCACGCACGCCGAGGTATGCATTTCTTCAGTTGGAACGGGGGTTTTGTCTGCACCGGCCCCAACCCAAACCCACCCGAGGAATGGTTGGGCGATGTCCTAAAACGCTCAAGATTTGATTTGGTCCGTACCGAAGTTGATGGCCGTACCGTGTGGACGAGTGAAGGACTTGATCCCGAGAGCGTGGTCGAAGGACGGGCTTCAGCCACCGGACACGTCGCATTGCGCTTCCACCACGGGCCTGTGGTNGGTTTGGGGCTTGACGCCCTCGAAACGTTCCAGAAAAAGGATTCCCCATTTGTTCACCACCTCGCCCTGTCCATGCTTCCGCCACTGCTGCCCTCCATCCTCGCCATGGACGCCCATTGGACGCCGGAAGGGTGGCCGGAGGGGCAAGCGCTTCCACAACCATGCCTCGACGGCATCGAGAAGGTGATTGATGCATGGCAAGGCCTGAGCATGAACGAAGGCATCGTCGCCTCGGCCATGAAGCAAACCGTCATGGAAAGCATCGACGAAGGTCTGCTCGTTGGTGAAACTTGGCTTGACGGAACGGAACTTGAGGCGTTGGAAAACGCATTGGGCGCGATGGGTGGTTCAAACGAGGAACGTTTGCTGGCCGCTGAAATTCTACGGCTCGCTCTCACCGACCCTCATGAAGACAGCATTGGCTTGCGAATTGAGGCCAAAGGCAGCCCCGAACAACGCGAAGACCGTTGTATTCGCATCATGAAGGGCGCTTCGTGCGGTGACGTACTCACTGCTTTTTGGCCCACTCACGGCCATGAGGCATTGGCTGTTCTCGGCTTGGAAGGCGATGACGCTGAGGCCATTTGGAAAGAGCAGCGGGACACGCCCAAACCCTTTGGGAAGTTTCTCAAAGGTCTTGACAAAGCCAAAGCCCTCGCTCAGCAAAAGGCTCGCTTCCCTGCTCAAGAAAATGCTGGCCTTGCCGCCGGCCTGATTCACAATTACATCGTCGCCGGCCTGACCCAAGGCATGGGTTCAGTTGAACGGAAAGCCACGGCCCGGCACGCTTCTCTGGACGAGGCGGCTGCGGCATGGGCTTGGCTCGTAGCGGTTGGGCGTTCGGGTGGACAAGAATGGCATTTTGAAAACAACGCCCGGGACCGCGGTGGTGTTTGGGCCGTCCCCACCACCGAACTCTGGTCGATTGGAAAACAACTGATCGACGCTGAAGATGCCGAAATCGCAGATTTGCAAGAAGCGTGGAAGACCACGTTTGAAACACTCAAAACAACCACAGGAAGTTCCTGATGAGTGAACTTCTCTACGAGGAGAGTGCGCCTTCAATATCGGCCCAAAGGTCTTCAACATCTTCGATGCCGATGCTCAATCGAACAAAACCAGGGACCACACCAGCTGCCACTCGGATGTCTTCGGGAATGGACATGTGGCTGGAATTAAACGGGCATTCGATGAGTGATTCAACCCCGCCGAGACTGGTGGCTTCGTAGATGATGTTCAGTTTTCGCATGAAAGCGAGAGCTGCTTTGTCGCCGCCTTTGACGACGAAAGCGACCATCCCCGAGCCATGAGGTAAGACGCGCTGCGCCACCTCGTAATCAGGATGGCTTTCCAACTTGGAATGGTAGACGCGCTCGATGGCGTCGTGGCTTTCAAGCCGCTGGGCAAGGGTGTGGGCGTTCTCGCAAATGCGAGGCATGCGAACATCCAACGTACGCATTCCGCGCTCGAGCAAGTAGCATGANTGCGGGTCGGGGGCTGCTCCAAGGTGCATCTTACACCTGAAGATTTCAGCAATAAGTTCCTTTGAACCAACAACGGCGCCACCCAAAATATCGGAATGTCCGCCCAAATACTTCGTCGTAGAGTGAATGACAAGATCGACGCCCATCGTCAATGGCTTACAGCCCCATGGCGAGGCGAAGGTGTTGTCGATGATCAACAGAAGGTTGTGGCGCTTGGCCACGGCCACCATGGCCTCGATATCGCACACCTTGAGGACGGGGTTGGTCAGGGTCTCGATGTAGAGGAGTTTCGTGTTGTCTTGAATGGCGGCCTCGTACGAAGAGGGGTCTCTCATGTCAGCCATCGTTGTGGAGATGCCAAAGCGAGTAATTTCCTCGGTGAGGAGTCCGTAGGTGCCGCCGTAAATGTCTGCACTGGCGACCATGTGGTCGCCTTCGTTGAGCAAGGCGAGAAGGGTCGTTGAAATGGCGCCCATACCCGATGAAAACGTCTCGGCATCCTCACCATGCTCCATCGCCGCCAATTTCTGAGCCACGGCGTCTGAATTGACGGTGGAGAGGCGGGCATAGAGAAGAGTGTGTTGCGCGCCGGCCGCCCAGCCTGCATAACGTTCGTCGGTCAGTTTGTAGGTCGATGATTGGAAAATGGGCGTGTTGACGGCATCGCCAATGTGTTGCGTGCCGCTGTGAACGGCGCGGGTGGCAAAGCGAGTGGTTTCTTTTTTGTCCGGCATGCGCATCTCCGGTTTTCTCCAGCGAAACTCGCTCCTTGAACGCTTCTACACGGACGCTTGTGGCTCAGGTTGGTCATCTGAATCCGGCGATGTAATTTCCACCAATATGTTTCCGAACAAAAGCACACCACCACCAAACGGAATCCACCACGTCCAACTCACGAGGCTAAGCCCCAAACCAAAGATGGTGGCCCATACCGGTTCAAAGGCGTAGATAATGGCAGCTTGGACTGGATGCATGTGGCGCTGATACGTGTTCAACGCCACCAAGCAGAAGAAGGAACCGCCCAATCCCAAGAGGAATACAGGCACCAGCACCCCTTCCCTTGCCAAAACATCGCTGACCATGTTGGTGGCATCGGTTCCGCTCGATGCAAGGGCGAGAACCAACGACCCGCCCCCGACCACGATAAACGAGGTGAGCGTCAACATCAACGGGTCAAATTCCAAGGTCAATTTCTGTGTAAAAATGATGTGAAGGGCGAAGAAAAGGGCGCACCCAACCGTGATGACCTCACCCCAGCCCCACGAAAGATGCGGTGGGCCTTCGATGAAACCCGCTCCAATCGTCGCCATCAAGACGCCCCAGTAAAGGGCTCGTCGTGGTGGATGTTCGCTCATGCGCATGGTCAGCAAAGCCGTCATGACGACATACAGCGAGGTCAAGAACGCTGATGTTGAGGGGTTGATGTCGTTCAAAGCGACCATTTGACTGACAAACCCCACCAGCATCAAGCTGCCAAGAATCCCTCCTCCACGCCAAATCTCAGAAGACGAGAGCCCGGCCCTCGCCTTTGGAAAGAAAGCGAGTACGAGTACCATCGCAATGAGGAAGCGAAGGGCCACGAGCAGGGCGACAACGGAAAATGTCCCAAAGGTCTCGATTTCAACCTCCAAGGCGTTGAGGGCTTGTTTCATCCAGATGAAGGTCGCGCCCCACACCAAGGTCACAGCCAACAAGACCAACGCGGCTTTGCGACGTTGGGGTTCGAATGACAGGGTTCCTTGGACGGGAGCGTCATTCATGTCCTACGCAGTGGCCCACGGGTCATGAGGGTGGTGGTGATTGAGCCTCCCCCATCCATACCCTCAAAGAGCGCCCCCAATCCATGGAAATCATGGGCGAGCCACGAACGGGAGCGGACGTGGTTTGGAAGCAACCCATCGAGTCCGGTCCTGCTCCAAAAACTGGCGAATCCTTTGACAGCATCGTGGTCGGAGGAGGGCCTGGTGGTTCGGCGGCAGCGGGCTATTTGGCCATGGAAGGTCAACGCGTGCTGCTCATCGAAAAAGAGACGTGGCCGCGCGACAAAATTTGCGGCGACGCAGTGGGCGGCAAATCACTCAGCCACGTGAAGCGCCTTGGCGTCAAAGAGACGCTGGAAAGCACGCCCCACTTCCGCGTGACCGGTATCGTCTTCTCTTCACCCAAAGGCCACAGCGTCCGTGTAGCGCTGCCCGAAGAAGACGTGCAACGACTTGAAGCAGGCTATTCGCTGCCGCGTCAACAATTTGACCACCTCCTGTTCAATCAGGTCCAGCAACTCGTTCGAGACGCAGGTGGAGCGGTGATTCAAGGTGGTGATGTCCGCGACGTCCTGTACGACGATGGTAATGGTGGCGAAGACCCCGGAAAAGGAAGTGGTTCTGCTCGACACGCCCGCGGCGTTGTCGTTCGCGTCGGTGGGCGAAACGGTGAGGAATTGACATTCCACGCCCCAAACATCGTCGGTGCTGCTGGTTATCGCTGCCCGGTGGCAAAATCCATGCTCGAAGATACCTACGAAGAGCCCATGGTTGACCGTTCGCATTACTGCGCCGGCTACCGAGAGTATTGGCGCGGCGTCAAAGGTTGTGAGGACAACGTTGGCGATATCGAGATTCATTTTGTTGACACGATTATTCCCGGCTATTTCTGGCTCTTCCCGGTGGCCGAAGGCGTGGTCAATGTCGGTATCGGGATGGTGATGTCGCTGCTGGATAAGCAATCCAAGAAGCTCAAAGCCCTCCAAGCCGAAGTCATCGCAGAACATCCGCTTTTCAAGGACCGATTTGCTGAGGCTTCGATGATTGCCGGCACCGGAAAGGGTTGGCAACTGCCGTTTGGCTCGCCGAGGAAAAAAGCCAGCAACCAACCTCGTCGTTCAGCAAGCAAAGGCATCTATCTTGTGGGCGACGCTGCATCCTTGGTTGACCCGTTCAGTGGAGAAGGGGTTGGTAATGCGCTCGTCAGTGGTGAAATGGCTGCGCTGCACATCCTCCAAGGTAAAGAGCCAGAAGAATATCAGGAGGCGCTTTGGAAGGCATTGGGTCCAGAGTTGACCAACTCCTTCCGCATGCAAAAGATGAGTCGTCGGGCGTGGTTGCTCAACTGGTTTGTCGGAAAAGCCTCGAAAAAGCCGGCCATTCAAGAGATGATGACGGAAATGATTGCGAGCAAAGAAGCGCAGGAAAATCTCCACTCCCCATGGTTCATGTTCAAGACCTTGATGTTCTAAGGTGGCACCATGGACGCATCCCTTTCGGGCATTGACGCCGTTTTTCTCGACCTTGACGGGACCATTTACTTGGGCGGCGAACTGATTGATGGCGCCGAAGCCTTTCTCGAGCGGTGCAAAGAACAAGGCGTCCAACGCTACTTCCTTTCCAATAACTCATCCAAATCGGTCGCCCAATACTTGACCAAACTTCACGCCCTCGGTCTTGAAGCCACGGAAGACGATGTGCTGCTTTCAACCCACGACCTGTTGGCCTGGTTGCAAAAGAACGACATCACGAAGACGTGGTTGGTTGGTACAGAAGGCATGCGCAGCATGCTCGAGGCGATCGGGGTGGAGACGAAAAGTGCAACCCCCGAATATGTTGTGCTGGGTTACGACACGGAGTTAACCTACGAGAAAATCGCTCAAGCCAGCATCCACATGCATGCAGGTGTGCCGCTCGTCGCCAGTCATCCCGACATGGTCTGCCCCAGTCCTGACGGTGGTTTGCCCGATGTCGGCGCCTATCTTGCCATGTTCAAAGCGACCACCGGTGTGGGCCCTGAACACATCACGGGCAAACCCAACGCCGGCATGATTCTTCACAAAATCGAAGCGCTTGGGCTGCAACCAGAACGCTGCGCTATGGTGGGNGACCGGCTCTATACGGACATGGCGATGGCGACACGCGCAGGTGTTGTGGGAGTTCTCGTCCTTTCTGGCGAGGCAACGCAAGCCGATGTTGACGCATTGCCCGCTGGGGCTGAACAACGACCCTCCGTCATCGTGGGCAGCGTGGATGAACTCTTGCGGTGAACAGCATGAAGCTCTCCCAACGTTGGAAATGGTGGCGGGAACGACGACGCCATCATCCTCCCGATGACATTCATCGTGCCGGTGAATTGGCCGAGCAGCGGCTTGCGAAAATCAGCCGCGCTGCGGGAAAAAAGAACGGTTGGCACGTCTTTGAATCCGTGCGCATACCCGATGCTGAGCAAGGTGGAAAGCGAGAAATCGACTTGGTCATCGTCGGTGGAAACACATTGCTCGTGGTTGAACAAAAACACTGGTCGGGGTCCTTTGAAATCAACGCCGAGGAGGAATTCATTCAGCACCGGAAGAACGGTACGACCCACAATCACAGCACCGTCAATCAGCGCATTGCTCGGAAGTCTCGGATGCTTGTAGCGATGCACAACGAGCGCGTGGGCAAAGATGACGGGGTTGATGTGCGGGTGGTGCTGGCCTTCACCAATCGAAATTTGGATTGGCCTTCCAACGTCATGGACCTCGGCAGCATCGTCAAGGATGAGGCGGGCTTCATCGGCCTATTGGAAGACGAAAACCCCGGAGAGTTGAATGAGGCCCTGTTGGAAACGTTGCAGGGTTTTGGCACCTGGGATGAAGTGGAATTGAATGGCGGTCTGATGTGCAAAGGCGACGTGTTGGATTTGGGATTGGGCGATGCTGTTGTTGAATGGCAGGCTGGGCGCAGGGTTCCTTTGAAAGGTTCGATGACGCATCCCAACGGCTTCTTCTCACTGTTTACGGCTCCACCAAGTCAACTCCGCCTGCAGGCTGGTGAGCGGCATATGGAAGCAAAACTCCCGTTTGGAAAAACGCTGAAAATGCATGTTGTTGGACGAAAAAACCCCGAAGACATCCCTTGGTCAACCGTTGCTGCGCTCAACCTCTCCACCCCTTCGTTGAACGATGGATTGGGTCAACACTTAGAGAAGCCTTGAAGCAGGTTGCAACGGGGCCCACCATCATGGCAGCGATGTGGATTGAAGCCATCGGTCTGGTGGCCGGTGCGTTGGGCATCGTCGCGTGGATTCCACAAATTCGAGACGTCTGGGTTCACGAACGGCACGAAGGCATCTCCCTGACCACCTTCAGCGTTGTCACGCTGGCACTGGCCTTGTGGCTCATTTATGGGATTCTCGTCGAGTCACTGGCGATGATTGTCGCCAACGTGTTCACTCTGGTCGTCATCCTTGCGGTCCTCATCGGCGTGCGCCGATTGCGGCTGCGCGAAGCAGCGGCGTGAGTCTCAACAAACCGACTTCGTGGTCGAAATGATCACGGAGCCGATTTTGTAGGGGTCACCGTTGGAGGCAGGTCGGCGGTCTTCCAGTCGGCCGACCCAACCGTCGGTGGGGACGGAGGCAGGAACACGAATCGATGCACCACGGTCAGAGACGCCGTAGGAGAACTGGTCGATGGATTGCGTCTCGTGGAGACCCGTCAAACGCTCTTCGTTGTGAGCACCGTAGACGGCCATGTGCTTCTCGATGTTTTGACCAAAAGCTTCGCAGATGCTGTCAAAGAGTTCCTTGCCACCCTTGTCGCGCATGGCGCCGTTGGAGAAGTTGGCGTGCATACCTGAACCGTTCCAGTCGCCCTTGATGGGTTTTGGATGGTATTCGATGTAGTAGCCGTAGCCCTCGGTCAAGCGGTCAAGGAGGTAGCGTGCAACCCAGAGTTCGTCGCCGGCTTGCTTGGCGCCCTTGGCGAAGATTTGGAATTCCCACTGGCCGCAGGCCACTTCTTGGTTGATGCCTTCGAAGTTGATGCCAGCCTCNAGNCAGAGGTCGGCGTGCTCTTCGACGAGGGNNCGNCCNTGGGTGTTCTTTCCACCTACGGAACAGTAGTAGAGGCCTTGTGGACCTGGGTAGCCACCCACAGGGAAACCAAGAGGGAGTTGCGTGTCAACGTCCATGATGAAGTATTCCTGCTCGTAGCCGAACCAGAAATCGTTGTCATCGTCATCGATGGTTGCACGGCCGTTGCTAACGTGCGGTGTGCCGTCAGGGTTGAGGACCTCGCACATAACGAGGTAACCGTTCACGCGCTGGGGGTCAGGAAAGATGTTCACGGGCTTCAGCAGGCAGTCGGAGGAGCTGCCATCGGCTTGCAAGGTGGACGAACCGTCAAACATCCACATGGGGCACTCTTCAACCGTGCCACCAAAGTTTGAGCGCACCATCGTTTTGCTGCGCATGTTCTGCGTTGGTTCATATCCGTCGAGCCAAATGTACTCCAGTTTTGCTTTGTCTATCATGGGTATCAAACGCCTCGCTATGAGGACGGTATATGAATCATACGCCTAGTAATATTGCAAGAATTCAAATCGTTTGTTCAAAAAAATAAGTATTTGTTGTGTTAATGATTGTTAAATTGCTGGCGGATTTGCATATCTGTTGACAATTGCGCGGTGGGGAGGTCTTTTTCCCGGCAGATGCTCAATTCCTGCATCGAAGAGGGGAAACTCGCTGAGACGCCCCGCCGAGATGATTACTGGTTGTTGGCAGCATCGTCGCCCTGTGGGGTGATGAGAATCGTTGAGCCATCTCGGTCGATGACAGGAAGCGTCAACTCACCCGAGTTCACCGTGATNGGGCANGTGTTNCTGCANGCNGGTGGNAGGTAATCCTCNCCTGNNTGNGTCAAGACGATCTCGAGCGCGTGCCCCGCTGGTAGGATAACGTCCATGCCCTGGAATTCCATGAGCATCGTAATGGGTGCAAAAGGCACGACGGTTTGAGCGTCATAGCCACCTGCATGGTAGCGAACATCCATGGTGGCGTGACCGAAACGGAGGCCTGTTTCAGCGTCGCGAAGTTCGGCGAAAATTTGGCCACCGTCGAACGAAGGTGTGACATCGAGGTGCAGTGTCGGCAGGCCGCTGATGTGGGTGTCGTGCTCCATCGACATGGCGTCACAAGCGACGACCACGGTCGAGGATGAGCCAACCGAGCCGCTTGCTGAGCACGTGGCGGGTTGCCATTCGAGGTCGGCGGGAGGCCATGTCTCTTCGATGCGCCACTCTCCATCGTTTCGCTGAATTTGTGCGTGAAGGAGGGGTTGTTCACCGATGCCTTTGAGGTAGTACTCCATCCATTCAAACAGGTCTTGACCCCAATCCCACCGNGTCATGTTTTGGATGGCCTCGCCCCCGTAACCCGATTCTTGGTTGTTGTGTTTGGTCCACTGGTCGGGGTAATTATGCTCCCACTGACCGAGCATGCCGCCCACTTCGTAGCCGGCGTCGATGTACGCCTGATACCAGTGGGTGCCCGGAGGGCCGCCGAAGACCTGGTGGGGGTCAACNTTCCAATCTTGCATGCCCTGGACCCAGTAGATGCTGCCGTTGTATTTGCCCAGTGCTTTGTCGATGTGGCTTCGCTCGTCGTAGTAATTGTCCATGTAGGGGTCGAGTTCACCCAGGCCGTATCGCGTCGGGCCAGCGAGGAAGCCTTCAACCACATCGCCGCACATATTGTCAAGATCATCGCTGTCATAATCCAAGATGGANCCGCCGTAATTGGAGTGCATCACTTGGCTGCGCGCTTCGGCGCTGCCGTTCTTGTACAGAAGCGGGCCGAGCGCCGTCGTCCCTGAAATGGGCACGATGGTCTTCAGGTACTCGCTGCCCTGAGCTGCTGCTTCCCAGGCTGTCGCGCCCTCGTAGGATTTCCCGTAGATGGCCACGTGGCCGTTGCTCCAATTTTGGGTTCCAAGCCACTCCACGGCTTCGTGAATGCCTTGCCCCTCGCCGTCGCCGCGATAATCGAAACACCCCGTGCTTTCCTCGGTTGCGAACACAGCCACTTGGGCCAAAGCGTAGCCGTGAGGGATGAAATTGTCGTAAATGAATTCCCCGCGCCCAGCGCCAACGACATTGGTTGGCGTGGATTGGCTACCGGGCGAGCCGTAGTCAAAATACGGACTGACGATGGCGATGACGGGCACTTGTTCGCCAGCTTCGGTATTCGAAGGGAGCCAGTAGGAAAGGTGGACTTCAGCGGTGTTTGGACCGCCTTCCCAGGTGCCGGTGGTGTCGACGTCGATGAAGGCCTCCTGTACTGGGAGCGGTTGGTGGGGGCCGTCCTGCAAGACTCGGGCATAAGAGCCGGTCCAATTCCACTCGAGGGTGTGGCGNTCGTAGATGTCAGGGTATATGCTCTCAACCTCGCTTTCAGGAGTTGCCTCTGTTTGACCAAAGCACCCAGAAAGCGGCATCAGCAACAACAGAAGGACCAGAAGAACCGCCTGTCGCATGGTCCTCGGACGAACGGGTGCATCATGAACATGATGTTCGCATCTTGAACCGCCCATCGCCACAACCATTGAGGAGGGGGGGCGCACAGCCACCATCATGGAGCCGAGTGATGCGTGGGGGATGCGCTGGCAAAGTTCTGCGTCGCCACTGGCAAAGCGCTACATGAAAGTGGCCACGGCCAAGCAATCCTTGGTCTGCCTCGCCGCTGACCGAAACACCATGGCGGGCTTGTTCAACCTCATCGAGGACGTGGGCGAACANGTGGCTGCCCTCAAAACGCACGTGGATTTGGTCGATGATTGGACGCCGGAAGCATGGGCAGAATTTTGTCAAGCAGCCCACGAAGCAAATCTGCTCATTTTTGAAGACCGGAAATTCGCAGACATCGGAAAAATCAGCCGAGCACAAATGGCCGGAATTTACGACATTCGCTCGTGGTCTGATTTGGTCACGGCCCACCTCATCAGCGGGCCCGATGTTGTTGACGGTTTGCAAGCCGGTTGGACGGATGTCGGTCGCACCGGTGGCGTTCTCCTTCTCGCTCAAATGTCAAGCCGCGGAAATCTACTCCACCCCACCTACACCGCTGAAGTGGTGGAAAAGGGGGCTGCCCACCCAGGCGTGTTTGGCTTCATTGGAAACGGTTCACGGCCCGAGGAATTGAAGGCGCTGCGNGCCGCTGTTGGTGATGGAAAAATGATCTGGACGCCGGGCGTGAATCTCGCTGTAGGCGATGGGGAAATGGGCCAGCGATACGGCGACCCCACCGAAGCGGTCATGGCCGGTTCAGACTGCATCATCGTGGGTTCAGGCATCCACAAAGCCGACGACCCAAAGCAAGCGGCTGCAGCGTATGCACGGGCTTCATGGGACGGTTTGACAAAGCGAGACGGGTGAATGCATGCTNTTGGAGATGGCGTTAGCTTCGCTTAGCCTTCTCTTTCCTGCGTGGTTGATTTGGCGAGCCTTTTCCACATCACGACAACTCGAACAACGGCTTGCAGGGGGCGACGCGACCCTCATCGACGACGACCGTTTCAACGTTGACCGGGTTACGCTGGGCCCGCCCGGGACTGAACTCATTGAGGACGTGCAATTTGTAGCGGTCCAAACTCAACCTATTGCGTACGCCACGCAACCAATCACGGTTGGTGAGCAGAAATTTGGAGAATGATACCATGGGAGCCGGGGGGAGCATAGAGCGAGAACGGCGGTTTTTTGTCGATGGGCGTGAGGAAAAACCTTGGCGCAACGATGACCCAAAACACATTGAGCAACACTACCTGGACCGTGAGTTACTATCGCTCAAAGGTGATGTATTGGACTACGACGGAACCGTATTGTTTGCCCTTGAAGGTGATGACCTCTCCCTCTACCGAGAGAACACCGGATGGGGGGCCCGATTACGAAGGAAAAATGACGAGTTCATCTTCACTTCAAAGACAAAGGGAGGGCTAAAAGACGATGCTTCAAACTATGAAATTGAGGGTAACATCGCAGAAGAAACCTACCATCAAATCCTCCATGGAAGGGTGGTCCCGCATATCCGGAAAACTCGTTATGTTTGGAAAGACGTTCAGGGGCTGGAATGGGAAACCGATGAATTTGAAGGCCCACTTGCCGGACTTGTACTGGCAGAAGTTGAATTGGAAGCAGACCAGGAGATTGACGAGCTTCCTCCGTGGGTGGGTCAAGAAATCACAGGACTGAGTTCGTGGTCGAACCGAGCCCTGGCCGAGACCCTCGCATCACGAAGCGATTGAGGCGACAACCGCCTGAATCACGCGGTCGACCTCATCGTCGGTCATTTGGTGAAAGACTGGAATGGCCACCAAACGATGAGCGATGTCGTCGGTCACGGAAAGGCGTTGCTCGTGCTGTGGATGGTTCGCATAGACCTGTTGCCGATGGCAAGGGGTCGCGTAGTAGATGCGGGAATCGACACCGGCTTCCTCAAGCGTATGGCGCAGATGTTGCGGGTCGTCGGCCAGAAGGCAATATTGGTGCCAGGCATGAAGAGTTCCTTCTCGCNCGGCAGGAATGGTCAAGCCTGGAAGGGAAGTGAAGGCTTCGTGGTAGCGCTTGGCAATCGCACGGCGGCGTGCTAACCATCCATCCAAACGTTGGAGTTGCACGCGCCCGATGGACGCCGTAACCTCGGACATGCGCAAGTTTGAGCCGAGTTCATGAGATTCCAAGCGAGCATCTCGGCCGTGATTGACCAAGGCATCCATCCTCGCAGCAAGGTCGTCCCGTCGCGTCATCATCATCCCGCCCTCGCCACCAACGGCGAGGTTTTTCGAGGGGAAGAAGGAGAAACAAGCGACATCGCCAACGCCACCTGCTTTGATGCCCGATGCTGCCACAGCGCCGTGTGCTTGAGCGGCGTCTTCGATGTAGGCGATATCGTGCTCTTTGCACCAGTCAACCAATGCATCATCGCACATCTGCCCGAAGAGGTGAACGGCGATGACGGCTTTGGTTCGTGGCGTTCGTGCCGCCTCAAGTGAGGCGAGGTCCACACACCAATGGTCGGGCTCTACGTCAACGAAGACCGGGGTGGCACCAACGAGGGAAACGCATGTCGCCGTAGCGATGTAGGTCAAGGACGGGACCAGTACTTCGTCACCCGGGCCGACGTCAAGAAGGCGCATCGCGCCCCAAAGGGCGACCGACCCGCTCTGACAAGGTGTTCCTTGAACGGCCCCACAATATTCAGAAAATTCTTTTCCAAACGCTTTGCCTTGCGGGCCCTTAACCCAATGAAGGGAGTCCAGCGTACCGATGGCCGCTGCGCGCATGTCGTCGTCCCAAGACGGGCGAGCCATGGGGATGCGTTCCATGCGTCGGCGTGTCTCTTCTCCTCCTTGAGTGTGCGTTTTGGCCACCCTCCTCGTCGCGCCTTTGAAGACCCCCAACCAAGTTCGGCCTCCCATGGTGTCTCCGGACAAGGGTGGTGAGCCGTCGTCTTCACCCGGCCCTGACATCGTGGATGGTCTGCCGTTTGGCGGGCTTGTTGATGATTTATTCAACGAACAACCGTCCGCCGAAGAAGCCCCTTCACCTTCGGTTACACCTCCATCTACGGCCCCCTCAGCCCGCCAATACAAGCCAAAGGGCCTGTTTTTAGGAAACCGAAGAGACACGGGCGAACCGATTGATATTGCTCCTCAGGTGCTCGCTCGCCACGGCGCCATGTTGGGGTCCACCGGTTCAGGAAAAACCGTCATGGCCAAAGCGCTCATCGAAGAAGCTGCGCTCGCTGGCATCCCGTCCCTCATTATCGACCCACAAGGTGACCTCGCTCGTTTAGCCCTCGGCATCGACATGGGTGAACTCGAGGAAAAGGACGGTATTGTCGCACGAGCCAAGCAATTGCTCGACCGTTGTGAAGTTCGGATTTGGACACCGCTTCGAAGCAAAGGTTTGCCGCTCTGCATTGACCCGTTTCGCGCCCCGCCGGCGGATTTGGACCCGGAAGAAGCCATCACAGCGTGGGACATGGTCGCTGCAGGCTTTGCCAACCTCGCCGGATTTGATGTGGAAAAGACACAGGGCAAGACGGTCAAACCCTTCCTCTACGAAATTTTGGTTGAAGGAACCCGTTGCGGTTTGGACGTCGGCGATTTCCAAGCCTTGGCNCGCGTGGTTCGGGANCCTCATCAGGAATTCATTCGCCACCTCTATCCCGAATGCTTTGACCAGGACGAGGAAGAAGAGAAGGTGGACCCACCCACATGGAACGAAGTCATGGCCGAACACCGTTTAACGGACTTTGAGGAGCGGCTTCCAAAAACAACGCGAAACGATCTTGCTCGCCGGCTCGCAGCCTTTTCCTCCGGTGTGAATCAACTCCTCTTTTCCAACGGCGTTCCCATTGACATCGATGCCTTCGTTGAACCGGCTGTGCCGGGAAAAATCCCGCTCAACATCGTCTACCTCAACACCATCCAGGATGAGAACCAAAAGCAATACTTCGTCCAAGAATTGTCTCGGGAGCTCTACGATTGGATGCTGACGCAACAACCTGCTGACGGCGAACTCAAATTGCTGTTCTTCATGGATGAAGTCGCTCCTTACCTCCCGCCCCATCCGCGAAANCCTCCAGCGAAAGACCTCATCAAACTCATTTTCAAACAGGCCAGAAAGTACGGCGTAGCGTGCGTGCTGGCGACCCAAAACGTCAGTGACGTTGACTACAAGATTCTCGCACAAGCCAACACCACCTTCATCGGTCGATTCACGCAACCGCAAGACGTTGAGAAGGTTCGTCACCTGCTCAAGGAAAGCGGTGGTGACCAAGATTTGGTCGCCCAACTCCCCACGCTTGGACCCGGCCAGTTCCAAATGGTCGCACCCGACGTGGACGCCAAGCCAGTTCCCATCCAGTGCCGTTGGCTCTACACCGACCACGGTGCACCGCTCAACGAGGACCAGGTGGAGGAGATCATCACGCCTGAAATCCGGGCTTGGGCCCGAACCCGTTCAGCGCAAGGCGGTCGTTCACGCGGCGCAGGAGCAGCTCACGCTGCCAGCCGTGGTTCTTCTTGGAGCGGTGCTGATTCGTGGGAGCACGGGGCAGCCGAAAGCATCGTTGAAGCCGCTCGCATCAAGTCCGCAGGAGGCATGGCGGCAGCAGGTCACGGGATTGTTGACGATTCTGCATTTGAAGTGAAACTCATGGGTGGGCTTGCCGTTCTTCGGGACGGTCGNGACCCGCTCTACACCATGCAGGCGGCGACCAACGTGGCAACCGTGTTGGTTCTCGGTTGGGTCATGGCGGCACTGATGTTGGCGTGGCGCGACGCTGATCTTTCGGGATGGTGGCTGCTGGTAAGCGCCACGACATGTCTTGCAGCAGTGGGTGTGTTGGTGCTGGAATGGGTGCTTGGCCACGATGCTGAACTCTTGCAAAAATTGAGTCGTTTTGCTCACACCTTCCAAATGCTTCAGGTCATTTGGTTGTGGGTGCTGTTGGGATGGGTCGTGTTCGGTTCACTCGATTTGCGGGGCGCCGAACCCTTCCTTGAAGTGGTGGTCGTTTGGGTCACCTTGTTCTCCGGTATCGAATACCTGACGCGTTTCCAGTTGGGGCGAATCCGTTGGAACGGTGGCTCCGCGCTTGACAAAATCGTCGGTGTTTCAGCCCTCCTGACGAAAGCCGAACTGACTGAAATGAGAGCAACCTCACGCGAATTGCTGAGCGCTGTGCGCTGGATTGTCCACGGAGCGACCTTGGTGTGGCTGTGCTGCTTACTCGCTTTCCAAAGTGGCGTGTTGCCCGATGGTTCCTCGCTTTCCACCTGGGGCCGCCCAACCCTTTGGCTCGCCTCGGTGTACGGGTTGATGTTTTGCAGCGAAGCGTGGTTGCGTTTGCGTGGACGATGGCCAAGTGAACATAACACCTCAAATCATTGATTGAAGTGCGGTTTGTGCAGGAAAAGGAATAGATACGGCCTGCGTGAATAGAGTCCTATGGAAGACCGTTTGGTTGAGGAGCTCGTTGTTGGCGTTGGCGAGGTCGTGGGCGACAAAGTTGAGTCGGTTGTTGGCGACCGCCCCTGGGTGTATTCGCTGTGGCGCTTCTTGCTCTATGCCGTTCCGATCGGGTTGTGTCTCTACCTCCTCAACGGTGTTTACGATTGGATTTGATGGGTGTGGACCATGGAAGACCACCCGTTCATCCCCCTGAAGTGGACCGAGCGCTCCTCTGAAGAAATGCTGGCCTTAGCCGAAGCAAACTACGTCGAACTTGCCCAGCGCCGCACCACGCGGCATTTCTCAACTCGAGACGTGCCTCGCAGATTGGTGGAACTCGCCATTCTTTCCGGCTCAACCGCGCCCAACGGCGCCCACCTACAACCGTGGACCTGGGTCGCCATTCGGAGCGCAGAACTGCAGCAGAAAATTCGTGAAGCGGCGGAAGAAGAAGAGCGGAAGACCTACTCGGAGCGCATGCCAGAAGCCTGGTCGGAAGTGCTGGCGCCACTGGGAACAGACGCGGTCAAGGCCCACCTGACCGATGCGCCGTGGGTGGTGGTGCTGTTCAAGCAAAAGAAACGTCAACGGCCTAACGGAGAATGGGGGCCCACCTACTACACCACTGAGTCATGCGGCATCGCCGCTGGGATGTTCATTCAGGCTGTTCACAATATGGGNCTNGTGACCCTNACNCANACGCCTTCACCGATGGGNTTCCTNNGAGAANTNCTNGNNCGCCCNAAGCACGAAGAAGCCATGCTCGTCATGCCCGTTGGCTACCCTGCAGAGGATGCTGAAGTCCCCGACATTCACCGAAAAACGCTGGATGAAGTCGCCATCTTCTTCGACGAGCAGGCTTGAGGAAAGGTCGCGGTGTTGATATACGCGAGGACAGAGCGAAGGTCGGCGCAGGAGTCGCCCAGCTTGGTCAAAGGCGCTGGGATGAGGTCCCAGTCCGTAACGGTTCGCAGGTTCGAATCCTGCCTCCTGCACTCTAATTCGTTCAAATCTGCGCAAGGCAGGATGAGAACTGCACGACCGCAAGGTCGTGTGAGTGAGAATCCTGCCTCCTGCACTCTTCGCGATGAACATCAGCGCAAGGCAAGATGAGAGCTGCACGACCGCAAGGTCGTTTGAGTGAGAATCCTGCCTCCTGCACGCTTAACAATTAACTCCAGCGCCGGGCAGGATGAAATCACAGTCCGTAGCAGTTCGCAGGTTGGAACGCTGCCCTCTGTACGCTTCGTGATGAACATCTGCGTAAGGCGAAAAGACGGACGCGCACCTCTTCTCTATACCGCCCTATACTCCTCAAAATCACATGACGAGGATTCAAAAAGGGAAGAAAAAGCCCAGCAATTGGTGATGGGCTCTTGAGCAATGAAGACCGAGGAATTTTGATCGCCGTCGAAGGCATGGACGGCAGTGGAAAATCCACGCAGGCCATGCTCCTGTTCAACTGGATACATGCCCTCGGCCTTCCCGTCCACCACACCGAATGGAACTCCAGCCCCGTTGTCGCAGCAGCAACCAAGGTAGGAAAAGATACCAAGCGGTTGAAACCGTTGACCTTCCATCTCATTCACGCCGCTGATTTCGCAGACCGATGGAGCAAACAAATTGAGCCCATGCTCGAGGTGGGTGGCATCGTCATTTGCGACCGATACAAGTTTACTGCGATGGCTCGTGATGGGGCGCGAGGCGTTGAGAGAACCACCATTGAGGGAAATTATTCCTTTGCGCGAGAACCTGACATCACCCTGTATTTTGATATCCCGCCCGAGGTGGGCTACGACCGAATCGTGAAGGGTCGACCAACGCTCAAGTTTTACGAGGCCGGACTCGACATGGGGTGGACGTTTGACCCGTTCGAATCCTACAAAATTCTCCAAGGAAAAATCAAGGACATCTACGACGGGTTGGTCAGCGAGGAACGCATTGTCCGAGTGGATGCCATGGGGACGGTTGCCGAAGTTCAAACACGGGTTCGTGCACTGATTTCCGAACACATCGACTTCAGCAACATTGACCCCATTGATGAAAACGACCGGACCGCCGAAATGATTCGTATGTCATCGTTTGACTGGGGTGCGCTTGAGGAGGACGAAGTATGACAACCGAAGGCAAGCTCATCGTTATTGAAGGGCCCGACCACGTCGGCCGTTCCATGCACGCTCGGTTGCTGAGTGAGCGACTCAAGGCTCATGGCGTCGCCGTTTCCATCGTCGGTCTCGCCCGCTCAACGCTGTTAGCAGACCTCATCAAGAGTTCGAACACGGCGCTGCATCAACTGAATTGGAGGACACGAGCTTTGCTTTACGCAACCGACCTTCACGACCAGTACATCCACCAAATCCAACCCCTTCTGGCGGCCGGTTTCGTCGTCATCGCCGACCGCTATACGATGACACCGCTGATTCGAGAATCCATTCGCGGCGGCGACGAAGACTGGATTCGTGGCTTGTACAGCAACCTGCCTCAACCCGATGTAACCGTGGTGCTCCAAGCCGGTGGTCGCCGCCTGCTCAACCGCATGATGTACAACGAATCGCTGACCAAACTCAACCACTTCGAAGCCGGTGCCGATATGGCCCTCTCGCCCTCCATCACCCGATCGTTTTTGGAATACCAAAAACTCCTTCGAAAGGCCTTCATGAACAAGGCGAACGAAGGCGGTTATCCCGTCATTCACACGCGGGAGAAAGTCGAGGATGTTCACGCGTCGATTTGGACGCACGTCAAACCGTGCGTGGCTGACATGCTCCAATCCATCAAGAAATGAGNGACGACAACGGTATTCTCAACCGTGGGATTTCAACATCAATGCAATGTTTTGATGACTTGGGTTCCATAAGAAGGCCATTCGTGGCCATTTGCACCACCAATGCCTTGCTGACGGAGTTCGCAGGAGCAGGGGGCCACGCCTCCACAGCAATGCGTTCATCGTCCTGATAGTCAAACACAAGAGCGGGGACGCGCTTCAATCCCAAACGGAGGCTGGCTTGATGCCGGTGATGGCCATCGAGGATCGTCATGGTTTTGCGGTCAACAAGCAACGGCTTGTGAAAGAAACCGTTGCGTTGAATTTTTTCAGTCATCTCTTCAACGCGCCAGGGGAGGGTTTGCTCATGAGGCCGCAGACGAGCGACCTCCACAAGTTCCCACGACATGAAAGCCAGTTAGAGAAGGCCGTTCATAGCCCTTCGGTTTCCCGGTTGTGCCGTCATCCGCCGGCGGCCAATTCAACGCGGTGGTGAGGTGTGTCAACGCTCGACTGATGGTCGCGAAGTTGGTTCAAAAACGAGCAAATCATCTCAACCGCTTGTTGGCAGCCGTTCTGTATGGTCGGGCGGGGCCCGGGCGTTTTCAAGCGTTGAAGGACCTCATCGAGTTGAGCGATGGACGTTGAACGAGGATGAACGACCTCAACATGTGGAAAGGTGTTCGTTGCCAGCGCACCGTTGATTTCCTGTTCGACTTGNCCGGGTTCCGGGAAACAAAGTGANGGGANNCCNAGNCANCCGACCTCGCCGAGCAGTTGNGTGCCGGCGGTTTGAACGATATAATCCGCAGTCACCAAATCTTCAATGAACCCGTCGTTAGAAATGGGTCGAACCTCCACGTTGGCAGGTACCTCGTCGGGGTAGTGCCCGTAGAGTTTGAGCATCAAACCGTGGGATTCCGCATGCGCAGCAAGGGCAGGCAGATGGTGCAGCACGCTGTGACGGAGATAAGCGATGGCGTGGGTGCCTGCCGGGNGCCATGAATCCATGGTAAACTCAGGGCGAAGCATCGGGCCGAGGAGATGCGCAGATGGTTTGTTGGCCTCTAAATTGAAGCCTTTTGAGACGAGACTGAGGTCGGGGCGGGGCGCAAAGACACGACACATGATTTTGATTGGAAGGAGTTTCAATCGCTGCCTTCGATTCAGGAGGTGTTTCAATTTCGCATCGATTGCAAATCGTTGTGAATTAAAGGAAATTAACGGCACATTGAGGCGGCGTGCAACACCTGCAAAGGTGGGTTCAAAATCGGTGATCAAGGCATCTGGGCCCCAGGTGCGAAGCTGTTCAATGGCGGCCTTACGTCGTTGACGATGTCTGAGAAAAAAACGCAGAGATTCCAAGCCCGTACGGAGATACGACACGCGATTTCGCACGATGACAAACCTTGGTGTTTCAAGATGGTGCACCGCTTCTTCGCCAAAGCGTTCTCGAAGAAGTTCAATGGCATCACCGCACGTGAAAAACATCACTTCGTGCCCTTGGGCGATGAGCCCATCGGCGAGTGTCAGGGCTCGCGTGGTGTGACCTCGGCCCTCGCCTGCGAGCGCGTAAGCGATCCTCAAGCCAAGGCCTCCATGAGCCTTGATGAAGCATTCTCGAGCGCCAACGGGGGTTCCACCTCTGCCAGTCGCTGCGCTGCGCGGGTTCGCAAGGCCTGAATGGTGGACGTCGATGGAGCGTAGTGGAGAATGCCCATCGTGCCGTCCATGGCTTCCGTTGTAGCGGTACAGGATTCCACCCAATCGCCGTCGTTCCAGTACTCAATCCCGTTGATGTTTCGAAATTCAGCACGATGAATATGACCACACACGACCCCATCATAGCCTGCTCGTTGGGCGGCCTCGGTCACGGTTTCAGCGAACTTTCGGTAGGTTTTGCTGCTCTTTTGCAGTGCCCGCCTTGCAGCCGCAGCCAACGACCACGGTCGCATCCCCAAGCGATGGCGTATCCAAGCAACGGGGCGATTTAATTTCATCAGAAACTGACAAGCGATGTGCCCGAGATGGCACAACATTTTGCTGTGGCGCATGAACAAATCAAACTCATCGCCGTGAATCACCCACAAACGACGGCCGTCTGCCGTGGTGTGCACTGCGTCTCGTTGGACCGAAATCCCATTGATGGAGGCATTGGCCCATGCTCGAAAACTGTCGTCGTGGTTTCCAGGGATGTAAATCACTTTGGTGCCGCGTTCGGCCTTCTGCATCAGGTTCCGGAGAATGTTGTCGCAGTCTTCGTTCCACGACCATTTGCGCCCCAAAACCCACTGGTCGATGATGTCGCCGACGAGGTAGATCGTTTCGGCGTCGTGGGTCTCAAGAAAAGCGAGCAATTCAGCGGATTTGACGCCGTTAAGACCAAGATGCCAGTCAGAGAGGAAGAGCGTCCGGTAATGTTCGGTCGTAACGTCCAGATGCTCCCCTCAATTCGCATTGGGTTTAGGAAGCAATAGTCTCGTCGGAGGAATATTGTGTATCCCTATAGAGAGATATGGTTTCAACCGAAACGGCCGGAGACGTACCGAGCGGTCAGTTCCTCTTTCGGATCGCCAAAAATCTTGGCCGTTTTGTCAAATTCAATCAGGCGACCAAGGTACATGAAGCCCGTGTAGTCGCTGACACGTTGAGCCTGCGACATCGAGTGGGTGACNATCACGACGGTGAAGTGCTTTTTCAGTTCAAGAATCAGTTCCTCGATTTTTGCCGTTGCGATGGGGTCCAAAGCGGAACACGGTTCGTCCATCAAAATCACCTCTGGTTCGACTGCGATCGTTCGCGCAATGCACAGGCGCTGCTGTTGGCCGCCCGAGAGACTGGTGCCCAGCTCGTGGAGGCGATCGTTTACTTCCTCCCAAATCGCCGCTCGTTTCAGCGACTCCTCGACAATCCGGTCAAGTTCGCGCCGGCTTGGCGTGTAGTGAAGTCGAACCCCGTAGGCCACGTTGTCGTAGATCGATTTTGGAAACGGGTTTGGCTTCTGGAACACCATCCCAACACGGCGACGAATGGTCACCAAATCAGCACCACGCCCCATTATTTCCTCACCATCAAGTTCAATCGACCCGTCGATTTTGCAGATTGGAATGAGGTCGTTCATCCGATTCAAGCATCGCAAAAGCGTGGATTTACCGCAACCAGACGGTCCAATCAACGCCGTGACAGCGTTGCGCTGGAACGGAATGGATACGTTGTAAATCGCCTGGGCGCTACCGTAGTGCAAATCCATATTTTTGATCCACATGTGGGCGTCGCCGTCGATGTCCAGTTGGTCGGTGGAGTCAGGGATAACATCGTCATCTCCATGTTCGGCTTCATCGACGAGCGATGCGTCTGCTGCCGCGTCGGAATCGGTTCCTGTCTCGGTGGAATCTTGCGACTGTTCAGCCTTGGTCGATTCATCGGGTTCTTCATCGGATTCATCCTCCGTAGCGTCCCCGNTGGCTTCTTCGGCCGAGGATGCCTTCAACTCGTCCATCATCGTCTTGATGAGTGCAGATTCTGAGGAGGCTTTCTCCCCGTCAACGCCCGACAGTGACGTGAGCACGCTCATGGCTTCTGCATGACCGATGCCGTCCTTGCCCTCAAACGCCTGTTCGAGCACCTCTTTCCGCTGCTCTTCGATATTCTCAACCGCACCATCAGCCTCAATGAGGCGGTCGATCATCGTGTTCAATTGTTCCAAGGATACGCTGTTGTTCGTCATGTCTTCGAATACCTCCTGAAGTGGGCGCGGAGAAGGATNGCTGCTGAATTGACGACGACCAGGGTGCCAAGCAAGACCAATGAGGCCCCAGCCGCAGCGACTTTGAAACCGATGGCCGGCATGTCGGTCCACCGGTACACTTGCACGGGAAGGACCGTGTAGAAGCCACGGTCGTTGGAGTCTGGGCCGACGTACTCTGAGGGGTCGGAGGAGAAGGGCCCCCGGTCCGCCCAGAGCGGTATGTTCTGGAGGTAGGGCTCAATGCCGGGGAACCATGCGAAAAGACCGTCCAGTGAAGGCGTGACTTGGTAGGAGACGTAGAAGAAAGCATCCGGTTCGGTGAACACCGATGCGACGGCTCCGACCAAAATGAGTGGCGCAGCCTCACCCATAATGCGGGACATGGCGAGGATGGTCCCTGTCATCATCCCGGGCATGGCGTGAGGAAGAACGTGGTCTTTGGTCACTTGCCATTTCGTGCAACCCAAACCAAAGGCACCGTTTCGCAAGGAGGGTGGCACGGCTCGAAGAGCCTCTTGAGAAGAGATGACAATGGTTGGCATGGCCATGGTGGCCATGGTCATCCCGGCCGTCATGACGGTCCCGCCAAGGCCCAATCCAATGCCGCGATCGGTCAAGAACATGGCGAGCCCGAACAGACCGAAGACAATGGCTGGGACACCTGCGAGATTCGTGATCAGGGCTTGGATGGTCCGGCGCAAGCGGTTGTTTGGAGCGTATTCCTCCAACCAGATAGCGGCACCGATGGAGAGCGGTATGGCGAACAGCATCGTGTAGCCCACCACGTAGACACTGCCCCAAAACGCTGCACGGAGGCCGGCCTTGTAGGGTTCAGACGACGTAAAGTCAGACCAAACAAACGGGATGTGAATGGACATTGGAATGGAGACAAGCGCAATCGTCAACGCCACGAGAGAGGCGGTGATCCATCCTTGNCGACCTTTGACCACCAATTTCAATCGGTCAAACTGGATGTTCTCCGTTCTGGTCAACTGCAAGCCAGCGAGCACCAATCGTTTGATTCCCGACATGATCATCAGCAAGGTGACGGCGCCGATGAGCCATCCTTCAACGAGCACCCAGTGAAGCGCGATGTAGATCATGAGGCCACTGAACAACAGCAGGCCGAGATCGACGAGCCCGTCCGAACGAGGGACGCGAGTCTCCGGGCGAATGCCAAGAATCTCTGTGACCGAGACAAGGAGCGCAATCCCCGACATGACCATCACGGCGCCGCCGATGGTGAAGGTAAACGGTATCAGCAGTGTTTGTTGGTTTTCAGCAAAGGTGCTGAAGAAAAGGGAGGCGCTGAGCACGAAGAAACCAAGACGGAACCCGATGCCAACCAAGCGGCCGATAAGTTCCGTAGCAAACGAACACCACGACCAAGGCGTCATGACATCCTCGTCGTGCTCATCGCTTCCGAGTGACAGAAACATCGAGCGCAATCGCATCAAAAGTGCATTTGGCTTTCGCATGATGAGGAGCATTCCGACCAAGGTCAGCATGCTGAGCATTGGAAGCACCGGATCTCGTTCTTGGAACATGGCCTCGCCAGACTCGAATCGCTCCGGAGCTGCGCATTTTTCCAACCAAATGAGCTGATCGAGATAGCGGACCTGATCGCACCATGCTTGGGCTGTCGTGGGAGGCGTGTCGGTCATAGCTCGGGCTTGTTCGCAATCAAACGCTGCATAAGAAGGGTCGTTGGCTTTGTAATTCTCTCCGCACTTGAGAGCCGCAAGTTCGCTGGCATGCGTCCACAACTCAGGGACGTCCGCCAGTGATTCTGCACCCGCAAACGCGTTTTCAGCAGAATGGCCTTGCCCGTCGATGAGGTTGGGTACACCGTCTCCGTCGATATCACGGTCGTTGACGCCGTCGTGCACGCCGTCCTCGTTTTCGTCGTTCGCCGAGACCCACGCCGAATAACTCAACGGTTCAGAAGGATCTGCATACCGACCTTCACCCGGGCAATGCTCTGGATGGCCTTGCACCGGATTCTCATCGTTGTCTGCGTCAATGTCGTCATCACAAACATCGATGATGCCGTCGTTGTCAAGGTCCTGGTCGTTCACAAATCGGAACTGAAACCAATCGGCAGGACTGCCAAGAGCAAATCCTCCGATTTCATTGTACGATGTTTCACGTGCATCGCCTGGTGGACCTCCGGTTTGAACATACGTCACGGTGTAGTTCATCGTGTGGCTGATGAACAGCCAGTTGGTGCTCAAACCGCCCGAGGGTTGCAATTCAACATGGTGCTGGTCAAAGTCACCGTCGACGATGGAGACGAAGGCCGCTGATTCCCCTCCGCTGGTGATGGCGACGGTCAGTTCAATCGTACGAGAACGACCTGAATCAGCCGTGGCTTCAATGGAATAGCCGTTCTCGTTCGTGAAGTCGCCAATGACCGCAGCACCCACCTGTCCGGATGTCAAAATGTATGCCGATGTTTCGGCTTTGGTACAAAATTCTGGAACAAACGATTCAATGCTTTCCTGTGGTTTGAGGAGGGCCTCAGGAACATCAGCGGGAGAGACCGGCGTCCATGAGCGGGTGGTTTTGTTGTACATGCTGGCTTCCTCAATGGTTGAGAACGAAGCNATGCCGGTCGCCGTTCGGTTCAGCCACAAATCGCCATCGCCTCGGAACAGCGGTTCAACGGGCGTGTAGTGAATCCAAAGTTTGCCGTCCGCAAACGCCTCTGGATGCGGAGCGATGAAGTCGAGCACGTTGGCGAGGAAAGCGTCGTCGTTCGCTGACTCCCATCTGAGGCCTTTCCAGACCCATCGGCTTCCGTCATCGCTGTCGACCCAGAAATCGCCCATCCCCGGTGTTGGCGCAGTAGACCGATTGAAGATGTTGATACGCGTTGATGAGCCAGTGTCGTAGGCGAGACCAGCTTGTTCCTCGCCGGGGAGAAGGTCAAAGATGGACCAAGGTTCAACCGGTTTGTATGTTGTCGGTGCCAAACCGGCATCGCACAACGCTCGCTCAAGGTCTTCCTGCAAGTCAAACATGCTCTCTCCTGACAACGATACAAATCGTTCTCCATCATCGTTAAACGCCTCAAACGAGGTCTCAACCCACGACGCTTCGATGGTCACGTTGGAGCGTGATTGACGCAAATCATCCTCTGCCCACGAAGGGTTGTATGTTTCCGCCTTCCACGAAAGTTGCGTTTGTGCGACCGTCTTTGTGGGGTAGCGAACACCGTCAACCTCAATTTCTTCCTCGGGAACAAACGCCTCTTCGGAGATTTGAGTAAGCAGGGTGATGAGGGCGATACCGCACATCACGGCGATGGAAACAAAGACGCCCTTGCCTATTTTTGCAGACATGTAGCGTCGAGAAAGTGAGCGTTTTGGCAGGTGAATGGTGCCAAACAGGCTCGGCCGATCGCTGGTAGCGTTTTCCTTCTTCGTGTCATCCTTCGCCTCGTCCTGAGGCTCGAACACTTGCTCGGTGGAATCGCTCAATCGTACGCCTCCCGAAAGCGAGTCATGATCTTGTGGCCAACCATGTTGAGGCCAAGCGTGATGGCAAAGAGATAGAGCCCTACAGCGAACAAGGAATAGTACGGCGTGGTACCAATGGGAAGTTCGCCACCAATACGTTGAGCGATGTAGGCAGTCATGGTTTGAGCCGACCGGAACATGTTATCCGAATAGGTCGCCAAGGTCCCAACCGAGAGGGTGACTGCCATGGTCTCACCAATCGCTCGGGAAAGAGCGAGGATGATCGAGGCGAGGATTCCGGAGAGAGCGGAGGGCATGGTGACACGTGCCGTGGTTTCCGTGGTGGTGGCTCCAAGGGCGTAGGAGGCTTGTCGAAGGCTATCTGGAACAGCACGAAGGGCATCTTCGGACAGGGAAGCGATCAATGGTGTGATCATGATGCCGACCACAATGGCCCCGTTGAGCGGGTTAAACAATTGCGGTTCTTCTGCAATCCACCCCCGCTCCAAAAAGACGGTTCCGAGGTCGACCACCAAGGGAGCGATGACGACGAAGGCAAAGAACCCGTAAACGACAGAGGGGATGCCGGCCAACAGTTCCAAAATGGGTTTCACGATGTTGGCCGTCCTCGGGCTGGCGTATTCGGAGAGGAACACCGCGGTGCCCAAGCCGATGGGGATGGCGACGACCAAGGCGCCCAAAGCGACTTGGAGCGTGGTTTGCAACAACGAATTCACACCCATGTGAAGGTCGGAGGTCACCGTGACGGTCTCCCCAGCGGAGCGCACATCTGTTTTCCACCATGTTTGGGTGAAGAACTCGCCCAAAGACCCGTTCACACGAGCGACGACATCGAAATACATCAGGGCAAATGTAACGATGACGACCAGGTAAAGAATGGCCTTCGTATCACCATCGATGGTGGCGAAACGGGTGGTTCCAGCTTGGTTTCGTGAATCAGACATGGCGGTTGTCAGCGCGATGAACGAGAGTGCAAGCGCAATGGTGTGCCCGGTTTGGACAGAATAAAACTCGAAGAAAATGAGGAACAAAGAGAGTGCAGCGAGACAGGCAATCGATACCGGAATTTTCCGGTCGAGCCGCCAACCAAAAGCAACCAGAATCAAACACACCACACAGAGAAGAATCAACACGCTCGCCTGCGGCGGAGCAATCAGGGACATGAACCCAATGATGGTCAGCACCAGGGCGTTCAATCGAAGAGCAGGCGTCCAGCGATCGATGCGTTCAACCGGCATGGATTGGAGCCACCGAGGGCAGAGAAGCGTTGCGATCACGACAAGGAGCGTGAGAAGGCCCAAAAACAGGCCCACCGAATCGGTGTTTGGATTGTAGATGTCCTTGTCGTATGGATTCGGGATTCCGTCGCCGTCGATGTCTTCGTCGAGGTAATTGGGGATGTTATCCCCGTCGATGTCGTTGTCGAGGAGGGTCCCTGCGCCGTCAACAGCATCGTTCGCAACGCCGTCTTCATCAACGTCCTCTTGAGCCGTGTCGTTCCAAACCCAGAGCGTGACCCACCACTCACGAGCGAGTTCCGGGTTCTGTTCATGAAGGATAAGGGCCCCTTCGTTTTCGTAAATCAAACTTAGCGGAACTTTCGGATAGGCTTCGTCCCACATGGTGGGATTCGCCTCAAAGTATTCCGCAAGATAGCCGCGGTCCGCGTCTAACGCAGGGCCTGTCGTACTGGTGCCGTCCGATTGAGAAAACGTCGAGCCGACGCGGTCACTGTTATCGGTGTAGGTCTGTGTGTCTTCGTCCCACTCAAAACGGTCGATGAACGGTTCAGCCAGAACGACCTCGTGGTCCATATCCCAGTCAACAATACAGAACGCATCGAGCCACAACGGGTCTGAAAGCTTGCCGTCATCATAGATGGCGGCCTCTTTGATTCCTGCCTTGACGTCCTCGTGCCAGTCTTGTGGCGGTTTGTAAGCGTCAACACCGCATCCAAATCCCCTGTAGAATTTGGAGCCGGATTCGAAAAGGACAAACACGATGCCAGCCGTGATCATGATCACGGTCGCGGCCAAAGCAAAGAGAACAACTCCGGGAGCTGCCTCCTCTACACGCCCACGCCAACGCATGGACCCCGCACCACCAGATTTGGATCGTCGGGGACCATTGGAAGCAGCAGGGGATGTTGCCGTACCCTGAGATTCCTTCGGACTGTCTTCGACAGGCATCATTCATCCTCCAACCGTGTTTGGTCAATGACCCAAGCACTCCATCCAAGACCAAGAATCTCACAGGCGGCCACGGTGCATCTCCTCATGACGCCGTATCGGCGGGTGGAGGTTAGCCACGGGACTCTTTGTGATTCCTATATAGTCTATTGAGGAGGACGCGGGCCCAAGAAGCAGACGGCCGGGCGCCCCCGGCCGTCCACAGTTGGGTATTGACCTGTGTCGGGATTCAGTACTCGCCTTCTGCAGCGATGCGGCGGTGCATCTCTTGCCAGGTGGCGTCGTCGAGTGGGACGTAGCCGACCTCAGAGATCACTGCCGTACCGTCGCCCGAGAACGCCCAGTGGAGGAAGGAGGACACAACCTCCCACTTGTCGTTGTTCACGTTCATGAACAGTGGGCGAGAGAGCGGCGAGTACGAGCCGTCTCGAACAGTGTTGGCGTTGGGTGCAACGGCCTCTTCGGGAGCGTCAGCAGCACCGTGGGTCATGTTGTCCACGATCGGTGCAGCACTGAGCGTCGCTTGGTTCTCAGCGTAGTAAGCAAAGCCAAAGTAGCCGATGGCAGCTTCGTCGCCGGTGATGGTGTTCACCAGAACGTTGTCGTCAGAGGACTGTGTGCCGGTGCGGAAACCTGCTTCTGCCTCATCCAAGACAGCCTCAAAGAAGTACTCGTAGGTACCAGAGGCGGCGTCAGGGTAAGCGAGCACGATCTCAGCATCTGCGCATCCAGCGTCAAGTTCCGACCACTTGTGGGTCGTGTCGTCGCCGTCGCCGTTGGGCGTGATCGAGGACATGTCGAGACCGGCAGCCGTCAAATCAGCGCTGGTTTCAGCAGAGAACATCCAGCGCAGTTGACCGACGCTCAAACCACCAAGGGTGTTGACGCAGGTTTCAGCAGCGCTTCCTTTCTTCATGACCACGGACAATCCGTCAACGGCCACAACAAGTTGGGTCACGCTGATGGACGTGTCGCCGACCAAACAGTCGAGCTGTCCGTTTTCATCAACCAAACCTTCGGTGGCCTTCCAGTCTCGGGACATGTCGCCGATGTCGACGGGTGTTCCCTTAGCGGAGTTGGCGCACACACGGCCGGCACCGGAGGAGGACCCGCCGGATTCAACCGTAATGGTGGTGTCTGGGCAAAGCGTGTTGGCTTGGAAGTCTTCAGCCCAAGCCTCAGCAAGCGGAAGGACCGTTGAGGAACCTGCGATGGAGATGCTCTTGGCACCGCCACAGAAGTCCGCATCGAACCATTCGCTGTTGCCAGCGGCCGTCATGCCGGCGAGGTAGAGCCAGCGGCTCATGAACATCTGAGCTTCCTGGTTGTCGTTGAGGCTCACGTAGCCAACTTCACCGACCTTGGACTGGCCCGTTTCGGTGAACAGACCAAAGTGCATGAACGGAAGGGTGTCTTCCAGCGTCGTTGGGTCAACGAGGAGGTTCATGAACAGAGGTCGGGACAGCGGGTTGTACGAACCATCACGAACGGTGGTTGCATCGGGAGCCACGAAGTCGCCATTGCTGTTCTTGACGGGCAATGCAGTCAAGGTCGCCAGGTTCTCCTGATAGTAAGCGTAGCCGAAGTAGCCAACAGCTGCTTCGTCGCCGGTTACGGTGTTCACGAGCACGTTGTCGTCCGAGGACTGTTGGCCAGCACGGAAGCCCTGTTCGGCTTCGTGGAGGATAGCCTCGAAGAAGTACTCGTAGGTGCCGGATGCTGCGTCTGGGTAAGCCAGTTCGATCTCAGAATCGGGGCAGGAGGCGTCAAGTTCGGACCACTTGTGGGTAGCGTCGTCGTTGTCGCCGTTGGGCGTGACAACGGACATGTCAAGACCGGCAGCCGTCAATTCTGTTGCCGTTTCAGCGGAGAAAATCCAGCGGAGTTGGTCAGGGGTCACACCGCCCATGCCGGAGACACAGGTATCAGCGGCGCCGCCCTTCTTCACCACGACGGAGAGGCCGTCGATGGCAACTTGGAATTGAGCAGCGTCTCGGGTGGTGTCGCCAACCAAACAGTCGAGGACGAAGCCGTTGGCTTGGCGGGAGGCTTCGGTGGCCTTCCAGTCTCGAGACATGTCGCCAATGTCGACGGGTGTTCCCTTAGCGGAGTTGGCGCACACACGACCGGCACCGGAGGAAGACCCACCGGATTCAACGGTCACCGTGATGTCAGGGCACTCTTCCTGGTAGGTTTCAGCCCATGCTTCAGCAAGTGGCAGAACGGTCGAGGAGCCTGCGATGCTGATCGAGCCCGAAGGACCACAGACCACAGGCTCTTTGCCGGCGAGGCGGTTTTCCATCTCAGCCTGCTGCTCAGCGGTCAAGGCCACGTAGCCCACGGAGTTGACGAGCAAGTCGCCACCGTCGCCAAAGCCGAATTCAAGGAAAGGAACGGTCTTGGCCAGGGAGGCGTCGTCGACGAGGAGGTTCATGAAGAGCGGTCGAGACAGCGGGTTGTAGGTCCCGTCGGCCACGGAGTCGGCAGAGGGAGCCACCATGTTGCCGGCGCTGTTCTCAACGGCTGCTGCCGTCAACGTAGCGAGGTTCTCAACGTAGTAAGCGTAGCCGAAGTAGCCGATGGCGGTCTCGTCGCCCACAAGGGCGTTCACGAGCACGTTGTCATCCGAGGATTGCTGGCCTGCACGGAAGCCTTGTTCAGCTTCGTGAAGGATTTCCTCGAAGAAGTACTCGTAGGTGCCGGATGCAGCGTCAGGGTAAGCCAGAGCGATTTCAGCATCAGGACAGGAAGCGGAAAGTTCGGACCACTTGTGGGTGGTGTCGTCGTTGTCGCCGTTTGGCGTGACCAACGACATGTCAAGGCCATCGGCGGTCAATTCTGCGCTGGTCTCGGCGGAGAACATCCAGCGGAGTTGGTCCACGGTCAAGCCGCCCATGCCGTTCACACAGGTTTCAGCAGCACCGCCCTTCTTCATGACGACGGAGAGGCCGTCCATGGCAACCACGATTTGTCGTGCGCTGCGGGACGTGTCGCCAACGAGACAGTCCATGGTGTAGCCGTCGTCGCCTCGGTTGGCTTCGGTGGCTTTCCAGTCTCGGGACATGTCGCCGATGTCGACAGGGGTGCCCTTAGCGGAGTTAGCGCAAACACGACCGGCTCCGGAGGAAGACCCGCCGGATTCGACGGTGATGGAGATGCCGTCGCAGGCTTCCTGGTAGTGTTCTGCCCAAGCTTCAGCCAAAGGCAGAACGGTGGAGGAACCGGCGATGGAAATGGACCCGTCTGGACCACAGACAACTTCGCCAACATCAATCGTATCGGTTGGATCGGTTGTGTTGGTCGTTGAATTCGTGGTGTCTGTGGTATCCGTTGTATCGGTCGTGTCATCGGTGTCNTCACCGCCACCAAGACAGCCCGCCATTGCGGAAATCATCATCAATGCCACGAGGGCAAGCGCTTTTTTCTTCGTTGTTTGGATACTCATCGTACTCCCTTCGGCCGCTCGGTAGCGCCTATGGGACTAAGCAGAATCCTCCATAGCGTCATTATATCCATATAGTTATATATATACGTCAATAGAATATGCTCCATACCAGTATGGGGATAGAGTCCTACGGAGGGCCGAGAAGCATGGGTTTGGAAAGTAAGGTTGAATTTCGAAAATTACAAGTTACCGGCGGTTCAACCTACATTGTGAGTCTTCCAAAAACGTGGATCAAGGCCAACAATCTGAATCCCTCTGATATTGTCAGCGTTGAACAACTCCCGTCCGGTGAAGTCCAAATCACACCTCATGAAGTGAAGGAAACCAAACGCACGGTCTCAATTGACCTCAGCAAATACCCCACCAACTCGCTGTACGATTGCCTGGTTGGCGCATACGTATCTGGGGCGGACACCATCAAGGTCGTGCGAAACGATGGGCTTGGCTCAAAAGACCGGCGTGTCGTCCGCCAGTTCCTCCGAGAAACCAGAGGCATGGAAATTTCAGATGATGGAACAAAGTCGCTCTCCATCGTGTCGCTGCTCAACCCCAACGAGCTCCCGCTCCAGGTAAGTCTCAACCGGATGTATCTGCTCGTCACGAGTTTGGTTGAAGATGCGCTGGCTGTTCTCGAGGGAGAGGATTACGAATTGCTGTCGGACTACGACGACCGAGAACGCCAAATTGATGCTCGGCGGCTCTTGGTCAACCGACAAGTCGCCATGGTGCTGCAAAATCACCAAATTGAGCGAGAGATTGGTATTAACCGCTACAGCGCCATGGAGCATTCTGTTATGGCCCACTACTTCGAGCGAATGGGCGACCACGCCAATACCCTGGCTCGCCTCGTTGTGGAACAAAAGGGTGAATTGAAGTTGTCCACCTCCGATGCCCCAATGTCGTTTCTCCCCGTATGGCTCAGCGCTCTACGGGACATCGTTCGAAACATGTATTCGAAGGAAATTCGGGTGTTAACCGAAGGAAAGCAGAACCTCGTCGACGCCATTGTTGAACTCGGAGAGCACGAGGAAAAACTGATGGCAACGAGCAAGCAACACAGTGAACTGTTGATTGAATTCCGAATCTCTGAAATCACACGCCGCTTGTGTGGCTACACCATCGACATGTCGGAGACACTCATCAACATGCTTTTATCCGGTCGAACGGACATTTCGGTCAAGGAGGTCTGAATTCATGTCCCCGCCTGTTCGAACCAATTTAGACCAGCGAATGAGCATCATCAAAGAGACCATGGATGAATTCTTTGAATCCATCACCAAGGAATACAAACACGCAGTTGATGCTGTCTCAAACCCGAGCGACGTCCCTGTGGATAAGGTGCTCAAACTTCGTGAGCGAGCGCAACGCCAAGCCGAGTCCCTGTCCCAAGAGCTGCTGTTGGTGCTGACGCTAAATCAACCGCTGCTTCAAGATCTCCGCGTCATTGCAGCCTACCTCCGTGGTGTCGACGTCATCGAGCGTTTGGCACGACACGCCCGGGATGTTTCGCTATCGATGGTCGAGTGGGCCGAACTCGAAACGCAGGGAGAAGATGCAGTACTCCGGGAAGGGTTGAGCCGCCTTGGTCTAACCGTTTCGGAACTCGTAGAAACCCTGCGAACGTGCCTTATTGACCAAGTTGAAATTGACGCTGAAACCATAACAACGCAGTGGTCAGCCATCCAAACTCAACATCAAACCTGCACGCAAGAAATTTTGGAAGCCGGAAAGGGAGCCACGGGAGGACGGAGCGGTCGTATGTTGCTGTCAAAAGTGGCAACACGATTTGAGCGGTCCGGTTACAACCTTGTCCGCCTCGCTGGATTGTGGCACTACGCCCTTGAAAACGAGTGGGTCCATTACGAACATTGACCCTTTGCACCGCCCCAAGCAAACAGAATTATCATGAGAAGGGGGGTCGCGAGACCATGGTTCAACAGAACATTGACTTCATCGGTGGCGGCTTCAAACTGACCCTGCCGTACACCTTCGGTGGGTGGATTCTTTGGGTGCTGGGGCTCATCATCACCGGCTTTGGCGTGGTTGCCGCAACGGATGATTTGGTCGGTTTGGGTATTTCCGTCATGGGTCTTGTCGTCATGGCCGCCGCTTCCCCTGGAAGCATGTCGGCCGGGCTCCACAAGATGCGCAAGGAAGCGATGTCTGCCGAGGATCTTCAAGCAAAGAAGGAGCAGAGTGGTTACACCGTCGACAACTGGTTCCTCCAGCAAACCACGCTGGTGCCCACGAACGACCCGAACGACTGGATCCTCCCTGCCCCCGGCCCGCAAACCTGGGACACGGCGAATCCCTACGGACCTCAAGGTGACGGGACCCCGCTTCCTGAGCACCCTGCTAAGGTCGGCACGCCACAACCAGCGACGATGACAACGCATCTNGTCTTCGCTGGAACGGCCGCCATCCTCACGCTCGTCGTGGGAGCTGTGCTGATCGGTGATGAGGAGGCAGAATTGGGCGTTATCCCTGCCATCGCCATCGCTGGGGTGGGCTTCATTCTCCTGCTCGTCAATTACTTCCGAGCCAAGGCCCTGCGTCAAATGCTCGACACACCCACTTCCTTGGTGCGCTCGGCACCGGTGGGCCACCCCGAACTCGTCGGACAGGTTCGACCCGGTCGAGAGGGTGGAATGACGGTCTACGTGGACGGCAACGAGCGCATGGTCATGCACCACATGGTCGGCTATTACTGGACCTACGAACAAGAACAAGAGCGAGAGGTCACCGACAGTGAGGGCAACACGAGGACCGAGCGAAGTTGGGTCACCGTCCGCTCCGACCGCGGTGGTGTGCCGTTCATGCTCCACGACGGGACCGGTGGCATCAAGGTCAACCTGACCAGTTTCAAGCGCGCCGAATACGGCCAAATGCTCAAGCGGTGGAGCGGTGCTTTTGCTGAATCGTTGGGCAAGCAGTTGATGGCCCAAGCCGCCGCGAGCTTGCTCAGAGGCACCAAAGTGACGGGCCACCGCTGGACCCTCTACGGGCTGCGACTGGGCGATCCCGTCTACCTGCTCGGGGCGACCAAGCCGCGTCCGGCCACCGAACTGCAGGCCGAAGGTTTGGACGGAACGTTGGGCAACAGCACCATCGAAGTCTGGGGCAACGAGGATGCTCCGGGCATGAAGTGCACCTTGATGCGAGGTTCGGAACTTTCCAACGTGGGCAAGTCACGTTCCGGGTTCGAAATGATGGTTCCGCCGATTCTTCTTTTGCTCGGCGGACTTTCGTTGATGGGTTTGGCCTGAAGGACGCTTCGCACCGAGGGAATCGAGGATGACCAACGAAACGACCGACATCGGTTCGGGCGTCATCGACCAAATGGTGGCCGGNGGACTCATTTACGCCATCCCACTTTTTGTTATCTCGCTGGTGTTGTTCGTCGAAGGGAGCAAACGAATCCCAATGACGGTGGGCATCGTTGGTTTCGTGTTGGGGTTCGGGCTGGTTGGGGAAGTCTACCCTTCACTGGGCAACGACCTGCCCGTCAATGAATCGCAGTTCCGGTTCATTGCAGCGGTGGGCATTGGCGTCGTGTCCGTCAGCGTCGCACAGATGTCCATGCGATTTCTCGCGGCGGGCCTTGTTTTTCTGATCATCACCAACCTCATTGAAGCAGGAAGTCGATTCAACATTGATTTTGAGGGCGACACGATCCTTTCCGGTGTGTTGACCCTTGCAGCGTTTTTTCTCAGTCTCACGTTTCGAAGGCTGGTGCCTGCACTCATGGCTGGGTTTGTCGGAACGCTCGGCATGATGCTTGCGGTCTACATCTCGTTGGATTGGGACGTTGCCCGACTGGACGGCGTTACGGCACCCGACGCGTACCTCGCGCTGGCCGGTATGGTGCTGAGTGTGTACGTCCAACGGCGGACGGCAAAAAACGAGAGAGAGGTGTTGGACGACGAGGAACTGTACGACTTTTGACGGCCAACCTCATGAACCGGCCCCTCAAGCCAACGAGCATGTCCGTCGTTCTTGTCACCGGCGCCAACCGAGGAATTGGGCTTGAGTTGGTCCGCCAGATGCTCGACCTAGGTCACACGGTTCACGCCACGTACCGCACCAGCATTGGCGGCCTCGAAGCGTTGGCGTGTTCTGCGCTGCACTGCCACAGGATGGACGTTCGGAATCCGGACGAGGTCGCATCGGTGTTCGAAACGATTGCAACGCCCCTCGACGTGCTCATCAACAACGCCGGCGTGGCCGACGGGCGGTGGTCGTCGCTGACCGAAATCGATTTTGGCGTCGTGTCCGACGTTCTCGAAATCAACGCCGTGGCGCCGGTCAGGGTGACGCAGGCTGCGTTGCCCTTGTTGGTCGACGGTGGAGGGGTTGTGGTGATGATCACGTCCCTCATGGGCTCGATTGAGGACTGCATGAGCGGTCGCTCGTACGCCTATCGCGCGTCCAAAACGGCCCTCAACATGTTCACCACCGCCATGAAGAACGAGCTTCAAGCCCAGGGTGTCTCGGTGGTGCTGATTCATCCAGGTTGGGTTGAAACCGACATGGGTGGACCAAATGCGCCCCTCCAGGTCACCGAAAGCGTCTCGGGAATTCTTGCACGCATTGAGGAGCAGAGTTTGGAAACGACGGGGCGTTTCGTGGACTACGCAGGGCAGCCCTTACCGTGGTAAGGTCGTGTTCTGTTTCAGAAACGATCGGCGTTCATCACCTTGTTCCACGCAGCGATGAAGTCGGCCACGAACTTGTCGTGGTTGTCGTCCTGTGCGTAAACTTCGGCAATGGCTCGCAACTGAGAGTTGCTTCCGAAGACAAGGTCGTAGCGAGATGCGGTTCGAACGTCAGCGCCCGTGGCTCGGTCCTTGGCCTGGTAGGAGTTGCTGCCGGTCGGGGTCCAAGCGACGTTCATGTCGAGCAGGGTCCTGAAAAAGGACGTGTCCAAGGAAGTCCCGTCGCTCCACATGCCGCGCTCGTCGGAGCTCACGCCCATGGCGCGCATGCCGCCGACCAGAACGGTCATCTCGGGAGCGGACAGACCGAGAAGTTGGGCCTTGTCNAGCATCATCTCTTCGGGCATCACGGCGTAGTTCTGCTTCAGGTAGTTGCGGAAGCCGCACGCCACCGGTTCGAAGTACGAGAACGACGCTGCGTCGGTCTGCTCTTCGGTGGCGTCGCCGCGACCGGGTGAGAACGGAACGTCAACACCGCTGGCCATCTCGATGGCGGCGCAACCTGCGAGGACGATGGTGTCGGCCACGCTGGCACCGTGCGATTCGGCGAGGGGTTCGAGCACGCCGAGCACCTTGGAGAGTTGGGCGGGCTTGTTGCCTTCCCAATCCTTCTGAGGCGCCAGTCGAATGCGAGCGCCGTTGGCGCCGCCGCGGTTGTCCGAGCCTCGGAAGGTGGATGCGCTGGCCCAGGCCGTTTCGACCATTTCAGAGATCGACAATCCGCTGCTCTTGATGGCCTCTTTGAGCGCACCAACGTCGTAGGAGGTGCTTCCAGGGGAAACCGGGTCCTGCCAAATGAAGTCCTCGTCGGGGACGTCGGGGCCGAGGTAGCGGGCTTTGGGGCCCATGTCACGGTGAAGAAGTTTGAACCACGCTTTCTGGAACGCATCGGCAAACACGTCGGGGTTCTCGTGGAAGTGCTTGGAGATTTTTCGGTACTCAGGGTCTCGAATCATGGCCATGTCAGCGGTCGTCATCATGGTGGGGACCTTGATGGACGGATCTTCTGCGTCGGGAGCCATGTCCGCTTCGTCCTGATTGGCTGGGTGCCACTGATGGGCCCCTGCCGGGCTCTTTCCGAGGGTCCAGCTGTCTTCGTACTTGAAGAGCATGTCAAAGTAGCCGTTGTCCCATACGGTGGGGTTGGCCGTCCATGCGCCCTCGATGCCGCTGGTGATGGTGTCTCGGCCAACGCCGGAGCCAAAGTCGCTCGTCCAGCCGAAGCCTTGCTCTTCAAACGGAGCGCCTTCGGGCTCGGGACCTTTGTGGTCCTCGGGTCCAGCGCCGTGAGCCTTACCGAAGGTGTGTCCCCCGGCCGTCAACGCGACGGTTTCTTCGTCGTTCATGGCCATGCGCTTGAACGTCTCACGGATGTCTTGTGCGCTCAGAAGCGGGTCAGGGTTGGCGTTGGGACCTTGCGGGTTGACGTAGATGAGGCCCATCTGCACGGCGGCGAGTGGGTTCTCGAGGTCTTGGCGGGTCTCGCCGTAGCGGTTGTCGCCCAGCCATTCGTCTTCGCTGCCCCAGTAGATGTCGTCTTCGGGGTGCCAAATGTCGGGTCGGCCGCCGCCGAATCCAAGAACGGGGCCGCCCATGGATTCAATGGCGATTTGACCGGTCAGAATGAGCAAATCTGCCCAGCTGATGGCATTACCGTACTTCTGCTTGATCGGCCAAAGAAGTCGGCGGGCTTTGTCGAGGTTGCCGTTGTCGGGCCAGCTGTTGAGGGGCGCGAATCGCTGGGCGCCGGTTCCGCCACCGCCTCGGCCGTCGCCGGTTCGATAGGTGCCTGCAGCGTGCCAGGTCATGCGGATGAAGAACGGGCCGTAATGGCCGTAATCGGCTGGCCACCAGTCTTGACTGTCGGTCATCAATGCGTGAAGGTCGGCTTTCAGAGCCTTGTAGTCAAGGGACTTGAAGGCTTCAGCATAGTCGAAGTCCTCACCCATTGGATTGGATTTCTTGTCGTGCTGATGAAGGATGTTCAAATTGAGGTTTTTTGGCCACCAATCTTGGTTCGAGCGCATGTCGGAAGTGGATGAAGTCATTCCACCACCGTGCATGACGGGGCATTTTGCATCGTCGCCGTAGTTCTGCATGGGAGTTAAGGCGCGGCCGACCCATATAATGTTGATTTGCGAGCGGTTTCACATGAACATTCTTGGGGCAATTCCGTGAGGTCGTCTCATGGCCGAGGACGTTCCGCTCATCACCCTCGTGAAACGGGAAGAAATCGCAGGAAGGCCCCCACTGAGCGAGGAGGATTTGGCCTTGGAAACCACGCTTTCCATGCTTTGTTCATTTTTAACGCTGGAAGATTTCATTTCCTTCCTTTCCACACCGATGTTTGCATCCTACGCCCAGCGGGATGAACCGTGGGTCGTCTTTGAAATCGGTCTGTACCAAAACCACACGAAGACCCTGCAACTCTACCCTGAACCCAATCGTCTGACCGTGACCGATGAAGCGGCCACGGGTGTTTTGGACCAGAACGTGTGGAACGGCCAAGCGGACGCTGAACTNNTCGGGCTCTTGCGGTCGTGGGTGGACGCCGTTGGGTGAGCGGTTTCCTTGTCAGTANAAGATTGAGCAGCACGTCAGTGANCCGTCNGCGGCGCGAATCTCACTCATGTCCACCTCGACCAGGTCCAAGCCTCTGGCTTGAAGGGCAGCTTTCACCGCCGGATAACCCTCGGCCATCAGCACTTTTCCGTTCGGCAAGCCGATGGTGTTGCAACCGTAGACCTCTTCTCCGGGCATCCACAGGATTTCGCAGCCTTCCGGTAGATCGCCAAAGTCATCGGGCGTGAGGTAGCCCTCGGGCGCCAGAATGAGGTCGTCGGTCGGGGTCGAAGAAATGCTGGTGAGGTGGAGGGCGTGTTCTGGAATGTCGATCACTCGAAGCTCGTAGCCAAAGAAGTCGAGCAGGCTGCGAAGGCTGGTGATGCCGAGGTCGTTGGTTCTGGAGGATCGTCCGACAAAAAACAGGTCACCAAGTCGAATGATGTCCCCTCCGTCCATTCGGGCTTCGCCGCCCATGGTGCAGGTTTGCACGCCCTCAAGCGCTGCCATCAAGAACTCAGCGATGGGCGGTTGTTCAGCAACACGTGAAGGATGTCCGGGCGTTGGCAGCAACATGTGTCCGTCAACAACAACGGCTTGGTCCTCGACGAACATGCAGTCGGGATGGTTTTCATCGGCGGGTAGGCGGTGAACGCTGACGCCGTTGTCTTCCAGGGCTTTGATGTACGCCCGTTGTTGTTGGCGTGCGAGTTCAACATCGGTTGGACCGGTGCCAAAGTAGCGTGCGAGTGCATTCGTGAACGATGCGGGCACGTCACGAACGAGGGCCCGACGTTTCTGGTCCAACCGCACGGTGGCCATGATAAACCCCGCGGGTGGGCGTCCTTTAACCTCTTCGCCTTTTTTCGGTAGCCAATTTCCGCAGGATGGAAAAATGGCCCCGCAGTGTCCCGTTTAGCAACGGCTCATCGGAAGGTTTCAGACTGAAAGTTTCGATGTAAAAATCGTCACTCTTCGTCTTCAGCGGTTGTGTAGGTCGGAGGGTAGAGGTAGCGTGGGTCACGGTCCTCGTCCATTTGAACGACGTAGACGCCNGAAACCATTTCGGAGATGAAAAGGAAGCCGCGAGGGTCGTACTGCAGGCCCCAGTCGAACGGAATCATGCACGAAGCCCAGCAGTCAGCCATGTCGTACCCCAGCGCCTCCTTCGGGTCGTCGATCCAGGTGGGTCCAGCGGGCAGGTAGTAGCCCAGCGTCTCGGTTTCAGCGAATTCCTTGATGGCGGGGAAGCCGATTTCAGGGGCTGGCTCGCCGTCCACCCACACGGTGTCGCTCCAGATGTTGCTGTGGTCGGTAACCCAGTTCCCTGCGTGGTAGTGCGTCCAGTACACGTGGCCGTTGGTGCCCGTATCGCCGTTGTGTGGGCTGTAGATGTAGCCGCCCGGGATGTAGTGGTGCTCGTGTTCGGTGCCGTCGGGTAGAATGCTCTTGCCGGGCAGTTTCCACTTGCTGAGAAGGAAGGGTTTGGCAGGGTCCGTGGTGTCAATGGTCCAAATGTAGCCCGTGTGGTTGGTGTTTGTACCGTACTCAGGAGCAATCATGGTGAGGTGTCGCCAGTTGATGCCGAAGACCGGGTCCTCGGGTCCGGTGCCGCACTCATCGTCCCAGGTGTCCATCGGGTCCGTTTCAGCAGCGCCGTTGCACAGCAAATGGTCGTATGGGACGGCGTAGTGAATCCATCCGTTGCCGTTGAGGGCACCGGTGCTTCCGCCCCACTCTTCAGGGGTCATGTTGGCGTGTCCGCCACCGTTGGGTCCGTACCAACCGTCGTCTGCACTCGGGCAACCAAGCCAGCGTCCGACCTCGTTGTCCTGTGGCCACGAGATGCCCTCTGGATCGGGCACCGGTGGAGGGTTCGAGACGTCGACGATTCGAAGACCTGCATCCCAGTACGAGATGTACAGCAGGGCCTGGCCCGTGATGGGATGAATGTGGAACACGTTGTCGTGGTTAAACAGCGAGCCCCCGCACGTGGTTTCGGGTTCGGGGGAATAGCCGCCCCATCGAATGATTTCGCGGCTGGTGTTCTGGTCCTCGTCGTTGACGTCCGGGCGCCAGGATTCGAACCCAAGTGGAACATAGAACACCTGCGTGCCCTTGTAGAAGGTGCCTGAACTGCCTTCCACCATTTCGGGGTAAGGGTCGGCGCCGTAGAGGAACAAGTGGCACTCCTCTTGAGCGTAGATGACGGGCGCGTTCTCCCAGTCGCAGTCCACGTGAAGGTCCTGATTGTGGAACCCTGCCGGAGGGTTGTTCCATTCGGCCACCTTGATCGGGCCGGTCTTGTCCGAGACATCAATGACGTCGAGGCGGTTGGCCCCGCTGTTGGCGTCATCGTCTTGTGGAATCGGATCGAGGTCGCTGTTGGTCAATTCATGGTTGACCAGAACCCAGTTGTTGTCGGGTGTCACCTTGATGTCAATCATTCGCCCGATTTCAGCGTAGTACGTCGAAAGAAGGACGATGTTGTTGGGCTCCGAGATGTCGAGGATCTCGAACTGGTTGTACGACGAGACGTAGGCGTAACAACCACCGGTGCCGTCGGGATGCTTCACGCAATCTTCGAGGAAGTTCCCCTCAATCGAAATTTCCGACGAGTCGCCGGGCGTGGGTCCGACGTTCTTGTATTCCGGATAGCACGGACGTCCGGCAACGTTGTCCAGCTCGGCAGGAGGGGCAACGTTTCCGTCGCAGTTCAAATTGTGATAGTCGATGAGCAGCATGTTTTCGGTCTGCAGTCGGTGAGCCATGAGATCGCTGTGACTGTGATTTTCATCCTCGATTTCAACCACCGGGTCGATCCACTGAGCGGTTTGACTGCCGCCGTTCTCGTCGGCATCCCCGTCCAGACTCATGTAAGCCAGACCGGAAATCACGCTGATGGTGAGCAAGGCAACAAGAGCGATGACAATGACCTTGTCGGCGGCCCGCTCGTCGTCTTTCAATCTCCTCGTTTGCATGGGGGAGGCGTCGTTGGAGTTCTATTTCAAGCCAAGGGTGTGTCCCATTCAAATCCTGATTTGTTTTATGTAGCCCCCCCGGATAGCGTTGATTGATGAAGCGCCATACGGCATTCCTGTGCCTCGTCGTTGTTTCTTCTCTGCTCGCCACGAGCGCCGTGCAAGCTCACTCTGCGGACACCTTCACGGTGGTCATCAAGCAAAGCGGATTGACCCCAAGCACGTCCCAAATCACCTACAACGACTCCGTTGTGTGGCACAACACGGACGGTCGTGAAAACATCACCCATCGTATTGTGCTCGACTTCGACGGCGACGGTTTGTTCAACGGAACCGATGACTGGGACTCGGGTGAATTGGTGCCCGAGTGTAACAACACGGAAAACGACAACGGCACCGAGGCCGGCGAAGATGAATGCAACATCACCTTCCTGGTTTGGTTCAACGGAACGTGGGGCGTTGGCGAATACAACTATCAGGACATGCTTTCCGACGGAACCGTCCTCAACGGGACCGTCGTGGTGGTGGAAGACGTGCACGTCGAGAACTCGACCGCTCCGGAAATCGGCAGCACCTTCGGGTCGTTTGAGGACCGGCAGGGAAGCGACGGGATGGAAGAGGAGTCCGAGGACGATGAGGCTCAACGATTGTTGCTGATGATCGGTGCTGGCTCGGGCCTGGGTGCCGTCGGGTTGCTCGTTTTGTTGTTGATGCGTCGCTCGTGAGCGACGTCGTTCACCTTCGAGGTTCAAAGGGTGTTAAGGTAGCGAAGGTCTTCCAAGAACAGATCGAGAATCCAATCGTTGTCGCCCCACCAAACACGTTGGTTTCCAAATCGATCAACGAGGATGGTTCCCGTCTCGTGGTTGATGGTGTAGTCGTCGGGATGGTGTCGGGCTGAGGAATTGTTGGAGGTCGTTGCGTTGTTCGCGTCGTATTCTTCGATGGTGAGTCCGACACCGAAGTTCACCCAAACGTCCTGAAGTGCCAACATGGACGGGTGCTCGGAATCGTTACTCGACGAGGTGAGATGATTCCAAGTTGAGTTCGTTCCTGTCTTCCAGTCGTGGAGGACCGATACGTTGTCTCGCCACGGGTCAACGGTGATGGTGAGGAACGTTGTTTTGTTCAACTCGTCCTGACTCAACTGCGACTTGACCCACTTCATGTTGTAGGTCACGATCGGGCAGATGTCGAGGCAGTTCGTGAACAAAAAGGCGATGGCGAGCGTGGTGTTCGCAGCCTGTTCTGAATAGGTCCATTCGGTGCCTTCGCTGCTCATGAGGGTGAAATCGTTCACCTTTACGGGTTCAAGAGCCTCGCCGTGTGGCGTCCATTCGTCTGCGTCGGACGGTGTCAGGCAACCGGCCAGCAACAAACTGGCGCATGCGAGCACTGAGAACAGTTTGTTCCTCACACCATCACCTCACAAACGGTAAGGAAGGTCCGCATCCAACTGGACAAGATAGAGCCCTGTTGAAATACATGACGCATACGTTATGCCGTCGTGGTGTTCGACCGCCCACAAGAAGGGAACCCAGCCGAAGTCGTAGAAACTCGAGTCCAGCGGCGTACCGTCAACGCCGTGCGGAAGGTAGTACGCCACCGTTGCTTCCTCGTGGGTTGCAATTCGGTCGTCGGGGTCGGAGGGGGCNACGAGGGTTTCAATGTCAACCACCCAAAGACCAGCGTGATAGTGAGAAACGTAGAGGCGCCCGTCCCACCCCCCACCGTGACTTTGGTCGGTGGTTTCGTCGGTCTCGAAGTAAGCGCTGTCGAGGTTGTGCGGAGAGAAGAGAAGCCATTCGTCCTCGTTTGGATGGGCTTCGCAATCAGCACCGTAGCAATGGTCTTCAGCATAGGGAATTTCCCAATCACGAATCAGTTTTGGCTTGAATTTGAACTGCCCGTCTTCCATGGTGTAGTCGGTGGTGTCGATGAGGTACATGATACCGACGCCCACGCTGGTGCTCAGGGTTTCAACCGCAGCCGTAACCAAATGAACAGGTTCCTCGGAGTACCCAACGTGAGAAAGGTCCACCATGGTGGGGAAAGGTTCTGCGTAGTGAATGTAGGACACACGCCCTCCGTTCTCGTTCCCGGTTGGACCGCTGTCGGGTTGGCCATCACCGTCCAAGTCGAGGAAATCCATCCATAGACCGACTTCAGGTGCTCGCCATCGGCACATGAGGGGGTTGCCTTGTCCGGCTTTGCAAAGAGTGGCGTGGACGGTGTATGCTTCGGGCGAGTTCGTAGGATGTGGTACATCGGTCACGTCACCAATGCGAAGACCAGCTTCCCAATAACTGCCATAGATGAATGTACGACCATGTCGCGGGTCGTTTGGGTCCTCACCAGGCCATGTTTGAACCGTCATGTCGTGGATGTAAATCCAACCACCCATGGTGGTTTCCCAAGCGACTTCGTATTCGCCGACTTTGACAATGGTTTGGCCTAAACCAACACCTGGAACGCCGATGATGTTGTTCGCTGCTGACCCAACGAGATTCAGGTGAGCGATGGTGACGCCGCCGCAGGCTTCTCCAATGGCATCGTTGCAGTTATCATAATCTGGGTTTGCGATGAACATGTACCATTCACCATCGATCATGTGGGTGTAGAGATTGTGTGGCCCGGTTGGATGGTCGACATCGTACCATGAATCAATCCAAACAGGGTTCGTTTTGTCCGTCACGTCAATGAGCGTGACGCTGACTTGAGCGGGGTCGCTCCACTGGCCGATGTTCGGGTCTGAGTTTCCAGGGTCAACGAGTTGATTTTGCTGAATAATGTATTCACGGCCGTTGTACTCGAGATACTTGACGTCCAGCACCTGCGTGTTCGGGTCGTTGTACACGCCCGTAACGGTTGTGTTGGTGGGGTCGGTGACGTCCACAATGTGCATGTCGTTCCAGCCGGCCAGGTACGCGTAGGTCTCTCCGTCGGGCGTTGTGGCCACTTGCACCTCGGCGTTTCCGGGCGTGGTGAGGGGGTTGAAATCAAGCAGTTCCATGTTGTCGGTTCCAAATTGATGCTGGCTGGCGTTTTTGTGGTCGTGACCTTCGCCTTGAACGAGCGGGTCTTCGGCGTTGAACACAAGGGTGTTTCCACTTGTTTCCTGCACGTCGTCGCCAAAAATCAACATCGCTGATGATGTTAGGAAAAGAATGGCAAATATACCAAGAAGAAGTTCTCTGCCGCCCATGTTGCGCTCACCTCATCCATCCGTTTGGTCTTTATGATTTGGTGATTGCCGTTGATGTATGGGCGGAAGTCGTGCGGTGCTGATGGTCAGTCTGTTTCTTCTCGCTGGTGCCAGCGTACCGCTTGCATCCAGCCACACCCAGCAAACNTTGACCGTCATCCTCGTCGAGGACGGTGTGGTGTCGGGAAACATCACCGACCCTGCGTTCGTTCAGGGGAACGCTCTTTGGTTCCGAATGGAGGACAACACCGAAAACACGACGATGAAGGTGCGGTTGGACATCGATCAAGACGGTGTGTTCAATGCGTCAAACGATTTTGAATCCACGGACCTCGTTCACGAATGTGAATTGAACGAAACAGGCGCTTTGGTGGATGANGACTGCGCTGTATCCGCAACCTATGCATTTTCCATGAACGCCACCGTTGGAACCTACGCGTTTTGGGTCCATCGCACAAGCAACGAGACCGAGACGGTCTGGAATCACACCGTCGCAGTGCACAAGGACGTCCATGAAGAGGAAGGCCCGACGCCCGGCGATTGTTTTGGAGCCGGCTGTCCGGTTGACCAAAGCGATGTTACGACGGAAACGTCGACGATCGCGAACGTTGAGGATTCGTTGTTGATGGTGCTGATGGGGGTTTCTCTCATCGGAATTGCCTTCATGCTTGCAATACCGAAGAAGGAAGAGGAATGAGTGGTGACCGACCAACCTGGCCAATGATCTGGCCTTGGAGTGATGGAAAAGGAAACCGAATGCATTGGCGCGATGTTCTGAATTCACGCCGCTTCTCGGTCACTTATCTGCTGATTATCGCACTGTTGTTTGCATTGTTCGGCCTCGGGTCTCGTACTTGTCCGATATCATCTGATGCAGTCATCTGCGATTTCGTCATACGACCTTACAACCTGTTTGAAGCACCTCACATTTTCGTCCTCACGCTGTTCTCCTCGTTTTGGTTCCACAACAACCCCGATCACATCCTGTTGACGGCCGCTTTGATCGTCGTCTTCCTGCAGACTGCAGAAATCCGTATCGGGACAAAGCGAGCAATGATTGCGGTGTTCGGCATACACGCTTTGGTTGTGGTGATCATGACGCTGTACCTCTACGCGGGCGATTACCTCAATCCAGGGACTGATTGGTACGAATTTGGACTCCGGGGTCGAAATTACATGGGCGGCTCGGTCGGTCTCTTCGGTGTGAGCGGCGTTTTGTTTTCACAGATCAAACGACCAATTGCGGGCGCCCTGTTCTATTTTGGTTTTGAATTCTGGAACGCCTACATCTACGAAGGTGCAGCGCTGTACGTCAGCATGGGGCATGTCACCGCTTTCACGCTCGGATTCGTACTTGGACGATGTTGGTTGCATCCAGACGGTAAACGATTCAAGGCGACTGAATTCAATTGAGACAAATCGTTCCTGCATCGAAGACCCAACTCATGTGAGGTGATATGGGAACGAGTGGGTCATCCCTCAATGAGCGGGCAGTTGACGTCGTTCACCGTCTCAATGAAATGCCTTGAGAACAGGGGTTTTGGTCGTCGAGTTGTTTTCCTTCGGATTATTTTTGACATGTTCTCACGTTGAAATTGGACCTGTACCCTCATGAAAGAATCGGTTCAATCGAGGGCAGACCTTGAGAAGGTGAACCCTTACGGAGGTTCAATGGGACACCGTTCTGGCCAAGCCCTCTTTCTCATCTCTCTGATGATGCTCACGCCGCTGTCAGGGTGTTTTGGTCAGCAGGACGGTGGAGGTTTGGACTCCGTCGAAGACGTGGTTGTGACCCCGGCGTTGTGGACGGGTGGTGTGTTTCAAGGCGTTACGATCGAAGCTCAAACCGATCTTTCCGCCTTTGTTCCCTACCTCATCCAAAATCAGGAAACCGGGTTTATTCAGAACTCAACGGTCGTTGACCTCAAGGCCGGTGAAAGCGCGTTGTTGTCCGTGTTGGCCCCACCTCGTACCGACACGGCAGTGGTGCTGATCGGGGATTACGGTCGGGAGAACTGGCCGATCCGGAACCTGGACGAGTCGTGGCGAACGTGGTACCAGCGCGAAGCGTACGACCTCTCGACCAACGACGGCATCGTTCGAATCCAAGGTGAAAACGGCTCCGCAGACACCGTTGAGGTATCGCCCGACAACGGCGGAGCGGTGCTCGCATTACGCATTCCCGTTGAGCGACCGATGGCGGCGGCCTACGATGAATCGGTTGGAGGACGGCACTCCACGGGCATGGTCGACGGATTGACCGTGTTCAACTACATCAAGCACATGTCCGACGAGACGCCCGATCCCACCGACCTGGCAGATGGGGCTGTAGGATACCTCGACCGATGGGCCGGGCAAGGTAACGCGGCTTACGAAGACGGTGCACAATACCTTATTTCGACGATGGAGAGTTTTGGACTTGAGGTCATCACCCAACGCTTCACGTACGATTCATTGATGACCGGCCAGCAGAATCCGGAAGCGTACAACATCTGCGGCTATCGCTTTGGCCAGGTGAATCCGGATAAATGGATGGTGTTCGGCGCTCACTTCGACATCGCCCCTCCCGTCAACGGTGGTTTCCTTGACCCGCACATCTTCGGTCGAACGTACGGCACCCGCGTGGGCGCTTACGACAACACTGCAGGAACGTCCATGGTCCTTACCGTCGCCGAAGCAATGGCCAATTACGACACCCGGAACACCATGGTGTTCTGTTTGTGGTCGGGTGAAGAAGGTGGGAAACGGGGCAGCGATGTTTGGACGGATTACTGGGTGAAGGAAGACAACCCTGACGTTGAGGTCACGAATTACGTCAACCTTGACATGGCCGGCGTGAACTGGCCCGGCGGCGGAGGGGCTCCGTGCGGAGGTAACCACGGCGGTGGTGAAAACGGGTGCGATCCGCAACCGCAGGTCGATCCCGACGGCTATCCGAAGGACGAGGAAGTCTGGCCGATGCGTGTCTACATCGGTCCGAGCCTGGACCACGACGTCATGAATCAACCCGGTATGGTCGGATTGGCCATGTGGATTGGAGCCGACGCCATCGGCGTGGAGGAACAGATGTCCCCGCTGATCGGTGTTGACCACCCGGCAGACACGTGGAAGGTGGACGATTGGATGGCCAAAGACCGGCCAGAAATCATCGTGTACGAAGACACGACCGCACGTTCAGACCACGCTTCTTTCCAGGACAATCTCAACACGGTGACCATGGGCTTTGGAGGTCTGGTCGACGGTTATTGGTGCTACCACCAAACCTGCGACACCGTTGACGAGATGATCGACTGGATGGACACAACGGGCAAGGACTACGGTGAGGAGAGAAGTGGAACGAGTAACCTCGTCGACGCCCTCGACACGATCACCTGGTGGGCCACCTATTCCTTCTTCCACCTCGATGAAAACCCCGTTCGAAACGCATACCTGTAGACTTGGCCGTGTTCCATGGCGGACAGTGACAAGGTTGGTGTTGCAGCCCGACAATTTGTTATGAACGCCGAACGTCGGAGGGCCATGGTGTGGAACATCCGGCCGTTGCTCGCGGTTTTGTTGATGTTGACCCTGCCGATGGCCGGTTGCATTACGACGACGCCAACCGTTGAACGTCCAGCGCTTGAGGGTGAGGAACTCGTCATGGTCGACAGCCCGTGTTCGTTGCCGACGCAATCCCTCACGCAGTCGAGCACGATTGTGTCGGTGAACGGCGTGGACCGGTTGTTCCGATTGTCCGTCCCAAGTTCGGACGCAGGAACTGAGCTCCCGCTCGTTCTTGCGTTTCACGGTGGGGACATGGCCGAAGACGACTTTCCGCAGCAAGAGGAATTCGACGCGTTGGGAGAACAAGACAAATTCATCATGGCGTACGCCGTTGCAGAAGAAGGGCGAACACAGGCGGAAGGTGAGTGGTACCTCAACACTGCGGCGACCTCCCGAGACGACAACAATTTCGCCATGGCCATCGTCGACGCATTGTCCGAAGTTTATTGCGTGGACCAGGATCGACTTTACGCAACAGGGTATTCACTTGGTTCCATGTTCACCTACGAGATTGCATGCCAGATGAACAGTCGATTTGCCGCCGTTGCTTCGTTTGCGGGAACCATGCCCGTGGAGCCTGAAAGTTGCTATCTGTACAACGATGTGGCTGNGATGCACATTCACGGAAAATTGGACCTGATCATTGATTACGACGATGATTGGGACTGGAAGGACGGGGAACACGAAGGAGNTGGTACAATGAGCAGTGTTCCGGGATTGATTGAAGATTGGGCGGCACGGGCCAACTGTCAGAATCAAAATTCAGAGTACAACATGGCGGTTGAACACGTGATTCACAGCGATTGCGATGGAGGGGTTCGAATNGAGCACCACGGCATGGAATTGAACGGGCACTCGTGGCCAAATCAAGTGGCTGGAACGGATACTGCAGAAGTCATCTGGAACTTCCTTCGTGAGTTCAGTCTCGACTGACCGATTGTTGATGCATTACTCGGGGGTGTTTGTCGGGATCGTCCCGTATTGGTTGGGAAACGGGTTACCTTCCGAAACGGTCCAAATCAAGACGACCAGACTCCCGATGAATGGGATCAGGACGATGAGAATCCACCATCCCGACCGATCAAAATCGTGGAATCTTCGGACGCACACGGACAACGAGGGAATCATGAGGGCGAGGGCCGCTGTAAGGTAGAAGATGAACGACCCCGTCACGGCGTCCATGACCGCAGCAACCTGCAGAACAATGAAGCTGAACAGGAAAAACCACCAGTATTCAGAACGTGAGGCTCGGCCCTCGAATTGGAAATACTTGAGTTGAAGGCACGTGCGAATCGCCTGTTCAAACGACATGGCAACGCGAGGGCGTCCGGTTTGAACGGAGGGTGGAAGCGGTGCCGTGGTGGAGATGGCTTCACGAATGGTGATGGGTTCGGGCGCACCCCAAAACGGGGTCGAGGCTCCCTCGTCGGAATCCATGTGGTTGCCTCAAATCACGAGCAATTAATTCTGTCCCCAATCAATCCAGTTGGGCCGATGCGTTCAACGGAACAGCGATGAGATGGGTTCAGCAACGAAGGCGAGAACGTTTGGCGGCGACCACATTCCAAGAAACATCGAAACCACAAGCGTTGCAAAAAGAAGGAGGACGGTGAAGAAGGCCTTTTCGTTCCAATCCTTCACCTTCAAGCCGTCAAGCGGTCCAAAAGGAAGCATGTTAAACAGGCCGAGAACAAGGTTCGCTGAGAGCCAAAAATACGCTGCGTCAGCCAACATGGCCTGCCAGATCAACGCTCCGTCCACCAAATAAATCCGATCAAACACATCTCTTGCACTGGATGCGAGGTGTTCATGAGCACCCGACACCCCGAGAATCAGCCCCCACAAAGGAATGCCAACAACGAACAGCGCGAAATTGGTCAGAGGTCCTGCAACCGCAATGTGGCCGTTTTGCCGCCTCGTCACCAATCCAGCCACCATCACCGCGCCGGGCGCCATGAACAAAAAGCCGAGGAAGAATGCGATGGCGATACCGAACTGCAAGCCTTTCGGATCTGCTCGGAATTCAGCCCAACACCCGTTCTTTTTTGCAACAAGTTTGTGGCCGATTTCATGGAGGAGAAAGGCCGGACCCACGGCGATGAACATGACCGGCATGGCCAAGAGAAGTTTGATGACCCACGTTGAGAGACCGAAATAGCCGATGCCGGTGAGGCCTCGGGCGGCCATGAAGCCAAGAGCGAGGGTAAACGCCGCCATGGCAAGGCGGAGATGTTGTTTTTCGACGTCGCTGAAATGCCACAATTTCCCGGTGTGATGTTTGGGTTTTTCCCAATTTCCTTTTCCTAAAAATTGGAGCATGGCCTCCCCCAACGGCGAGGAGGTTTCGTAGTGGAGTGTTCCGTCGTTGTCAATGCGCTGATGAACGCGGTGGATGCGGGGATTGGACCGTTGGCTTCGAAAGGGGTTGTCTTCCAAGACGTCGGCTCGACGGTCCCGTTTCCCCATGCCTCGGCTACATCACGGTTCACTTTGAATCCTCGTGTCCAAGCATTCATGACCTCAAGCAAGATGCAAGAACGAGTCGCTCATGTCGATGCCACGGAAAGCCATGCAGGAATTGGGGTTCCAAGCCTGCTGTCTGCGATGCGATGCACCGGACCAACCCGGCGTTTCCCGCTGCGGGCCGTGCATTCAACATCATCGGGCTGTGCGAGAAACGCTTGCGGCCGCACCGCCCGATGATCCCCTCTACCAGCTGGCAAAGGAAATCATGGCGATGGCTGCTGACCCCCATCGATACGACCACGATGAGGTCCACGGCGATTCACTGATCGAACAGCAGCGACTTGCGGCGGCGCTGGTGGGTGCGCCAGCACCTCGCACGTCCGATGACATCAGCGCGGTTTTTGAGGTGCAACGTTCGACAGCGAAGGCCAACATGCTGCGGGACGTGGGGAATCAAAATCCGTGGAGAGACGCCCCGATGCAAGCAGCTGACGCAAAGAAAGTTGCAGAGGAAACGTGGCTGCTCAATCCAGACGTTGACCAACATTACGGCGCACGCACCATTCCCAGCAAACCCATCGCAAAAGTGGACCGAAGTGAACGAATTGGCGAAGACACAACGCTCACCGATCGTGTTCACGCCGCAGCGTCTCAGACCGGTATGGATGAGGCATCAGCCAAGATTTTCGAAGACCTGGACTTCAAGCAACGACAGCGTCGGCGTCAAAAGATGAAGGACGCAATGAAGGACGTCAAAGAACTGGTCGACGACGATTTAGAGTTCTGAACGGCGTCAACGCAGGAAGAGATTTTTTTTATTGAAAACACGAGTATCGGTCGTGAGCAAGGGCATCCAATACCCCGACGGGTACGACGATTCGTTCGCCATTGCAGTCGTTCAGGTACGTGGGGAAGCGCGTAAGAAACGTACGACGTTTGTTCGTTTGTGGGTGGTCTCGAGTCTTTTTTCACTCGTCTTTTTCAGCCTCACCGTCTGGAGATCGTCGACGTGCAATGGTTTGGACATTATGGAATTAGGCACGATGCTTGTTTGCTTCTCGTGCGTTGGTCTTTCGTGTTTTGGGGCGATGGGCGCGTTTGCTGACGTCGTTCGTGGTGATTCAAAACTTGCATCGCTGGTGGTGGGCATGGGTTTCTTCGTGTGGGCAATGTTGGCCTTTGGTGCGTTGTCCTTCGTCGCCAGTGACGGAATCGTCTGCAGCGTGGGATGGATTCCAAGCGACGGTGTCTTGAGTTGAGTGCCGGAAAAACACGTGAACGCTCAAGATTTCTGTTCAATGGACACCAAGAACATGGTCACGATGACGTTGACCGTGATTTCCTCATCGGTATCGGTGGGTGTGTTCAAAGGACATTTGTCGTTGGAGAGCGAACAAGTGACGGTGCGTGGAGACGGTAGGAAAGGCGTTGTGTCCCCTTTCCTTTGGACTTCTTCCCGAGCAATTCGATATGACCGAGTTCGGCGATGTTGCTCACGTGCGTACCGGCACAGGGACACATGTCGACCCTGTCGCCAATTTGAACGATGCGGAGTTCCTTCACGGAAATCGGAAGGAGGTCCATGTTGGTTCGTTCCGGTGGCATGATGGCGTTGATTTCTCCTCGGGTCATGACGTTGTCCGAGACCTCCAATCCCGAATCAATTCGGTCGTTGGCCGCCGCTAGAAGGTCGTTCAGCATGGTTTCGTCAAACGAAATTGGGTTGAAATCAATTCGAGATCGGTCGGCGTGGATTTGATTTCCGACGGTTCGGACGCCGTCAAACATTTCGTACGCCAACCCGCTGACGAGATGTTGGGCGGTGTGCATCCTCATGTGAGCGTAGCGGGTTGCCCAATCGATGGTACCTCGAACCTCATCGCCAATTTGCAACTGATGTTCGGGCCCCACCGTGTGATGAACATCGCCACGACCACGAACCTCGGTGACCGGGACGTCTCCGTTTGGACCGGACAGCGTCCCAGTGTCCCAGTGTTGCCCTCCTCCAAGGGGGTAAAACAGCGTGCGGTCCAGCACCACTCGGTCGTTGTCAACCTCGACAACGCGTGCATCAAAGGACTGAGCGTAAGCGGCCTCGATGTTCTCAAGGTACAGTTTGACGGTCATTGTCCTCACGGACCCCGGTGGCTTTGATGAGGTTAACCGTATTCGGGCGTCGCAGCACCGGGGGCGAAATCTTCCATCAATCCGGTGTTCTTCTCCGACGAAGCATCGATCACAATGGCGGGCGTCTTCCAGGCGACGGCGAGTGCCACCGTTGAATCCCACAGGGCGCGGAAGAAACCGACTTCTTCGTACTCCCAGCCTCGCTCTTCGGCGTATTCTTTGACGATGGGCGCCGCTTTTGGAAGGTTGAAATGAGAGAGCGCTGGGAGCAGGTGGTGTTCGATTTGGTAGTCCAAGCCTACGAAAAAGAAGGAACCAACGGGTCCGAGTTTGATTCGTCGGCCGGTTTCGATTTGCAAGCGCCAGTTTTCATCGTATTCGAGAACGACCGGACGACCAGCATGGCCGACGATGAAAATGGCGGTCAAGTACAAGCCGACAATGGCCCAGAGAACGACGTAAAAACCAACCACAGCTTGCCAGGCAAGGCCNANGAGAACGGGCAGACCAAGCCACAAAAAGAAATGGGCGCACAAGAGACTGGCGTCGAGGAGCCACATTTTGTTGAACTTCTTGCGCTTGGCTTTGAACGGAGCGGTGACGACGTACTTCAGACCGTCGTAGCGCATCAGATGGCCCACGAGCGGTGTGATGATGGGCCAGAAGATGTAGGCCTGGAGGTACTTCTGGAAGAATCGACGTACGGGTCCGCTGGTCAGGTATTCCTCTTGGGAGAAGGTGAGTGGCCACGAGTGGATGTCGGGGTCCTTCTGAAACACGTTTGGATGGGCGTGGTGCTGTACGTTGTGTTTTTCTCGCCAGTAGTTCATGGACAGCCCAGAGAACAACGGGAAAGCAAGCGAAGCAAGCGTGACGTTGCCTGCTTTGGATTTGCATGCGGACGAGTGAACGCCTTCGTGGCCAATCATGGCGATGGTGGTCGTGATCAATCCGGTCAGTGGGAGGAGAAGGAGACCGTACTTCAACGGCAGGAGAATGTGTGCGGCGTACAAAACACCAACAACGGCCATCAGAGCGATGAGTTTTGTCCACGATTTCGCGGTGGGTTTGTCCAAAAGCCCCTCGTTTTGGAGTTTTTTGCGTAGTTCTGCCATTGGATGCGATCCCATCTTCATCACCCAAGCGCTTGCGCTTGTATTGGATGCCAAGGTGTGCCGCCTAAGAAAGTGGTGTTTTTTCCCACACCGAATGCCTTGATTTAATCGAAGGTTGACGAGAACTCAACGGCACGGGATACGACGGCATCAAACGAAAGGAGGTTCACGTCAACGGGTAAGGTCGGCTGACACCGTTCAAAATAACCTCGTGCAGGTGACCAGACAGGCGATTCGCTCCACCACAACTCGGTGATGCCATCGGCCCGATCCAACTTCAGTGCGGGCGATTGGGCTGACGAGGCATCGGTGGAAAGCACGCTCCCGCCAAACCACTGCTTCAGGGGAACCTCGGGAAACGTTTCCGGCCGATGAGGAGCCCATTCATGACGTCGGAGTCCGGGACCGGGTGCTTTGGAAGGATGCATCAAAACAATTCGGTCGGCGTACAAGTGGGTCGGTAAGTCCCGTTCGTTGTTTGTCAGGTTCATGACCATCCCGGCATCGGTGCTCGTGCATGACAGCACGCGTGTTCGAGTGAGGCATTGGACCCCCTTACGAGCAACGTTTGCAGCAAGATGTTTGACCACCCAGTCCCACCGACATCCCCAACCGTCATCGTTTGACTTGAGCATCAGGTACGATATTTGTTCGTCCGTAAAGTATCGCTGAAGCATGGATTTGTCAACGACGCGCCCTGGAAATTGAACCGGAAGACCGAGTTCAGCTTCAATTTCAACGATTGAAACCGTGTGCCGGTCGGAAAGCACGTGCGCAAGCACCAATGCTTCAGCGGTTCCACCGACCAACACCACGTGCATGTTCTCACCTAAGCCGGAACGATGTCGAGAGCAAAAACCGGACAAGACGGTATGCAAAGACGGCAATGCGTGCAGTTTGGTTCATCAACGTAGATCATACGATCGCTCAGCGTTAGGACTTGCACTGGACACAGCGCAATGCAAGCTGCACATCCAAAGCATCGATCTTCGTCGACGACGAATTCATGATCTGAAATTCGTCCCATGGACCTTGGAAAAGACCGATGTAGAAGGTTTCTTCGCCGTCCAAACGAAACAATCTCAGTGTTTACGACGCCGTTTTCACGTTCCGTACCTCGACCCCTTGGTTTCCACTGGAGTACGTAGAGTCCTCCTGCAACAATTTGAAAAAAACGATGAGTGAAATTGATTTGAAAAAAACCCGTTGAATATGCTCGCGAGAAGTACATCAACATTGGGCATCAGAAACCATGATCCACATCCAACGAAAATTGGATTTTCTCTTCCAGTGGAAATGACGGGGTCGGACCCACATGTTCTTTGGAGAGCACACACTGGAACGGTCATGGTCTTGTATTCTCCAGGACGAACGTCCACCTATCCAGAAGACCCCCCAACACAAGGGTTGCGGTTTCACTATCTTGGTGGCGGCGATGAGGTTGGTAACGTTGGGATCGTCCTCGAAGATTCAAACGGTACTCGACTCCTGTTGGACTATGGAATTGCACCAACATCACCTCCACGGTATCCGAGCGAAGCTCCGGTCGTTCACGACGCCGTCATTACGCATTCCCACATCGATCATCTTGGCATGGCGCCCTGGTTGTGCGCACATCACCGAACTCGACTTCACGGAACCATCATCACTTCACAACTCTCAGACATGATGTGGCGTGATTGCTACAAGGTCAGTTCCATTGAGCGGTATCCGCTTGCTTGGGATAAACGAGACATCGACACGGCGCTTGATTCGTGGTACGTGCATGACTTTGGCGTCCCTTGGAAGCACCATGCTTGGGAGTTGACCCTGCACCCGGCCGGCCACATACCGGGCGCTGCCATGTTACACATTCAAACCCCCGAAACCAGCGTTCTTCTGACCGGCGATTTTGACACGCGAGATTCTTCGCTGGTAAAAGGGGCTGAACCCGTTCAAGCAGACATTTTGTTCGTCGAAGGTACGTACGGCGGTCGAGATCACCCGCCCAAAGAAGAGGAGATTGGCCGATTCATCGATGCGGTTGACGACGTCGTTCGGCGAGGCGGGACCGTTCTTATTCCAGCGTTTGCAAACGGACGAACCCAAGACGTTGTCATGATGCTTCACGAACACCTTCCACGATTGAACGTCCACGTGGACGGTATGGGAAAACGGGTTGCAAAAACACATCTCGCTCACCCCGAACTCCTACGGGACAGCAAAGCGCTCGAACGAGCTTGGCGATGGGCAAAACAGGTTTCGAGTAAATCGGATCGCAAGAAAGCACTGGCAGCCGACGTCATCGTCACCACATCGGGCATGCTGGAAGGTGGTCCGGCCCTCTGGTACCTGAATCGATTGCGGCACGATCGCAAGAACGCTGTCTTCTTCACCGGCTATCAAGCACGCGACACCGGCGGTCGTGGGTTGCTGGAAACAGGTTCAATCTCGATCTACGGTCAACGCGTGGACGTTCCACTGCAAACAGAACAATTCTCGTTCTCCACGCATGCGGGTCATCAAGAAATCCTGGAATTTGCGAAAGCATGTCAGGCCAAACACGTCGTGGTGTATCACACCGACCCGAACCACGCTCGCCCTCCTCTCGTTGAGGCGCTTTCACAACAAGGCCACATCGTTCACGAACCCAAAAACGGGGAATCGTACATCATCGAATGAACGGCTTCGCCGAACCGTATACAACGGTCAAATGGACGTTCATCGTGGAATTGGTTTAACAATTCCTTGAATACTCCTTCAATTGTCGGAAACGTGTGTCGGACATCGGCTCACCCCTGGACTATTACACTCGGGTGTTTGGAAATTTCGAGCTTTCCGTCTCCGGCGTTTTCGCCCTCAACCACGCCGTCGCCTTCATCGGTATGATCACCGGGATATTCCTGACTGGCCTCGCACTTTTCATTTTCAGGTCCGGCAGCAACGACCTGAAGAACCAAGCCATTGGGATGATTTTACTCATTGAAGGTTTCATGGCTGCTACCCTCGCTTTTTACTGGATTTACCCCTTTTCACTCAGTACGCTTCAAACCGTTGTGTGGCTGCGCGCGGTTTCAGGCATCACCGGTCTGACAAGGATGATGATGATGGTCGCCCTGGTTTCTTTCTTCATTGAATCAGAACGAGCGAAACGAATTCGGCGTGTGTTTCAGTGGAAACGAATTTGGATTCTCCCTACCGTGTCGTTTCTCGTGCTTTTGTTCCCCCTCATCTCTCTGGGGGGCCTATCGGGTGCACTGGGCGACATGGTTCACATCTATTGCGCTGAAGCCTCAGCTCAAGGCGTTGGAAACACCGTTTTTGGCACCGAACTCGGCTACACCCCCGTCTGTCCTGACACCTTCGCTTCCACCTATCCAACCGTCTACATCAGCGGGAGCTCCGGCGCTGCTCTCTTACCCATGGTCCTGATCACCACCCTTCCCCTGGTTTTCGTCGCGGCGTTCATGGTGCGATTGGGTCGAGACCCTGCTCGCGTCAACGACAACGGATACAACCTTGAAGAAATCAAAGCTTTGCGAACCGGTTTTGTTGTCAAAGTCACCTTCATGCTCGGAGGTTTTTCCACCCTGATTGGGCTTTCAATAGCGTTCGGCCTTTCCTCCCCGGACATGACGTTGTTTAACCCAGAGACCAGCAACGACCGAGGGGTGAAAATCCTCGCCATCGGTGGTCCACTGATGCTTCTGTGCCACATCCTCTCCGCTCTTTTTGAAGGCACGATTTTCACGTACGCCATCCTCAAACATGAGGTGATGGGCATCGACGAGCGCTTGCGCAAGGGATTTACTGCAGCCGCTTTCACAGGGTTCGGGGCCCTCTCCCTCCTCATCGCCTCCGAAGCGATGGAATCAACGATTCCTGGTGGCGGACTGATCGGCGGACTGATCGTTGGCGTACCGCTCATCGCCCTCCGACGCCCCATCCTTCGTGCGTTCTCCAGTCTGTCCACCGCTCTGATGCCGGAGGCCCACACAATGCACGAATTGCAGTACCTCGAGGTGTTTGCAGCCGCCAACGCTGACGGGAACATCACAAGCAAAGAGCGGACGATGCTTGATTTGCAGGCCAAGGCTTTCGGAATCAATGAAGCTCGACAACAGCACCTGGAAGCTCTTGGGATGGACGAAAAGTCATAGATAAAAGTCCATGTTGCTTCAAATGTTTCACGATCGCGGTCGACCCGTTCATACGGAACATGAACCGCTTTCTTCATCAGCCCGGTGTCGCTGTAGGGTATCATGAAATTTCCAAACCCAGAATTCGAAAGTTTCGTCTGGATTTTACAGGCCGTTTCCATCAACACCATCGTAATTGCATCGATTTTCATGATGCGAGATTATCTTTCGAGGTTTGGTAGACTTCAGGGCGATGTGGTCGAATCATAACGCTGAACAACCGTGGGTTCAGCGATCAGGCTGCTCAAAACTTCCCAGCGATGCAGCCCGAGCTACGTCGTACTCCGGTGGGAAAGCAATCCAACGAATCAACAGGAAATTTAACACGCCGAACAAGCAGGTGTTCAGCAACCAAACCAATCGGTGATGAATGAAGTACTTCTCAACCAGCACGAAGGTCACGGTGGTCGTGACCAACAACTGTCCGGCGTACACAACGATCGCTCGATGCAAACTTCGCCCGTAAGGAAACGTCGAATCAAACGTAAACCTGTAGTGAACGTAATGCGATTCAATCATGCCTATTGCGCACGATACCCCCCACGCTGCGACCGCTGCGTGTCCGGGCCAGAGTTCCAGTCTGTACAGCAGCTCGTACAGCACCCATGCAAAAACAGAATTGAAAAATCCGAACGCATTGAACCGTAGAAACTCCGAGAGCATGACGCTTCTGTTCCAATCGTTGTCTTGCATTCGTTGAAACAACGTCAAATCCGACCTTTGGCGGTTGAGGCCTACGCTCCGTGGATACATGAAGCCAACAGGTGCCGACGAATCAACGTACCATGGTTCAATCAGCTTCAAGATTCTCGGCGAACAACCACCACGTCGATCTCGTACTTGTTGAAAACGATGGAACCAAGACCGACCAGGCCGGCCATGACGGTGAGGTACGCACTTCGCCCAACGTCCACCGTTCCAATGTCCGGGAGGAGGATGTACCACAGCAGTACACCGATAAGCATGGACACACCACCGAACCAAACGATGGTTGCTGTGACCGATTCAGGAATGCGCTCATCCATCCAATCCAAAACTTCGACCGGCAGATAGGAATGAACGATCGTCAGCACCGTGAACAAAATCCCCAACCACAAGAACACCGTTGCAACTGCGCCCGCCCGGGCGATGGCGCAGGTGTCCGCATCCGTGGAATCAACCACTTCCTCTTCCAATTCGCACAACTCTGAAAGCGAATCACTCGACCGCTCCTCACCCACTTCGAGCCGAGCCTCGTCAAGCGACCAGGACACCAAGGAGTTTCCTTCGTATCCGTTCAACGTAAGCCAGTACGGCCCAAACAGGCCTGCAAGACAAAGCATCAACGACAGCCCCAACAACCCCGTTGAGATACCCTTCCTCGTCNTCTCATCCATGGTGTTCCAGGTTCTGGAGACATCACGGCCATTTAATCATGCATCAAGCGGCCACGGCCCTTCGCTTGTGGCTCAATCGGTTCTTGTTGCAGTGCGTGAGCAAGCGAAGCGATTGAATACATCAACACCCAGCGAAGCCATGAGTCCCATGGCCGCGAAACCCCCCGGTAAGAAAAAAGGCAAGCGCAAGCGAAAATTGCGTCTTTCCCTCAAGCAGTCAAAAATGAGCTCGGCTTCCGACAAATATTCCGATTCACTCGGCTGGTCGACCGATGTCGGCCGAACGCTGGGCGATGCACCCAAACCCACCGGCCCGGAAATCATTCGTGTCCAGTGCGAAATGTGCGGGTCCATGCTGAAAATTCCCAAACCAAAGCGCTCTCGATACACCGTTGCATGCACGTATCCAGAGTGCGGGCACGTCATGAAGTTTGGTTGAAATGCGAACCGTAGCGTTTCTTTTCACGCTTGTTTTGCTCGCTCCTCTCTCGGGTTGCCTTGAGCCGTCCGACGCTTCATCCGATGCGTTTCGCCTCGCAACGACCACCTCCATGCGTGACTCCGGTCTCTTGGATGTCTTGATTGAGGATTTTGAGGCGCTGAACGGCATTGAAGTCGAGTACGTCGCCGTCGGCACGGGCGCAGCCTTGCAGCTCGGTCGTGCGGGCGATGTGGACGCACTCATCGTGCACGCACCCGACCAGGAACAGGCGTTCATCGACGACGGCTACGCTACGAAGCGAACCCCGATTGCTCACAACGCCTTTGTTCTGCTTTCACCAACGGTTCTGAACGGATCGGTTTACGACGCGTTTGAAGGCATTGCAGAGCAAGAACACTGCTTCGTATCGAGAGGGGACAACTCCGGCACGCACGCGAAGGAGCAGGCCATTTGGCGTCATCTCAACGAAACACGAAACCTTCCCCTCGTTGAAGATTCAAACGGTGTTCATCCCCCCGGGGCGTGGTATTTCTCCATCGGCCAGGGCATGGGTGCGGCGATCAACATGGCGCATGAGAAAGACTGCGCAACGCTGTCCGATCGCGGTACAGCCCTTCGATTTCAGAACACCATCGATTTGGAACGGTACGAATTTGGGGACGACGTCATGCTCAATCCCTACGCCTACCTGATCGTTGAGTCAGCCAACTCCACCGCTGCACAACGGTTCGGAGACTACCTGCTCAACGAGGGGAAATCGATCATTGCATCGTACACCATCAACGGCGATCATCCGTTTTTCGTGGATTCGTGATCCAACCACTCCCCTGTCAACATGGAAACGGCGAACGGATCGTTGTCGTTGAGCCGTCGACCGTCTCGAAGCACCACAATTGAATCGGCGATTCGATGGGCTTGAGAGATGTTGTGGGTCACCATTACGATGCACACCCCCCTCGCTTTCATGCGCAAAAGTTCACGCTCAATCGTTTGGACGTGGAGCCACCCTAAATTGGACGTGCACTCGTCCAACAGGAACAACGAAGGGGAAAATGAACATTGTCGGGCCAGCATCACGCGCTGGCGCTCACCCCCCGAGAGATTGTGCGTTGACTGGCTCAACAGGTCGTTCAGTTGAAACAGAGCGGCGTACGCCTGACCGGCAGGAGGCAAGGACGGGAAGAGCTTGGAAGGCAACATCAACTCCGCTCCGACCGTGCTGCTGAGAAGGACCGGGTCCTGTTGAACATAGACGCATGAATTTGGCCCGCACGCAACATCATCCCCCTCAAGGCCCGCAAGAGCACGCAACAACGTCGTCTTTCCAGCGCCCGACTCACCCACGACCGCCGTGATCTCCCCCGGCCTCAACACGATCTCGACCGCCTCCAAAATCGTCCGACCGGCTTTCTGAACCGAGACGAGTTTTGATTCGACTTCGGCAAGGCCCGCCGGTGCCGGTAATTCATCCCCCAACACGGAAACACGGGCTGAACGCCTCCTGGTTCTCACCATGGCGGCCAACCCGACCAAACTCAAGGACAGCGCCAGCAACAGGACACCCAAAACGGCCGCTTGCCCCATGTTTCCTTTCGAAGTTTCGAGGACGATGCTCGTCGTCATTACACGCGTTTTTCCCGCAATGTTTCCACCCACCATGATCACGGCGCCCACCTCAGCGATGGCGCGTCCGAACGCGATGACGACCGCATGGTACACGCCGTTGCTGGCAAGTCGTATTTCCATGAACAAGCGTTGACGCCGGTTGATCCCCATCGTTGAAAGCGCGTCGTTGTAGGTTCGCCCAACGCTCTCAAACGCAGTCCACGAACCACCCCAAACAAGCGGTAAGATGAGGCAGGTCTGCGCGAAGATCATCGCTTCCACAGTGAACAGCATGTTCAGCGACCCAAGAGCGCCCGATTTTGAGAACAACGAATAGACAAACACGCCGACGACCACCGGCGGCAACCCGTAGAGCGCCGTGATCAGCGTTTTCAAACGCTCGAAGGAACGATGCGTTGGCCGTGCACACCATGCTCCCAAAGGAACCCCGATCAGGGTTGCAAGGATCGTGGCCGTACCGCTGGTGACAAACGTGGTTTGGATGGCCTGCGTCAGCGCCAAACCGTCAACCATGAATCGGCAATGAACCCCCCTCCATCATTCTACCGTTGACCCACATCCTCAAACACGAGCCACGCTTGGCGTCTTCATGGATGACCGTCCGTACTTCATCACCGTGGAGGAAGCTCAGTCCATCTCCAATCAAACGCCTCCGACGCTGCGCATTGAACACCTTCCCATCGAAGCGTGCTCCGGGCGCGTCCTCGCAGAGGATTTGGCGAGCAAGGTCAACGATCCACCGTTTGACAATTCCGCCATGGACGGGTTTGCCTGTCGTTTTGACGCAGAGGCCGTTTATCCATGCACGCTAACGGTCGTCGGGCTTCAGGCGGCCACGGGAGAAAACGAAGCGATTGAAGTCGGGCCCGGAGAAGCGGTTCGCATCATGACGGGCGCACCGATGCCACCCGGAGCCGACGCCATTCTTCCCATCGAGCGATGCACGGTCAACGACACCACCGTTGTCCTCCTTGACCCCCCAAAACCGCATTTTGTTCGAAAACTTGGAGAGAATCTTACAAAAGGGACAACGGCCCTGACGAAAGGTCAGCGTTTAACACCCGCTCGAGTGGGGCTCTGCGCCACCATGGGGCACGCTACGGTGCCCGTGTTTCAGCGCCTCCGAATCGCCATCGTTTCGACGGGCGATGAGCTCAAGTCGCCCGGAGAACCGCTCTCTCACGGCGAAATTTACGAATCCAACTCGTACGGACTTGCCGGGTTGGTGGAGTGGTCAGGCCACACACCCGTTCGTTTCCCTGCAGTTGCTGACACCATGGACGAATTGCGAAAGGCGTTGACCGAGGCTGCNGAGACGTGCGACCTCATTCTTACGTCCGGTGGCGTTTCGATGGGGGAATTCGATTACGTTCGGCGCATCATGGAAGAGGAGGGCGACGTGCATTTCTGGAGAATGAAGATTCGACCGGGATCCCCTCCCCTCTTCGGACTGTGGAACGACACTCCACTGTTTGGATTGCCGGGCAACCCCGTGTCCAGCCACGTGGTGTTCCGCATGCTGGTCGCCCCGTACTTGCGCCACGCCTTGGGCACCGACGGCCCGAAGGAGTGGAAGGTTCGTGCCCGCCTGTGCGATCCCGTAAAATCCACGAGCGACTGCATGACGCTTCGGCGGGTCACCCTGACGTCAACAGAGGACGGCATGATGGCTCATCAACCGCGCCATCAAGGGTCGGGCAACATCGAAAGTTTGGCCAGTGCCAGCGGGCTCACCCTTCTGCAACCAGGCCAATCGGGTGAGGTTGGTGCGTGGATCGACGTGTTGGTGTTGTAGGTGATGGCGTGAAGCACAAACACAAGGGTGCAGGCGAACTTCTTGCGGCATTGCGAACGATGTTCCCGAACTCAAGCGGCTCAACCCTCCGTAAAATGCTCACACAGGGCCGAGTGGTGCTGAACGGGGAGGTCGTGCACCGTGCCAAGCACGAGCTCACCGACGGTGATACGATTGAGGTTCTCGAACGGCAACGCGCAGAGACACGCACACCACCGCCAAAATCCGCACCCTCCGTTGACCTTGACGTCCTGTTTGAAGACGATGCGCTGTTGGTGGTCAACAAACCACCCCAACTCTTGTCCGTTGCCACGGACCGACTGGAAATTGATACGCTCCACAGTCGCTGCGTCGAGCACGTACGTCAATCCAATCCCCAGGCGTGGTGCTTCATCGTGCACCGGCTTGACAAAGAGACGTCTGGAATCATGGTTTTTGCCAAGCACAAGCAGGCCAAAGACGACCTTCAGAAGCAATTTCACGACCGAGACGTCCATCGCACGTATCGTGCACTGGTGGAGGGACAACCTTCGACATCCACGGGCACGGTGCGAAGCTGGTTGATGGAGGACAAGCATCTCAACGTCAAAGCGGTCAACAAATCGCACCCAAGAGGAAAGGAGGCCGTGTCGCACTATCACGTGTTGGAAACAAACGACGGTACGGCGCACGTCGAGGTTACCATCGAGACCGGCCGACGACACCAGATTCGAATGGCAATGCAACACGTCGGATCTCCTGTTGTGGGGGATGAGCGTCACGGTGCAACGAGCAATCCACATCAACGGATCATGCTGCACGCTTTCGCTCTGGAGTTCTTACATCCGGAAACCGATGACCCTGTTCGTTTCGAAGCGCCGCTTCCAGCGGCGTTCGCTTGAACTTAGTCAATGTTGAAGTTCATGGCCAAACAGTCGGCGCATTCGTCGACATTGAACTCACCAATGCCTTCGGTTCGGCCGCATCGAAGGCAGCATCCAAGGGGGTTGAACAACACGAACATCTGTTGAGGCGTCACGGGCCTTGGCCTGCATCCGACCGTTTTGAACGCTTGTTCTTTTCTACAACCCTGATTTACGCCGTATTCAGGGTACGGATGGCCGCTCTAACCCACGAACACCGTGGTGTTGAGGGAAAAGCACGACTTGAAGAACTCTTGACGGTTGGTTCATGTCGGAGATGTCCAAATGGCAAACGGACAAGACGGGTGGATTGAGGTCAAAGGGGCCCGTACCCACAACCTCAAAGACATCACCGTGGAACTTCCGAAAGGGAAATTTGTCGTCATTTCTGGCGTGTCCGGATCTGGAAAATCCAGTCTTGCTTTCGACACCCTCTATGCCGAAGGCCAGCGCCGGTACGTCGAGAGCCTTTCTTCGTACGCCCGCCAGTTCATCGGTCAAATGAAAAAAGCCGATTGTGATTCAATTGAAGGTCTATCTCCTGCCATTTCCATCGATCAGAAACAAGGCAGTCACAATCCACGGTCAACGGTTGCGACGGTGACTGAAATACAGGACTACCTCCGATTGTTGTGGGCTCGAATCGGCAAGCCGCACTGTCCAACGTGCGGCAAAGAAGTGGCTCGTCGAACGGTTCAGGAGATCGTTGACGACATCTTCTGGCGCATGGAAGCTCACGGTGTTGCGGTATGGAGCCCCGTTGTCCGGGCGCGAAAAGGCACCCACGTCGAGCTGTTTCGGCAACTCGTCGAACAGGGCTATCTTCACGGCAGGGTCAACGGCCATGCAGCCTCCTTTGAAGACCCACCCACACTGGACAAGAACTTCCGCCACGACATCGATGTTCGTATTGACCGGCTTCGTTGCACTCGTGACCGGAAACAACGTCTGACCGAAGCCGTGGAGTCCGCCCTTCGTCTGGGAGGCGGCACCCTGGCCGTCGAGAGCCTCGAGGCTCCCGACAACGATGCGGAACTCAGTGAGAATTCAAACGCTCACGCCACCCAGCAGGGACAGACGATTGCCTGGTCCGAGGATTTTGCATGCCCGGAGCACGGAGCGTTCATGCCCGAACTCTCACCCCGGGTCTTCTCGTTCAACTCTCCGCTCGGTGCATGCGGAACCTGTCAGGGGTTGGGCGTTCAGCGCCAGTTCAACGTGGACCTCATCGTTGACGGCAACATGAGCGTCTCGAACGGCTGCGTGATACCCTGGCGCCAATCCATGTCACCCTCCTGGTACCGCAAACTCCTCGAGTGCACCTGCGACCATTACGGCATCTCAACAACGCTTCCGTTTGAGATGTTGGATGAAGATGAGAAAGACATCCTCCTCTACGGTTCAGGCTCGACCGTCATTCATTACGAATTCACCTCCGAAAACGGCTCCCAATACAAGTACAGCAAACCGTGGGAAGGCATCGTTCCGCGGCTGGAGAAAACCTACGCTGAGACCACATCGGATCGCACCCGCAATCGCCTCATTTCCTGCATGACCGATCTTGATTGTCCGGATTGCAACGGGGAGAAGCTCAATCGTGCCGCACGATACGTAACGGTCGGGGGCGTCCGCCTCCCCGAAGTCAGCCAGTGCTCGGTCCACGATGCGCTCGGACTCGTTCGAGCATGGAACCCTGAAGGCGACGGTCCACCGGAAGCCTTCCAAGACCTTCTTGAAACGCTTGACGAGCGAAGCATGTTCATCGGCTCAGAGATCATCAAAGAGATTGAGGGGCGTCTTGGCTTCCTCGACAGCGTTGGACTGGACTACCTCACTTTGGATCGAAAAGCCAACACCCTCTCAGGCGGTGAGAGTCAACGGATACGCTTGGCCACCCAAATCGGCAGTCGTTTGACGGGCGTCATGTACGTGCTGGATGAACCGTCCATCGGCCTTCATCAGCGAGACAACGACCGATTGCTGAAGACGCTTCGAGAACTCAGCGACCTGGGCAACACCTTGCTCGTGGTGGAACACGATGAAGACACGCTGCGTCAGGCGGACTGGCTTTGCGACCTGGGGCCGGGAGCGGGCCTTGAAGGCGGCGTGGTGGTGGCCAACGGCACCCCCGATGAGGTGATGGCGTGCGAAGCGTCCGTCACGGGGGCCTACCTCAGCGGACGCAAATCCATTCCATGGCCGAGCAAGCGAACCAAACCCGGCAGGAAGAAACTGAAGGTGAAAGGTGCCCAGCACAACAACCTTCAGAACATCGACGTGTCCTTCCCCATCGGCTGCATGACTGCGGTCACTGGGGTTTCCGGGTCCGGAAAATCGTCCCTCGTATCGGGCATTCTTGCTCCTGCCCTCCAACGGGACGTCCATCGCGCCGAAACGCTCCCGGGTCGTCATCACTCGCTTGAAGGCGTGGACCATGTCGACAAAGTGATCATCATCGATCAATCGCCCATCGGACGAACCCCCCGCTCAAACCCAGCAACCTACACGAAAGTGTTTGACGAAATTCGAGCCCTTTTTGCAAACACCAAGCTCTCAAAAGAACGCGGTTACAAGCCCGGACACTTCAGTTTCAACGTCAAAGGCGGCCGCTGCGAAGCGTGCAGCGGAGGAGGTTCGATCAAGCTGGAGATGAACTTCCTTCCCGATGTGTGGATCACCTGCGATGTTTGCAACGGAAAGCGGTACACCCGTGAAACACTCGAGGTTCAGTGGCGCGGGAAGACCATTCACGATGTGCTTGAGATGCCGGTATCCGAAGCCGTTGAATTTTTCAAAAATCATCGAAAAATTCACCGCACGCTGGAAACGTTGGACGCCGTCGGGCTGGGATACATCCGACTGGGTCAACCCGCAACCACCCTCTCTGGCGGGGAGGCCCAGCGCGTAAAACTCGCCAGCGAACTGCGAAGGATGCCCAACAAACACACCGTCTACATCCTCGATGAACCGACCACCGGGTTGAGCTTTAGCGACGTTGCGAAACTCATCAACGTCCTTCACCAACTTCGGGACAAAGGCCACACACTCATCGTCATTGAGCATCACCTCGACGTGGTCAAGTCGTGCGACTGGGTGGTCGACCTCGGGCCTGAGGGCGGGGAGCGCGGCGGGCAAGTCATTGCCGTTGGTACACCAGAAGCCATCGTCAAGGTCAACGAGAGCCCGACCGGACAATTCCTCGCAAAGATGCTGAACCAATGAAGGCGCAGACTACAAAGAGCGCATGGAACAACCTACCCATGTCCAACGGGCACGGTGCACAACATGCCAGTCACTCGTGTAGAGGTAACACCGCGCCAGGGAGACGGCATGCGNGATGTTCGCGGTGACGTTGTGCGACGCCAATTGATGGCCGACCACGGCGTTGATGTTTCAACGGTCCGCTCCATTTGCGGCTACCTCATCCACGGTGAAACCCTTCCTTCGGTCGTTGCTTCGCGGGTTGACGATCTGTTTGCAGATCCCATCATTGAACACGGCCTCACCGATAGGATGCTTCTCACCACCGAATCGTTTGCAGAGGTTCCCGATGCCGTGATCACGGTCGGGTTCAAGCCCGGCGTGACCGACAACCCTGGAAAGGCAGCGACGGACGGCTTCCTCACCCTTTTTCCAGACGACCGTGGAGCGCGTATCTCGACGTACCTCACGTACGTTTTCTACGGCCTTCCGGCCGATTGCGACGTGAACTGGTTGGCCGGTACGCTCCACAACAACCTCATCGAACGAGCCCTCGTCGCCGACCGAGAACAGTGTCGATCCAGCGCTTGGCCTGAACTTGCTTTTCCAACACCCCCAGAGCAGGTGTTCATTGAACCTCAGGCCGTGGATTTGGAGGTCGACGACGCCCAACTTGAAGCGATTTCCAACGACGGGTTGCTGGCGCTGAACCTCAACGAAATGCACGCCATTCAAGCGCACTATCGCGACGAAACGATTCGTGCCCAACGAACGGCGATGGGCATTTCATCGAACGCTCCGACCGACGTTGAATTGGAATGTTTGGCTCAGACGTGGAGCGAACACTGCAAGCACAAAATTTTCGCTTCAAAAATACACCACGTTGACCACGAGACCGGAGAAGACACCGTCATCGATTCCATCTTCAAAACCCACATCATGAAACCGACACACGACATGCAAAAAGAGGTTGATTGGCTTCTTTCGGTGTTTCACGACAACTCCGGGGTGATCGCATGGGACGATACGTGGAGCGTGTGCATGAAGGCTGAAACCCACAATTCTCCTTCGGCCTTGGACCCGTACGGCGGCGCCATGACCGGCATCGTTGGGGTGAACCGAGACATTCTTGGCACGGGTTTGGGGGCCCGACCCATCGCCAACACCGATGTGTTTTGCTTTGGTCCCCCCGATTGGGAGGGCCAACTCCCGGAGAACCTCTTCCATCCGTCTCGCGTTCTGCGCGGCGTGCATTCGGGCGTCCGTGTCGGCGGCAATGAATCGGGCATACCTACGGTGAACGGAGCCATCGTGTTTGACGACCGATACATCGGCAAACCCCTCGTGTACTGTGGAACGGTCGGCATCATGCCTCGCACCCTGCCCGACGGACGCCCCTCCCACGTCAAAACCCCCGTTGCGGGCGACATCGTCTACATGGTTGGCGGGCGCGTGGGGTACGACGGCATTCACGGAGCAACGTTCTCTTCGCTGGAACTCACGGAAGAATCGCCCTCGAGCGCCGTCCAAATCGGCGACCCGATCACCCAGAAAAAAATGCTCGACATGGTGCTGGAAGCGCGAGACGCCAACCTCATCACGTGCATCACCGACAACGGCGCTGGCGGTTTGTCATCGTCCATTGGAGAAATGGCCGAATACACCAACGGTTGTGAAATTGACTTGGCCAAGGTGCCGTTGAAACAGGCGGGATTGTCGCCTTGGGAGATACTGGTCTCCGAGAGCCAAGAACGAATGACCATTGCGGTCAAGCCCGAGGATCAAGAGGCGTTTGAAGCGCTCGCCGACCTCCACGAGGTTGAGGCGACCGCTGTGGCGACGTTCACGTCCACAGGCATGTTCCACGTGCGCTACGGTGAGGCTACGGTGGCTTACCTTCCCATCGAATTCCTGCACGATGGCGTACCGCAACTGCAGTTGGAGTCCGAATGGCGTTCACCCGCTCTCCCGCTCTTTGTCCCTCCAGAAAGCGCCGATCACGGGGCGTTGCTCACCTCGATGCTCAAGCGACCGAACATCGCCAGCAAAGAAACGTGGGTGAGGCAGTACGACCACGAGGTCATCGCCCAGACCGCCATCAAGCCCTTCGTCGGCGTTGAGCGAGACGGTCCGGGCGACGCCGGGGTCATCGCCCCCATTCACGGCGACCCTCACGGACTCGTCATCTCGTGCGGCATTGCACCCCGGTATTCAGACATCGATGCAGGGGCCATGGCGGCCGCATCGATTGATGAAGCGGTTCGAAACGCTGTGTGCGTTGGTCTTGACGTTGACAAAATGGCAGGCCTCGACAATTTTTGCTGGCCCGACCCCATTGAATCCACAAAAACACCTGACGGGCGATTCAAACTCGCCCAACTCGTGCGGGCCAACCGAGAGCTGGAGCGCGTGTGTCGCGCTTACCGTCTGCCGTGCGTCAGCGGCAAGGACTCCATGAAAAACGACTACGGTTCGGGGCCAGACAAGATTTCGATTCCTCCCACGCTTTTGTTCTCCCTGTTCGGCGACCATCCCGACGTACGCAAGAGCGCCACGAGTGATTTCAAGTTCGCAGGCGACCGAATCTACCTGGTGGGTTCCTCAAAGCAGGAACTCGGNGCGTCAGAATTGGCGTTCATGCTCACGGAGTCGGGCGAGGCAGCCGGTGTTGGTGGCGATGTCCCACGCTTGCTGGTTCCGGAGGAGAACCTCAACACGTACCGTTCGCTTTCGGCGTGCATTCGCGCAGGATGGGTCCGTACGGCCCACGACTGCAGCGAAGGCGGGGTCGCCGTCGCACTGGCCGAAATGTGCATCGGCGGACGAATTGGTGCCGTGGTTGACATCGACGGAACCGGTGATGGCGATGTTTGGGGGCGCCTTTGGGGCGAATCACTCGGACGGTTCATCGTCGCCGTTTCCTCCGAACATGAGGGGGCGTTTTTGGAAGCGATGAGGGATCACCCGACCACCGTCTTGGGCCACGTTCAGACCGAAGCAACCCTCGTTATCACCGACGGTGACGATTCACTGATCGCCGCCGACGTCGAATCCTTGGTGAACGCTTGGAAAGGCACCCTCGATCTTACCGGAGGTGTTTCATGATGGCTCCACGGGTGGCGGTGCTGTTTGGTTTCGGGATCAATTGCGATCATGAAACAAAAGCCGTGTTCGAGATGGTAGGTGCGCAAGCAGAACGAATTCACGTCAATCGTTTTGTTTCCGGTGATGCCGACCTTTCCACGTACGACATACTGGCCGTTCCCGGTGGATTTTCGTTTGGAGACCATTTAGGGAGCGGGCGACTCCTCGGAAACCGAATGCGGTTTGCCATGCGAGAATCGTTGATGTCCTTTGTCAATGCGGGTAAACCGATCATCGGGATTTGCAACGGATTCCAGGTTCTCGTCAAGACAGGCCTCCTCCCCGGCCCCGATACGGGCCGTTCACCGGATTTCCTTCAGCGAGGAAGCCTCACCCTCAACGACAGCGGCCGTTATGAAGACCGCTGGGTCACGTTGGAGTTCGACCCCGAGAGCCCGTGCATTTGGACCAAAGGCATGGATCGCATCGAATGCCCCGTTCGCCACGGTGAAGGAAAGTACGTGATGCCCAGTTCGGAAGACCTTGACAGGCTTTCGGAACACCATCAATTGACGGTCCGATACGTCGACCCCTCCACGCCGGTCGGGGCCGGAATCACGGACGAACCTCTTCCCTACCCGTTGAGTCCGAACGGAAGCATGCGCAACATCGCAGGCATCTGCGACGCGTCGGGACTTGTGTTCGGCCTCATGCCTCACCCGGAGGCGATTTATGCGCGATGGCTTCATCCCGAACACACTCGACATGCAACGTCCGACACCGACGGGATGGACGGTTGGGAAGGGCAAGGGTTGCAGATCTTCAGAAACGCTGTGGAATACGTGAATCAGCGCAGTTGAGTGGGCACCATGGGCACCCAACAACGCATCGTTTCCGTTGATGCACTTCGCGGATTGGCCGTTTTGCTGATGGTTCTGGTTCATGCTGCTGCGACGTGGGAGCCGCAGTTGTCGGGGGCTTGGCTGATGTTCGGTGTCGTTGTTTCTGGAGCCGGCGGCCTCGCAGCTCCGTTGTTTGTGGCGTTGCTCGGTTGGGGGTTGTTTCAACGAAAACTTTCGATGCCTCAACGAACGTGGAGGGCGGGTTGCCTGTTCTTCTGCCAAGGCATCGTCAATCTCAGTGCGTCGCACCTGTTCGACGTTTGGACACCGGGTGTGCTTAGCTTGCTTGGACTGCTCGTGTTGACGGAAGGTGTTTGGATGCAACCTTTCCGACGTTCGGAAGCACCTGCCAGAGCGTTCGCTCTGACGGCGTTGGCTATGGTGGGCGCTACGCATGCGATGCACGCATGGCAGGGCCCTTCGATTTGGACTGAGCGGGTCGTCGTTGACGACCCGGTCGAATGGTTTCAGCACTTGATGGCAACCGGGCTGTATCCACTTTTCCCGTGGATCACGTTTGCTGCGTTCGGTGCGTCCGTTGCGGCATGCAACGAACGTCAGCGCCGTGGGCTGCTCACTCGAACAGCGACGGTTGCTTTCAGTGCGTCGTTGGTTGTGTTGGTGCAGAGCGTGCGCAACGACGTCCCTTGGGCGCTGCCAACGGGCAACGCCTCCCTGACGTTCTTCCCGGCGAACGCTGCGTTTCTGATCGCGGCACTTGCCGGTACAGCTCTGCTCTGGCTGTTAACGGAACGCGTCATGGCTCTTCATGGTCTGGCTGACCTGGGTCAGGCGTCGCTGACCGTGTACGTCGTTCACTTCGTACCGTTTGCTTGGGCTCATCGCTTCGATGAGCTTTACGCTTGGGCGCCGCTGACGTCCTGTGCGGTGGTCGTTGGCTACACCCTGTGCTGGGTGGTGTTGGGTACGTGGTGGCGTCGAACGGCACCAGAGGCCACGCTTGAATCGTTGATGCGCCGGTACGAACCGGCGTGATCGTTGGTCAATGCGTGCTTGATGAGCAACTGCGTTGCGTCGATACGGTCCTACCCGAGAGAGACGGGGCGGCCGAAGCCACCCCGCCTCAGGGGGGGTTGGAGAACCGCTGTTGGCTTCACTCTTCGGACGAAGATGCCTTGGTGTCCATGGTTGCGGCGTACCACACCATCAGACCGAAGGCGGTCTTGTTCACGACGTCAGCGATGTTGTACAAGATGTTCAGAGCATCGGTGTTGGCGTCGTCGCCCGTTCCGAGGAAGTAGCCGATCGGGTAGATGGCCCATCCCACGGTGAGGATGATGGCCATGGCCTTGAAGGCAAACTGGGTGCCTTCGGAGGTGGTGTCGGCGCCTTTCTTGGCGTCGCCAGCCCAAACCTCGTAGATGATGTAGAACCAAGCGAGGCAGCCAACGATGAGCATTGGCATCTCTGGACCTTGGCCCGACTCGCCGAGGAAACCGGCGATGAGCATCACGAGGGAAGCGCCGAAGAGGCGCCAGAACAGCATGGCGGTGGCGGCTCCGACGGCTGCGAGGATGAGGTAGAACTCAGCAACCTGCAGTGGGACGGTGATCAACCAGTCGATGTATCGCATGACGAGAGGAGACTCTCCGGTACCTGCGGCGTAGGTGGATGCCCAGTGCTCGCGCATGTAGGTGTAGTGGTACCATGCAACACCCGTGACGAGTGCGGCGACGGTCATGGAGGTCTTCCACTTGGCTGCAACGTTGTTTCGCTCCATGATGAAGAAAACAGTTGATGCAAGCATCATAGCAGTGGCGAGCCAGAACGAAACACCGACCATGTCGTTTTCGTCGAGTTTGGCTCCCTCTGCAGACACTGCCCCGAGGGTCATCAGGAACAGCATTCCGGTCAATAGCAGGCTTCTTTTGTTTGAGATTTCAGTTTTCATGGTTCTCAAACCGTGCTACCCCAAAAACCAGTATATAAAGGAGTGTATTTTTGCAAAGTTTTTCATGCGGATTTTAACGATTATTGGACCTCGCCGGTCTGCACGGACCAGAGCCGAGCGTACACTCCGTTGAGCTTGAGCAGGGCTTCATGGCGCCCGTCTTCAACGACCTTTCCTTCCTCCAGCACAAGGATTCGGTCTGCGTGGCGTACCGTTGAAAGCCTGTGGGCGATCACAATCGTTGTGCGGTCACGGGAGATTCGCTCGATGGAGCGTTGCAGTGCCGCCTCGGTTTCGTTGTCGACGGCTGAGGTCGCTTCGTCCAGCACGAGGAGCGGCGCATCCTTGAGAACCGCTCGGGCGATGGCAACGCGTTGCCGCTGTCCTCCAGACAAACGATGCCCGCCTTCACCGACCATGGTTTCCCATCCTTTTGGTAGGTTGGCCACAAACGCAGAGGCTTCGGCGATTTCAGCCGCTTGGATGACGTCTTCATCGCTTGCCGTGGGCCGACCGTAACGAATGTTTTCCATGATGCTGGTCGGAAAGAGCGTGATGTGCTGGTCAACCAGGGCGATGGACGAACGCAAGGCATGAAGGTCCCACTCGTCCAGCGGTTGGCCGCACCACGAGACATGACCGTTTTGCGGCTCCGCAAACCGAAGCAAGAGGCGTATGAGTGACGTTTTTCCGGCGCCCGTAGAGCCCACCACGCCGGTGGTCTTGCCGTGCTCAAAGGTGAGCGAGAGGTCTTGAAACAGGGGGGCTCGGTCCGGGTAAGCGAAGTCCAGATGCTCCAGTGAAATGGACGACGTCTTTTCTTCGTCGTCGCTGGGCTGGAAGGTGCCCTGCTTGAGTTCAATGGGGGAGGCGAGGACGTCGAGCACACGCGTGGACGACGCCATCGCTCGCTGATACAGGTCAAACGTTTCCCCCAACCGCGTGAGCGGCCACAGCAATCGCTGGGTCATGAACACGAGCACGGAGTATGCACCCACGGCCATGGTCCCTTCAAGGGTGAACCACCCTCCCAGGAGAAGCGTGGCGGTGAATCCGACCAAAATGGCCATGCGAATCAGTGGGGTAAACGCCGCCGAGAGGCGAATCGCTTCCCTGTTTGCATCCCTGTAAGCATCGCTCAACGTCTCGACCCGGCGCAGTTCATTGGCCTCTGCGGTGAAGGACTGGACGGTTGACATGCCCGAGAGGTCGTTCTCGAGCAGTGCGTTCATCTGTCCCGCTGCGTTTCTCACCTTGGCGTACCTTGGCTCCAAACTGCGCTGGTATCGAAACGAGCCCCAGACGATGAGGGGGATGGGCAGCACGGCAAAGAGCGCCACCTCCCACGAGATCAGCAAGAACACTGCGCCCACGACCAGCACCGTCGTGCTCACCTGAAGGAGGTCGTTGGCGCCTTTGTCGAGAAACCGTTCGAGTTGATTGATGTCGTCGTTTAAAATGGCCAAGATGTCGCCCTTTTGACGTTCGTCAAACCATGCCATTCCCTGCTGCTGGACGTGATCAAAGGTGTCCAGGCGCAGTTCGTGCTGCACCGTTTGGGCAAGGTTTCTCCACAGCACGCCGTAAAAGTACTCGAACAAGGATTCGAGTCCCCAGATAAGAAAGGTCAACACCGACAGCGCAACGAGTTGGTGCCAGGGATCGATGAGNCCGGTCGACGCAAGGGCTGAATCCTCCCTCAAGACGACCACATCAACGGCCAATCCGATGAGCAGTGGCGGCGCCAAATCCCAGAATTTGTTCAACACCGAACAGAAGGCTGCAAGCCGGACCGTACCGCGGTGCGGCTTCATGTAATTCAGGAGACGACGAAACGGCCCTCCTTCGCCCATGGTGGTCGCAGGCGCCGGGGCTTTGAGAAGCCTCCCGTTGTTGAAGCACGGGCGCAAGCCCTATGCCCTTTCCTCGCTGACGGCAGCGCGAGCATCATGAACGTGGGTGAATCCAGCGTGCTGGAAAAAATACGGCGCCCGTCCAAAGGGGCTCGCCACATCACCCTCATCGACCCGGCGAAGCAACCACCCGACGTGGCCGCCCAGCGAGCCATGATCGCCGTTGAATGCGGTTCGAGCATGGTGTTTGTTGGCGGCTCGACCGACACCCCCGACGACGTGGTTCACGCCACGTGTGCTGCGATTCAGGAGGCGCTTGAACTCCGGATGTTTGCAGCCAGTCAGGACCCAACCGGTGAGGAAAACCGCTGGGACGTCCCCGTTGTCCTTTTCCCCGGCGGAGCGCATGCACTTTCACCGGCGGCCGATGCCATCACGTTCATGATGCTCATGAACTCAACCAAGCGTGAATTCTTGGTCGGTGAACAGGTTCGCGGTGCACCTCATCTCGACCGCTTTGGTGTCGAAGCCCTTCCGACAGGTTACGTCGTGTGTGCGCCGGGCGGTCGCGTGGGCGAGGTCGGTGCGGCAGAATTGATTCAACCGACGGAGGTGGACTTGGTTCATGCGTACGCCTTGTGCGCCCGCATGTTCGGCTTCTCGCTCCTATACCTGGAAGCGGGCAGCGGTGCTGACACGCCCGTTCATCCAGAATTGATTGCGAAAGCCGCCTCGGTGGACGGGCTAACCCTCCTGGTTGGCGGTGGACTACGGTCGCCTGACGACGTACGAACCGCCGTGGAGGCCGGTGCGAAATGGNTCGTCACGGGCACCGTCACGGAAGACGCTTCGTCGCTTGACGAACTCCGGTCGCGTCTNACCGGTCTTGTCCAAGCGTGCCGTGCTTGACTTCAGTCGTCGTCGTCCATGACAACGGGGTCGCCCGTGCCGCCCGGTGATGGTGGGCGCGGTCCGTCGACGTCCATGCCCGATTCAAGTTCGGTCTCTTCGGTATCGAGCGCGACCTCTTCTCCCTCAGCGAGTTTCACCATGTCTTCGGCGCTGGGGGCTTTGATGGTCCGCTCAACGTCCGGAGCGTTGGCGTATAGCTCTCGCTTCAACTCTCGACTTTCATGGCTGCGAACCAGCGACAAGGAATCAGCAAACACTCGTCCGACCACCTCTCGGGTGCGTTCGCTTCGGCGAGCCGAGTGAAGCTCGTGCTCCATTGAACTTCGCTGTTCTTCCAGTTCGCGAAGTTCTGCGGTCCTGTCCTGCAGGGCCGCTTCGAGGTCGGTCATGGTGAGCGTGACTTGCTGGATGCGTTCGTCGCGTTCAAAGACATCGTTGTGCAGTCGTCGTTCGCGTCGTCGCAGCGATTCGTACTCGCGATTTCGTTCGAGGAGCCGTCGCTTCAGTTCTTCGATTTGTTCAACCAGGTAGTCGTGCTCCGCCGACACCGATCGCGGCCCCTGCATCACACGCTCCAATTGTTCTTCCAGTTCTGCGAGACGGCGGTCTCGAGCGTCGAGCAAACCACGCAGACGGTCGGCGATGTCCCTCAGACGCTGCCGTTCTTCCTCCAGAGCCTCGGCGGCTGCCTTTTCAACATCGAGCTGTCGTTGTCGCTCATCGACTTGTTGCTTCAGAAGTCGTACTTCGTCAGCGGTCACGGAGGTTAATCCAGCGTCTGCAGCCTTTTCCAACGCCTCAACCATCTGTCCGATGCGCCCTTCCATCTCACCGATGACTTCATCCTGTTCGGTGGTCAGGGTGCGAAGTTGATTCAACTCGGCGTCCATGGACGATCGCTCTTGATGAGAAATCGAGGATTGTTGGGCCGAAAGCTCCTCCTTGGTGTCGGAAAGCAACCGTTCGAGGTGGACGATTTGTGCTTCGTTTTCCTTCAACGTTTGCTCCGCTTCTGCCAGTCGCGCAACCTCCGGGGCGACGTTGTCCTGTCGCTCGGCGAGGTCGAGCTCGACCACGCGCAATCGCTGCTTGACCGCCACGAGTTCGTCGTTGCGTTTCCCCAATTCGTCCCAAGCGACGAGCACTTCTTCAACGAGCTGTTCCACAGGGTATCCTTTGAGCATCCCTTCAAGGGCCGCTCGCTCATCGTTGGATGAGGAACCCACTCTTCGGATGCCACCGGGTGACGAACTCTCTACGGCCATACGGCAACGCATCGCAGATTTACCACACTTGAACCTTCCCAAGGTCGGCGTGCGAGAAAGGGGGTATTTGCAACCCCCCTGCAACGGCCGACTCAGTTGATGGACGTGTACATGTCGTCGGGCATTTCACTGGCGAGCTTCAGCGCGCCGGTGGCCACGGAGTTGATGGCGTCTTCGACACACCAGACTCGCACATCGCCGATGTCCGCAATTTCACCGGCCAGTCGGTCGGCGATTCCTTCGATGAGGGATCCGCCGCCGGAGAGGATGATGTTCTGGCGGAAGGTTTCCTGGTACTCCGGGTCAGCCCCAGCCACGGTCTTCTTGATGCCGTTGCCGAGGAGGGGCACGAGCGCATCGCAGGCTTCACCGATGAGGTCGCCAATGTCCACGCGCTGCTGCTTTCCTTCGACAGAGAGGTCGACGAGCACTTCACGCACGTCGCCGCCGACGTAGGACGAGGCTTCCTTC
>FUFK010746016.1_pt1 | contig 84035 bp, 82 predicted proteins | sample 1021851 | NCBI WGS metagenome assembly FUFK01 (sample SAMEA51879418, study PRJEB19060) | metagenome
CGGACGTTTGCGGCGCAAGCTCGAGGACGGCTTCTCCGCTCCGGCGCTGGAAACGGTCTGGGGCACGGGCTTTCGATTGCTGGACGGCAAATAGACGTGTCACCGGCACGTTCCTATATGTAAATAATGGAACTCGAGCCCGTTTTCAGCGCCGCTGCGGATACACTGCGTGCCATTCCCCGGTCGGAGCTGCTGATGGCGGCGGTCGTCGCCATGCTTGTNGGGTGGTTCGGCGCAATGATCGCCAAACGCTCGATGCTCGGCGGGGTCCTGCGCATGGCTAGTTCACTTGCGCTTGGTCTCATCCTCCTTACTGTCGTCCTGCAGCTCTCGCGTTTCGATCCCCGCTTCGACATGGCCGTCCCGCANATCGGCCTGCCCGAACAGGTCGTCGAAGGCGGCGAGACGCGCATTCCNCTATCCGCCGACGGGCATTTCTGGGTNCGTGCCGATGTAAACGGNGTGCCGGGAAATTTCATGATNGATACCGGCGCGACGCTGACGGCGATTTCAGCTGGGCTGGCNGAACGGGCGGGGCTCGAACCAAGGCGCGGCGGCATNCCCATCATGCTCGGCACGGCGAATGGGACGGTACAGGCGCATGTGGCAACGGTCGATAGCCTTACCTTCGGCAATGTCAGCGCCAGCGGCACCGATGCTGCGATTGCGGAGAACTTCGGCGACTTCAACGTCATCGGGATGAATGTGCTTGCGCGCCTCGGCTCCTGGCGGGTGGAAGACAACACCCTGATCCTTGTTCCTCGAGCAGAAGATACGATTTCATGAACTCTGGCGTTTGACCGCGCTGCCGGAGCCGCTAGTGGCTTGCAGTATGCACGGTTCGACCACGCTCCCCGCCCCGCCGCTGCTCGGTGAACTCCTCGTGCAGGGACCGGTCGCGCTTTTCCTCGATTTTGANGGNACNCTGGTGGAAATTGCTGCTCGNCCCGGTGAAATTTACGTNCCGGATGCGCTGGCAGNCGNCCTTCAGACCTTGAGCAGTCGGCTGGACGGCAGATTGGCCTTGGTCAGCGGCCGCGCACTGGATGATCTGGCAGGCCACCTGGGTGAACTGGCCGTATGCCGCGCGGGTTCGCATGGTGCATCGCGCTATCTCGCCGATGGCACCCGCTTGGGCGAAGAGCCGCGCGGACTGGCAGATAGCTCGATTGCCGAACTCAAATCCTATGCCGAAGACNANGGGTTGTTCTACGAAGAGAAAGCGCACGGCGGTGCNCTGCATTTTCGTGATCAACCNGNCAAAANGGACGCGACNCTNGCNTTTGCAGCNGATTTCGCTGGATNGCGCGATCTCTGTGTTACNAGTGGGAAAGGCGTGATCGAACTCGTCCGGCCGGGCGCTACCAAAGCCGCAGCAGTCGAAGCTTTCATGGAAATAGCTCCCTTTGCGGGCGCCACTCCCGTGTTCATTGGCGATGATGTGACCGACGAGGACGGGTTCGCTGGCGCGATAAAATTCGGCGGATTCGGCATCGCCGTCGGAGAACGTCCGAGTGAGCGGGCACGATACGCTCTCGGCAGCGTTGCTGCAGTGCACCATTGGTTGGAGATATGATGAAGCCCGATCTCGAGCTTTCCCCTATTGGTAATTGTCAGGTCAGCGCCTTGATCGATCGTGAGGGAGCCATCGTCTGGGGCTGTGTTCCCCGCGTGGATGGCGACCCGGTCTTCTGTTCTCTGTTGAACGNTGATGCGCGGGATCGTGGTATCTGGCGCTTCGAATTGGAAGGCCAGACCAGCGCTACGCAGCGTTATGAACGCAATACCGCCATTCTCGTCACGCGCTTGGAAAGCGAAGACGGAAGCGCAGTGGAGATCCACGATTTCGCGCCGCGCTTCGAACGTTCGGGTCGGATGTATCGTCCCGTAGCCTATGCCCGCATCGTCAGGCCGGTGGCTGGTGCGCCGCGCATGCGTGTGGTGCTGGCACCGATGATGGAATATGGGGCCAAGCTTGCCGAAACCACNAACGGCACCAACCATGTTCGCTATCTAATCGGTCCGCAGGCATTGCGCCTGACGACTGATGCGCCAGTCGGGTATGTGCTTGAAGGCCGCAGTTACCGGGTCGAGAGTGATCAGCACTTCTTTCTTGGCCCCGATGAACCCTTCGTCGGCAACATCCGCAGCGAAGTCCGTCGTTCGGAAGCGGCAACAGCCCGCTACTGGCAGCATTGGGTGCGCGGCCTGCATATACCCCTCGAATGGCAGGAAGAGGTCATCCGGGCGGCAATCGCGCTCAAGTTGTGCCAGCATGAAGAAACCGGTGCGATCGTCGCTGCACTTACCACGTCTATTCCGGAAGCACCGAACAGCCAGCGCAACTGGGACTACCGTTACTGTTGGATCCGCGACAGCTATTACACCGTGCAGGCGCTTAATCGCCTCGGCGCGCTCGATGTGCTGGAGAAATATCTCGCCTATCTACGCAACATCGTGGACCAGGCCCGCGGCGGGCAAATCCAGCCGCTGTATTCGGTCATGGGGGAAACCGAACTCCACGAATTCGAAGCCGAGAAGCTCGCGGGTTATCGCGGCATGGGGCCGGTACGTGTGGGTAATGCCGCCTACAAACAGGTTCAGTATGATTGCTACGGCCAGATCGTCATGCCGACTGCGCAGGCCTTCTTCGACACCCGTCTGCTGCGCATGGCCGACGACCGCGATTTCGAGCATCTCGAAGAAGTTGGCGAAGCCGCGTGGGCCAAGCATGACAAGCCAGACGCCGGGTTGTGGGAGTTTCGTACCCGGCAGGAAGTGCACACTTATTCCGCAGTCATGTGCTGGGCAGCCTGCGACCGTCTCGCGAACGTCGCTGCTCGTCTGGGCAAAGGCGACCGCGTAATTTACTGGCAGGAAAGGGCGTCCGCCATACGCGCAAAGATAGAAGAGATGGCGTGGGCGGACGAAGGCGACCACTACCGCGCCAGCTTCCAGAGCGACTATCTCGACGCAAGTCTGCTCCAGATGGTTGAGCTGCGTTATCTCAAGCCGGATGACGCGCGCTTCCTGAAGACCTTCGCCGCTATCGAGCGCGACCTGCGCCGCGGCAATCACATGCTTCGCTATGCAGCGGAAGACGATTTCGGTGCGCCCGAGACTGCGTTCAACGTCTGCACCTTCTGGCTGATCGAAGCGTTGGCGCTTGTTGGGCGCCGCGATGAGGCTCGCGGTATCTTTGGCGATATGCTCAGTCATACGACCCATTCCGGCCTGCTTAGCGAAGACCTCGATTATGAAACGAGCGAGCTTTGGGGGAACTTCCCGCAGACCTACTCGCTAGTTGGTATAATCAACTGCGCTGGCCTTTTGAGCAAACCCTGGAGCGAAGTCCGCTGACCGGAGATCCACGCCTCGTCGTCATTTCCAACCGCGTTGCGGTACCCAAAGCCCGTGGAGCGGCCGGTGCCCAAGGTGGCCTAGCAGGCGCGCTGCATGCAGCGTTAAAAGATCGCAAAGGCTTGTGGTTCGGGTGGTCCGGCGAGGAAAGCGAAAGCGGCCGGACGGGTCACATCGATACGCAAACGTCCGACGGGGTAACAACAGCCACGCTCGATCTCTCGCAGCGCGATATCGATGAATATTACAATGGCTATGCCAATTCGACCTTATGGCCGCTATTTCACGATCGACTTGATCTGGCAGAATACGAGCGTGAAACGGCCAAGGGATACGAGCGTGTAAACGAGCGCTTTGCCGAACTCGGCGCTCCTCTGATTGACGCAGAAGATATTGTTTGGGTTCACGATTACCATTTGATCCCGCTTGGCGAACGGCTGCGTTCACGCGGGCTCGAGAACCGCATAGGGTTCTTTCTTCATATTCCCTGGCCGGCAACCAGGATGTTCGTCTCTCTGCCGTATCACGAACGGCTGGTCCGAACGCTGTTATTCTACGACGTCGTTGGTTTTCAAACGCAGGAATGGCTCGAAAGCTTTCTGCATTATTGCGAAAACGAACTGTGCGCGGAAGTCGACAAGGCCAGTGGCACGGTCACCTTCGAAGGCCGCACCACCATCGCAAGAGCTTATCCTATCGGCATCGACTGGGAACATTTCTCGAAGCTTGGTGAGAATGGGGAGGCGCGGCAGGCACAACAGCGGCTGATCAGTTCGACGCGTCGACGCATCGCGATGATCGGTGTGGATAGGCTCGACTATTCGAAGGGAATTCCCGAGCGCATAGACGGCATCGGACGGTTCTTCGATAAAAACCCGGAGAGCATTCGCGATCTCGTCTTCATTCAGATCGCTCCGCCGAGCCGGGAAGACGTTGGCAGTTATCAGGAAATCCGTGCTGCCCTTGAACAGAAATGTGGCCAGATCAATGGTGCGCGAAGCGAAGTCGACATGGTGCCCATCCGGTATGTGAACCGGGGATATAGCCACGCTGAACTTTTCGGGTTCTTTCGCGGGGCCAAGATCGGATTGGTTACGCCACTCCGCGATGGCATGAACCTTGTGGCGAAAGAATATGTTGCTGCGCAGGATCCGGAAGATCCCGGGGTTCTCATCCTTTCACGCTTTGCCGGCGCTGCCGCTCAACTAAAAGATGCAGTTCTGGTCAATCCGCACAGCCCCGACGACATCGCGCACGCTATTCGCATTGCGCTCGATATGCCGCTGGATGAGCGGAAGCGGCGGTACGAGAAGATGATTGCAACGGTGCGCGATGACAATGTCCAGAACTGGACCAGGGACTTCCTTCGCGATCTTTCCGAGGCCTGATCAGGACCTGCGCGATTGCGTATGCGATGCGCGACTGCCACCGTCACCGCCATGATTCGTGATCCTTTTCTCAAAACGCAGGGCATCCACAACTTTCGCGACTATGGCGGCTGGGCCACGAAAGGCGGGGGGGCTGTTCGTACGGGGCTGCTCTTTCGCTCCGGCCATCACGTCGGCGCGACTGACGCAGACCTTGCAGCCATCGCTCCGCTGGACATCCATACCGTCATCGATCTGCGCGGTGAGAGCGAGCGCAGCGCCAACCCCTGCCGGCGGGTCGAGGGTTTTGATGGCGAAGTTCTGTTCTACGAAGGGGAAACGACAAGCAGTCCCCCTCATATGGATATCGATCCCGAGATGAGTGCGGGCGATTTCGCGCGTCAGCGCATGTTGGCAGTCTATACTCGTATGCCCGACAATCCGGCGATGATCGNCATGTTCGGCCGCTATCTCAACATTCTTGCTAACAGGGATGGAGCTAGCCTGGTCCACTGTTATGCCGGGAAGGACCGGACGGGCGTTGCGGCGACCATGCTGCTGCATATTCTCGGGGTATCCGAAGAGAACCAGCGACGTGAATTTTTGCGAACCAATGACAGCCCTACGTTCGAAGTTCTCGCGCGCCAGTCACTCCCCGGCATCGAAGCGCGGCTCGGGCGCAAGCTGGATGAGAGTGCGGCAAAGGACCTGCTCGGTGTGCGTGAAGAGTATCTCGACCGCTTTCTCGAAATCGCGAGCGATCGCCACGGGAGCTTCGATGGCTATCTGGAACAGGCGATAGGTGTGGATGAAGCGCTTCGTGAAGCCCTGATCACACGCTTCGTGGCGTGACTCTCGGCCCTGCGGTTCCCATATAGCCGCGAAACCTATTCAGACTTACGGAATTGACGACATGGCTACCCATCGTACCAAGATGCTTATCATCGGCTCGGGACCGGCAGGATATTCTGCCGCCATTTACGCAGCGCGAGCAATGATGGAGCCCATCGTGGTGCAGGGGCTGCAGCCCGGCGGCCAGTTGACCATCACGACCGATGTCGAAAACTATCCCGGCTTTGCAGACGTTATCCAGGGCCCCTGGCTGATGGAGCAGATGCAGAAGCAGGCCGAGCATGTCGGTACGCGCATGATGTGGGACACGATTGTCGATGTGGACATCGCNGGCGGATCGCCTTTCANGGCNATCGGAGACAGCGGCGACGAATACATNGCNGACGTTCTGGTGATCGCCACNGGGGCNCAGGCCAAGTGGCTCGGCGTTCCGGGCGAGCATGANCTGGGCGGCAAGGGCGTTTCAGCCTGTGCCACGTGCGATGGCTTCTTCTATCGCGGCAAGAAGGTAGCAGTGATCGGCGGCGGCAATACCGCAGTCGAAGAAGCCNTGTACCTGACCAACCATTCTGACGANGTGACGCTGATCCATCGCCGCGANGAATTGCGNGCGGAGAAGATCCTGCAGGAACGCCTGCTCAANCATCCCAAGATCAGCGTGCTGTGGAACAAGACGGTCGAGAGTTTCGAGGCCGGTCCGTCGGGAGCACTGGCCCACCTCAACTTGCGCGACACGGTGACTGGCGATGCGAGTACCTTCGACGTCGACGGCGGCTTCGTNGCCATTGGCCACGCCCCNGCCACCGAACTGTTCAAAGGCAAGCTGCCGATGGACGACGGTGGTTACCTGCTGACCGAGCCGGGTTCACCCAAGACGGAAGTTCCGGGCGTATTCGCAGCGGGCGACGTCACCGACCACGTTTATCGCCAGGCGGTTACGGCCGCCGGAATGGGCTGCATGGCCGCGCTCGATGCAGAACGCTTCCTTGCCAACCTCGAGATCGACATGGACGGCCACGCGCATGCAGCCAAGGAGGCTGCAGAGTAAGCGGCCCGGTCTTCGTCAGATGTGGAGATCGAACACGGCGATGGCGGCGTGGAAGATCAACGCAATCAAAGCGATGCTAGACAGCGCAAATAGAACGAAGCGCACCATCACGACATTGGCGGTCGCCTGAACCAGCGAGTGGGTGATCCTGAGACCTACATANATCCAGGCGATCAGCGCGTTCATGCCGTCACCCCAGCCAATCAGGGCGAGNAGAAGCGCGACCGCGTAGAACACCGTNGGCTGTTCGTGCAGGTGGTTGTAGTTATGTGCCTTCCATTGCACCTGCTCGGGAAGACGTTCGTCGAGNGTGCCGGTCTTGCGCGCGTCGTCGGGCTGGATCTTCGCCTTCGACATGGCTGGAATGCGGGTGGCGTACATCCAGAGCCACATGATCATGGTCCACGCCATCAGCACGACGACAGGCTGGAGAATTTGCGAATCAATCATCGAGGCGGTCCCTGTCATGCCGGCGCCAGGCTCGGGTCATGGAACATGGTGAGGGCAATGGCGCGATAGGCGAGATACATCAGCGCCGCGCTCGACAGGAAGAAGAGCAGGAAGCGGATCTTTACGACGTTTACCGTGGCCTGCCAGACCGAATGCACGATACGCAGCGCGACATAGATCCATGCAGCAACGACGTCGAAAGCACTGGCGCCGAGCAGCGCNATGATGATCGTGACGGCGTAGAACAGCGTCGGCTGTTCCATNAGGTGAGCGTAATTATGCGCTTTCCAGTTGATCTTGTCCGGCAAGACCCCTTCGAGATCCTGGCCGCGACCGCCCGGACGGGCATTTCCCAGGCCGCCACCGGCCTTGCCCATCGCTGGCAGGCGCGTTGCAGCCATCCAGACAAGCATTATCAGCGACCACGCGATCAGTACNGCCGCGGGTGCGAGCATCTGNGCTAGCATTGTCGATTTCCTCCCCTTTGACCCTTGCCGNCGAACGTGCGGCGGNGCGGATCGATTGTCAAACGCAACTATCGATCANTGATGGTCGCAGCGAAGCTNGCTGCGTCGGTGTTGCCGCCGGTGACCATGATCACCGTNTCCTCGTCCACCGCGACCTTGCCCGCNAGCGCTGCGGCAAGGGCGGCAGCGCCGCCGGGTTCGACCACGAGGTTGAGATGNCCGAAGGCGAAGCGCTGNGCTGCCCGGACTTCCTCGTCNGTNACNGTGANACCGGGTTCGGCGCGNCCNTGNANNACCGACAGGTTGATCGGCTTGGTCGNATCGGGNTGCAGGGCNTCGCAGATGGTNGAAGGCGGGTTCNCGCCGACATGGACCACCTNGCCAGCCGCAATCGCCCGNCCGACCATGTCCCACCCGTGCGGCTCGACGATATGAATAGCACTTTCGGGACAGGCGAGAGCGAGACCGGCCGCCAGGCCGCCGCCGCCGCAGCAGACCAGCAGGCGCGANGGTGCACGGCCAAGCTGCGCCTCGATCTCTATNCCGGCGCTTCCCTGTCCTTCGATGACCCAGGGATCGCCGAAGGCGTGAACGAGGACTGCGCCGCGTTCTTCCACCAGCTTTGCCGCCACGTCGTCCCGGTTTTGGCCNGGGCGGTCATACAGAACGATTTCCGCGCCCAGAGCACGGGTCGCTTCCAGCTTCACCTGTGGAGCGTTGCGCGGCATCACAATCGCGGCGGCAATCCCGAGACGACGAGCCGCCCAGGCAACGCCCTGCGCATGGTTGCCCGAGGAAACGGCGATCACGCCGCGCGCCCGTTCCATGTCATCAAGGTTCGAAAGCCGCCACCAGCCCCCGCGGATCTTGAACGCGCCGACAGGCTGCAGGCTTTCCGCTTTCACATGGCAGCGAACCCCGCCGATCTCGACCGGCAACAGCGGGGTGGGGGGCAAGATAGCGGCGACAGAGCGCGCTGCGGCAAGCACGCCGTCGCGATTCGGTGCGCGGATNTCGCTCATCAGTTCGTCGCTCCGGNAGAACACATGGACCNCATGTTACACCGTCCAAGGGCAAAAAAATCCGGCCCGGTTTGGCGNTGCAAACGGGCGGAGAGGGGGCAGGGGATATAATCGGTCATGCACCCGGCTATGCCGAAATTACGCAAAGTAGGAAACGGGGATGGCGGATCGTTTGGCGCTGCCGGTGCATTTCGCTAGGGAGCGCCCAAGATTCGAACCCGGAGAATATTTTCATGTCGACAGTCCTCGTGATCGGTGCCGGCGGCGTCAGCTCGGTCTGCGTCCACAAGATGGCGATGAACCCCGATATCTTCACCAATATCCACCTGGCCAGCCGCACCAAGAGCAAGTGCGACACGATCGCCGCTTCCGTGAAGGAGCGTACGGGGGTGGATGTGAGCACCTATGAGATCGATGCCGAGGAAGTTCCGGCAATGGTCAATCTGATCAAGAAGATCGGTCCCGAACTCGTCGTCAATCTGGCCCTGCCGTATCAGGATCTGCCGATCATGGACGCCTGCCTGGAAGCGGGTGTCGATTATCTGGACACGGCCAATTACGAACCGAAGGACGAGGCCAAGTTCGAATATCACTGGCAGTGGGCCTATCAGGACCGCTTCAAGAGCGCAGGACTGATGGCGCTGCTGGGATCGGGCTTCGACCCCGGTGTGACCAGCGTCTTCACCATGTGGCTCAAGAAGCACAAGCTGAAAACCATTCGCCAGCTCGATATTCTCGACTGCAACGGCGGCGACCATGGCCAGGCCTTCGCCACCAATTTCAATCCCGAAATCAACATTCGCGAAGTGACCGCACCGGCGCGCCACTGGGAAAACGGTGAATTCGTCGAAACCCCGGCCATGGGCAAGAAGGTCGAATTCGACTTCGAGGCGGTCGGCCCGAAGAACATGTACATGATGTACCACGAAGAGCTGGAAAGCCTCGCCAAGTTCAATCCGGAGATGGAACGGGCGCGCTTCTGGATGACGTTCGGCGATGANTACATCAAGCACCTGACCGTCCTGCAGAACGTNGGCATGACCCGGATCGATCCNGTCCGGTATCAGGGCAAGGACATCATNCCGCTCCAATTCCTCGCNGCNGTNCTGCCCAAGCCNGAAACGCTGGGCGAAACNACCAAGGGCAACACCAATATCGGCGTGATCGCGACGGGTGAAGCGCTGGATGGCAGCGGCGAGAAGACGTTNTACATCAACAATATCTGCAGCCACGAAGCGGCGTATGANGAAACCGGCAACCAGGCGGTTTCCTATACCACCGGTGTGCCGGCGATGATCGGTTCGGCCATGATGGTCACCGGCAAGTGGACCGGCGACGGCGTGTTCAACATGGAAGAAATGGATCCCGATCCCTTCATGGACATGCTCAACGAACATGGCCTGCCGTGGCAGGTGAAGGAACTGGACGGACCGGTGGATTTCTGACCGTGACCCGCGCGGCTGTGTTCGCGCCGATCGTGCTCCTCGCCCTATCCAGCCTGCTGATGAATCTGGCGTGGTACGGCCATCTCAAGGCTCCGCATCGCGCGTTGTGGGTGGCGGTGTTGTTGAGTTGGGGAGTTGCGTTCTTCGAATACATGCTGGCGGTGCCGGCGAACCGCATCGGCGCGCAGACCTATTCACTGGCTGAGCTCAAGACCATTGCCGAGATCTGCTCCTTGATCGGTTTCGTTATCGTCGCCTGGGCATTGTTCGGAATTCGTCCCGGACTGAACCAGACGATCGGCTTCATGCTGATCGCCGCGGGGGCGGTGTTCGTGTTTCGCGGACCTTTTCCGTCATGAAGCGGATAGCGNTTCTTGNCGCACTGGCCCTGNCGGCATGTTCGGGCCAGACAAAGCCGGAAGACGCGCCGCGCGCCGAAGTNGATGGCAATTGGGCGGAAATCCCGGAAGGCGTCGCCTGGGGCGAAGTCAGCGCCGTCGATACCGACAGCCATGGGCATATCTTCGTGCTCCAGCGTGCCGGACGCGATTGGAAAGAGCCTTTTCCGTCCGATCCGATCGANGANCCGGTNGTTTTCATGTTCGCGCGCAANGGTAAGTTGCTGGGTCGCTGGGGCGCCGGCGAGACGGTCATGCCGCACGGCCTGTCTATCGATGATACGGACAATATCTGGATCACNGATGTGCAGCGCGAGCAAGTGCTGCGCTTTTCCCACGATGGCACGCTGGAAATGACGATCGGCGCGCGAGGCAGATCGGACGATGTGCCGGATCATTTCGGCAGACCGACGGACGTTGCTTTCGGCAGGGACACGGTATTCGTAGCCGACGGATATGCGAATTCGCGGATCGCGGTATTCGACCGGCAGGGTAATTTCCTGAGCCAATGGGGCCATGAAGGTTCGGGCGCTGGCGGGCTTGCCGTTCCGCATTCGGTCGCGGTGAAGGACGGCAAGGTCTATGTCGCCGACCGAGAGAACCGGCGCATCAAGATATTCAGTGAAGGCGGGCGTTTGCTGGAAACGTACAATACGCCCGGCTATCCCTATGCGGTCAAACCGTTGGGGCAGGGGTATTTCGTGTCAGTTGAAGGGCGCGATGCCAGCGATCGTGAAGGTGCCATCGTGCGCGTCTGGCGGCCGGATGGTACGATCGAGCGCATTCTCGACGCGAGCGGGGAAGGGCCGACAAAGGGGCACGACCTTGCGATCGGCGGTGACGGAACAATCTATCTGGCCGATCCGGAGGGCAAGCGTGTGCTGACCTTCGAACTGGCGCAGACGACGGAATACGAGTAATGGAAACAAAAGCCGGCGATCCGGGCGCATTCGCCCAATTCGATCTGGACCGGGTCAGCAGCCCGGCCTTTGTCGTGGATGCGGCAAAGCTGCGCGCCAACTGCCAGGTGCTGGCAAACATCCGCGACGAGGCGGACATCAAGGTACTGGCTGCGCTCAAGGCCTTTTCGATGTGGTCGACGGCGCCGATCATCGGCGAATATCTGGACGGTGTGTGTACGTCCGGCCTGTGGGAAGCGCGGCTGGCGAGCGAATTCTACGACGGCGAGATCGCGACCTATTCTGCAGCCTACAAGCCCGACGAGCTGGAAGAGGTGTGCCGGCTGTCCGACCATGTGATCTTCAATTCGCCCGGCCAGCTGGAGCGGGCCGCGTTGATCCTGGAAAATGCGCGCGCGGCGGGTCAGGATTTCGACGTCGGGCTGCGCATCAACCCCAAGCATGCAACGGGCGAAGTGCCGCGCTACGATCCGTCCAGCCCGGGCAGCCGGCTGGGTTTCCCGATCGACCAGTTAACGCCGGAAATCATGGCGCAGGTCGATGGTATCCATTTCCACAATCTGTGCGAACAGGATTTCGAACCGCTCCATGCCACATGGGACAAGGTGTTCGATGCGATCGAACCGTGGTTCGGCCAGCTCAAGTGGATCAACATGGGCGGGGGCCACCATATCACCCGCGCCGATTACCAGCGCGAGGAGCTGATCGAATTCCTGCGCGATGCGAAAGAGGATACGGGCGCGGAAATCTATCTCGAACCGGGTGAGGCGGTGGCGCTGGATGCGGGTATCCTCGTCGGGACGATACTGGACACCGGTTTCAACGAACTGCCCGTCGCCGTGGCCGACATTTCGGCCACCTGCCACATGCCGGACGTGATAGAGGCGCCCTATCGCCCGGCCATGCTTGGCGAGAGTGCGGACCAGACCGTGCCAGAGGTGCGGATCGGCGGGCCGTCATGCCTCGCCGGAGACGTGATCGGCGATTACCGCATCCAGGGCGGCGCAGAGGTGGGCAAGCGTTTCGCGTTCCTTGATCAGGCCCATTATTCGATGGTGAAAACCAATACGTTCAACGGGGTCCAGCTTCCCAGCATCTATCTGTGGGACAGCGAAACCGATCACCTCGAGCTGGTGAAAGAGTTCGGCTACGACACCTTCCGCGACAGGTTGAGCTGAGGACCAAGCAGGGGCGCAGCCTCCCTCGTTTCGCGCAGGGGGTCGCGGCGGTCGAAGCATAGCTGATCGCGGCCGCTTCGCTTGGCATTGTAAAGCAGCAGGTCGGCTTCGCGATAGCTTGCCTTCGGATCTGCGGGATCGACCTTGGCGAGGCCGGCGCTGGCCGTGATCGGATGGTCCAGACCGGGCACTTCGTTATCGATCGCGAGCGGGATTCCGCGGCGCACCCGGTCGAGTTCGAGCGCGGCCAGTTCGACCGAAGCGGCCCGGACGACGACGGCAAATTCCTCGCCCCCCAGCCGCCATGCGCCGACGAAGGAGCCGGTTGCGACCTCACGTCTCAGCATGTCGCCCAACCATTCGAGCACGCGGTCGCCCGTGGCGTGGCCATAGGTGTCGTTGACCGATTTGAAGCGATCGATGTCGATCAGGCCGAGCATGTCTCCCGCCTGCCAGACGCGCGCATCGTAATCGCGTCGATTCCCAAGGCCCGTCAGCGCATCATGGCGTGCCTCGCGCGCCAGATCGTCGCTAACGGCAAGAGCGGCGTCGCGTTCCTCCCGCAGGGCTTTGACGCGCCAGCCCACGGCCGCCATCAGCGCAGCCGCTTCGAACGCCAGAGACAGATAGAAGCCGAAGTCGGCGATCGGCGGGAGCGAGTAAAGGCCGAGGTTGCGGACCAGCCGTTCGATGGAAAATACGAATGGCACACTCCACGCCATGACGAATACACGCGCGGCCTCGCTACCCTTGCGCCATGCCGAGGTGGTGATCACCAGTGTGGCGATCGAGCCCGGGATGAAGCAGAGGTTGTAAGCGGCGCGCATGCTCACACCCAGCAGGGCGCCGAGCGGAAGCAGGAAGCCGCCAGCAAATACCAGCAGGCCGCACGCGATTGCCACCCGCCGCATGGCAGGCGTGATTGCGTCGCGTTCAAAGAAGGTCAGCGCGAAGGGGGCGAGCAGGGCGATCGCCCAGGCGAGGGTGGCGTATGAGATCACCGAACGCGTCCAGAGCGAGATGCCCGGCGCAATCAGAAATATGAGGGAGCCCGCAGTGGTGACGTAAATGACCAGCAGGGCCGAAAAAGCGAAATGCACGGCGGCGAACCAGCGGCGCAGCGCGATCGCCATGAAACCGCTGACAATCGCGGTAAGTATGAGCATGCCCAGGACCACGCCGAGCAGCACCAGCGATCCTGTACGGTCGCGCTCTGCCGCTTCGGTCGACACGACCTTGAGCCCATGGGCGAGATCGGGCCCAAGCGGACGATCGACGCGCACGAACAAGGGGCCTTCGCCGCCGAGGCTGCCCAAGGGGAGGGCAAAGCGGGTGCCGGTCGTCCAGTTCTTTGCGAGCGCGGCGGAACTCATGGCCCGGCTTGCCATGCGACCATCGGACGTTGCCCGCGCAATAATCAACCCGCTGGATGCCATGGCATCGCCGATGAGAACCGGCTCCTCGACATGCAGCGCCTCTGCCGGGATGCGAACCCAGCTGTGATCCCCGACCGCATCGAGCTTGGCTGCATCGCAAACCCAGTTCGAAGACGCGGCTGCCTCTGCCGAATCGAGCAGGTCGTCCGTCGCAAGGATGCAATTCGCCGCGCCGCTTGCTGCGCGCGCATCCACAGCCATCCCGGAAAGGAAGGTTGCGGCGAGCATCATCAGCAAATAGTGGACGGCGCGTCTCATAAGGGCGGCGCTAGCATCACATGTTTGCGTGTGGGTTAATCTTTCGCCTTTTGATAAAAAACGGTTTTTACCGGTCGCCCCATCGCAACTCAGCCTCGCCGCGACCCGGCTGCGCTTGCATTCCTATTCCAACATTTCACTTGCGATTAATGACCTACCATTTATATGCGCCGCTCCCGCTGCCCCAAGGGGACTTCCTAACCGCAAGGCAGCTTGTCGTTTCATGGTCCGCAAGGACTGTTTAGGGGGTCCCTTGAGTTGCCGCATTTCCCTGACGCCCGGTCCGTAGTTCGCGCGCTCGCGCCCGACGAACCCATCATTCTGAACCGCCCGCACGCCGCGGCGCGCGCTGCCCGTTTCTTCGTCGAGAAGTTTCCGGGTAAGTCGCTCTATGCGGTGAAGGCCAACCCGTCGCCGGATCTGGTCCAGGTCCTGTGGGACAATGGCGTGACGCATTACGACGTGGCATCGATCGCCGAAGTGCGGCTGGTGCGTGCGACGCTGCCCGACGCGACGCTTTGCTTCATGCACCCGGTGAAAGCGCCCAGCGCCATTCGCGAAGCCTATCGCCAGCATGGGGTGAAGACCTTCAGCCTCGATTCCGTCGAGGAACTGGAGAAGATCGTCGATGCATGCCGGGACGATGCCGGCGAACCGGCGCAGGACCTGCGCCTGTGCATCCGCCTGCGCGTATCGAGCGAATATTCCGAGCTGAGCCTCGCGTCGAAATTCGGGTGCGACCTGACCGAAGCGCCCGCGCTGCTGCAGGAAGCACGCCAGCATGCAGACTGGCTGGGCCTGTGTTTCCACGTGGGCAGCCAGGCGATGACGCCCTTCGCCTATGTACAGGCGCTGGAACGCGTGCGCATCGCCATCGGCGAGGCATCGGTGGTCATCGACATGATCGACGTCGGCGGCGGTTTTCCTTCGGTCTATCCGGGGATGGAGCCTCCGCCGCTGGAAGACTACTTCCAGATCATCCACCAGAACTTCTACAATCTGCCGATCGCTTACAACGCAGAATTGTGGTGTGAGCCGGGCCGCGCGCTGTGCGCCGAGTACAGCTCGCTCATCGTCAAGGTGGAGAAGCGGCGCGGTGACGAACTGTACATCAACGATGGCGCCTACGGCGCGCTGTTCGATGCCGCTCATGTGGATTGGAAGTTCCCCGTGCGTGCGCTGGAAGACGATCTGATCAAGCCGGAGATGGATTTCGCCTTCTACGGTCCGACCTGCGACGATGCGGATTACATGCAGGGCCCATTCGTCCTGCCCGAAGACATTCAGGCAGGCGATTACATCGAGATCGGAATGCTTGGTGCATACGGCGCGGCGATGAAGACGGATTTCAACGGCTTCGGCGCTGCCGAGCGGATNGTNGTNCAGGACGAGCCGATGGCNAGCCTCTACGATGGTAGCCGCCAGCGTCCGGCGGCGGATAACGTCGTAAGCTTGCGCTGACGCAGGCGTAGCTAGCGAAGAAAATGGGCCGCCCATGCTTCGAGCAGGGCGGCCTTTTCATTCAGCACGGCACGATCGGGTTCGGGTAATCCAGCCTGAGGACGCCGGACTGGATTACGCGTCTGCACGTCCGGAACGCGGGGCTTTCGATGTTTCCTGGCGCTGCTGCGGCGCGCCGGGCCGCTGCTTTTTCGCTTCCAGCAGCCCCGTGAAAGAGCCTGTCGGCACCAGAAGAATGTTCTTTTTCATCTCTTGCAATCGTCATCGTGAACAGTTGGCGGTGCCGGTCGCTTTACCAGCCTTTCTGTCGGATGAACGGTCGTCGGCCCATCGCACGCCATGAACGGGCGACGGATGAGGTGAATGAGATTACGGCCAAAATGAGGCTGTTTGCTAACCGTACTTTTCGCGATGGGCGTCCAGCGTCGGCCTGACCCTGCCCAACGCTTCGCCGACCAATTCGGGAAATGCGTCACGTTCCAGGTCCAGCACGGCATTGTGTGCTGCAGCTATGCGCTTCGCCCCGGCCCACTGCGTTCCGATGTCGAACGCCCAGTCACGAAAAGCATCGGCCGCACCGGCACGCGGTTCGAGTGCCTTCGCCAATGTGGGATGAAAGCCAAGCCGGCCCGTGAATGGCATAAGCGAAAGCGGGAAGCCCTTGCGCAGATATACGAAGGTATCATCGACATGGATGGTCCCGCTCGCCCGGTGAAACGCGAGCACTGACGAAAAATGCACGCTATCGTCGGAACAGACCAGGGGAACCCCGCTCGGTACCGAAAACGAGAAGTCGTCACTGTACTGCTGTGCAAGTTCGTCCTGTTCGCAGCGAGTGTCCGACCAGGGCAAGTGGGGCAAATGTTCGTGATGTCGGGCAGTGCCATGGAGCTGCGCGTTTGGAAACGCTTCATGCATCCATTCGCAATGGAGCGTGTGGAAGGGATGCAGGTTGAGCACCGCCTCCACCCTGGCACCGCCATCGGTCAGTTTGAGGATGTCGGAATGGATGGCATCGGGGAGGGTATAACTGTCGAGAAACACAAAATTGCCGTTGGCGAGCCGAACCAGCGAGCATTGCGTTCCCACGTCGAAAAAGCCCCCGATGCGAAAACTGCCCCGAACGGACCAGAAACCGTTATCCAGATCGATGAAGGCGCTACTCATGGAAACCCCACGAAGCGTGCCGCTTCGTTGACAGGCTTGCGCTCGCTGACGACCGCATTGGCTGGAAAACTCTCGTCGGGCCAACCCAGCGCCACTGCTTTCATGATTACCTGCTCCTCTGGAATGCCCGCATGTTCGCGAACCACCGGGCTTTGCATGATGCCCTGCGAATTAATTACGCAGCCGAGGCCGCGGCTCCATGCCGCGTTGACCAGTGCGGTCGTGACGGCTCCACAATCGAAGGGCGTGTCATCGCTTCCCGACAGTTCGCGATCATAGGCCACGATTACGCAGACCGGCGCATCGAACTGGCGAAAACCGCGCAACACCCAATCATGCCGTTTTTCCTTATCGTCCCGTTCGATGCCCATCGCTCCGAACAACTGCTTGGCAACCCCGATCTGGCGTTNGCGATGAACGCCTGCAAAAGGCTCTCCGCGCCGGAATTCGCGGCTGTCNGGCTCNCCGGCGAGAATNCGTTCCGTATTGCCTTTACGAATGCGGTCGAGAGGTTCGCCGGTGATGACATGGAAATGCCACGGCTGCGTATTCATGGATGTCGGTGAACGCATGGCGAGGGTCAGCACCTCTTCGATTATCGCCCGAGGCACCGGTTTGTCGAGGTAACCCCGGATCGAACGGCGGCTCATCACCACCTCTTCGTACGTCATATCCGGATTGCCGCTCATCCATATTCTCCCAAGTCTGTTCGTAGCAGGACTAGCGCTGCGAATCGAAGGCGCAAAATCCGCTACGGCCTGGTGGGCAGGCAGGTGCCAACGTCGGGCGCAGGGAAGGTGCGGCAGTCGAAGAAGATCGCTTCTGCCGCGTTCGCGCTTGCCGAAACAAAGCTGAAGCGCACGCTTCGGCGGGCTTCTTCAGTCAGTGGTAGTTTGGCCGGAATGTTGTTCGCATCGCTCCATCCCTGCACGCGGCAATACCCTTCGCTCCCACACAGCGAACGTGCCTTGTCGACCAGCGCCGCTGGTGCGTCAGAAGGTGATACGAGCACGAAATGTATTCCCGCGCCTGGCGAAGACGGTGTTGCGTCGCCCCCTTCGGTGGTTTGGTTTACCAGCTCGGTCGTGATGCTACGCACCGCTTCGCCGCCCTGCATGAGGGTGGGGAGCGGGTTGGCCGTTGCCACGGTCAGTGCCGTTTCCTGCAAGCGAAGCGGATCCGGTTCTCCTCCGCCATAACGAGCGGAGAGTGCATTGCGCGTGCCCCAGAAACCGCGCCAGCGGAAGAAGATATGGGGGCCGACCTGCGCNACCTTGTCGAGCTTGTCGCTCCACCATGGATAGACGTAATTCGCGTGAAAGTGGGTGGCGTTGCCGACAGTCGCATCGATAGCGCCGGCGAGCATTTCGTCGGCCCGTGCCCGGGCTGCCCGCCAGGCAGCATCGGAATAGCGACGCGCCAGCGACCCATCACAGGTAAAGCTGAACTGGCAACCGGTCGGTCGCTGCGAGCCTTCGAAGACCACNCCGCAGACTGTTTTGGCGAATGCAGGATGGCGAACGCGATTGAGTATGACCTGCATCACCGCGCGTTGATCACCGTCGCCGCCNCCTGCTTCGGCCATTCCGGCGAGAGCCAGACAGTCNCGNGCACGCGCCCGATCCGCGCTGCTTCCGCGAAACGAAAACGGAGTGGCCTTGCCCGGTCCCGCCGCTGCGAACCCGACTGCCGCATTACGGGCCTGTGCATCGTCTGCGGCAAGCTGGGAGAGGATCACCGTGTCTTCGCCCGTGGCGGGAAGATCGGGTACGGCAGGAAGGGGAAGGACCTGCTCCACCGCGGCCTCCCGATCATGAACGGGAGAGTGGGGCGTCTAGTGGAAAAGGCCAAGGAACAGGAAGGGCAGCAGCAGAAGGCCGACCAACGCCAGCGCCGGAGCAAAATCGCGTTTCGATCGCGTGCCAGGGCCGTTGCCATTCATCAGGGCTATTTAAGCCGGTTTTTTCCCGCTTCCAGCGTCAGGCTTCGAAATAGGGTCTGTCGCCTGCGATCGTCACGCGTTCCATCACCCGCCGCGCAGGGAAATAATCGCTGGCGGCAAAATGCTGGCAGGCGCGGTTATCCCAGAAAGCGATCGAACCAGCACGCCAGCGAAAGCGGCATTGAATTTCCGCATCGCGCGCCGTGGCGAACAGGTGATCGAGTAGCCACCGACTTTCGGCCTCGTCCAGCCCATCGATGTGCGATGTGAAGGCGGTGTTGACGTAAATCGCCCGTTCGCCTGTCTCGGGATGCGTGCGGATGACAGGGTGGCGCGTGGGTGGATATTGATCGTGCAGTTCTTCCGGTCGCTTGCCGAGCCGACGGGCAAAAACGCGAGCAATGTCGTGAACGGCGGTGAGACCTTCGCAGAAACGCTTCATCTGATCGGAGAGCCGTTCGTACGCCATATGCATGTTCGCGAAGAGCGTGTCGCCGCCACATTCCGGCACCTCGCGCGCAAGCAGGATCGATCCGAGCGATGGTTCTTCGCGCCAGGTGACATCGGAATGCCAGGCATTTTCCTGACCGCGGCTCTTGGGTCCGTGTTCGATCCGCAGCACTTCGGGATCGGGCTGGTCCTTAGGCGTCGCCGGGTGGATTTCGAGTTTTCCAAAGTGGCGCGCAAAGGCGATATGTTGCGCCGTGGTGAGATCCTGATCGCGGAAGAAGATGACACCATGTTTGAGAAGGGCCGCCCGGATCTGCGGTATCCGATCACCGATATCCGTCGCCCCCAAGTCAATGCCCAGAATTTCGGCCCCAATGGCAGGGGTCATTGGCCTGATGTCGAGCGTGCCGGTATCGAGCGTCGTGCGGTCGAAGGTAGTCGCCATTTATCTCTCTCCTCGAGGCGTAGCATGCCACAAGGGGAGGAGAACTGGCTAGAGGGTCATGCGTCGACGAACTTGCGCGCGCTTTCGCGCCGGTGCGGGCAGCCGGGCCAGCAGCANGGGCGCTTTTTCCCNNCNAGGATTTCCTCGTGCAGCCGCTCGCGACGCTTTTCGCGCGTAGCCTCCTGCTTGGCGGACAGGGTCCAGCAGATCCATTCATTTCTGGCGAGCGGGGTCAGCGCTTCCCATTTCGCCGACAGCGAAGCATCGNCNTCNAGCATAGCTTNAAGTTCNGGGGTGAGCTGGTGGCGAAAGTCGGGGTCGGCTGCCTTNGCCACGCCGCTTCAGGCCGCTTTGGCCAGTTCCATATCCATCCGGTCCCAGATCTCTACCAGGGCAGAGACGAGGTCGTCCATCATGGCGGGAGTGTGCGCCGGGCCGGGCGTGAAGCGAAGCCGTTCCGTGCCGCGCGGTACGGTCGGGAAATTGATCGGCTGTACGTAGACGCCGTATTCGGCAAGCAGGATGTCGCTGATCTTCTTGGCGTGAACCGGATCTCCCACCATCAGCGGGACGATATGCGTTACGCTGTCCATNACCGGAAGGCCCGCATCGCGCATCTTCTGCTTGAGCAGTTCGGCGGCAGCCTGCTGACCTTCGCGNTCCTCNCTCGACGCCTTGAGATGGCGGACCGATGCCAGCACNCCAGCCACCAGAGCAGGGCTGAGCGATGTGGTGAAAATGAANCCGGGCGCATAGGACCGGATGCANTCGACGATCTTCCGGTCGGCCGCGATATAGCCGCCCATCACGCCGAACGCCTTGCCCAGCGTGCCTTCGATGATGTCGATACGATGTGCCGCTTCGTCGCGTTCCGAAATGCCGCCGCCGCGCGGGCCGTACATGCCGACGGCGTGCACTTCGTCGATATAGGTCAGCGCGTTGTATTTTTCCGCAAGGTCGCAGATCGCATGGATCGGTGCGACGTCGCCATCCATCGAATAAACGCTTTCGAAGGCGATCAGTTTTGGCGTGTCCGCATCTTCGGCAGCCAGCAACTGTTCGAGATGTTCGAGATCGTTATGGCGGAAGACGCGCTTTTCGCAGCCCGAATTCCGGATGCCCGCAATCATGCTGGCATGGTTCAATTCGTCGGAAAAGATCACGCAGCCTGGCAGCAGCTTCGCCACGGTCGACAGCGTAGCGTCATTGGAAACATAGCCGCTGGTGAACAACAGGGCCGCGTCCTTGCCGTGTAGATCCGACAGTTCGGCTTCGAGCTGGACGTGATAATGGGTGTTGCCACCGATATTGCGCGTCCCACCCGAACCTGCGCCGACATCGTGCAGCGCCTCTTCCATGGCCTCGATGACCTTGGGATGCTGGCCCATGGCGAGATAGTCGTTCGAGCACCACACGGTGACNGGCTTGGGACCGTTATGACCAGCAAAACACCGCGCGTTGGGGAAGGCGCCCTTGTTGCGCAGGATGTCGATAAAGACACGATAGCGGCCTTCCTCATGGAGTCGGGCAATCGCTTCGTCGAAGATCTGGTCGTAGTTCACGGCGTAGTCGCTCGTATCTGCGCCGCCCTTCCGCGGCTGACTATGCGGCTCGCCCTAATCGAATGCGTTGCAAATCGCCACTGCGATCTTTGCGAACGATTCTCACCTGTCGAAACANGCTCTGCTGGCCGAAACCCGGCTGGNTACANAACTTCGAGGCGATCGAGACCNANTTGCGACAGGGGNCCGCGTACCTTCTCGAAGTTTTNGAGAGAGCCGGTTGTCACGGCCCGGTCCGGTACGGTGCGCGTCATGGGNTGNCCTTNGACCAGTTGGNCGACCCGCCGCGCNATGCCGTGCGCGCCGTGTACGAATCGGACGCCCGGTCCGAATGCTTCGCCGAGTTCCCGCTCGAGCAGGGGGAAGTGGGTGCAGGCCAGCACCACCGTATCGATTTCGTTGCCGCGAGCCTGCAGGNCCAGCCCACGGGCAGCCTCCGCCACGGCGTGGACGTCCACTTTCTCGCCGCGCAGTTTGGCTTCCGCCAGGGTGACNAGNTCGTTGGCACCGTAACGCAGCAANTTCTTGCCGCCGGCGAATTCGCGTTCGAGATCNTCGACATATTTCTGNCGNATCGTCGCCTCGGTGCCGAGCAGGCCGAAGACGCCCGTCTGTGTCATGGCGGCAGCTGGCTTGATCGCGGGAACGGTGCCCACGATCGGAGTTTCCAGCACGTCGCGAACCATGCCGAGCGCGATCGTGCTGGCCGTNTTGCAGGCGATACAGATCAGGCGCGGCTGGTAGCGTTCGGCCATGCGNCCCAGCAGCCCCGCCACGCGGGCGGCGATTTCCGCTTCGCTTTTCGCGCCGTAGGGCAGGCCAGCCATGTCGGCTGCATAGATGATCGGCGCTTGCGGCAGCAGTGCGCGCAATTCTNNCANCACGGTGAGCCCGCCGACACCGGAATCGAACAACAGGATGGGGGATGATGCGTCCAAAGCGGATTTTCTTTACGATGCGGGTGTGAAGGTGACGTCAGTCGGGCATTGCCCAAGGCCCGTACTTACTTTTAGAGCGAGTTCATAGAGAAAGGGCGCGACCGTTCCCGGTTCGTCCATAAGCGGAGTTTCCCGTGGAAGCATTATACGCAGCGCTGCTCGGCTACCTGATCGGATCCATTCCTTTCGGCCTTTTGCTCACCAAAGCCGCCGGCATGGGGGACGTGCGCAGTATCGGCTCCGGCAATATCGGCGCGACCAACGTNCTGAGAACGGGCAACAAGGGATTGGCGGTAGCCACGCTCGTCCTGGATCTAGCCAAGGGGCTCGCTCCGGTCGTCATCGCGGGGCAGCTCTGGGGCGAAATCGCAATGGCATTCGCTGCGGGTGCTGCGGTGCTGGGACACTGTTTCCCCGTGTGGCTGGGGTTCAAAGGCGGCAAGGGCGTCGCCACCAACGCCGGCGTTTCGTTCGGCCTCGCTTGGCCGATAGGGCTCGCCTATGCTTTCGTTTGGCTCAGCGTGCTGGCAATTTTCAGGGTATCTTCGCTTGCCGGTATGGCTGCGGTGGTCGCCGCCGCCGCCGCCGCACCTTTGTTCGGATACCCGCAGTTCTTTCCGGTTCTCGCCGCAATCGCGGTGGTAATCATCTACCTTCACCGCGCCAATATCACGCGCCTGATGAAGGGAGATGAACCGAAGGTCGGCGGCAGCANGAAATGAACGCACCCGCGCATCCGGCGCTATCGCAGGAGGAAGCGTTNGCCCGNATACGCTTGCTNCGTTCTCCCAATATCGGCCCGGTCAGCTATGCCATGCTGCTGCAGCGTTTCGGCGCCGCGACGCAGGCNTTGGAAGCGCTGCCCGATCTGGGAAAACGTGGCGGGAGACAGTACCGCGCGATACCGGCTGAAAAGGTNGAACGCGAGGTGGAAAGCGTGCGCAANGCGGGCGCCAAATACCTTTTCCACGATCAGCCCGGCTATCCCGCATTGCTCCGTGAAATCGAAGGCGCGCCGCCGATCCTGACATGGCGGGGGGANCTATCTCTTGCCGNCAGACCATGCGTGGCCATTGTCGGTGCCCGCAACGCCAGTGCGGCGGCGGTCAAGCTGGCNCGCGAATTTGCNAAAGGGNTGGCGGAAGCGGGCCTNACAGTCGTTTCGGGTCTTGCCCGCGGCATCGACGGCGCTGCGCATGACGGTGCTTTTCCTCACACAATTGGCGTGATCGCCAGCGGCATCGACATTGCCTATCCCCCACAGCATGCGGAGTTGCAGGATCGGATCGCTACCGAAGGTCTGTTGCTTGCAGAACAACCTCCGGGCACCGAACCGCGTGGAAGCCACTTCCCCAGCCGCAACCGCATCATTGCCGGGCTGGCGAGCGGAACGCTCGTGGTGGAAGCGGCGGTAAAATCGGGTAGCCTCATTACAGCTCGATTGGCGGGAGAGGCCGGGCGCGAGGTCATGGCAATACCCGGCAGCCCGCTGGAAGCCCGCAGCCACGGTTGCAACCATCTGATCCGCGAAGGCGCAGTCCTGGTGCAATCTCCGGAAGATGTAACGGAACTGCTCAGGACTTTCGAGGGCGAGCCGCGCTCGACTTTTCGCGAGCCGGCGCAGGCGTTCCATTACACGCATGATGACCTCGCCGACACTCATCCCGCGGATATCGAGCAACTGCTGACGACGGCTCCGATCGGGGTCGATGAACTTATCAGGCAATCTGGAACATCTGCAGCAGCAGTGCAGTTGGCGCTACTGGAACTGGAGATCGCCGGCAGACTGGAGCGCCATGCCGCAGGTCGGGTCTCGCTCAAATGACGTCAGGTAGTTAGCTCCGAACGATCAGGGTTCACCACAATCCTGCTTGACGGCTCTTGGGAGCGGTCCCCATTTTCGCGCGTATACGCACATGCACACGTAAGGACTGCCTTCTTCACCATGCAACTGGTCATCGTCGAATCGCCCGCGAAGGCGAAAACCATCGAGAAATACCTCGGCAAGGACTTCAAGGTTCTCGCTTCCTACGGTCACGTCCGCGACCTGCCGCCCAAGGACGGCAGCGTGCGTCCGGACGAAGGGTTCGAGATGGACTGGGAGCTTTACCGGGACAAGCAGAGCCGCTTCAAGGAAATCGCCGATAATGCGAAGAAGGCCGATCGCCTGATCCTCGCGACCGACCCTGACCGCGAGGGCGAGGCGATTTCATGGCACGTGCGCGAGCTGCTGCATAAGCGCAAGGCGCTGCCCAAGGATGTCGAACGCGTCACCTTCAACGCCATTACCAAGCAGGCGGTGACCGACGCCATGAAGGCGCCGCGCGAACTCGATCAGGATTTGATCGACGCCTACCTAGCGCGCCGCGCGCTTGACTATCTGTACGGCTTCACGCTTTCACCCGTGTTGTGGCGCCGCCTGCCGGGCGCGAAAAGCGCGGGCCGCGTGCAATCGGTCGCCCTGCGGCTGATCGTCGATCGCGAGATCGAGATCGAACAGTTCCGGGCCGACGAATACTGGTCCGTCATCGCCAAGCTGCAGCACGACGGCACGGAATTCGACGCGCGCCTCGTCAAGTTCGATGGCAAGAAGCTCGAAAAGCTGACGCTGGGCAATGAAGGCAGCGCCATGGCCGCAAAGCAGGCGGTCGAAGGGGCGAACTTCACGGTGGAGGAGGTCGAGACCAAGCCGTTCAAGCGCAACCCGGCCCCGCCATTCACTACGTCGACCCTGCAGCAGGAAGCCGCGCGCAAGCTCGGTTTTTCCGCCAGCCACACCATGCGCCTCGCCCAGTCGCTCTATGAAGCCGGGGCGATCACCTACATGCGTACCGACGGGGTCAGCATGGATGGCAGCGCCATTTCCGCCTGCCGCAAGGCGATTGCCGACCGCTATGGCGGACACGCACTGCCCGACAGCCCGCGTATGTACAAGACCAAGGCGAAGAACGCCCAGGAAGCGCACGAAGCCATCCGCCCGACCGATTTCGACCGCGACCGCGCCGGGTCGGGTGACGAGGGCAAGCTGTACGATCTTATTTTCAAGCGTGCGACGGCCAGCCAGATGGCCGCCGCCAGCCTNGAACGCACGACCGTCACCATGCGCGACCCCATCGGCCAGCATGAATTGCGCGCCACCGGACAGGTTGTGAAATACCCCGGCTTCCTGGCGGTCTACCAGGAAGGCCGCGACGATGCGGACGACGATGAAGACGGCCTGCTTCCTACCATATCCAAGGGCGATGCGCCGCTGAAGCGCGGGGTCGAGGCGAACCAGCACTTCACCCAGCCGCCCCCGCGCTTTTCGGAAGCCAGCCTGGTCAAGCGGCTCGAGGAACTCGGCATCGGTCGCCCGTCGACTTACGCTAGCACGATCCAGACGCTGCGCGATCGCAACTATGTGCGGATGGAGAAAAACCGTTTCTTCGCAGAGGAATCGGGCCGGCTGCTGACGGCGTTTCTTGAGCGGTTCTTCGAGCAATATGTCGCCTTCGACTACACCGCGGGCCTGGAGGACGAGCTTGATGTCGTTTCCGACGGCAAGGAAGACTGGAAGAAACTGCTCGAAGCCTTCTGGCGCGATTTCAAGCCCAAGACCGAAGAGGTGATGGACAAGAAGCCTTCGGAAGTGACCGAAGTGCTCGACGGTTTCCTCGCCGATTATCTGTTCCCCGAACGCGCCGATGGCAAGGATCCACGCCATTGCCCGCTGTGCGAAAGCGAAGGCCGCGAAGGCGGCCGGCTGGCGCTGCGCGGCGGTCGCTACGGCGCCTTCGTCGCCTGTGCCAACTATCCGGAATGCAAGTACACCCGCCAGTTCGCCAAGCCCGGCGGCGCGGATGGCGATGACGGCGCCGACGACGGCGTAATGGGCGAAGACCCCGAAACCGGCCTGCCAGTGGAGCGCAAGAGTGGCCGCTTCGGCCCCTATGTCCAGCTGGGCGAGGGCAAGGAAGCGAAACGCGCGAGCATCCCCAAGGACCTCGACGATTTCGATCTCGAATGGGCGCTCAAGCTGTTGAGCCTGCCGCGCATCGTCGGAGCGCATCCCGAAACCGGCAAGGAAATCGAAGCCGCGATAGGACGTTACGGCCCGTATCTTCGCCATGATGGCAAGTATGGCAAGCTGTCGTCGACGCAGGAAGTCTTCGATGTCGGCATGAACCGCGCGGTCGATATCCTCGCCCAGGCGGCCGATCGGAAAGGCGGCGGTCGCGGCAAGGCCGAACCTATCAAGACGCTGAGCGAACATCCGACCAGCGGCGGCGAAATGAAGGTCATGCCGGGACGCTATGGCCCCTATGTGACCGATGGCACGACGAACGCGACCATCCCGAAGGACATGAAACCCGAAGACCTGACCGATGCACAGGCGATCGAGCTGATCGACGCGCGGGTCGCCAAGGGGCCGGCGAAAAAGAAGAAGGCCGCTCCGAAAAAGAAGGCCCCGGCCAAGAAGAAGGCTGCACCCAAGAAAGCTGCTGCGAAAAAGAAACCGGCGGCCAAGAAAGTGAAGGCTGACTGATGGCCAAGGAACGTTTCGAACGCCACAAGCAGCCATGGAACGGCGAGGAAGCAGGCCAGCTGCGCACCCTTGCCGCCAAGGGCAAGGGGCTGAAGGAGATCGCCAAGGCGCTCAATCGCAGCGAGGAATCGACCAAGGACTTCGCCAAGAAGAACAAGATCGACATCGCGAAGAAGCGTTAAGGCACAGGGAAAGGCCGCCCGCGATGGCGTCAAAGCAAACGACCGGGCCAGGCCATGGCCGGATCGATCAGGACAATACTGCGCCCGGCCTGCTCGAGATGGACGGGCTGCCGATGCCGCGCCGCATCTGGGCGATCTGCGCAATCAGTTTCGGAACGGCCCTGTTCGTCGTGGACGGCGCCATCGCCAATGTCGCCCTGCCGACAATCGCGCGCGACCTTTCGGTAAGCAATGGCGCGGTAACGAGCGTCGTCACCGTGTATCAACTCGTGATGGTGATGGTGCTNNTGCCCTTCGCCACGATTGGTGATCGGATCGGGCACCGGCGTTTGTATCANATCGGCCAGGTCATCTTCTTCCTCGCATCCNCGGCNGCGTTGCTGATCGACAGCTTCTGGCATCTGATTGCGGTGCGGGTACTGCAGAGCTTCGGCGCNGGGATCGCGTTGTCCGTGTCGGCGGCCATGTTGAGGACCATCTATCCGGCCAAGAGCCTGGGCAGCGGGNTGGGNATCAACAGCGTGATCGTTGCGACTNCCTATGCNGTGGCACCTACNNTGGGNGGCTTCATCGTCGAACATCTCGACTGGCGGTGGGTTTTCGTAGCCGCCGCGCCNNTGGCACTGATCTCGCTGGCGATCGGNCGGTTTCTGCCCGAACCTGAACCGCGNTCTGGCCGCGTCGATACGATAAGCGGCCTGTGGAGCGCNTTGACNGCGCTCTTGCTGATCGGCGGACTGACGCTCGCGACACACGATATGATCGTNCCCGGTNTTGCCGCGATCGTGGCNGGGGTAATCTCNGCCTTTCTGCTGACCCGNCGGGAAAACGGCAAGGAACGCCCNATTCTGCCNGTGGACCTCATGCGGCGNCCNGTGATCGGNNTGTCCGTGCTGGCGGCGGTATGCGCNTTCGTNGCCTCCGCCATGCTGATCGTGGCACTGCCTTTCCGGTTNGAACAGGGNATGGGCTATGCGCCGGACGAGGTCGGTCTGNTGATCGCACCGTTCCCCCTGACCATGCTGGTNGTCGCGCCNGCGGCGGGNTGGCTGTCGGACCGCATCTCGCCATCGGTCATGGGCGTGGTCGGCATGGGGATCGCNATTNCGGGANTGCTNTGNCTCACNTTNATGCCCGACCATCTGGGNGCNGCGGGTATCGCCTGGCGGCTNTCGCTCTGCGCCNTGGGNTTNGGNCTNTTCCTNGCNCCNAANTCACGGCTGATGATCGGCAGCGCGCCCAAGGACCGCGCNGCGGCCGCGGGNGGAATGCTGTCGACAGCACGNCTGTTCGGNCANTCGACCGGNGCGGCGGTCGTCGGTCTGGTGCTGGCNATCGGGTTGGGGCTGGGGGCCACNCCNTTTANCATCGCGNTGGCGTTCTGCGTCCTTGCGATGGCCTGTAGCGCNTACCGCTACAAGGCGACGGGGGCNACACTGAGACGCNCGCCCCAGCANGCCGATATCGTTCGCTGATGGNCTCAGCTNANCTCGCGNACTANCTCTTCCACTCGAGGCCCATTTCCTCGAACATTTCCTTGTCCTCGCTCCAGCGCTCGTCGGTCTTGACGTGCAGGAACAGGTGAACCTTCTGGCCCAGCAGTTCGGTAAGTTCCTTGCGCGCCGCCTCGCCGATGGCCTTGATTCGGCTGCCGCCCTTGCCCAGCACGATGGCGCGCTGGTTGTCGCGCATGACCACGATCTGCTGGTGGATCTCGACGCTGCCATCCTTGCGCTGAATGTACTTTTCTGGGCGCACGGCGGAATCGTAGGGCAGTTCTTCGTGCAGCTGCTGGTAGAGCTGTTCGCGGGTGATCTCGGTGGCGAGAAGGCGTTCGCTGGCGTCCGACACCTGGTCTTCGGGATACATCCACGGACCTACCGGCATCATCGCGGCGAGCGCAGCCTTCATTTCCGGCACCCCGTCGCCGGTCAGCGCCGAAACGAAATAGATGTCGGCAAAATCGATCTTGCCTCCCAGTTTCTGGGCCAGCGCCAGAAGAGGTTCCTTCTTCGCTGCATCGACCTTGTTGAGGACGAGGATCTTGCGTTCGGGCCGCGAGGCGATCTGTTCGATCAGCGGTTCCAGTTCGTGGCGGCGCTGCTTGATCGGATCGACCAGCAGCAGGACGGCGTCGGCTGCCTCGGCGCCTTCCCAAGCCGCACTGACCATCGCGCGGTCGAGCCGGCGCTTGGGCGCGAAGATACCGGGCGTGTCGACCAGGATCATCTGCGTATCGCCGTCCAGCGCGATGCCCATCATGCGCGCGCGCGTGGTCTGAGCCTTTGCGCTCGTAATTGCGACCTTCTGGCCCACCAACTGGTTGACCAGCGTGCTCTTGCCCGCGTTGGGCGCGCCTAGGACGGCGACCACACCGCATCTGGCTTGTTTGTCGCTCACCCGAACTTCTCCATGAATTCTCTCGCCGCCTGCTTTTCGGCTTCCTGTTTGCTTCCTGCGGTGGCTACCGCTTCACCCACCTTGTGGACCTTGACGCGCACGGTGAATTTGGCGGCATGATCGGGCCCCGATCGATCTACCAGTTCATATTCCGGCGGTCGCCGCTGATTGCCCGCTGCCCATTCCTGCAGCGCGCTCTTGGGATGTTTGGCTTTGCCAGCCCCGCTTTCGAGCGCCGGGCGCCAGAGTAGGTGAACCATGCCGCGTGCCTGGACAAAACCGTTGTCGATGAATTCGGCGCCGAGAAGCGCTTCCATCACATCGCCAAGGATATTGTCGCTGTCACGGCCGCCGTCGCTGCTGGCCTGTTTGGAAATCCGGATATGCGGGGCAAGCCCAATGCCGCGCGCGATGGTGGCGCACATTTCGCGGCTGACGATAGCGTTGAGCCGCTGGGCAAGCTTGCCTTCGGGCGCGTCGCTCTGGGCATAGAGCCAGTCCGCAATCGACAGGCCAAGAACGCGGTCGCCAAGGAATTCCAGCCGTTCGTAATCCTGCTTCTCGCCCATGCTGCCATGGGTCAGCGCGGCAAACCACAGGGCCTCGTCCTTCACGGTGAAGCCAGTCTCTGCAAGCCAGCTGCGGGTTTCGGGCTTGAGCGCGTTCATATGTCGCTCCCGACGCGATTCCAGCGGGCGGCCGTAAACCATGTCCACGGCAGCAGCCATTCGGCGCTTCCGTCCGTGGACCAGAGTACCCGGCTCGCACGACCGACCAGCAGATTTGCATCGACAAATCCGACGCCCCCATCGGGAACGGCAGGAAAGCGGCTGTCGAGGGAATTGTCCCGATTGTCGCCCATCATGAACAGGTGGCCTTCGGGCACGATTACCGGTTCTGTATTATCGGGGTCGATCCGGATAGGCTCGCCATTGCCATCCATAGACAATGCACCTGTGCCGTCCGTCAGGAAACGTGGGCCGACATCGCCGAAGTCGATGGTCAGATAGCTTTTGCCCGAAGGCAGCGTCTCGCGAAACTGACGGTAGCGACAGAACGTGCCATCGACGACCACGCCGCCATCGCTGCGGCAACCGGTGTTCTCGCTCATCGGGATATCGGCATACCCCGCCTCTTCCCTGGGCAAGGCTTCCCCGTTGAGGATTACGACACCGTCCCGGACCGCCACCGTGTCTCCCGGCAGGCCGATCACGCGCTTGACATAATCGACGCCGGACACCGGGTGTTTGAAAATGGCGACATCGCCGCGTTCGGGCAGTTTTGCGAAAATTCTTCCTTCGAAAAGCGGCAAGTCAGCCGGAAGAGAATAGCGGGAATATCCGTACGGCCATTTGGCGGCCACCAGATAATCGCCGTTGCGCAATCCGGGCAGCATCGATTCGGAGGGAATGGTGAAGGGCGAGAATATGAAGCTGCGGAAGATCAGCACTGCGATCACCAGCTTGGCGACAAACCACAGGAAACTGCCGAGCGATTCCTTTTCTTGCGGCTTGGTGGAGGCATCAGAGGATGCATTCGTATCCAGCGTCGGGTCTGTCATGCGGGGTTCTCAATCATCGCCGAAGTCCCTAGTCGCAGGAGCGCAGCCATTAAAGGATTTTTGCCCGCCATGACGACCGCCGCCGAGCTCTGGGCCCGCCTCGACAATCTGCCTCGCCCTACACTTGGCGAATTGTTCAGCACACAACGCGACGGGGGTGAGGGCGGTAGCGAACCGGGCAATGACGAGCGCGTCGCCAATCTTTCTGGCCGGATCGAGCTCGACGAAGGCGGGATATTGTTCGACTGGTCGAAGACCCATCTCGACAGTGCCGTGATCTCCGCATTCCAGGCTCTGGCAGAAACGATGGACTTCGCCGGAATGCGCAACAAGCTTTTCGCGGGGGAGATCGTCAATCCGACGGAAGGCCGCGCCGCCGATCACGGCACATTGCGGGGAACGGGTGACGAGGCCAAGGTCGAAGAAGCGATGGCGCTGATCGACCGCATGGGCATGCTGGTCGAAGCGATCCACCAGGGCGCATTGGGCGAAATCGAGCACCTCATTCACATCGGCATTGGCGGAAGTGCCTTGGGCCCCGCGCTCGGGGTCGACGCGCTCTCTCGCGATCTGTCCTATTGCGATGTGCACGTCGTATCCAACATAGATGGCGTCGCGCTCGAAGAAGCTTTCGCCAGATGCGATCCGGCCAAGACCCTGATTGCTGTCGCCAGCAAGACGTTCACGACCATCGAAACGATGACCAACGCGGAAAGCGCGCTCAAATGGCTGGGTGACAACGGGGTGTCGGACCCCGGGGGACGCGTCATTGCGCTGACGGCCAATCCGGAAGGCGCCGTAGAATGGGGCGTGGACGAAACACGGATCCTTCCCTTCCAGGAAAGCGTCGGCGGGCGATATTCGATCTGGTCGAGTATCGGATTTCCGATCGCGATGGCTGTGGGGATGGATGATTTTCGCGCCTTTCTTGCCGGTGCGAAGGCTGTGGATGCGCATTTCCGGGATGCCGATATCGCCGACAATCTGGTGATGCGGGCGGCCTTCGCCGATCTTTACTATGCCCGCGTGCGCGGCTGCCAGACCCGCGCCGTATTCGCCTATGACGAACGGCTGGGCCTGTTTCCCGACTATCTCCAGCAGCTCGAAATGGAATCGAATGGCAAGCGCGTCACTGTAGACATGCAGCCGGTCGACGGCCCGACTGCACCGATCACCTGGGGAGGGGTAGGCACGGATGCGCAGCACGCGGTATTCCAGTTGCTCCATCAGGGCACGCATCTGGTNCCGGTCGANTTCATCGCCAGCANNGCGCCGGGGGACGATCTCGACCCTGCACATCACCGTATCCTGCTGATGAACTGCTTCGCTCAAGGTGCGGCATTGATGGCGGGCAAGAAGGGCGATGATTCTGCGCGCAATTATCCCGGTGACCGTCCAAGCGCGACGATCCTTTGCGATGACCTCGACGCTGCTACGCTCGGCGCGCTCATCGCGTTTCACGAACACCGCACATTCGCCAATGCTGTCCTGTTGGGGATCAATCCTTTCGACCAGTTCGGAGTGGAACTGGGTAAACAGATGGCAAAGGCAATCGAACAGGGTGGCGAACGCTTCGACGCGAGTACCGAAGCGCTTTTGCAGGCAGCGGGCCTTTCGCAATGATCGGGGTCGTTCGCTTCCTGCTGGCTGCCGTCGCCCTTGTTTCCGCACCTTTAGCTGCGCAGGAAGAGCACCGAATCCTCTTNATCGGCAACAGCTTTACCCAGGGCGCCAACTCTGCCGTGCTGAGATATCGTCCCGACAGCGTGGACGATCTCAACGGAGAGGGCGTNGGNGGCATTCCGGCGCTATTCGCCAAATTCGCCGAGCAAGCGGATCTCGATTGGGAAGTCAGCCACGAACTGCAGGGCGGNACTACGCTGGGCTTTCATTTGCGCGAGAGGCGCAAACTGATCGATCATGCCTGGGACGTGGTGGTGATGCAGGAATATTCCGTCCTCAACCCCGAGGATCCGGGGAATGCGACCGATACCGGCAGGGACGCCANCGCGCTTGCGANAATGTTCGAAACCGCCAATCCGAATGCGCGCGTTTATCTCATGTCGACGTGGAGCAGGGCGGACCAAACTTACAAGCCGGAAGGTCACTGGTACGGACAAACCGTAGGGCAGATGGCCATCGATCTGCGCGGCGCCATGGATCGGATCGACAACCAGGCTGAACAGATTGACGGTGTCATCCCTGTAGGCGAGGCGTGGAACCGTGCAATTGCCGCAGGCATTGCCGACGATAACCCATATGATGGGCGCGACTACGGCAAGGTCGATCTATGGAGCTACGATCACTACCACGCGAGCGCCGAAGGCTCGTACCTTGAAGCTCTCGTCGTCTTCGCAACCATTACTGGTTTCGACGTGCGCGAATTCGGTGCGAACGAACGCGCAGCCCACGAACTGGGCATCGAACCGAAAGTGGCTGCGGGCCTTCAGTCCCTGGCGATGGAACAGGTGGAGCTTGAAGCTGCGCACTGAAGCAGCGCTGCGGGATTAAGATGACGGCTATCTCCGGACGTGTTAGAAGTCTGGAATGAAGGCATGGTTCGCACGGCGCTATCTCGATCTGTTAGGATCGATATACATTTATAACGAGCATCGCGGATATACCGCGCTCGACAGGGTTCTCGAAGCAGTTCGGGCAAAGCATCCTGAGGCTACAGAGCTTATCGCGGCGGTCGAGAAACACCGTGCCGACGAACGTAAACATTATACCATGTTCAAGCGGTGGTTCGAATTGCGGGGGACAATGCCCATCGCGCTGGACCGGATGTTTGGCCATATCGATCGGTTCATCGAGATTACTTTCGGCTGCACCATCGACAGCCTCGATACCCAGGCCATTATCGCCAGCGACGATCTGTTCGAACGGCTTTGCCGGGTCGTTTCCCTGACCGAAAAGCGCGGTCTGAAACAGGTCGAAATCCTGCTCGATCATCCCATGGTGAAACAGGACAAGGCTCTCCACCGCATCTTCGAGATCGTCCACGTGGATGAACCCGACCATTTCCTGCCCTACGACAAATGGCTCGCCGAAAATGCGCGGCGAATGCCCAATGCGTGGGAACGCGGGATCGATCGCCTGATCCATTCCGAATTGCTTTTCATAAAATTGCCGCTCCTGTTCCTGTGGTTCCGTGCCCCTCGACTGACGGAATGGCGCGACGCGGGGGAAAGTAATCCGCGCCCGACACCACGCTCGCTGGCCACCGCCTGAGAGTTTACAAGCCCGCATGTTCGCTCGTTTCTTCACGCGCCCTGCCGGTCGCATGCTGTTGCGTAACACCGTGGTCAGCACNGGCGTCTTCCTGCTCGGTCTNGCGGTACTCTGGGTTCTGGTCGAAAAGGCGGGAATGAATGCGGTACTGGCGACCGGGCTGAGCTTCCTCGTTGCCAATAGCATCCACTATATTTTCGGCCGAACGTGGATTTTCGCCGGATCGGATCGNAAGCTTTCTACCGGCTATGCGATATTCCTCATGAATGCCATGATCGGTCTGGCAGTGACGGTCGGACTGTTCTGGGTGCTGACAGAACTCACNCCGATGAATTATCTGGTNGCGCGCGTAATCGTGTCGGTTTTNGCNGGCTTGGCGGTTTTCGGCCTCAACGCTTCGATNAATTTCCGTCAGGTCTGACGCCATAACGAATGCTCGTCCGCGCGAATTGAATTGACTTTTTGCACTGCAGCATCCAGATGNCTGCATCGAAGCGCGCTAGCCAGCGTGAAGCGGCGATGCCNAAAAGTTCATCGCCCCGGCCGCGNCTCGGTCCATATTTCCAGACTTCCCTTTTCACGCGGGTGGTTATTCAACCCCGCGACCGCGCGCNGATTTCGGCTGCGCGCCGCATATCGAATGCGAGTAAACATGACTCAGTTTTCAGATCTCGGGCTGTCGCAGCCCGTTCTTCAGGCCCTCGACTTGAAGGGTTACAACGAACCTACTCCAATTCAGGCACAGGCGATCCCGGCCGTCCTCGAAGGGCGCGACCTCATGGGCATCGCNCAGACGGGGACCGGCAAGACGGCCGCCTTCATGCTGCCCAGCATCGACCGCNTGCGCGATGCCGACCGGCAGACGCCGTTCAAATCCTGTCGTATGCTGGTGCTCGCGCCGACGCGCGAACTGGCCGGGCAGATCGCCCAAAGCGCCAAGGACTACGGCGCACTTGCCGGCCTCAAGGTGCAGAGCATCGTCGGCGGTACGTCGGTCAACAAGGACCGGAACAAGCTACATCGCGGCACCGATATTCTCGTGGCGACGCCCGGTCGGCTGCTCGACCTGATCGATCAGAAGGCCTTCACGCTCGACAAGGTCGAAGTGCTTGTCCTCGATGAAGCCGACCAGATGCTCGATCTGGGCTTCATTCATGCGCTGCGCCGGATCAGCCAGCTCGTACCGGAAGATCGCCAGACGCTGTTCTTTTCGGCAACCATGCCGAAGCAGATTCAGGAACTGGTCGGCAAATATTGCCGCAACCCGGTCAAGGTGTCGGTCACGCCGGAAAGCACGACCGCAGAACGGATCGACCAGTATCTCTTTATGGTTCAGCAGGACGAAAAGCAGACGCTGCTCGAAATGATCCTGTCCGAACGCCATTCGGTACCCGGCAAGTTCGAACGCGTGCTGATCTTTGCCCGCACCAAGCATGGTTGCGACCGGATCGTGAAGAAGCTGTCNCAGGTCGGCATCCCGGCCAACGCTATCCACGGCAACAAGAGCCANCCGCAGCGCGAACGCGCGCTCGATGAGTTCAAGCGCGCCAAGACNCCNATTCTCGTNGCGACAGACGTTGCGGCTCGCGGCATCGATATCCCAGGCGTCAGCCACGTCCTCAATTACGAATTGCCCAATGTGCCGGAACAGTATGTCCACCGCATTGGCCGGACGGCGCGTGCGGGCAAGGACGGCATNGCCATTGCNTTTTGNGCCGAAGACGAGCGCGATTATCTGAAGGATATCCGCAAGAAGACCGACGCCGAATTCGAGCGCCTGCCGCTTCCGGACAATTTCCGTGCAGTGGTCGAAGGNGTCGGACCCACGAAGCGCGAACAGAAGCCCCGCCTGGCGAGGCCGAAAGTTCGNCCCACGNGNGATGCGGCCAAGAAGCGCAAACCGAAGGTCAAGCATCCCAACCGCGCTGGTGCACCGAAGCGGGAAGGTGCGCCGGCTGGAGGCAAGAGCAGAAGCGGCAATCGCCGCCGCCGTTCAGGCGCTCGCCAGCCGGGCTAACCCATCAGCATGTGGCCAGAGGGATACCGCTGGCCACATGATGTCATCCGACTTGTCACTATCGAGCGCAACCGCATGGAACCTGCTTTCAAGCCGAAGATCACTCCGATCGATCGCATTCAGGAAAACCTGGTTGCCAGGGTGGAGCGGCGCGCACTGAACTGGCTCTGCGCCAGAATGCCGCGGCGCGTATCTCCGGATATGCTGACGGCATTCGGGATGTTTGGCGCGCTGCTGGTCTTCACGGGCTATCTCGGCAGCAATCTGGATCCTGACTGGCTGTGGCTCTCGATCGGCGGATATGTCGTTCACTGGCTGGGGGACTCCCTCGATGGCAGCCTCGCGCGCTATCGAAAGATCGAACGCCCGCGTTACGGCTATTTTCTCGACCATAGCTGCGATGGTTTTGCGACCACGCTGCTGGTGGTCGGGATCGGCCTCAGTCCCTTCGTCTTGCTCGAAGTATCCCTGGTGGCGCTGGCAGGGTATCTGCTCATGTCGATCCATGCTTTTCTGTCGGTTCGCGTGCTTGGCGAACTGCGGCTTTCCTACCTCAATGCCGGACCCACGGAGATGCGGCTGATCCTGATTGCCCTGACCCTGGCAATGTACATCGCCGGGCGCGAAGCTCCCGTTCTGTGGCAGCTCAATCCGTTCGATATTTTTGTGGGCGGGGTAGGCATACTGCTGGTGACGCTGTTCGTGACGCAGACAATTCAGGTCGCGCGGCGCCTGGCGGTTGAAGAGCCTCCGCTCAACTAGNTGAAAATACTTTCCCTGGTCCGACCTTGGCAAACGCCCGATGCGTCGCGATATCGCGGGCCTGCGCAACGAGGAGCCCCGCATGTCCGACAAGTACGATTTCGATCTTTTCACAATCGGCGCGGGGTCTGGGGGCGTACGCGCCAGCCGGGTAGCGGCTGCCCACGGAGCGAAGGTCGCAATCGCTGAAGAACATCGGGTCGGCGGTACCTGCGTCATCCGCGGCTGTGTTCCCAAGAAAATGCTGATCTACGGCGCGCATTTCGCCGAGGATCTGAAAGACGCNCGCAATTTCGGCTGGTCTACCGAAAATGCNAAGTTCGACTGGGTANCCNTNCGNGACAACGTCTTGAACGACGTCGACCGCCTCGAAGGCGCNTATACCGAGACGCTGGAGAATANCGACGTCTCCATCTATCACGAGCGTGCCGAGATAACCGGACCTCACGAAATCACGCTNGCCAGCGGGACCAAGGTCACCGCCAAGCACATNCTCATCGCTACNGGNGCCCGCCCGCGGATGCCGGANTGCCAGGGTGCGGAACACGCNATCAGTTCGAACGAGGCGTTCCATCTCGATGAANTGCCGAAGAAGATCATCATCGCAGGCGGCGGATACATCGCCAATGAATTTGCCGGTATCTTCAACGAGTTCGGCTGCGATGTTCACATCGTCAATCGCGGCGACAAGCTGCTGCGTAGCTATGACGAAGCGGTTCGCGACCGGCTCCTGCAGATTTCGACGATGAAGGGCATCAAGTTCCGCTTCAACACCACTTTCGAATANATCAAGCCGTGCGACGACGGCGGNTATTTCGTGAAGATGTCCGATTGCGACGAGGAGAANGCCGATCTCGTCATGTTTGCGGTCGGCCGNATTCCGAATACCGAAGGNCTCGGTCTTGAAANTGCCGGTGTAGAGCTTGGCGACAAGGGCGAGGTCAAAGTCGACCGGTTCAGCAAGACCAATGTGGATCACATCTACGCGGTGGGCGACGTGACGGATCGCGTGCANCTGACACCTGTCGCCATTCGCGAAGGNCAGGCTTTTGCCGACAGCGTCTTCGGGAAGGGGGACCCNGTTGCCGTGGACCACGGCTGCATCCCGAGNGCNGTTTTCAGCCATCCGCCNATCGCCGCNGTCGGCATGACCGAAGGCGAGGCGAAGAACAAACTCGGCAGCGTGAANGTCTATCTGTCCGACTTCCGACCGATGAAGAACGTCCTCGCTGGACGTAACGAGCGTAGCCTGATGAAGATGATCTGCGACGGCGACAGCGGCAAGATCGTGGGNATTCACATGATCGCACCCGAAGCTCCGGAAATGATGCAGGCGGCNGCGATTGCGGTGAAGGCCGGTCTGACCAAGGCGGATTTCGATGCCACGACCGCGATCCATCCGACNATGGCGGANGAACTGGTCCTGATGCGCTAGTTCAGNCGCNTGAGCGACAGGTCTTCGGGCCTGACGNTCACGGCGCGCAATTCGCCNGGCCATGCGCTGCGGGTGACCANTGCCTCTGCAGCCAGGGCCATGGCGGGGGAAGTCTGCAATCCGAACCCGCCCTGGCCGGCGAGCCAGAAGAAATCCGGTGCGTGGCTGTCGAAGCTGGCTATGGGCAAACGGTCGGGCGTAAAGCTGCGCAGACCGGCCCATTTGCTCGCCAAGCGCGGGATCGCAAGGGTGGTCGCCTGCTCGACTTCCCAAGCGGCGCGGGCGACGTCTTCTTCCTCAGGCTGGGCATCGCAGGGGGCGCTTGTCCCTTCGTCCATGGGGCAGGCTAGGAGGCGTCCGGCGCCTTCGGGTTCGATGTAGAAGCCCGGGCCGACCGTTTTGGTGAAGGGCCATGTGGAGACATCGATCGGGACGTCGAACGTGATGACCGTACGGCGAAGCGGGCGGATGCTGATGGGTTTGACCTGCGCNAGTCCGGCAATCTCGTCGACCCAGGCCCCGGCGGCGTTGACGACCNNTTTTGCAGCGTAGCTNGTGCCCGGCGTATCGACGATCCAGCGNGTGCCATCGTGCTGCATTCCCGTGACNGGAGCGNCGCANGNGATCGAACCCCCNTNNTGAATCAAGGCTTTACGGTGCGTTTCGAGCATGGAGTGTGCATCGAGTTTGCGGCCGTTTTCGTCGAGCAGAGCGCCGCAGATGCGGTCTTCGCGCAGAACCGGGACCATTTCGCGCGCCTCGGATACGGAGAGGCGCCGCGCCTGCGAGGACCATTCACTATAGTGATATGCAAGTCGATCAAGCGTATGATCCTGCTGTTCGAGAGCGACGAACAGTGCCGAATGGCGCCGAGCGTTCGGTTCTTCGAGCAAGGGTATGCTGACCGCCGTCAGGGCCCGGACCAGGGCGCTGTCCATGTCGAAATGGGCGAAGGCGGCGCTACGTCCCGAAGCATGGACACCCGGAGCCGCTTCCGCTTCGCACACGACGGTTCTGCCGTGCCTTGCCAGCCGGGATGCAACCGACAGGCCGGCAATCCCGGCGCCGATGACGAGATAATCGATCTGCAGCATGGTGCCTCGTTGCTCCTCGAAACCAATCCGCCTAGCCTCCTTGCGTGCATAACGACGGGGGACGCAGATGACAGCTACGGTACTTGTGACGGGCGGCACAGGCTATATCGGCGGAGAAGTGATCGATCGGTTGCTGGCGAGGGACTACACCGTCCACACGACGGTCAGGAACAAGGCGAAGAGCGAACCGAAATTGCGCAGCCGGTGGGCTGGCGCTGGCGAGCGCCTGAAAGTGTTTCAGGCCGACCTGCTGAGCGACGAGGGCTGGGCGGAGGCGAATGCGGGTTGCAGCGCGGTTGCCCATGTCGCCTCGCCGTTTCCCCTGCGGGTACCGAAGAACAAGGACGAACTGATCATTCCCGCTCGCGAGGGCACGCTCCGCGCACTCGAATTCGCCACTTCGGCAGGTGCCGAAAGGTTCGTGCAGACCAGCAGTGCAGCGGCGATCGCCTATGGGCAGCCGGACAAGGATCATTTCACCCATCTCGACTGGACGGATCTTACCGCAGGGGTCCCNCCCTATATCGAGAGCAAGACGGTGGCTGAACGCGCGGCGCGCGACTGGGTGGCCATCCACGCGCCGGACCTGAATTTCTGCTCGATCAATCCGGTCGCCGTTTTCGGCCCGGTCCACGACGATGATATGTCGACCAGCGTGGAAATCGTGAAGAAGCTGATCGATGGATCGATCCCGCTGATCCCGAACATGGGTATTTGCGTGACCGACGTACGCGATGTGGCGGAAGCGCATGTCCGCGCATTCGAGGCGCCTGCGGAAAAGGTCCGCGGGGAGCGCTTTCCGACGAGCGAGAAGTTCCTCTGGATAAGCGAGATGGCCGACATCATCCGTCAGCGCGTGCCCGAGCATGCGGGCAAGGTACCACACCGCGCGATGCCGAACTGGCTGGTGCGTGTGCTGGCGCTGTTTCTGGACGAAATGAAGCAGATCAAGAGCGAACTGGGCAATGTGCGCGATGTATCCGGCAAGCATACCGAAGACGTGCTGGGTATGCGTTTCATACCGGCGGAAGAAACGCTGGACGCCACCATCCGCAGCCTGGTCGCCAAGGGAATAGTCAAGGTTTGACCCCGTGATCGGCCCGCACCGGCATGGGACGGAATTGCCATGCTGCATTGCCACCTGCGCGGTGTCTCGCCAGAAAGCGCATGAAACGAATCGTTGACGGGGTAAATGGATGAACATGCTGGCGTCGCGCGGGCAGCTGCGCGCAAGTTTCATTCGGTGGGCGCTCTTCACCGTGCCACTTTGCGTGTTGCTTGGATTTCTGGCGGGCCGTTTGGGTAGCCCGGACACGGCATGGTTCGCTGCTCTGGAGAAGCCCGGCATTTTCCCCGAACCCAAGTGGTTCGGCATCGTGTGGACTATTCTCTACATCATGATCGGGCTCGCCGTGGCGGTAGTCGCATCGGCCTGGGGTGCCCGGGGACGCAGCACCGCGCTGTGGGTTTTCGCCATCCATTTCCTGCTCAACCTGTCGTGGAGCTACGTCTTTTTCGGCGCGCAGCAGATCACCGGCGGGCTGATCGTCCTGGCGCTGATCGTGCTGACCCTGCTGGCGGTGATCGCGCTGTTCTGGCGCGTGCGCAAGCTGGCGGGGGCNCTGCTGCTGCCGTACCTNGCCTGGGTCCTGTTCGCGAGCGTGCTGAACTATCAGTTCCTCCAGCTCAATCCCGANGCNGATGGCGGCGATGCCAATGGCGCGGTCGAACGCGTGCGCATCGGCAATTGATACGCGCNGGGTCTGCGCCTAGATAGCAGCCATGCAAAGCCAGAACCCGATGATCGCCGATTTCGTCAAACTCGCCAATTCGGCGGCCGGAACCCTTGCCGGCATGGGCCGCGAAGCGCGCGACGCTGCGCGCGAACGCGCCAAGGAAACCTTCGGCGGCATGGACTTCGTCAGCCGCGAGGAATTCGACGCGGTCAAGACGATGGCCAGCAAGGCACGCGAAGAAGCCGAGGATCTGAAGGCCCGCGTAACCGCGCTCGAAGCCCGTATCGGAAGCTGACGAGGGCCGCGGGAACCCGCTGCCAATTCAAGGTGTTGCAGTTCCAGAAAGGGGCTGCACATGTTTACCCAGCTCAATCCCCCGATACCCCTGCACGTTCTAGGGAAAGGTGACGGCTACGCTCTGGCCGTGATCGATTACGGCCAGGAGCATAATCTGATCTGGGTNACCGCCATCGACGATACGGGCGAGATCTGGTGCGCNCCCAATCCGGAAATTCGCATGCAGGCCAACTGGAGCATGGGGCGCGGCAAGGGTCTGGCCGTGGCTGCATCGAAGGAAGCGCTGCGCCAGCAAGTCTCGACTTGAGCATCCGTTAGCTTAAGGCGGGGGCCATGCACCTCACCGCACCCGCCATTCTGGTCGCAGCCCGCCCGCATGGGGAAACGGCGGTGATCGCACGGATGCTGACCGAGGAGAGCGGCCTGTTTGCCGCCTATGTCGCAGGGGGACGGGGGCGGCAATTGCGCCCCGTCGTTATCCCGGGCAATCTGGTGCAGGCCGATATTCGTGCCAAGTCGGACGGCCAGTTGCCGTTCGCCCGGCTGGAACTGGTAACGAGCCGCGGGCCATGGCTGAGCGAGCCGCTGCCCGCCGCCGCCATCGCCTGGGTCACGGCGCTGACGGCCAGCGTGCTGCCCGAACGCAATGCCTATCCCGCGCTCTACGATGCGCTGGGCGGATTGCTCGATGCGATCTGTTCGGCGCAGGCGGCGCGGCAGTGGGTCGAGGCGCTGGCCGTGTACGAAGCGCTGATGCTGCGCGAACTCGGCTATGGCGGAGAACGCCCGGCGATAGCGAACCTTGGGCAGGCCTTGGAAATTCTCGACCGGCAGGAGCCCCTTATCGCACGCTACCTGCTTGCCGATACCCGCACCGACGTCCTAGCTGCACGACAACTCTTGCGGCAGCGACTGGCACGGATGGTAGAATGAAAATTGCGGTATTTGCAGGTGACGGGATCGGGCCGGAAGTAACGGCACAGGCGCTGCGCGTGCTGGACGAACTTTCCCTTCCCGGGCTGACCCTGTTCGAAGGCGATGTAGGTGCCGTCGCCTATCGTCGCCACGGCCAGCCCCTGCCGGACGAAACGCTGGAGATGGCGCGGGCGGCCGATGCCGTTCTGTTCGGAGCAGTCGGCGATTTCTCGTGCGACGATCTGCCGCGCCACCTGCGCCCCGAGCAAGCCATTCTGGGTCTGCGCAGCGAGCTGGGCCTGTTTGCCAATCTGCGCCCGGCGGCCGGTTTTCCGGGGCTGGAGCACCTGTCGTCGCTCAAGCCCGAGATTGCGCGCAGTATCGACGTGCTGGTGGTGCGCGAACTGAACGGTGACGTGTATTTCGGCGACAAGGGCGAGCGGGCGAGCGCCGGCGGCCGCGAAGGGTGGGACGCCATGTCCTATAACGAAGCCGAAGTGCGCCGCATCGCGCACACCGCCTTCCGCGCAGCGATGGGGCGGGGCAAGAAACTGACCAGCGTGGACAAGGCCAATGTGCTGGAAACCAGCCGCATCTGGCGCGAAACGGTGATCGACGTCGCCAAGGATTATCCCGAGGTCACGCTGGATCACATGTATGTCGACAATGCTGCCATGCAGATGGTGAAGGCCCCCGGGCAGTTCGACACGATCGTCACCGGCAATCTGTTCGGCGATATTCTTTCCGATCAGGCCAGCGCCTGTGTCGGATCGATCGGACTGCTGGCCAGCGCCAGCCTGGGCGAGCGCCAGACCGAATATGGCACATTCGGCCTTTACGAGCCGATCCACGGCAGCGCGCCCGATATTGCGGGGCAGCGCAAGGCCAATCCGGTTGCNGCCGTGCTGAGCCTTGCCATGCTGCTGCGCCATTCGCTNGGCCGGGAGGACGAAGCGGTACGCGTGGAGCGCGCGGTGGAGGGTATCCTTGCCGANGGAGTATTCGGCGGAGATCTGGGCGGNAATGCCACAACCGGCGAAATTGGCGATGCCATTGTTAGCAAGCTGCTAACCATATCTTGAGGATTGCGGCATAAGCGGGTGAAGCAATGGACATGAACCCGGAAACGCAGCCTTCCATGGCCTCCACCTCCGCAGCCAGTGCTCTCGAGCTGGCGATAATTCTCCCCACTCTCAACGAGCGGGACAACCTTGCCCCGCTGGTAGAGCGGATCGAAGGCGCGCTGGGCCGGTCCGGCTGGGAAGTCCTGATCGTGGACGACAATTCCGCCGACGGCACCAGTGACGAGGCGCGCCGCCTTTCCCTGTTCGATCCGCGCGTGCGGGTCATCCAGCGGATCGGTCGCCGCGGCCTGTCGAGCGCCGCGATCGAAGGTTTCTGTGCCACCGCTGCGCCCTATGTGGCGGTGATGGATGCCGATCATCAGCACGATCCCAAATTGCTGGTCGAGATGCTGGCAGCCGTGAAATCGGGCGAGGCCGATGTCGCCGTGGCCAGCCGCTTTGCCGAAGGCGCGAGCATGGCCGAATGGAACCGGCCCGACCGCGAAAAGCTTTCGAGCGTCGCCAACACGCTTGCCCGCAAATTGACCGGGGTCGATTTGTCCGACCCGATGAGCGGATTCTTCCTGCTGCGCAGCGCCACGGCGCGCGAGCTGGTACCGGGCCTTTCGGGGATCGGCTTCAAGATCCTGCTCGACCTGCTCGCCACTTCCGAAACACCGCTCAAGGTGAAGGACTTCCCGATGAATTTCTCCGCCCGCCGTTCCGGCGAAAGCAAGCTCGACCGGGCGATCGCCCTCGATTTCCTGGCCGGTCTTTACGACAAGAGCTTCGGCCGGGTCATTCCGACGCGCTTTGCGCTGTTCGGCACGGTCGGGGTCATCGGCGTGGGTGTCCACATGGCGATCCTCTATGCCTTCATGCTGGTGGGCGGCGCGAATTTCAGCTGGAGCCAGGCGGTCGCGACCTTCGGCGCGATGACGTTCAATTTCTGGCTCAACAACTTCCTCACCTATCGCGACCGGCGCCTGAAAGAAGCGAACAAGGTNTTCTGGGGCTGGGTCAGCTTCATCGCCGCCTGTTCCATCGGCGCNTTCGCCAATGTGGCCGTGGCGACGACGCTGCACGATCGCGGGTTGCCGACNGTCGTGGCCGCGCTGGTCGGCATCGGCATCGGTTCGGTCTGGAATTATGCCCTGTCCAGCCGCTTCGTCTGGGGNCGGTACTGACCCGCGNAAGCTGAAAGACGCGCTAGCGCCAGCTTGCGAGCCAGGTCCAGACCTTGAAACTGTCGGGCNCGGCGAGCGGNGCGGCGCTGATGATCGGGTAGAACCAGGCGAACATCAGCACGCTGCCGATTACGGGCGCAAGCGCGGATTTGCGCCAGCCATTGCGCCATAGCGCATCGCAGGCCAGCGCCAGTGCGGCGAGCAGGGCCATGCTGGGCAGGCTGTAATGGTAATAGAACTGCACCGGCTTGTTGGCGAAGATCCAGAAAGCCAGGCTGACGGTGTAGACGACCACCGCGCCGAGGGCGGCCCAGTAGCGGCGCACCACGCCATGCCAGGCACACCATGCCAGGGCCGGGAGGCCGAGAATCATGGTCAGCGGNTTGCCGATCAGCATGATGCCGCGCTGCACCCCGTCNACCGGTTCNTAGAGATACCAGATNGCGCGGGCATTCAGCACCCATTGTTCCCAGGTCGACTGATAGGGATGCGGCTTGAGCACGTTTTCCTGCTGCNTGAGCATGAACTGGTGGTGGAACACCAGCCCTTCGGTGATGGGNTTTTCACGAAAGAAGAAGGCCGGCAGGAAGCTGGCGGCGTAGACGGCCAGNGGAACGNCGCCGAGCCATAGCGCGGCTTCGACCAGCGTCGTGCCGGGNACGGGCGCGCCGCGGCGGCTGAGGAANAGGCGGCGGCGTCCCGCTGCNGCGCGGGCNAAGAAGAACACCAGACCCGGCAGCATGGCCACCGTGATCGCATTCCATTTGGCCCCCATGGCNAGNCCCAGCGCGATGCCCGTCAGCGCCAGNCGCCAGCGCCCCTGTTCCGGCTGGCGGATCGCCCCGGCGAACTGCCATGCGGCGACGCACAGGAAGGTCAGGTAGAAAATGTCCAGCATCGCGATGCGGGCATGGATGAAGAGGTGGAACCCGGTCGCCACCAGAACGCCGTAGGAAAGCGTTGCGAANCGGNTTTGCGTGCCGAACCACAGCGCGCGCATGGCGGCGAACAGGGCCAGCGTTCCGAACAGGGTCGGCAGCAGGCGCCAGCCCCAGGGATTGTCGCCGAACAGGGCGATGCCGAGCGCGATCAGTTCCTTGCCGACCAGNGGATGTTCGCGGTTGATGAANGTGCCCAGCGTCAGAAACTCGCGCGCGGCGGGCAGATAATGGACCTCGTCGAAATAGGGATGGGTGACGACGGTCAGGAACGGCAGGCAGCCCAGCAAGAAGGCGAGCGCCAGGGCGGCGCACCAGCGGATCGGGTCCTTGGGTTGCTCTGGCGCGCGGCTCATCGCCTGCTGGCTTAGAAAAGCCGCGCGTGCGCATCAAGCGGGATCAGTGAGTTGTGCGCTTCTCCAGCCAGAACAGGCGTGCGACCATGGCCAGCAGGCCGATGCTGGCGGTGAGAGCAGTGAAGATCACCCATGGCACGATGTTCATTCCTGCTGCGCGGGCGCGGGGAACGATGAAGAACAGCGCGGTCCCGGTCGCGAACAGCAGGTCCCACCACACCTGTACGCCCCACAGGTTGGTGGTGTGATTGGTCCAGACGAGCACCACGCCTTCCTTGAAGATGGTGATGGCGGTGTAGCCGAAGAAGGCAGCGGACAGCACTGCGGCCAGCAGGGCGCTGCCCGTCGCCTCGCGATTGGTGAGCACATGGGCAATGACGAGCAGGATGGCGACCGCGCCGCCTGCAGCGAGGATTTCATAGGACGTCATGGCAGCATCTCCCGAATGTATGTAGCGACTGCTACACTTGTAGCGATTCGTAGCGCTCGCTACAAGTNGGGAATGGCGCCCAACCGNATGTCCCGCGAAACCCTTCNGCCCATGNTGGCNGNATATGTGCTGGAGAACGGCCTTGCCGATGTCTCGCTTCGCCCGCTNGCGAAGGCGGCGGGAACGAGNGACCGGATGCTGCTCTATCATTTNGGCAGCAAGGAGGAACTGGTNGCCGNGCTGCTGGANTATCTGGCNAGNATGTATGCCGCCACGCTCGACGCGGCTTTTCCNGATGGTGCAGCNACNTCGCGGCGTTCGCTGGCCGAGGCGGTTCTNNNGACCACGGCTCAACCGGACTTTGCCCCNTTCATGCGGGTGTGGTGGGACATCGTNGCAGGATGCGCGGACGGNAATGCCCACTATCTCGCCAGCGCCGGAGCGATGGGCGACAGGCTGCTGGAATGGATCGAGACGCATCTGCCGACCGANGACCCCAANCCCGTTGCNGGNGCACGAGCGGTGCTCGCGGTAATNGAAGGGGCCATGATGCTGCGGACCATCGGGCGCGGCNATATCGGTGAAGCGGGGCTTGCCGCGCTGGAATCCTAATCTGCTTGCGGGGCGGGGCCTCCGTGCTATCTCGCCGCGCTATGAAAAAGACTACTGGCATGGACCGTTCCGTCACCTCNAAATGGCGCCCCGCGACGCAGGCCGTGCGCGGCGGCACGTGGCGTAGCGAGCAGGGCGAGACCAGCGAGGCACTGTTCCTCACCAGCGGCTATACCTATGACGATGCGCAGACCGTCGCCGATCGCTTTGCCGGCGAAGCGGCTGGAATGACCTATTCGCGCCTCCAGAACCCGACCGTCGCGATGCTTGAAGAGCGTATCGCGCTGATGGAAGGGGCCGAGGCCTGCCGTGCGCAGGCGAGCGGCATGGCCGCGATGACGACTGCGCTCTTGTGCCAGGTTTCCGCTGGCGACCACGTGGTCGGCGCGCGCGCCGCNTTCGGNTCGTGCCGNTGGCTGCTCGATCACCTGTTGCCGCGCTTCGGNATCGAGACNACNGTCGTCGACAGTGCGGACGATGATGCGTGGGAAGCNGCGATCCGGCCGAACACGAANGTGTTCTTCTTCGANACGCCGGCGAACCCGACGCTCGACGTNGTCGATCTGGCGCATGTCTGCGGNGTTGCGCGCGCGCATGGCATTACCACCGTCGTCGACAATGCCTTTGCCACCAGCGCACTTCAGAAACCGATGGAGTTCGGCGCGGATGTGGTTGCCTATAGCGCGACAAANCTNATGGATGGCCAGGGCAGGGTGCTGGCGGGTGCNGTATGCGGATCGCAGGAGTGGATCGACGAGGTCCTGCTGCCGTTCCAGCGNAATACCGGCCCGAACATTTCNCCNTTCAATGCCTGGGTCGTGCACAAGGGGCTGGAAACGCTCGACCTGCGCGCGCGCAGGCAGAGCGAGAATGCNGTGGAACTGGGCAAGTTCGTGGAANGCCGCGTACCCAAGATCCTGCACCCGGGGCTGNCAAGCCACCCACGCCATGAACTGGCGCAGGCGCAGATGGTCGCCACCGGGCCCATCTTCGCGCTGGACGTGGGNGATCGGGCCACAGCCTTCGCCCTNCTCGACGCGCTGGAACTGGTCGATATTTCGAACAACATCGGGGATGCACGCAGCCTCATGTGCCATCCCGCGAGCACCACCCACGCCGGCATGAGCCAGGAAGCACGCGACGAGATGGGCGTGACCGAAGGACTGCTGCGCATCAATGTCGGGCTGGAAGATGTCGAGGATATCAAGGAAGACCTCGACCGCGCCCTGGCGGCAGCGGGGCTCTAGCGTCGCCAGCGATTGCGGGTGGCGATCCGCTCGAGTTCCTCGCCCAGAGCATGGGCAGTCGTCATGGCGACGGGACAGGAAGAATCGTCGGTGAGCACGCCGTGGACGTCCAGTCCCGCGCCGCCGACGAGCGCCATCAGCAGCCCTTCGTCGCGCGTCATCCCCGCTGCACAACAGGGGGCAAGAAGGATACGGCGCTGCGAAGTGCGGGCCAGATCGACAATCAGCGCCCTTGCCAGCACCAGAAGCTTACGGAAATCGGTGCCGCCGGCGTCGAGGGCTAGCATGGTCGCCCGTGCGTCATGCAGACCGTGACCTGCCATTCTTCGCAGTATCACGAGCCCCAAGGTCTGATGCCGTCGTGCGGGGAGGGGAAGCTCGAGAGCGGTCGAATCATGCGGATGGGCCATGCGATCTCCTTCGCGGCCCATAGTATGCGAATGATAATCATTCGCAAGTGACGAGTTCGAGGTTTTCCTGTTCAGGCGGTCTAAAAAGGGCGTTGAAGGGAGTAGAAACTTTCAAAGTTGGCGCCGTGTTCACCGTCTGCGGCGTAACTCACGCGATATGCATGGATCGCTGCCGAGAGATAATACGGGCAGTCCGTCAGAGCACCAGGAGGGCCATTCCCGCAATCGGCGCAATGAGCGCCAGATTGACGAACGAATCTCCGCAATGGTCGCGGGCCAACTGCCCGAAAAATGCGATGATCATGTTCAATCCCCCGATTGCCATAGTCCGGGCTCGCCCGAACTGCTGTCGNGNGCNNGTCTAGAGCCCGCCTCTTAGGAGACTGTCACGAGTCACGGTAAANCGGAATTAACCTTTCAAAGGCCCTCGGGGCNGCGTGTATCGGGGAAATTCCTGCGCACATACTTGCACAAGGGGATCAGGGCATTAGGTTGGCCATGTGATCAAGGAGCTTTTCCAGCATGCCGCAATGACCGACGGGATAACCGTTCGGGTCGCGGTGAACTTCCTGCCCGAACAATCCCGCCCAGAGGCNGGGAAATGGTTCTGGGTCTATCACATCCGTATCGAAAACGGTTCGCACGAGCGCGTCCAGCTAATCACCCGTCACTGGCGGATTACCGATGGGGCGGGCATGGTCAGCCATGTCGACGGGGAAGGCGTGGTCGGTGAAAAGCCCGTTCTCATGCCTGGTCAGAGCCACGATTATGTGTCGGGTTGCCCACTGGATACGCCGCATGGCTCGATGGAAGGGTTCTATACATTCCACGCGGAAGACGGGTCGCCGATGGAAGTGCGCATCCCGTTCTTTCCGCTCGCGGCGCCTGCCACCGCAAACTGAAGTTCATTCTTCCTCTTCGCTCAGTTCGGAAACCGCGAAGCTTCCAATTTTTATCTTCGGCTTGAGGTCCAGCCATTCGGCCAGGATTTCGAAATCGCGCGTCGCGGGATAGATTGCGAGAGCTGCGCGGCTTTCGTCCAGACGCAGGACCAGACTCTTCTTCTTGCGTTTCAGAGCGCTGGTGGTGAGCGACATCCTGCTGCCACCCCCCAATCGGCGTGCGAGGCGGAAACCCAGCCCCCAGGTTACACCCTCGCGCAAGTCGTCGTCACTGGCGAGCACGCGCAGCCTTTCGGGCAATTCGGTGCGGCCCATGCTGCCGAACAGCGCGGCGCAGATCATTGCGCGGCCCCTTGCATCCAAATCGATCCAGCGCTTGCCCAGCGACCATTCGATCGCATGGCTGTCGCGCAGATTGGGTTCCACCCGCTGNAGTGCGCCGGACAATTGCGCGGCGGCCAGGCGCAGACGTTCGTTCAGCGTTCCATCGCCGTCGGCGAGATCGACTGTCCAGGCCGCNAGTAAAGTCGCTTCGGTGATCGATGCATCGCGAGGAGCNGCATAGGCNGTCACACCCGCCAGAAGCGGGTCGGCCTGCATCTGCCCGGGTTCNAGNCGTGAATAGAGCANNCCTTCGCGCAGGCCCCAGGANGAGAACACCAGTTCGTCCGGACCGATCTCATCCAGCAGCGGGCAGAGCAGGGCCGCGGCATCTGGCAGATAATTGGCGCGCATCGGGCTGATGCCGGAAATGTCGATCAGCTTTTCCGGATCGGCCGCGACGAGTTCCTTCGCCAGCCTGCGGGCATCGTCTGGCAGCAGTGAAAAGCCATGCGGATCGGTCAGCGGGTAATCGATGTATCGCATGGCGTAAGCCGCAAGCGCGCGCCATGTGCCGCCGACCATATACATCGGGCCGGTGTGGGCAGCGGCCCAGCCGACCGATGCGAGCTGTTCGTGCACCGCGCTTTCGAATGCTTCCGGCCCTTCTGCGCGAAGCGCGGGCAGGCGAAGGGTGCCGAGCCTCAGGCTCGACGCTTCGCGACAATCATTGTCGGCGATCGAAACCAGTTCGAGGCTGCCCCCGCCGAGATCGGCGACGACACCCTTCGCACCGGGAAAGGCGCCCAGAGCGCCCATGGCCGAGGCGCATGCCTCTTCCTCGCCCGACAGAAGGCGTGGTGTCAGCCCGAGTTTCGCGACGGCTTGCAGGAATTCCCCGCCATTTTCCGCATCGCGGGCCGCTGCGGTTGCAACGGTCTGCACGTCTTCCACGCCGAGATCGGAAATGATGAGCGAATAGCGCGCGAGAGCAGCGAGCGCCTCGTCCCATGCTTCCTGCGGGATCCGTCCGCTATTGGAAAGGTCGCGGCCGAGGCGCGCAGCGACTTTCTCGTTCCAGACCACTTCGGGCGCACGCCCGGTCCCTTCGTAGATGACCATGCGCACCGTATTCGAACCGATATCGATTACCGCACGCGGCGGCTGGATCAGGCGGCGTTGCCATTTGGCCGAACGGGATTTGTTCATGTCTCTGCCCCTCCGAGGGTCAGGCGAGGGACTTCGTGATCGGTCAGGGCTGCCCCGCGGCCCGACAGCGATGGATTGGACATGAAGTACTGATGGCAGTTGAACCCGCCATCATCGGTCCGCATGCGCCGGTACTGGCCATCCGGGTCCAGCCTCCAGCTTTGTTCGGTATCGAGGATATTCGCCAGCATGACCTGCCCGAGCACCTGGTCGTGGACGGTCTTGTTAGTGATCGGGACCATCACTTCCACGCGATGTTCCAGATTGCGGCTCATCGCGTCGGCACTGGTGAGATAGACTTTCGCCTGGCGGCTGGGCAGCGTCTTGCCATTGGCAAACGCCCATACGCGCGAATGTTCGAGGAAGCGGCCGATGACCGACTTCACGCTGATATTCTCGGAAATGCCGGGCAGGCCGGCCCTGAGCGAGCAGATGCCGCGAACCACCATGCGGATTTCCACTCCGGCGCGGCTGGCCTCGTAGAGCTTGTCGATAATCGCGCGGTTGGTAATCGAATTGAGCTTCACCCAGATGCCCGCAGGCTTGCCCGCCTTGGCGTTGGCAATCTCCGCATCGATCAGTTCGTAAAGATGTTCCTGAAGGCCGATCGGCGACAGCGATATGCGTTCCAGCTGGTCGGGCTCGATATAGCCAGTGATGAAATTGAACATCTTTGCCGCGTCGCGCCCGAGCGTCGCATCGGCCGTGAAGAAGCTGAGATCGGTATAGATCTTCGCGTTCACCGGGTGATAATTGCCGGTGCCGAAGTGGCAATAGGTGCGATAGCCGTCTTCTTCGCGCCTGACGACGAGGCTGACCTTGGCGTGCGTTTTCCAGTCGGTAAATCCGTAGATGACCTGCACGCCGGCCCGCTCGAGCTCGCTAGCCCAGTGAATGTTGCGCTCTTCATCGAACCGGGCCTTGAGTTCGACCACGGCGGTCACTGCCTTGCCGTTCTGGGCAGCTTCGATCAGAGCCGCGATGACCGGGGACTGATCGCCTGCGCGATACAGCGTCTGCTTTATGGAAACCACGGCGGGATCGACCGCAGCCTGATGCAGGAAATCAACCACCACATCGAAGCTTTCGAAGGGATGGTGAATGACGATGTCCTTCTCGCGAATGGCGGCGAAGCAATCGCCGTCATGTTCGAGAATGCGTTCGGGATAGCGCGGACTGAAGGATTCGAACTTCAGATCCGGGCGCGGCTCGCCGCAGATGGTGGCAAGATCGGCCAGGCCAAGCATCCCGTTCGTCTTGACGATCATCGCCTCTTCGACATCGAGTTGATCGCGCAGCAGCGCCTCGGACACCTCGTCGCAATCGTCGTCCAGTTCCAGCAGCACCGTCCGGCCGCGTCGCCGTCTCTGGATGGCGGTGCGGAAATAGCGCACGAGGTCTTCGGCTTCTTCTTCGACCTCGATGTCGCTGTCGCGCAGGACGCGAAAGATGCCGTCGCCCAGCACCTTGAAACCGGGGAAAAGCTGGTCGGCAAAACGCGTCACCAGCTGTTCGATGCCCACGTAGATCGCTTCATCGCCCGGGACACGAACGAAGCGCGGTGCGCCGCTGGGGATCAGCACCATCTCGATCAGATCGGCCTGCCGCTTCCCGCGCTTAAGACGGAAGATCACCCCGATGCCNCTGTTCGCCACGAAGGGAAACGGGTGGCTGGGATCGATCGCCTGCGGGGTGATCAGNGGNAGNATGTCGCTTTCGAAATAGCGCGCCAGCCAATTCTTGCAGTCTTTCGACAGATCGTCGATCGATGCCAGCAGGATGCCNTCCTGCGAAAGCAGATCGCGCANGGTTTCCAGACTTGCCTGCTGGCGATCTTCCAGCGCGAGCANTTGTTCGCGGATCGCGGCNAGTTGCTGGCGCGGNCTCGACCCGTCTATGCCNAGCGTTTCGATGCCGCGNTGCACCTGCCCCTCCAGCCCGGCGATCCGNACCATCGTAAACTCGTCGAGATTGCTCGCCGAGATGGACAGGAAGCGCAGCCGCTCCAGCAGAGGATACCGCTCGTTCTCGCTTTCGGCCAGGACACGGCGATTGAAGGACAGCCANCTCAGTTCGCGATTNGTATAGCGATCCTCGGGCGCAAGCTGCGCAAGCGCTTCGGCATCATTGGCCGCTACGCGGGAGGGGAATTCCGTACTCATCGGGCTACGAGGCGGGGGCATGGGCTTCCAATATGACGGTTGAATTACACTGTGCCCTGATGGCGGGGAAAGAAAAGGCCCTTTCTCTGCATCTTGTTTCCTGCGCCGGTCGCATTTAAGGCGCAACGCACCATGAAGCGCACCCATCTGCCCCTNAACGCCCTGCGCGTTTACGATGCCGCGGCNCGGCACCTGTCGTTCACACGCGCTGCCGACGAACTGGCNGTCACCCCGGCCGCGGTCGGCCAGCAGATCCGCGCGCTAGAGGATCACCTGGGCACCGTGTTGTTTCGTCGCACCAGCAAGGGGCTCGAACTGACACAGGAAGGCGCGGCCGGTCTGGACGCGCTGCGCGAAGGGTTTCTGAAGTTCGAAGAAAGCGTGTCTGCCATGCAGGCGGGCCAGGCTTCGGACAGTTACACGATAGCCTGCCCGCGCGAATTCTATGCGCAGTGGCTCGCACCGCGGCTGGCAAAGTTCGGGGAGGGGGATGCCGATATCCGCTTCACCTTCGTGGCGGACGAGAATGCCGATTTCACCGAAGCCAATCTCGATTGCGCCATCCGGCTGGTCGACGGGCCGGGCGACCTGCAGGGGATCGAACTGGACGAGGCTCGCCGCGTTACCGTTGCGCGTCCGGCCGAGCACGGCGGGGCGCCTGACAAATGGATCGACTGGGGCCTGCCGCTGCAGGACGGTGTCGCTGCACATGTCACCGTCTCCAATGCCGGACAGGCGCTGTCGTCGGCCTTGGCCGGGCTGGGCAAGGCGATCCTGCCGGAACTNCTGGCAAAGGAATCGATCGATGCCGGCAGGCTGGAGGTGCTGGACGGCCCCCATACCGGGACGCGCGCGTACTGGTTGGTTGCGCCAACCCCGCAATGGCGTACTAAAAAGGTCAGATCTCTGGTCTCCTTCCTTTCGGAATAGAAAAGGGTTCCCAAATTTTAATAGATTTTCTTGCGGATGCGCACGAAAAAATCATATTTTTTCTTGGCTGGACTTTGAACTCTTTTCCCGCGTCGCGATATTCAAAAGATATTTATTTCTTTTTTGACTATTCGTCATTGTTTCGAATTTTAAGACCAGAATTAACCACGAATTCCAAGCCGGGCTTAACGCGGCAATGGCTACCCCGCAGCCACGGGGGGCTAGCCTAATGATCCGCACTTTGCGCAATCTACTGACCGATACCAAGGGTAATACGCTGGCGATCTTCGCCGCGGCCNTGGTGCCGCTCGTGGCGATGATCGGNAGCGGGTTGGACCTGAGCTTTGCCTATATGGCGCGCGCCAAACTGCAGAATGCGTGCGACGCTGCAGTGCTGGCTGGGCGCCAATCTATGGATGGTAATTTCTGGAAAGAGGCCAACGAGGCGGAGGCACGGAAGTTCTTCAACTTCAATTTTCCGAACGGTACTATGGGGGCGCAATCTGTCGACTTTACCGTCGGTAAGGATCCTGAAGACAATGCCCAGATTCTTGGCGTAGCCAAGGCGAATATTCCTACTGCGCTGATGCATATCTTCGGTTTTGACCATATTCCACTTGAGGCGAATTGCGATGCAAAGCGCGACTTGGGGCATAATGATGTCGTTCTGGTGCTAGACGTGACCGGATCGATGGCAAATGCCCCCTCGAGTGGTGGGGGTACAAAGATCGCCCGCCTTCAACAGGGCGCTTTGGGCCTTTATCGGGCCCTGATGAATGAGGAAAACGGGTCGATCACCCGTTTCGGGATTGTCCCATATTCCCACACCGTAAATGTCGGTGCGTCTCTCGCCGATAGCGATATTCGCGACGAAAACGACTATGTAGGCCAATGGCAATACGCCATGTGGACCAGAGATTCTGGTTGGGCTTCTTATTATGCTGCCCGGAAGCCCTCTAGCGGCTGGGCTGATGACGACCATTACATCGACAATGGCAGCTACTATTATGCGCCTAGGTGGCGAGACCGCTATGGCTCGGACAGGGGTTATGTCCGCGCGACCGACTCTTCCTGGGGTTCCAAGAGCAATTTTCGATCGTCTGGTGGATGCATTGAAGAACGGCCGAGCTACGGCAATGCCGCCGATCCGATTGCCATCAAGACCTCTATCACGTTGAACGACGTAGATATGCGCGCCAGTGGTGACACCCAACCAGAGTTACAGTTCGGACGGTATGATCCAAATATCCAGAACCGTGAAAATCAGACCGGGTGCCCTTCGCCAGCAATTCGTTTGCGGCAGTTCGCAAGCGAGAGCTCGTTTAAAAACGATGGTGTGCTGAGAGCTACTGCCAATGTGACGGGCGGCACATACCACGACGTGGGCATGCTTTGGGGCCTGCGTTTCATATCGCAAACGGGATTTTTCAATAATACATCAAAGATAGATGATGTCGCGGTCGATCAGCACATCGTATTCATGACGGACGGTATGTTGGATACCGACAAAGGGGACGGTTCGCATAATCTCTATACGGCGCATGGTCTTGAATTCTTCCAGGACCGGACGAAGGGGACCGGAACTAATCGGGCGGCACATATCGAACGGTTCCGCTCGGCGTGTAATCTAGCGAAATCCATGGGTGTCACCGTGTGGGTAATCGCGCTNGATGTCACTGACACNGATGATGTGAGGCCTTGCGCTACCACGGCCTCGCATTTCTACACCAGTGACGGATCAGATCTCGAGGAAATCTTTGAGAATATNGGTCGGGGCATCGGCAACTTGAGGCTGACGCGATGAGGGCAACTGGCAAGTTTTTCAAGCNCCTGCNTAGCGANNATCGCGGTGCNGCGATTATCGAGTTCGCATTTGTAGCGGGGCCAATGGTGCTATTGCTGCTGGGTGGNCTGGAACTCGGTTACAACAGCTACGTGCGTTCCACCATGCAGGGGGCGCTGAACGACGCTGCGCGTAAGGCGGCAGTGGAGTTTCCGATAATCGACGTCGAGGGCGATACGGTGTCGGAGCAGGTAGAGAACATGATCCGTACAACCGTTCAACACGTCGCACCGAAGGCCGAAGTAAAAGTCACACCGAAGAGCTATTTCGACTTTTCGGACATCGGCAATCCAGAAAAGCTCATGACCGATCATAATGGTAACGGCGAATTCGATGCAGCCGACGGTGATTGCTGGGAAGATGCAAATCGCAACGGTGCATACGACACGGACGCAGGGGGTGATGGTAATGGTGGGGCGGACGATGNCGTCCTTTACACCGCTTCGGTTTCTACCCCTCGTCTCTTGCCGCTTCACGGCTTCATACCGGGGGTTGGGCCGAATTATAAACTCACGCTCAAGACAGCCGTCCGCAACCAACCATACAAGACGCAGTCGGCACCGCCCGTTATTTGTGCGGGGGCAACTTGACATGCCTGCACAAGTCAGCCTGTTTGCCCGGCTACGTAGAGAGTGCACGGGAATGGCAATGGTCGAATTTGCCTTTGCCGCCCCAATCTTTCTAACTTTGGTATTAACTGGTCTCGAGCTGTCAAATCTCGCACTCGCTCATCTTCGGGTAAGTCAGATGGCGATGACCGTTGCTNACAATGCCGGTCGTGTCACTTCGGGCATTGATGAGGCTAATATAATTGAAACTTTCACAGGTGCCCAAGCTATCGCTGAAGGCCTCGACTTCACTACCAATGGTCGAATTGTTCTTTCATCGTTGGAAAACAACGGCAAAACAGGCTCGAAGAAGGGGCAGGTGATTTCTTGGCAAAGGTGTTGGGGCAGGACTGATATCGACCCTGCTTATGGAACGGAAGGCAAGGGCAAGAACAACGCTTCGCTTAGTGATGGAATGGGCGCGGGAGCAAACAAGATCGTTGCAGCTTCTGACACCGCCGTCATGTTTGTGGAAGCGACCTACACGTACCAACCACTGGTCTCGACAGGCTTCTTCAATTCGCCGACAATTCGTTACGAAAGCGCCTTCAATGTGCGCGGTCGGCAGAACAACAAAATCAGCAACACTCAGAAGCTTGATAAAATGACTTGCTAAACAGCCAAGCTCTCAGCGTTTGCCATCGAAATACGCGAATACGTCGGCCAATCCGGGGGGATCGCGGTCTTCGCGCATCTGTTCCAAAGCCGATGCGACGTCCAGCCTGTATTCCGCTTCCGGCCCGTCCTGGGAGACGTGGTGGGCTCCCAGACGCCGGATGAAACTGCGCGCGGCCTCGTTCTCGCTCAGCACATTAGCCGAAAACGCGGTCAGCCCGCCGGCGAAGGCATCGAGCAGAAGCGTGGCGGCCAGCAATCGGCCGACGCCAAGGCCGTGATAAGCATCGACAACTGCGATCGAGAATTCAGCGATCGGATCGGCGGTGCCCGGCCGGATGGCCCGCACCACGCCCATTACCGGCTGTGAAGGATCGGTAAGGTCCAGCGCGCCCCAGGCAAGATGGCGCACTCCGTCCGCACCCAAAAGCCGCTCGATTATCCAGTTGGGCGGGCTTGCCCCTCCGGTGAAGAAACGCAGATAGCGCGAACGCGGGCTCATCCGCGCGATACCCTCCCGCAGCCGGATCTCGTCGGCTGGGGTGACGATACGAATGCAGACAGGACGCCCATCTACGAGACTTGTCTGGATCGCAGCATCGCCGCAGCCTTTAGATATGGGAATCCCGGTGTAATCGTCGCCGGTACCGACCATCTTCATCTCCATCACGGCTCTGCATTGCTTGTTAGGCAACAGAACCCGGCCCACCCACCATGTAACGCGCGCTTTGCCGTTTCGAACCCCTTGATCCGCAGCAAGCCGATCAGAAACGCCGCATGACGCCTAAACGGCCTTGGACATAGCTGTATCCCGTCCCGACGGAACCGTTGTTCGAAGGCGTGTCGGTGTAGATAACTTCGCCGAATGTCGACCAGTTGCGATCCGTGTCGGGGCTTTGGAAACGGAATTGGGCGAAGTTCGACCGGCGCCAGTCGGTGGCTGCGTCGCGCTGCGCGCCGATGCCCCCCGCGCCGAGCAGTTCCCATCCGCCCACGAACCTGCGAAGCTGCACTACTGGAAGAACCTGTGCGTACCAGCGCGGCGAATAATAATCGAATTCACGTGGCTCGCTGTCGTGGAAATATCGGCCTCGCAATTGCAGGCTGAGCCCCCATTCAGGTTTCACCACATGCACGTAATTAGCTCGCGCATGGAGGCGCAGGTTCTCCCCGGTGAAATCCTGTATTCCTCCCAGCACTGTCACAATGTTCCGGTCATCGACGGGCAGATCGATGGCNGCCCCTACAAANGTGGAATAGATGTTTTCATCGAGCCCGCGGGGCGTTTCCACCACGTCACGTTCGATGAACANCTCCTTGCGGAAGGAGCTCTCGTCATGGATCGATGCAGACCCGATGACGGTATGACCGTCGGTCCCCGCCAAGATGGACCAGTTCCAGTTCCCGCTGCCGCCGGCATAGCGTCCGAACACACGTTCGCGGCTTCGCGTGCCGGTGTCGGATGGATCGTACCAGGCCTTTTCCACTCGTATTCCGATACGGTCGTCATCGCCCGCATTGCGCAGATCGAAATCGATTGCCGTACGAAGAATGTCGGTGTCGTCGCTATCGGTAGATGCGAATACCTCTCCCCCCAGCGCGGGGGAAGGCTCGATGTCCTGTGCAGATGCGACACCGGGGAGGGCGGCGCTCAGTACCAGCGCGGCGATCGTCTTGTATGTGGGCGTCAGTTCCATTGTTTGCGGCCTCCTGTCAGTTCGGCGAGGTAGCCCCACACCGAAACNGGCTGCATCAGCAGCGGATAGATGAAAGCGTAGAGAAGGAAGCCGCGCAGGCTCTTCTCCATGTCGATATTGTTGCGTTTCAGCATTCTGGTCTGGATGCGGTAAATGACCACATTCCACAGCGCCGCCAGCGGCAGCACCAGAAGGGTGATCGGCCCGGCCAGCCAGAATATTCCNAGAAAGGCCAGGATCAGGCCTGGAANGAAGGCGAAGGTGAAGGTGAGATCGATGCTGACGAACANCAGGTTCCACCAGATGAACATGGTNCGCAGNCGTGGAGCGACCAGCAGGCGCTTGTGAATTGCCAGCGCCTCGATCATGCCTCGGGCCCACCGTTTGCGCTGGTTGGACAGGCCCCTCAACGTGTCGGGTGCGTGCGTCCAGGCGACCGCATCCTCCGCATGGCCCGTCTTGTAACCCATGCGAAGTAGCGACCAGGTCAGCACGATATCCTCGCCCACCGTGTCGGGCCATCCGCAGGCTTTGAGCAGAGCAGCCTTCCGGTAGATCGAGAACGCCCCCTGCGCGACCAGCGTACCGTTATACATGCCCTGCATGCGCTTTACCGCCGCGATGCCGTGGAAATAATCCCACTGCTGCGCTCGCGTGATCCAGCTATCGTTCTGGTTTCCGACGAGCACCGCACCCGCTACGGCGGCAGTCTCGGGCGAACTGGCGTGCAGATGCTCGACCAGCGCGACAAGGCAGCCTTTCTCCAGCAGCGTATCGGCATCGATCGTTACCACCAGATCGTGCGCGGCGAGGGCCAGTCCGTCGTTCAGCACGCGTGCCTTGCCCCGGTTCTGCTTTTCACTGACGAGCAGCAGGTCGCGCCCGCTCGACCCAGCGAACAGTGCCTCGGCATCCCGCACGGCCGCGGCCGTCCCGTCAGTCGAGCCGTCGTCCAGCACCATGATCTGCAGCGCGCCGGGATAATCCAGCGCGGCGATGCTGCGCAGTGTCTCGCCGATCAGCGCTTCCTCGTTATAGGCGGCGATGAGGATGCTCAGCGCGGGCCATTGCTCGGGCGTGCGGCGCAAAGCCTCGGGCCGCAGCACCAGGCTGGCCATGAGAAACGCGTTCATGAAGCCCGGCACATAGGCGACGAAAGCCAGCACGAACAACGCGGCCAGCGGGTGGGTAAGCCCGCCCAGATCGCTCAGCCAGGGCAGCGACAGCCAGATGCTGAACACGACCCACGCCAGCGCAAGAATCAGAGACAGGCCGAAGCGCCCTACGGCCCAGCGGTCTCGCCGGTGAGCCTCTTCCCGGATCCGGTCGGGTTGCCAGCCGTGCGAAAGCCGCGCTGTGCTCTCCGCCATAATGTCCCTCCGATGGTGGCAGACGATGTCACCTGGCGCGCTCTGCGCACCGGTTCCGTCGTGGATTCAAGAGTTTGTGGTTAACGGTGCGATAACCGCGCCTGCGAACCCTTCGCTAAGGTTGCGCGCGCAGGAGGACATGGCAGCCACAGGGGATGTTCCATGTTCGACACGCTCGGCGACCGCCTGATCGACGGCGCGATCGTGCTCGCCATCTTCGCGGGCAAGGCTGCTATCGCGCTTCTCGCCATCTGACACTGCGATCATTGCGGAACCTGCGCTTCGGCGCGGCCTTCGTGCAGCGCGCGTTCGGCGATTTGTTCGCCCTTGGCTTCCACGCTTTCGACCACGGATTTGAGATCGGGCGGCGGCGCTATGCGCTGGTCCTGCGTGGCTCCTTCGAGCGTGGACCAGGCGCCCCATACCAGCAGCAGGGCGGCGCCGGCGGCGAGGCCAGCCAGGGCAAAGACGCCTCCCGCCCGTGTCCGGCCGTAATCGTAGGTGCCGTCTCCGGCTTTGGCATTTTTCATCGAGCGACCCATTATCGTTCTATCGTTCGCGAGCGTTTCCTCACTTAGGTATAGATACGGATGAGCCGCCGCAGCGGATGCAACAACTCACCGGCCACTCACCACGTTTTATCTCATGTTAACCATCTTGGTTAACCCCTTGGGGGTGGCCAAAGCGTGTCGGGGCGGGCAGGGGGCGCCGCATGCAATCGGTTTCATCCCCCTGTATCGACCTGTGCCGTCTCGATGTCGCGGGGGAGCTGTGCGTCGGCTGCGGCCGTTCGATGGAGGAGATCGCCGGCTGGCAATCGGCCGACGATGCGGAGAAGCGCGCCATTGTCGAGCGCGCCGCGCGCCGCCTCGCCGACGGCAGCACCGCGCAGGGCTGATCCGGGCGGCCGATCCCGGCCCCGATCCTCAAGGCCCCACATCTCTTTCGCCCATGGAAAAGGCGGCAGCCGCCCATGGGACAACTGCCGCCTTGATGCTGACCGGCGGTAAGGAGCCGCCGGCTAGGCTTATCAGTTCGTGGTCGCGGTGCCGTCTTCCACGGCGTCTTCCGCGCGGTCGCTCATTTCGCCAGCAGCGTCGGCCTGTGCGTCGAGCGCTTCTTCCTTGGCTTCGTCGCCCTGTGCTTCGGCAAGGTCGGCCTGCTCTTCAAGGACGTCTTCCTGCGATTCGTACTGCTGCTCGGCCAGATCTTCCTTGGCTTCCTGCTCGCTTTCCGAGCATGCGCCCAGCGCGGTCATGGCGAATGCAGATGCGACGATTGCGGTTGTCTTGAATTTCACTTGGTTTCCCCTTGTCGTGAATCTCGAGAGCGAGAATTCGCCCCTCGGCCCCTGCTACGAACGAGATCCGCTTTGGTGCCCGCTTTATCCAAAAAAAGTTGCGCAGGCGCCTCCCCGTCCCCCGCAACCACCGCTGTTCCGTCAGGACCGACCTGCGCCAGCCGGTCGGCGAAATGCCGCGACAGCGCACATTCGCGGCTATCCGTCTCTCCCTCGCACGGCGCCTCCCGGTCCTCTGCGGCCGCGGCGGGTAGACCGGCCTCCACCTCGCGCCGGATGCGCTCGTACACCGGGAGCCCGGGGCGGATATGTTCGCTATAGCGTTCGGGGCGGCGGTTGCGCAGGAAGAACATCACCAGCGCCTCGTTGTGCTTCACGCCATAGGTGATCAGCCCGCCATCGCGGTCGGTCTTCCATTCGGGCACGCCGTCGATCGCGCGGGCGAGCGCGCAATCCTCCAGCCGCTGCACGCCGCGCTCCACCGCGGCATCCCACGCGGCGGAAAACTCCTCCGCGCCAGGCCGGTTGCGCAGCTTGTACAGCGCCTCCATGCTCGTCCCGATATGCATCGCCGCCTGGGTTACGATGCCCGTCGCCGCCAGATGCGCGATGAAGGCGCGCTGGCGCCCGGCAGTGATGGAATTGCGGCGCGCGGCCTTGTGGGGCACGGGGGTGAAGGCCAGCAGCGGATCGTTCGGCTGCGGCGGCAGGCCGATCCGCGCCACGGCAGAGGTCGCCTGCCGCGCGATCTTGCGGGTGGGCTTGGCCTTCTTTGCAGCTTGGGTCGGGGGACCTCCAGCCGCAGCGGGCGGGGGCGGGGCGGATGGCTTGGTGCGGCGGTCGATCTTGCTCATGACCACGCATAGAATGCAGATTATTCCCGTGTAGGAAAATGGTTTTTACCGGCGCACTCTAATCCCTGCGCAGCCACGCCAGCGCGCCCGCATCCATCCCCTTGAACTTGGGCCAGCCGTCGGGATCGTCCCCCAGCGGCGCGCAGAGCAAAGCCGTGCCTTCGGGCAATTGCCACTTGATCCGGTGGTAGAGCTTGGAGCGGGTGAGGGCGGAGCGGACCAGCCACAACCCGTCTTCCAGCGGATGTCCGTCGCCATGCAGATCGATCGGCTCCGCAAGCGCGGCGGCGGGATCGTGCCAGATCAGATAGAGCGTGGGTTCGTCGGCCATACAGCCTCAATGCAGCGCAGCCGCGAAAGTTCGGGAGAGCCTGCGCGACACCCCTGCGTGGAATGGTCCGGTCTGCGCGCCGCGGACCGCAAGCGCGGCTTCACGCCCGTGTTTTTGTGAATGACGGTCAGGCGAACCAGTTCAATATCAACGCCAGCACCACGAAGCCGACCAGCCCGGCGATGAAGATCGCGCGGTTGCGGCGCCTGGTCAGAATGATCTCCGCCCCGCGCGCCTTGTCGGCGTCATAATGGATGCGTTCGTCCTTGCGGTCCGATGGTGTGGGCATGGTGCTCTCCTTGCCGAACCAACGGGCGAGGGGCGGGGGGAGGTTCCGGGGGCAGTTGAGTATTCTGTTATCGGAACTCACGCATCGTCTTGGTGTCTTAATTTGGGCCGGAAGCGGACCGTCCGCTCTTGGCCTCAGATTCGGCAATATGGACATCTACGGGCCCATAAGTCGGTGCGAGACGTTGCCGTTACATGACCATACACTACACGCGCACGGGGCGCGGAAAACCCCTCCTCCTTGTCCACGGACTGGGGGCGACCTGCGGCTCGTGGGACACGATCTCGCCTGCGCTTTCTCAAGTCAGGGAGGTAATTGCCATAGACCTGCCCGGCCATGGGCAAACACCCGACGAGGCCGACAGCGGCACGTTTGACGGACTTGCGCGCAGTCTGGACAACTGGCTCGGCGCGGAGAATCTCACAGGTATGGATATGGTTGGCAGCTCGCTGGGAGCTCGCCTGGTGCTCGAGATGGCGCGGCGCGGCCAAGCGGGCGCGGTTGTCGCACTGGATCCGGGCGGCTTCTGGCAAGGGTGGGAGCGCACCTTCTTCAAAGCCACCTTAATGCCATCGGTTGCTCTGGTTCGCGCACTGCGACCGGCGCTTTCTGCCATCACCGGAAATGTCGCCGGCCGGACCGCGCTTTTGGCGCAGCTCTCTGCAAGGCCGTGGGCGCTCGACGGGGCATTCGTCGCGCGCGAATTGAAGTCATTGGCTGATACGCGCACCGTCAATTCGCTTGTGAAAGATCTCGCCAATGGCGCGATGCAGGAGGGTCCTGCGAAAACGGCTGCGCCTGTTGTCATCGGCTGGGGACGAAAGGATCGGCTGTGTCTACCGCAGCAGGCGGATCGCGCGATCAAGGCTTTCCCTGGAGCGACGCTGCACTGGTTCGAGCGTAGCGGACACTTCCCGATGTGGGATCGGCCAGAGGAGACTGTTCGCGTGATACTGGATGCAACGAGCATCTAGGAATCGAAATAAAATTGCCACTGGGTAATTAGCAAAATGAGGGCCTATGCAGGGGCTGGCCCCATTGCAAAGTCCTTTGTTGGGCCGGTTGCTGTCGGTCCGCTTTTGGCGTCTGTCACAGAGGAACCGGCTATTACGCATGCAGCAGCTTGAGACGATACGGGTAATCACTGCCGATCGGACGGCAACTCAGGTGGCATATTCACTATCAGACAGGAAAGAGCGGCCCGTTCTTCTACCGCCGAGTATCACTTGAAACGGATTCGATGGGGGACGACCGATCGTGTTTTCAATTGCGGGCCAGGAGCAGATAGCCCCACCCCGGTAGGCGAAGCTCCTGCCCTTCTCGCAGGACTACTCGCTCGGGAGTGCCGAGCCGCTCATAAGTCCCATCGGCAAGCGCGCTTGTGGGCGTGACCGTCACCGGCTTATCGCCGAAGTTGAAGAAGGCGACGACCCGGTTTTCGCCCGCCGTCCGGACCCATGCGAATACCCGCTCGGGACGGTCGGTTTCCAACTTGTGCATGCGTGCGCCCCATTGACCGTTGGCGAGCGCCGGATTGGCCTTGCGAAAGGCAATCAGGTTTTGGAGCAGATCGCCATAGGCACAATCTTCGCCGCGGCCCCAGTCGATGGGATCGCGTTCGAAGAATTCGAGCCTTTTAGCGTTGCAGGCTTCCATTCCGTTATGGATCAGCGGCAGGCCTTCGCCGGTGAAGGAAAGCACGATCATCGCATCGAGTGCGGCCCCGTAATTCTCCTGCGTCGTGCCTTCCCACGCGTTGCTGTCATGGTTCTCGATATAAGTCATGCGCATGGCCTGGCGCGGCCACAGGCTCTCGTTCTCGGCATAATAGCCGTAGAAGCTGGTCGCATCGCCCTTGCCTTTCGCGACGTTCTTCGACGTGTTGTGCCAGTCCCAAGCATAGGTCGCATCGAAGGCGGCGTAGTGAAAGGCGGCCTGCTGCACCTCGCCAAGCATGAAGACTGGCTTGATCGCGTCGAGCCGCGCCCGCGCGGTCTCCCAGAAATCGAGCGGGACGTAACCCGCCACGTCGGCGCGATATCCGTCGACGCCAAACTCGCGGACCCAATATTCCATGGCCCCGCCAACATGCTCGCGCACGCCGGGCTTGGACCAGTCGAGGTCGATGATGTCGGACCAGTCCCACCAGGGGGTCGGGCGGAAGTCGCCCTTCCAGTCTTTCTCGTACCAGTCGGGATGCTGCTTCGCGAGTTCGTTGTCCCAGGCGGTGTGGTTCGCGACGAGATCGAGGATCACCTTGAAGCCCTGTGCATGCGCGGCATCGACGAAGGCGCGAAAGTCCTCCTCAGTACCCAATTCGGGGTTCACCGCGTAATAGTCCTGCACGGAATAGGGGCTGCCAAGGGTGCCCTTGCGGTGTTCCGCGCCGATCGGGTGGATCGGCATGAGCCAGAGAATATCGACGCCCAGTTCTTTGAGGCGCGGCAGTTCCTGCATGGCAGCGGCGAAGGTTCCCTCGGCTGTGAACTGGCGGGTATTAATCTGATAAAGCACCGCGTTGCGCGCCCATTCGGGATGCGCCAGTGTCACCTTGTCTTGGGCTTCCCAACCGGTCGGCGGGGAGGTGTCGGCACGCGCGTCTGTCCCGCTTGCGAGAACGGCTAGCGCCGCGGCGGTAGCGACGAGCTTATGCATGGGATTTCTCCGAAGGGATCACGGCTTGCACGCGCTGCATGGCCAGTGCCGCGATCAGCCAGCTCGCCGCCGCGAACAGCATGCTCCACACCGGCTCGCCCGGAAAGTACGCCTGCATGATGCTGCCCATGACGGTCGCGACCAGCAGCTGCGGGACAACGACGAACACGTTGAACAGGCCCATGTATATGCCAAGCTTTGCCTGCGGAAGGTTGCTGGCGAGAATGGCGTAAGGCATGGCCAGGATGCTGGCCCACGCGATGCCGATGCCCACCTCCGCCAGCAGCAATGCCCCGGCATCGCGCACGAAGAAGAACATCAAAAAGCCCGCCGCGCCAAGCGCCAGGCAAATTGAATGCGTCATGACCTGGCCGAGACGGCGGCTCATCGCCGGTAGAAGCGCAAGGGCGGCGATGGCGGCAACGCCGTTGTAGACTGTGAAGAGCACGTTCACCCAGTTTGCGCCCTCGTTGTAGGCGACGCTCGCGGTATCGGTGCTGCCGAAGACGTATTGCGTGACGATCGGCGTGGTGTTGATCCACATGATGAAAAGCGCCGACCAGCTGAAGAATTGCACCAGCGCCAGGCGTTTCATGACTTCGGGCATGCCCGAAAAGTCGCCGACGATGCTGGAAAGCATGTTGGCTGTCCGGCCCCGCTTGGCGAGTGTGATCCCGATTGCGCTCAGAAAGCCGTAGGCAACCAGCAAGGCGCCGAGCAAAAGGACTTCTTTCTCGAGCCCGAGAGCGTCGACGGCGAGGACCGCAAGCAGACCTGCAACCACCCAGAGGGTGCTGCCGACATAACTCTTGCTGGCAAGCGCGCGGACCGGCTGCGTTGGCGGATCGACCTCTCCGCTTGCAAAGGCCGCCTGCTCGTCCGGACTGTATTCCTTCGTCGTGACGATGGTCCACATGACCGCCGAGAAGAGCGCAAGGCTGCCGCCCCAGAAGCTCAACTTAACCGTATCCGGGATACCTCCGTCCGGCGCCACGTTGCTGACGCCGGCCTGTTCGAGAAGCCAGGGGAAGATCGATCCCACCACGGCACCTGCGCCGATGAAGGCTGTCTGCACCGCATAGCCGGCGGCGTGCTGATCGGCATGCAGCATGTCGCCGACAAAGGCGCGGAAGGGCTCCATCGAGATGTTGAGAGACGCATCGAGCATCCAGAGCATTGCTGCGGCGAATAACAGTGGAGCGCCGAAAGCGGGACTCAACGGCATCAGGAACAGCGCAATGGCGGACAGGATGGCCCCGGTGAGGAAATAGGGGCGGCGGCGCCCGAGGCGATTCCAGGTGCGGTCCGAAAGGTGGCCGATGATCGGCTGCACGAGCAGGCCGGTGAGCGGTGCCGCCACCCACAGTGCGGGCAGGTCGTCGATGCTCGATCCCAGCGTCTGGAAGACGCGGCTCATGTTCGAATTCTGTAGTGCGAAGCCGATCTGGATGCCGAAAAACCCGAAGCTGATATTCCACAGCCCGGCGAAATTCTGGCGCGGTTTTTCCCGCAACGCCTGCGTCATGCGAAGTCCCTCGTCCCTGGCCACGCCGGTCTTTGTGCCCGCTGCAGCATTGCTCGCGACGAACGCTGGCACGGCGCGCTGTCCGCGCCAAGTGCGTATACGAATACGCTGGCCCGCTAAGTTCTACCGCTGCTGCCGCGCACAACCAGCTTTCCAGGGAGTTTTCGCGGGGGGAGGTCGCGTCCCTCGATCTGTGCCAGCAGCGTCTCGACAAGCGCCTGCCCCGCGCCGCGAATGTCCTGCATCACCGTGGTCAACGGGGGGGTCGTGAGGCTGGCCGCGGGGATATCGTCGAAACCGACCACCGCGACGTCCTGCGGAACGCGGCGGCCGGCCTCGGCCAGAGCCCGCATTGCGCCAATGGCGATCAAGTCGCTGGCCGCGAAAATCGCATCGAATTGTGCGCCGCTGTCGAGCAGGCCTTTCGCGGCAGTCCAGCCCTCTTCTTCGGTTGTCAGCGCATCGAACTGGAGCGCCGCGTCTTTTGCGATTCCCCCGTCCTGCATTGCTTCCAGCAACCCACGGTACCGGCCGGCAAATTCCGGATAGTGGTCGTCGGCATGGCCGAGAAAAGCAATGCGCCGTCGTCCACTCTCAATCAGGTGCCGACCGGCGAGCTTGCCGGCGGTGACGTTATCCGTCCCGACCGTGACGCCGCTCGTGTCGCTCGAAACCGAACCCCAGCGCGCGAAATGCGTGCCCTGTCGGACGAGCTGCTCCATTCTTTCGCGGTATTTGGTGTAATCGCCATAGCCCAGCAGGATCAGCCCGTCGGCACGGTGGCTGTCTTGGTACTGGACGTGCCAGTCATCCTCCATGCGCTGGAACGATATCAACAGGTCTAGACCGCGGTCGGCGCAGGCCCGGGTGATCGAGCCGAGCATCGCGAGGAAGAATGGGTTGATCATGCTCTCGTCGGGAGTCGGGTCTTCGAAAAACAGCAGCGCGATCGTATTCGACCTCTGGCTACGCAATGACGAGGCGTTCTTGTCGACCGTATAATTGAGATCGCGAGCGATGGCTTCGATCCTTGCCCGGGTATTGGCGCTGACCGATTTGTCGCCGCGGAGCGCGCGGCTCACCGTGGGCTGCGATACCCCTGCGGCATAGGCGATATCGAAACTGGTCGGCCGACCCGTCGGCTTTCGACCCATCGCTCTCCTCCTCCGGGGCAGTGCTCCCATACTATTTCGCCCGCGACCATAGGTACACGGAACGGGACAGGCAACTTGAAGCGCTCGGGTCCCGCGGGGATCGGCTATTTTGGCGAGGCTATGGCAAAATTGCACCAAGCCGTGTTGCGGCGCAATCACATACGTATGCTGTCTATCGCGACTTGCCGATCCCGACATATGCCAGCGCCGTACAGGTGGTTTGCACCACGCAGGACCTGTCGAGAATTGGACTGCGGCCCAGGCAACCGAGAACGGTTCCGGGCCTTTTGGGGAGAGCTTTGAAATGGCAAATCGCAACAGATTTACCGCCACCGTCAGCATGTCGGCATTTGCCGTTTCGCTGGCCGCGATGGCGACACCGGCAGTCGCGCAGGACGTCGATCCGAACGTCGATGTCGAGGCGGAAGCGGACGCCGATGCGCAATCCGACGATGTTATCATCGTTTCCGGCTTTCGCGAGTCGCTGGCGACTTCGGTCAGCACCAAGCGCAACAGCGACCTAATCCTGGAATCGGTAACGGCAGAAGACATTGGCAAACTGCCCGACGATTCCATCGGGGAATCGATCGCCCGCCTGCCTGGCGTCACTTCGCAGCGCCTCAACGGCCGCGCAAACGTCATCGCCATTCGCGGGCTCGGCCCCGACTTCTCCCAGACGCTGCTGAACGGGCGCGAACAGACCTCGACCGGCGACAACCGGGCGGTCGAATTTGACCAATACCCTTCCGAAGTCGTCAACCAAGTCAATGTTTACAAGACACCATCGGCCAGCCTTATCGGCCAGGGCCTCGTCGGGACGATCGATGTGCGTACCATCCGTCCGCTCGAGGCAGACGAACGTATCCTAGCTGTCGGTGCGAAGGGGTCCTATGCCGATCTGGGCGCGCTCAATGCCGGGTCGAAGGAATTCGGCTACCGTGTAAATGCGACCTTTGTCGACCAGTTCGCCGACGATACGCTGGGCGTGGCGCTGGCAGCCGCCTATACCGACGAGCCCTATCAACTGCAGGAATTCAACGCTTGGGGCTATGCCGGTGACGGAACGACAGGCAATCCCTTCGTGATCGGCGGTAACAAGAGCTTCGTCACCTCCACTCAACTCAAGCGCTTCGGCGTCAACGGCACGGTGCAGTTCGAAGCCAGCCCGACTTTCATGGTTACGGTCGACGGCTTCTATTCCAACTTCGACGACGATCAGTCCAAGCGCGGAATCGAACTGCCTCTGGGCTTCAACGGTGCGCCCACGAATACCACCGTGGTCGATGGCCCATTCGGCGGTTTTGCCGAGGCGGGCACGTTCGAAAACGTCGAGGGCGTGGTTCGCAATGACGTATTCCAGCGCAAGGCCGATCTTTATTCGGGCGGCATCAATCTCGACTACCAAGGCAATGACGGCTGGAATGCCTTCTTCGATTTCGGCTATTCGCGCACCGACCGTGAAGAACTCAGCATCGAAAGCTACTCGGGTACCGGTTACGGCGCCGGAGTGGGTGCGACCGATACGATCGATTTCATCTCTGGGACAGAAGGTACCAGCTTTTCACCTACGCTCGATTACAGAGATCCGAACCTGATCGTGCTGACCGATCCGCTCGGCTGGGGCGGCGACCGGATCCAGGCGGGATATTACAATGACCGTATCGTGGAAGATGAGCTGTTCCAGTATCGTCTAGGCGTGGGCAAGGAGTTGGGTGGCTTCTTCTCCAAGATCAATTTCGGCCTCGCCTATACTGATCGATCCAAGAACCTCACTCCGGACGAATTTTTCGTGTCCCCCGCAAACGGCGCGACCGAAGTGGCCATCCCGAATAGCGCGCTGCTGCGCGAGACCGACCTTGGCTATCTCGGTCTAGGCCCGATCGTCAGCTACGATGTGCGCGACCTGATCGCGGACGGCACGCTTGTGCTCGATCCCAACCCGTCGAACGACGTTCCGGCCAAGGCCTACGGCATCACCGAAAAGCTGATGACCGCATATCTGCAGCTCGATATCGAGCAGGAAATGGGCCTGGGCGTGCTGACCGGGAATGTCGGCGTGCAGGCAATCAATACCGAACAGAATTCGACCGGTGTCGCATTCGCCGATATCGATGGCGACGGCGCGGCAGACCGCGTCGATCTTTCGCTCGGCGATAATTACTGGGACGTCCTGCCCAGTGCCAACCTGTCTCTGCGCACGGATAGTGGATGGGTGTTCCGTGTGGCCGCCAGCCGCCAGATCCAGCGCCCGCAACTCGACGACCTGCGTGTCGCTATCAGCTACGGCATCAATAACAATGCGGGTGAAAGTCCGACGGGCGAAGCGCCCTTCATCAGTGGCGGCGGCGGTAATCCGCTGCTGCGCCCCTATCGTGCCAATGCTGTCGATTTGAATATAGAAAAATATTTCGCCGGGGGCGCCGGGGTGGTCGCGGCGCAGGTCTTCTACAAGGATCTGGTCAGCTATATTGACGGGTCTCGCGTGATCTTCGACTACGCGCCGTTCCCGCAGCCGGCCGGGCAGACCCCGGCCACCACGATCGGTTTCCTCGATTCCGAAGTGAACACGGGCGGCGGCAATTTCTACGGCGTCGAACTGGCCGCGACGGTGCCGTTCGATGTCTTCACCGGTGCGCTCAACGGCTTCGGCGTTACCGGCGGGGCGGGCTACACGAAGACCAAGGTCGAGAATGCGAACGGCGATACCGACCAGATCCCGGGATATTCCGAATGGGTCGCCAACGGCACGCTCTATTACGATCTCAACGGCTTCAGCGCGCGCGGCAGCGTGCGGTACCGGTCCGAGTTCCTGGCCGACTTTACCGGTTTCGGAGGATCGCCGACACGCCGCCTGGCGCGAGCGGAAACCATCTTCGATGCGCAGATCGGTTACGAATTCCAGTCGGGTAGCGCGCTCGAAGGCCTTTCGCTCTACATCCAGGGCCAGAATTTGACCAATGCACCTTTCGTTTCGCAGTTTGACGTGCCCGAACCACGCGCGGTAATCGACTATCAGGAATACGGCCGCCGTTTCCTGGCCGGGTTCACGTACAAGTTCTAGTGTTTCTCCCGAAAAGGGCGGCGCGGTTCCGCGCGGCCATGCCGCCCTATCCTTTCCAAGGTTTCGCAGGCAAACGCGCCGCCACACCTTGCCGTCTCGGGAAACAGGGTTGAGCCGTGAATGACAACCGCACCTTTCGCATCCTGATCGCCGGCGGCGGGACCGCCGGCTGGATGGCGGCCGCGCTGCTGGCCCGGTTTTTGCCGCCCGACTACCGGGTCGAACTGGTCGAAAGCGAATCAATCGGCACGGTCGGCGTGGGCGAAGCGACGATCCCGCAGATCCGCCATTTCAATCAGGCGCTGGGCATCGACGAGGCCGAGTTCCTGCGCGAGACCAAAGGCAGCTTCAAGCTCGGCATCGCGTTCGATGGCTGGCGCGGTGAAGGCCATAGCTACATGCACGCGTTTGGCCCGGTCGGGCAATCGTTGGGCCTTATCGCTTTTCGCCATTACTGGCTGCGCGCCAAGGCGCTCGGCCATGCGAAGGACCTGGCGCATTATTCGCCCAACGAGATCGCCGCGCGCAATCTGCGCATGCCGGGGCCGGGCGGTGCGGACTTGCCTTACGCCTATCACTTCGACGCCTCGCTCTATGCCGCATTCCTGCGCCATTATGCCGAAACGCGGGGTGCCTTGCGCACCGAAGGTACCATCGAGCGGGTGGAGCGCGACGGCGAAACCGGAGATATTGCGGCACTCGTGCTCGATGGCGAACGCCGGCTGGAAGCCGATTTCTTCATCGACTGCACCGGCTTTCGCGCGCTGCTGATCGAGGGGGCGATGGGGGCAGGGTTCGATGACTGGTCGAATCTGCTGCCCTGCGACCGCGCTCTGGCGGTGCCTTGCGCCAGCGGCGGTGATTTCACCCCCTACACCCGCGCGATAGCGCGCAAGGCCGGCTGGCAGTGGCGCATTCCGCTGCAGCACCGGATCGGAAACGGTTACGTCTTCAGTTCGCAATTCTGCAGCGAGGCCGATGCGGCCGATACGCTACTCGCCAATCTGGACGGGAGCCCCGACGGCGACCCGCGTCTGCTGAGCTTCACCACCGGTAAGCGGAGGCGGCAATGGGTAGGCAATTGCCTGGGACTGGGTCTGGCGGCGGGATTCATGGAGCCGCTCGAATCTACCAGTATCCACCTGGTGCAAAGCGCGCTTGCCCGGTTCCTGCGACTTCTGCCCGCCGGCAGGGCCACGCCGTCGACGATTGACCATTTCAATGCACAGGCCGATTTCGAATGGAGCCGCGTGCGGGATTTTCTCGTCCTCCATTACTGGGCTAACGGGCGCGAAGGCGAGCCCTTCTGGGATGCCATGCGCGCGCTTGGGCCGCCTGCCACCTTAAAGTGCAAGATCGACCAGTGGCGCGATACGGGCCACATCCATCGCGAGCATGAAGAACTGTTTACCGAGGTCGCCTGGTTCCAGGTTTTCGCCGGACAGGGCGTCTCGGCCAATCACTACAATCCGCTGGCCGATGCCATGGCCGAACATGACCTCCGCGATTTTCTCGCATCGCAGGAACGCCAGCTCGAGCAGGCCGCTGCCGCGATGCCGCACCACGCAGATACGCTGGGAAGGTTGATGGCCCGTCCCGCCAAAAGGAACACTGCCGCATGATCCGTTTCGTCCTCCCGCTGCTGACGCTCGGTCTTGCGTCCATCTCGCCTGCGAAGGCTCAGGACAGTGTCGGCGTAACGAACTTTCGGGATCGCCCGCCGTCCGAAGAGATCGTCTATTTCGTGCTTCCCGACCGGTTCGAGAATGGCGATCCCTCCAACGATCGGGGTGATTTCGTGGGGGACCGTCTGAAGACGGGTTACGACCCCGAGCATAAGGGGTTCTTCCATGGGGGTGACCTGAAAGGCCTGACGCAGCGGCTCGATTATCTCGATCGACTTGGCGTAACCGCCATCTGGTTTGCGCCGATTTTCCAGAACAAGCCGGTACAGGGCCCCGAAGGCAACGAGAGTGCCGGGTATCACGGCTATTGGGTAACCGATTTCACACGGCCCGACGGCCATTTCGGCTCGCGTGCCGAGTTCAAGTCCTTCGTCGATGCCGCGCATGCGCGCGGGATGAAAGTCTACATGGACATCATCACCAACCACACCGCCGACGTGATCCGCTACGCCGAGGGTGATGCGACGGATTACGTCTATCGCAGCAAGGGCGACTTTCCCTATTCGCGGCGGGGCGGCGTGGATGGCGCGACGGTAAATCCGGGTTTCATGGGCGACGAAGACCGTAGCGCAGGCAATTTCGCCAAGCTGACGGACCCATCCTATGCCTACACGCCGGTGGTCCCGGCGGATGAGGCGGAGAGCAAGGTTCCCGACTGGCTGAACGATCCGATCTACTACCACAACCGCGGCGACACGACCTTTGCCGGCGAGAGCAGCCGGTTCGGCGATTTCGCAGGTCTCGACGATCTGTTCACCGAGCACCCGCGCGTCGTCGAAGGGATGATCGAAATCTATGGTGACTGGATTCGCGATTTCGGGATCGACGGGTTCCGCGTCGACACCGCGCGGCATGTGAACCCGGAATTCTGGCAGGCCTTCGTTCCGGCCATGCTGAAAACCGCCGACGAAGCAGGTATTCCCAACTTCCATATCTTCGGCGAGGTCTACCGTGACACACCCGACAATGGGTATATCGCGCAATATACGCGGCGCGATGGCTTCCCGGCCGTGCTCGATTTCGCCTTCGCACAGGCGCTGCGCGAAACCGTGGGCCAGGGCAAAGGCACGCATGTTCTGACAGAAATGTTCGATGGCGACGTGCTGTATGAAGGCGGCGAAGAGGCCGCGCTCGCATTACCGACCTTCCTCGGCAATCATGACATGGGCCGTTTCTCGACCCTCGTGAAGGCGGATCGGCCCGAAATCGGGCAAGAGGAACTGCTCGCGCGGGTAAAGCTTGCGCATGCGATGCTGCTGACCCTGCGGGGCAGCCCGGTAATCTATTACGGAGACGAACAAGGCTTCGTCGGCGATGGTAACGATCAAGCCGCGCGCGAAGACATGTTCCCCTCCCGCACGACCAGCTACAACGACAATGACCTGATCGGCACCGATGCAACCACGGCGCAAAGCAATTTCGACGAAAGCCACCCCCTGTTCGGACTGATTGCGCAGTTTTCCGCCATCCGCCGCGCGAACCCGGCGCTTTCGCGCGGGAGGCAGGTTGTGCGGCATTACGATCAGGAACCGGGCATCTTCGCCGTCAGCCGCTTCGACCCGGACACGGGCGAGGAATATCTGGCAGCCTTCAACACGTCCGATGCAGAACGCAGCGCCAACATCGTCGTAGGCTACGATGCCCGCAGCTTCGACGAACTGGCCGGCACATGCCCGGCGAAGGTTTCCGCCCCGGGGAGCGTCGCGCTGACGCTGCCCGCCTTCGGCTGGGCCGTATGCCGCGTCTCGGAGGTTGCAGAATGAACCGCGCCGACGCATTCGAGGCTGTTGCCGCCCCGGCAACCGAGCGGCCCTGGTGGAAGGGTGCGGCAATCTACCAGATCTATCCGCGCAGCTTTCAGGATTCCAACGGTGACGGGATCGGCGATCTGCCCGGTATCACGCGGCGCTTGGGACATGTCGCCTCGCTCGGCGTCGATGCCATCTGGATTTCGCCCTTCTTCACTTCGCCGATGAAGGACTTCGGCTACGATGTTGCAGACTATTGCGACGTCGATCCGATCTTCGGCACGCTGGCGGATTTCGACACGCTTATCGCACGCGCGCATGCGCTTGGGCTCAGGGTGCTGATCGATCAGGTCTATTCGCATACATCGGACGAGCATCCGTGGTTCGTCGAAAGCCGGTCGAGCCGGACCAGCCCGAAAGCGGACTGGTTCGTGTGGGCCGATGCCAAGCCCGATGGATCGCCGCCGTCCAACTGGCAGTCGGTCTTCGGTGGCCCCGCCTGGACCTGGGATGCACGGCGCGGTCAGTACTACCTGCACAATTTCCTGAATTCGCAGCCGCAGGTGAACATGCACAATCGCGAGGTGCAGGATGCCATGCTTGCAGCGATGCGGTTCTGGCTTGATCGCGGGGTCGATGGCTTCCGCATCGATGCGCTGAACTTCGCAATGCACGACCCGGAATTGCGCGACAATCCGCCTGCTCCGGCAACCGACAGGCCGCGCTCGCGACCGTTCGATTTCCAGCTCAAGAAGTACAACATGTCGCATCCCGACATCCCGACTTTCATCGCGCGGATCCGCGCGCTGACCGACGCTTACGACGGGATTTTCACCGTTGCCGAAGTCGGCGGGGAGGAGGCCGAGGTGGAAATGAAGGCTTTCACCCGGGGCGAGAAGCATCTCAACTCGGCCTACGGCTTCAACTTCCTCTATGCCGAAGAACTGACGCCCGGCTCGATTTGCGCCGCGCTGGCCGAATGGCCGGACGAGGAGGGTGTAGGCTGGCCGAGCTGGGCATTCGAAAACCATGATGCGCCCCGTGCCGTCAGCCGCTGGTGGAAGCCGGCCCAGCGCGCCGATGCGGCGCGGATGAAGATGATGCTCCTCGCCTGCCTGCGCGGGAACATCATCCTCTATTACGGCGAGGAACTGGGCCTGACACAGGTCGATATTCCGTTCGAACAGCTCCACGACCCAGAAGCCATTGCCAACTGGCCACTTACGCTCAGCCGTGATGGCGCACGAACACCGATGCCCTGGGATGCATCATCCGCACATTCGGGATTTACCGAGGGCGAACCCTGGCTGCCCGTCGGTAACGACAATGCTGCGCGTTCGGTCGAGATGCAGGAGGGGGACGATGCCTCGCTCCTCCACCATACCCGCGCAATGCTGAGCCTGCGGCGCGCAACCCCCGCACTGCATCACGGCGCAGTCGTGCGCTGCGAAACTGTCGGCGGTCTGTTCGTTATCGAACGCCGCGCACAAAACCAGACCGTTCGCTGCCTGTTCAATCTGGCGCCCAGGACGGCTGCGGCGCCCGGCGACCTTGCGACCGGATCTGTGCTGGCCGCCATCAACGGGGCGACTTCGGCCAACCTGCCCCCCCTCAGCGCCATGGTGATCGAATTATGAAATTCCTGCCCTTCCTCGCCTTCCTTGCCATGATGTTTGGCGCACCTGCGCTGGCCGAAGAAGTCGTGGCTTCGCCCGATGGCACCATCACCGTCACGGTCGATGTCAACGGCGAGGGCCGGCCTTTCTACCGCATCGACAAGGGAGGCAACGCCGTCTTCACGGAAAGCCGGCTCGGTTTCCTGCTGACCGATCAGGACAAGCTCGAACGGCGCCTCGCCATTACCGGCGCGACGCGGGCAAGCCATGACGAAACATGGGAGCAGCCGTGGGGCGAGCAACGCTTCGTTCGCGATCATCACAACGAACTGACCGTCCGGTTCGAGGAGGAGAGCGACGAAAAGCGGCGTTTCGGCGTGACCTTCCGCGTGTTCGACGATGCAGTCGCCTTTCGCTATGTCTTTGACGACCGGAGCATGGGTGAGACACTGCGGGTCGCCGATGAGCTGACCGAATTCAATCTCGCGCAGGACGGCACGGCCTGGTGGATTCCCGGTGGCGAGTGGAATCGCTACGAATATCTCTACGAAGAAACGCCGATCGACGCGGTGTCGATGGCGCACACGCCGATCACCTTCCGCATGGACGATGGCACGCATGTTGCCATTCACGAGGCTGCGCTGGTCGATTTCGCAGGGATGTGGATCAAGCGCACCACCGGGACCAATTTCCGTGCAACACTGGCGCCCACGGGTTCAGGCGCGGCACGTGTCGAGCGCGACCTGCCGTTTGCAACGCCATGGCGCACGATCCGCGTCACCGACGACGCCGCGGGCCTTGCCGAGAGCCTTGTGGAGCTCAACCTCAACGAGCCGAACAGGCTTGGTGATGTCAGCTGGTTCAAACCGCACAAATATGTCGGCGTATGGTGGTCGCTCCACCTCGAGGAGGAAACCTGGGGTTCGGGCCCGAAGCATGGGGCCACCACCGAGAACGTGAAGCGCTACATCGACTTCGCTGCGGAAAACGGGTTCAGGGGCGTGCTGGTCGAAGGCTGGAATATCGGCTGGGACGGAAACTGGTTCTTCAACGGCAGCGAATTCAGTTTCACCGAAAGCTATCCCGATTACGACTTTGAGGAACTTGCCCGCTACGCTGCCGAAAAGGGCGTGCCGATCGTCGGCCATCACGAGACCAGCGGCGACGTCGGCAACTACGAAAGCCAGCTCGAAGCCGGGCTCGACCTGATGGCCGCACGCGGGGTGAAGACAATCAAGTCCGGCTACGTCACCGACGCCTGCAACCTGCGCTACGTGCATCCGGATGGCCACGAGACGCGCGAATGCACCGAAAGCCAGGTGATGCAGCGCCACCACCTGAAAGTCGTGACCGAAGCGGCGAAGCGCAAGATCGCGATAAATCCGCACGAGCCGGTCAAGGACACCGGGCTGCGGCGAACCTATCCCAACTGGGTCAGCCGCGAGGGCGCGCGGGGCATGGAATTCAACGCTTGGGGCGTTCCTGCGAACGGTCCGGACCATATTCCGACCATGGTTTTCACTCGCTTGCTGTCAGGCCCGATGGATTACACGCCGGGAATTCTCAGCCTGGAGGGCCGCGGCCAACCCCTGCAGATGACCATGGCGCGCGCGCTGGCCGAATATGTTCTGGTCTACTCCCCCATCCAGATGGTCGCCGATCTGCCCGAGCACTATGCCGAGCACAAGGATGCCTTCCAGTTCATCAAGGAGGTCCCGGCCGACTGGGCCGAAAGCCGCATCCTCGAAGGTGAGGTGGGCGACTACGTCGTTACCGCACGCAAGGACCGCAACAGCGCCGAATGGTATATCGGTGGCGGCACCGATGCGAGCGAGCGCTCGGTCTCGCTCTCGCTCGATTTCCTCGATCCGGGCACGTCCTATCGCGCCGAAATCTACCGCGATGCGGCAACGGCGCATTTCGAAGGACCCACCCGCTTCGATATCGTCATCGAGCAACGCGACCTGACCGCGACCGATCGCCTCGACCTGCGCATGGCTCCCGGTGGCGGTTTTGCCGTTCGGCTGGTACCGATCGAGGGGTGACAGAAAGGAAACCTCCACACGTGGTAGTGCTGGGTGGGGGCAGCGCGGGCTGGATCACCGCCTGCCTGCTGCACCACCGCTGGCATTCGCGCGGCGGAAAGGTCACCGTCGTCGAAAGCCCCGAAATCGGGATAATCGGTGTCGGAGAGGGATCGACTCCGCAGCTGAAAGCTTTCTTCGACCATCTCGGCATCGACGAAGACGACTGGATGGCCGCGTGCGATGCCACCTACAAGCTGGGTATCCGCTTTACCGGCTGGAGCGAGCGGCCGGGTTTCGAGAGCTATTTCCATCCCTTCCCGGGGCCCGTCGACCTGCATACAGAACCGGGTTTCGTGCATAATTGCAAGCTTCGCCGGCGGGGTTTCGATGTGCCCGCCCATCCCGACGACTGGTTTCTCGCCGAGGTCCTGGCGGATGACCACAGGGGTCCGCACCCGCGGGACAATTTCCCCTTCATGCCAAGTTACGGCTACCACTTCGATGCGCACAAGCTGGGGCAGTTCCTGCGCGACTGGGCGACCGAACGCGGCGTATCGCACCGGCCCCTCAGGGTGACCGATGTGGAACAGGGTGCCCAGACCGAGATCGTCGCGCTCCTCTGCGAGGACGGGACACGGATCGAGGGGGACATCTTCGTCGATTGTTCCGGATTCCGCTCGGTCCTCGCGCAACAGAAACTGGGTGCACAGTTCATTCCTTTCGGCGAGAACCTGTTTAACGATCGCGCGGTGGTTCTGCCTTCTGCGCATGGTACCCGCTTCAAGCCGCAGACCGACAGTATCGCGATGCGCGCCGGATGGCGGTGGTCGATCCCGCTGACGACGCGGGTCGGCAATGGCTACGTCTATTCATCGAAATACGTATCCGACGAAGACGCCGAAGCGGAATTGCGCGAAGCGATTGGGATGCAGGACGAGGGCGAAGCGCGTATTCTGGAGATGCGGGTTGGTCGGATCGCCGAGAGCTGGACCGGCAATTGTCTCGCTGCCGGCCTGTCGCAAGGCTTCATCGAGCCACTCGAGGCGACCGCGTTGCACATCGTCATCGCCACTGCGCTCGATTTTGCCGATGCCTACGAGAAAGGCGGCTACGGGTCAGCGCATCGCGACAGGTTCAACCAGCGCATCGCTGCCAAGTACGAAGGGATTCGGGACTACATCGTCGCGCACTACCGGCTCAACCAGCGCAGCGACACGCAATACTGGCGGGACAATGCGGCCAACGACGCGCTGTCGGACAATCTGAAAGGCATGATTACCGCCTGGTTCACTCACGATGACCTGCGCGAGGTCAACCTGCGCCAACACGATGGTAACCCGCACTATGCGAACATGAGCTGGCACGCGCTGTTCGCCGGTTACGGCACCTTCCCGCCCGAAGCGAAAATGGTGCCAACTCCCACCGGGCTGGTAACGGTAGAGGTCGATCATACGCGTAGAATGCTCTCCGCGTGTGCGACCAATTTTTTGAGGTATGCTCCCCTGTCAGACTAACCAGCCGACCAAGGCTGAAGCCGCTTTTTGATCCGCTAGATATGCGAAACGCCAATTCTGTATGACTGCTTGCGGGACTCTTTGATAGCCCCTAAAATGTCCGAAATGAGGGCGCAAAGCTGATCTTTCGGTCCGACCGTTCACCCATTCCCCATCCCAGCGGCCCCGCAACCCCTTTGCGCCCGCCTTGTAAACCCGCGCGATCCTCCCCATCTTGGGCTCAGCTACCAGTCGTGATCGACGGTCCCGAGGGCCAGTTGCCCTCCCTTCTTTCCGTTTCGCCTCCTAGCCCCGCGCACAAGCGGTCGCTGATGGGCGCCTGCGCGAAACCGAAGGACCATTCGCATGACCAGTTTCGGCAAGATCAACAGCTACGATGCCAACAAGGGCAGCGGCACCATCACCCCCGAAGAGGGCGGCGACGCGCTCGATTTCGGCAAGAACGACCTGCAGCAGCAGGCCTCTGAACCCAAGCAGGGCCAGCGGTTCGGCTACGACACCAAACAGGCCGATGGCGGCAAGACCCACGCGACCAACCTGCACCAGCAGGAGCAGGGCGAAAAGCAGGGCAAGAACGACAACGACCGCCATCGCGAGCAGGCCGAGCAGCAACAGGGCTGATCCTGCACCCGTCCGGATGCGCCGCAGGGCGCGTCCGGCCACACCTTTGCCTGCGCACTTCTCCCGCCAACCGCGAAAGGGAACCGTCATGGATCTCAACGAACTGCTCCACGAACACCAGGTCGCCGTGATGCGCGCCAGCGCGGCCGGCGACGACCGGAGCCGCGACGGGCATTTTGCCAGGGTGACGGAATATGCGGAACGGGTGCGGCAGATGCGCGAAGGCTATGCGGCGCGCGACCGCCCGGCGCAGATCGCGGGGCAGACCATCGAGGGCGAGACGATCATCTACGGCACCTACACCGCCCCGGAAGAACAGCCGCCCGCCGCGACCCCGACGGTCGATTCCTTGGAAGACGAGGGCGGGGCGCTCGACACGCCCGAACCGGCGCTGCCGGCTGGCGTCACGACGTCGCTCGTGCGCAACTATCACGTGGGCCCGCATGTCTATCAGGATCTGAACCTTGCGGTGGCCGAACATATGCGGCAACTGTCGCAGCAGGCGGCAGACGGCGCGGGCGACCCGCCGGTTGATGATTACGGCGCGGGCGATCCGCCGGTTGATGATCCTGCGCGCGATTGACGGAACTTGACCCTGTGCGCCCGTTTCACTATGTGCGCGCCCATCCGGTGTAGGAACCGCCTTGCGATTCCCATCGGGCAGATAGAGCTGAACATTGCCGGTCATGTCCCGGGGCTCCCATTTGGCGGGCCCTTTTCTATTGCAGCGAAAGCTGGGGGCAGCCGTCAAAGTAACCCGGTGGCCGTGTGGGCCGATGGGTGGAGCGTTTCAGGCTCGTGCGATCATGCCGCCCCGGTGCTTACCCGCGCCGCGCGCGCTGCAGGCACGAACCCGGCGTACCGCCCCATCAACCCTCTAGTCGCCGCCAACCAACGGTGAAGTGAGTAATCATGCCGACAATCAACCAGCTGGTCCGCAAGGGCCGCGTCCCGCAGAAGGCCAAGAGCAAGGTCCCTGCGATGGAGCAGAACCCGCAGAAGCGCGGCGTCTGCACCCGCGTCTANACGACGACCCCGAAAAAGCCGAACTCGGCTCTGCGNAAGGTTGCCAAGGTCCGCCTGACCAACCAGCGCGAAGTCATCTCCTACATCCCGGGCGAAGGCCACAACCTGCAGGAACACAGCGTCGTGCTGATCCGCGGCGGCCGTGTTCGCGACCTTCCCGGCGTTCGTTACCACGTCCTTCGCGGCGTGCTCGATACGCAGGGTGTCAAGGACCGCAAGCAGAGCCGTTCGAAATACGGCGCCAAGCGTCCGAAGTAAGGCTTTCCCTTTTTCCGTCACCCCGGACTTGTTCCGGGGCGGTGCTTCCTTCTCACGCGCACGTCGCTTTGAAGAAGAAGCACTCGCCCGGAACAGGTCCGGGCTGACCGATCAGATTTTGGAGACATTGAAATGTCACGTCGTCGTCGTCCCGAGAAGCGGGAAATCTTGCCTGATCCCAAGTTCGGTGATCAGGTCCTGTCGAAGTTCATGAACAACCTCATGTATGACGGCAAGAAAGCCGTTGCCGAAGGTATCGTCTACACCGCGCTCGACGTGGTGGAAACGAAGGCCAAGGCCAATCCGGTCGAACTGTTCCACGCAGCGCTCGACAACATCAAGCCGCAGGTCGAAGTGCGTTCGCGCCGCGTCGGCGGTGCGACGTACCAGGTCCCGGTCGAAGTTCGCCCCGAGCGTGCCCAGGCCCTGGCCATCCGCTGGCTGATCACCGCTGCGCGCGGTCGTCCGGAAACCACCATGTCGGCTCGCCTCTCGGGCGAACTCATGGATGCGGCCAACAATCGCGGCAATGCCGTCAAGAAGCGCGAAGACACGCACCGCATGGCGGACGCGAACCGCGCCTTCTCGCACTACCGCTGGTAGGGCGCCCTGCTTGAAGGACCGGGGGAGGGGGATTCCTACTCTCCCGGTCTTCAAGTGGTCACATTGATACCCATATGGGGCGCGCACCTGCGCTAACCCCGAATTCGAGGAAAACCACATGGCTCGCGAATATCCGCTGGAGCGGTACCGCAATATCGGCATCATGGCTCACATCGATGCCGGCAAGACCACCACGACCGAGCGTATCCTCTACTACACCGGCAAGTCCTACAAGATCGGCGAAGTCCACGACGGCGCCGCCACCATGGACTGGATGGAGCAGGAGCAGGAACGCGGCATCACGATTACCTCGGCTGCCACGACCACCTTCTGGTCGGCCGAAGACGGTCAGGGTCCCAAGCACCGCATCAACATCATCGACACTCCCGGACACGTCGACTTCACCATCGAAGTCGAACGCTCGCTGCGCGTCCTCGACGGCGCCGTGGCCGTGTTTGATGGAGTTGCCGGGGTGGAACCCCAATCCGAAACCGTGTGGCGCCAGGCCGACAAGTACGGCGTCCCCCGCATGTGCTTCATCAACAAGCTCGACCGCACCGGCGCCGACTTCTACTACTGCGTCCAGTCGATCATCGACCGCCTCGGCGCGACCCCGCTGGTCCTCTATCTCCCGATCGGCGCGGAAAGCGACCTCAAGGGCGTCGTCGATCTCGTGAACATGCGCGGCATCGTCTGGGAAGACGACGGCCTCGGCGCGACGTTCAACTATGTCGACATCCCCGCGGACCTCGCCGACAAGGCAGCCGAATACCGTGAAAAGCTGGTCGAAACTGCCGTCGAGCAGGACGACGATGTCATGGAACAGTACCTCGAAGGCAACGAGCCTGACGCGGCGACGCTCAAGAAGCTGATCCGCAAGGGCACCATGGCGCGCGACTTCGTGCCTGTCGTCTGCGGCTCGGCATTCAAGAACAAGGGCGTGCAGCCCCTGCTCGACGCTGTCGTCGACTACATGCCGAGCCCGCTCGACGTTCCGGCCATCAAGGGCGTGAAGCCCGACAGCGACGAAGAAGACACCCGTCCGTCGTCGGACGAGGCACCTTTCTCGGCGCTGGCCTTCAAGATTATGAACGACCCGTTCGTCGGGACGCTCACCTTCACCCGTATCTATTCGGGTCAACTCTCCAAGGGTTCGGTTCTGAACTCGGTCAAGGAGAAGAAGGAAAAGATCGGCCGCATGCTGCTGATGCACTCCAACAACCGCGAGGACATCGATGAAGCATTCGCCGGCGATATCGTCGCGATCGCAGGTCTCAAGGAAACCACCACCGGCGACACCCTGTGTGCGTCGAGCGCTCCGATCATTCTGGAACGCATGGAATTCCCCGAGCCGGTCATCGAACTGTCGGTGGAACCGAAGACCAAGGCCGACCAGGAAAAGATGGGCGTTGCGCTCAACCGCCTGGCTGCCGAGGATCCGAGCTTCCGTGTGACGACCGACCACGAAAGCGGTCAGACGATCATCAAGGGCATGGGCGAGCTTCACCTCGACATCCTCGTCGATCGCATGAAGCGCGAGTTCAAG
>FUFK010038014.1_pt1 | contig 83736 bp, 87 predicted proteins | sample 1021851 | NCBI WGS metagenome assembly FUFK01 (sample SAMEA51879418, study PRJEB19060) | metagenome
TAATGCATTAAGCATTACGTCTTTTCCTGCTTCAATTCTTTTTGCTATTGCTATCTCACCCTCTCTAGATAAGAGTTCTACACCTCCCATCTCTCTAAGGTACATTCTTATAGGATCATCACTTTTCTCAATTGTTTTGCCCTCTTCTTTAGATGAAGAGTCTTTCTTTTTTAGAACTTTATAATCTGATTTTTTTTCAACTAAAACGATGCTTTCATTTAAAATATGAATAAAAGCCTGTTCTAAATTTTCATTGGAAAGATTTCTTTTTCCTAGAGATTTATTTAATTCTTCGTGAGTAATGAAACCTCTATGGATCCCCCGACCCATTAGTCTAGCAAATGATTTAGTAATTATTCTTTCCACAATTTAAAGTTAGGAAGACTTATATAATGCAGATTTAGGAAAAATCTATGCGATTTTTTCAGTATTTAGTTGGTTTTTTGCTGTTTTTTCAACTCTTTTAGCTCGTTGAAAGTTGTTTCACTTAGATCCTTTGAAAATTTCGATTCTAGGTCTGCGATCCTTAACTCTAATTCATAATTTTTCAGGTCTCGAATTATTTCATTGAAAATTTCGATTATTTTTTGATCGTTGTCAAAATTTTTATCAAGAATATGCTTAACAGATGCATACTTATAAATTCTATTTATTAACGTTTCATCAATTTTTAAGTTTGAAATGTCAGAAGACTCAAAGTTATTTGTTTGATTGATTAATTCTTTAAAAATTAAATTATTCTCGTTTGTAAATATTTTTACATCATTAATTAAATAAGAATTTTCTTTAATCAAGTTTGGTTTTTTTAAAATTATATAAAGTAAAGAAAACTCTTTCAACTCGACTGGTTTTAAAGTTTTAGTCTCATTATAATAATTTTGTGTTGACTGAAGAGATTTTGCTTTTTTTACAAAACTTTTTTTGTAAGTATTGTTAATATTGGGTGTAAGTTGACTCACTTTGTCTAAAAAAAATTCTAAAACATATTTTCTTATGAATTCATCTTTTATAGTTGATGAAATTAATCTCAGTTTTTTTTCAAAAATAGCATAAGATGAGGGGTTTCCATCTACCTGTTTAAAATAATGTTCAAAAATAAAATCATGTATCAATAAAGTGTTATTTTTGGAGTAATTTATAAAATTTTCTTTACCATATTTATTGGCATAACTGTCTGGATCTTCATTTTCAGGTAGAAATAGAAATGATATTTTTTTCTCAGGTTGAAGTTCAACTATAGAACTTTCTGCTGCTCTTAAGGCTGCTTTATATCCACTCTCATCTCCATCAAAACAAATAATAATATGATCAAAAAATTGATTAAGAATTAAAATTTGTTTTGTCGTTAAAGCTGTNCCAAGATTTGCTACTGAATTTTCAATTCCTGCTTTNCTTAANCCAATAACATCCATATATCCCTCAACTAAATAAATAAAATCTTCTTTATTAGAAAGTTTTCTAGCTCTATCTAAATTATATAAATTTGAGCCTTTTTTGAAAAAAGGTGTTTCTGGTGAATTGATATATTTTGCAAGATAAGATGAGGATTTGATAGTTCTGCCACCTAATCCAATTGGATCTCCCGATATATTATTTATTGGAAAAATAACCCGATCTTTAAATCTCTCTATAAAATTATTTTTTTTATCGTCAAAATAAAATAATCCAGTTTCTTTTAAAATTTTTTTGTCAAAATTTTTTGAAAATTCCTCAAAAGTATTTTGATTATTTGTGACAAAACCAATTTTAAATTTTTTAACTTCCTCAGCTGTTAAATTTCTGCTTTTGATATAATTCTTTGCTGCTTCAGCACTCGGATTTTTAAAAAGTTCATCGTGATATTTTTCTACATATCTTGAGTAAATACTTTTATATTCTTTCCAATTTTTTTCTCTCTCTTCATCTTGTTTAGAAAAGGTATATGGTTGCATGCCTGCTAAGTTAGCAAGGGTTTTTACGGCTTCACCAAATTTGAGATTTTGGGTTTTCATTATAAAATCAAATATATTGCCATGCTCACTTGTGCTGAAACAATGATAAAATCCTTTTTCATCATTAACTGTGAAAGATGGGGTTTTTTCATTTTTGAATGGAGAAAGCCCTACATATTCTTTTCCTCTTTTTTTTAAATTAACTGATTTTGAGACTACAGTTGAAACTTTAAGCCTTGTCTTTATTTCATCTAAATATTCTTTTGGATATTTCATTTATTGGAAAGAAGATCTTTAATTAAAGCTCCAGCTTTTGAAAAGTCTACGGTATCAGAATAATTTTGTTTTAATTCCCCCATAACTTTACCCATTTCTTTAATTGAGTTAGCACCTGTTTTTTCTATAATTTGTTTGCAAATACTTAGGGTCTCCTCCTCAGACATTTGTTTGGGTAAATATTCGGATAAAACATTCACTTCATTCTCTTCAATTTCTAAGAGATCATTTCTATTATTTTTTTTATATACTTCTATAGATTCGGATCTTTGCTTAATCATTTTTTTTAAAAGTTTTTTTATATCTTCGTCGTCTGTATCTTTTTTATTTGGTCCTGACCTATTATTTATATCCAGGTCTTTTATACCTGATAAAATTAACCTATAAGTTGATATTTTATTTTTATCTTTAGATTTTAAAGCATTTTTATAATCTGACTCAATTTTTTCTCTTAAGCTCATANANNTAATTTACTCGATAGATGAATTTCTTCAAAAGATAAATTGTTTTTTTACGTAAATACATTAGAGAGGTTGAGGAAAAAGAGGTTTTATAGTATTAACCTTTAACTCAAGAGTTGTAATTGTATCTAAAACGTAAAAAAAATTTATCAATTAAACCTCAATTTACCCCAGCTGTTTTAGTTCTTGAAAATAAGACTATTTTTAAAGGAATAGGCTTAGGATATCAGGGGGAAGTAACTGGGGAGGTTTGTTTTAATACATCATTAACTGGTTACCAAGAAATTATTTCTGATCCATCTTATGCAGGTCAAATTATAAACTTTACTTTTCCACATATCGGTAATGTTGGGACTAATAATGAGGATTTAGAGTCTGAAAAAATTTGGACTAGAGGAGTTATTTTTAACTCAGAAATAAGTAATCCATCAAATTATAGNTCTCTGCTCGATTTAAATAATTGGCTAAAAAAAAATAAAATTGTTGGAATTACTGGNTTAGATACCAGAAGTTTGACNAATTATATTAGAGATAAAGGCGCTCCCAAAGGAACAATTTCAAATAATAAAACAGGTAAATTTAATATAAATAAATTAATAAGAACCTCTATAAAATGGCCTGGTTTGAATGGAATGGATCTTGCCGAAGTTGTTACAACTCAAAAATCGTATACTTGGAAAGGTTTAAAAACATGGAGTAAAAAAAACGGATATTTAAAAAATAAAAAAAAACTTTTTAAAATAATTGCTATTGATTACGGAATAAAAAAAAACATTTTAAGATATTTTTCTAATTATAATTGTGAGGTAAAAGTAATTAATTGTAAAACAACAGCAGACGAAATATTAAAACTAAAGCCCCATGGAATTTTTCTTTCAAATGGTCCTGGGGATCCTGCGGCAACAGGAAAATATGCAATTCCAGTTATTAAAAAATTAATTNAATCAAANATNCCAATATTTGGTATTTGTTTAGGTCATCAAATACTAGCGTTATCTTTGAATGGTAAGACAAAAAAAATGAAACTGGGTCATAGAGGAGCAAATCATCCCGTTAAAAATCAAATTTCACAAAAAGTGGAGATAACAAGTCAAAACCATGGCTTTGAAGTTGTTAGAGAAAGTTTAAATAAAAATATAATTGTTACNCACACATCCTTATTTGACAATAGTATAGAGGGTATAAAATTAAAAAATAAACCAGTTTTTTCTGTTCAATATCATCCAGAATCTAATCCTGGGCCACAAGATAGTCATTACCTTTTTAGTGATTTTATTAAAGAAGTAAAAAAATATGCCAAAAAGAAAAGACATTAAAAAAATTTTAGTTATAGGAGCTGGTCCAATTATAATAGGTCAAGCCTGCGAATTTGATTACTCAGGCACACAAGCATGTAAAGCTCTCAAAGATGAAGGTTTTAAAGTAGTTTTAATAAATTCAAATCCAGCCACAATAATGACTGATCCAGGAGTGGCTGACAAAACTTATATTGAGCCAATTTCTATAGAAATACTAGAAGAAGTTATTAAGAAAGAAAAGCCCCAAGCAATATTACCAACCATGGGTGGTCAGACTGCCCTTAACCTTGCGATTAAAGCAGAAAAGAGTGGTCTATTAAAAAAATATAAGATTGAACTTATAGGTGCAAACTCAAAGGCAATTGAAAATGCAGAGGATAGAAAGAAGTTCAGAAAGAATATGTCTGACATAGGTATCGATTTACCTAAATCCGAAGTTTTAAATAATTTTGGTAATGCAAAAAAGTGTTTATCTAAAATTGGTCTCCCAGCAATAATAAGACCATCATTCACACTAGGAGGTTTAGGTGGGGGTATAGCAAGAACTAAAAAAGATTTTTTCAAAATTGTAAAAGAAGGAATGCACGAATCTCCACAGAACCAAGTTCTAGTTGAAGAGTGTTTAGATGGTTGGAAAGAATTTGAGATGGAGGTGGTTAGAGACAAAAATGATAACTGCATAATCATTTGCTCTATTGAAAATGTTGATCCAATGGGAATTCATACAGGTGACTCTGTCACAATCGCACCAGCATTGACACTTACTGACAAAGAATATCAAGTAATGAGAAATGCNTCTATAGCATGTTTGAGAAAAATTGGTGTTGAAACTGGCGGATCGAACGTTCAGTTTGCGATCAATCCTAAAGATGGAAGAATGGTTATCATTGAAATGAATCCAAGAGTCTCAAGGTCATCTGCTCTTGCCTCAAAAGCAACTGGGTTCCCGATTGCAAAAGTAGCTGCAAAATTGGCTGTTGGATATACGTTAGATGAACTTCAAAATGAGATAACAAAAGTAACACCAGCTTCTTTTGAGCCAACAATTGATTATGTGGTGACAAAAATACCAAGATTTACATTTGAAAAATTTGCAGACACTAAAGCAATATTAGGCACCTCAATGAGATCGGTGGGTGAAGCAATGGCGATTGGAAGAAATTTTAAAGAGTCCTTTCAAAAAGCTTTGGTTTCTCTTGAAACGGGCTTATCTGGTCTAGATGATATATTTGGGTATTCAAAAAGTGAGATTTTAAAACAATTAAAAATTAATATTCCAAACAAATTGCTTTTAATAGCAGACGCATTTAGAAAGAAAATATCTTTAGATAAAATTTACAAACTATCAAAGGTTGATCCTTGGTTCCTAAATCAAATTAAAGAAATTATAGATGAAGAAAGAAATATAATAAAAAAGGGTATTCCAAAATCTTACGATGAGTTTAATAGAATAAAATCAATTGGTTTTTCTGACAAAAAATTATCAAACCTTACAAAAATAAAAGAAAATATAATCAGATCTAAAAGAACAGCTTTAAAAGTATTTCCAGTTTATAAAAAAGTAGATACTTGCGCAGCTGAATTTAAATCTTTTACACCATATATGTATTCTACATATCAAAGGAATTTTTCNATTAAAACAGAATGTGAATCTGATCCATCAAGTAAAAAGAAAATTATAATTTTAGGTGGTGGTCCTAATAGAATAGGACAAGGAATTGAATTTGACTATTGCTGCTGTCAGGCAAGTTTTTCTCTTAAAGAAGCAGGTTTCGAAACAATAATGGTAAATTGTAATCCTGAGACAGTATCTACAGATTATGATACGAGTGATAGATTATATTTTGAACCATTAGTTGAGGAGTATGTACAAAATATAATTTTAAAAGAGAAATCAAAAGGTTCTTTGCTGGGAGTAATTGCTCAATTTGGTGGGCAAACCCCAATAAAACTTGCTAAATTTTTGCACGATAACAAATTACCTATTTTAGGAACACAATATTNCTCGATTGATCTTGCAGANGATAGAGACAGATTTAGAGATTTGCTAATAAAACTTAAACTAAAACAAGCTGAAAGTGGAATTGCATACAACTTTAATCAAGCAATTAAATTGTCAGAAAAAATTGGACTGCCAGTAGTAGTAAGACCTTCCTATGTTTTGGGAGGTAGAGCTATGGAAATTGTTCATGATAAGAGCCAATTAACAAAGTTTATAAATGAGGCATTTAAAGCTTCAGAGCAAAATCCAATATTAATCGATAAATTTATCGATAATGCAATGGAAGTTGATGTAGATGCAATTTCAGACGGCAAAGATGTTTATGTAGCTGGTATTATGCAACATATTGAGGAAGCAGGTATACATTCGGGGGACTCTGCGTGTTGTCTACCGCCTGTTTCAATTAAAGAAAATATTTTAAAAGAAATAAAAATTCAAACTAGAAAGCTAGCATTGGCCTTGAAAGTAAAGGGTTTATTAAATATTCAATTCGCAATCAAAAAGGATGAGATTTTTGTAATTGAGGTAAATCCTAGAGCCAGCAGAACGGTACCGTTTGTATCTAAAGCAAACGGAATTCCTTTAGCAAAAATTGCTTCAAGAGTTATGGCTGGNGAGAAACTTTCTAAATATAAATTAAAATATAAAACAAATAAAAGATTTGCAGTTAAAGAGGCAGTTTTTCCATTCAATAAATTTCCTGATAGTGATCTTTTACTTGGACCTGAAATGAAATCGACTGGTGAAGTAATGGGGTTTGATGATGATTTTGGTATTGCAATTGCAAAAAGTCAAATTGCTGCATCTAACTCTTTGCCAATCAAAGGTTTGGCTTTTTTATCAGTAAAAGATTCGCACAAACAGGAAGTGGTTGGTTTAGCTCAAAGATTAACAAAACTTGGATTNACGCTTTCTGCAACAAAAGGAACTGCAAAAGTTCTAGAGCAAAATGGAATGANGTGTAAAAAAATAAACAAGGTTAGCAGTGGCAAACCTCATATAGTTGATATTTTAAATTCAAATAAAATATCGTTAGTCATTAATACCGGTGGTGGAAATAGTGAACATAGAATTAGTGATGCAAGAGCATTAAGAAGAGGGACTTTAGCAAACAAAATTCCTTACTGTACAAATATGTCAACAGCATATGCTTTTATTGAGGCGATTAGGTCACTTAAAACAAAGAAATTAACTGTTAAATCTCTTCAAGATGCCAAAGAATAAAAAAAAAAAAATCAAAGATGAACAATTAAGTGTGCCGAAAATGTTTGCAAAAAAATATATATATTATTATTACGCTTTTTTTTGGTTTTTATTAATAATGGTACTTTTATTAAAGTGAACAAAAGAATAATTTTTTTTGGAGCAATTATATTACTGATAGAGCTATCAGGTCACGGTATTTTTGCTTCGTTATATAGATTATTGATGTCAGCAAACTAAAAGACTTTCCAATCTGTCTCGAAACTTACATAATTAACTTGTAAACACCTTCTCTCTTTTACTATCTCTTTCTTTTCCATTCCATGCCAAGTATTTGGTCCACTTGAAAAAAAATATCCATAATTATCTTTGTATGGAAGTGTTTTTATTTTGTTTAATTTTTCATCATAAAAATCTGTGCCCAAATCTTCACTTTCATTAAATTTGTTAACAAACAATAAGCATGACATTTGTTTCTCTTTAATATCGCAATGAGGCTTGAGCCAAAAACCTTTTCTATCACAAATCACTTCTACTCTAACGTAAGAATTAGATAAATCTTTATTTATNAAATCTGATATTTTTTTATGTGTATCTTTTGATCTAAGCTCTTCTATCAACTTTGTTAAAAATGGAAATTGTTGTGAATTTTCTTTTGTTACAAAACATCTGAATTTGAGTGCCTTACCTCCATTTGAAATTCCNTCTCTAAATATTCCTTCCCCNCCATCGATNGCTCTNGTNCCATCATAATTTAAACTGTGTTTAGTGGGNTCATCTATATCAGCTGTAATTATCTCATTAATTTGTTCATCTGTTAAAGGTTTATCTAATTCCCAATGTTGAAATGGATCATCAAACTTTTTTGAATTATTTATTACAGAATTTAAAAATGACATTAAATATTTAAACTTTCTTTTATTATTTTAGCAACTCTATTTGTTTCATCTAATATTTCATAACTCCAATTTTCATGATTATCATCTAAATTTTTAATAATGTTTAAATCTTTAAATAATTTTCTAAATTTTTGAAATCTTTTATCTTTTCTTTTTGGTAAAATATTGGCCACATATATTGGTTTGCCAGTAAGAGCTGCCTCGGAAATCATTGAGCTAGAATCGCATGTAACAACAATAAATTCAGATAATGCTAAAGCTGACAAATATGCTTTTTTATCTACTTGTTCAATTACAGTATGATTTTCACCAAAATATTCTTTAGCAAACTGTATTGTGTTTTTTGGTGTTCTCATAGAGGGTGTTACCACTAATTGAAAGTCCTCTTTTTGTATCAAATTACTCAACTTATTAAATATTTTTTCAATATTTTCTTTTGAATATTCATAATATTTTGTAGGACCGCCTAAAATTAATGAAAAGATTTTTCTTTTGTCTGTTTTGATTAATGATTTAAGATATTCAGAATTAGATACAATTTCGGATTTATTTAAATAGTGTATTGCTCCTTTTGTAGAGATGACGTTTGAACCACTAATTTCATCATGCTCAGGNGCAATAATAAAATCAAATAATTTAAAGTTTATTTTNGGGTCCTGGATGTGAATGTTATAAATTTGTTTTCTTGAGNTTTGCTTCAAATAAATTGAGGGAATTACACTTTTTCTTCCACAGGAAATAATTAAATCAAAGTCAGGTATTTCAAATTCTTTAAAAGAAATATTTGACTTTGGAGTGAGACTTGGTGGAATAAATTTCCAAAAACTTTTAAGTTCAACTTTTCGGTGAGTAAAATTAATATTTAGGGCTTTGGCCAAACCTTCAACCTGGCTTATCATTCCATGCATACCTTCTGTTAACAATAAACCTTTTAATTTCGACATTTATTATTATATAGCTTTCATATGAGTGAAAATCCAACTAAACACACAAAAGTGTTAATAATTGGATCTGGCCCTGCCGGATATACTGCAGCAGTTTATGCTGCAAGAGCAATGCTTAACCCAATATTAGTTCATGGAATTCAGCCAGGTGGACAATTAACAACTACAACTGATGTTGAAAATTACCCAGGTTTTAAAGATGTAATTCAAGGCCCTTGGTTGATGGACCAAATGCGTGGACAAGCTGAAGCTGTTGGAACAGAAATGATACAAGATCATATAAAATCTGTTGATCTCAAAAAAACACCATTTGCAGCAATTGGTGATAGTGGACAAACTTATACTGCTGACTCAATAATTATATCAACAGGCGCTCAAGCAAGATGGTTACAATTAGACTCAGAACAAAATTTCAGAGGTTTTGGTGTTTCAGCCTGTGCGACATGTGATGGATTTTTTTTCAAAGATAAAACAGTGGCAGTTGTTGGTGGGGGCAATGCAGCAGTAGAAGANGCAATGTTCTTAACGAAATTTGCATCTAAGGTTCAATTAATTCATAGACGAGACTCTTTAAGAGCAGAAAAAATGCTTCAGAAAAAATTAATGGAAAACAAAAAAATTGAAATTATTTGGGANTCTGTTGTNGANGAAGTNNTAGGTGANAAAGANCCAAAAAATGTAACTGGTCTTAAAATAAAAAATGTAAAATCGAATGAAATTAAAGAATTAAAGATTGATGGACTGTTTATTGCTATCGGTCACGATCCTGCAACAGAATTATTCAAAGATCAACTAGAAATGGACAACGAGGGTTATTTGATAACAAAAGCCGATTCAACTTCAACAAATGTTCCGGGTGTTTATGCAGCTGGAGATGTAAAGGATAAAACATTTAGACAGGCAGTTACTGCTGCAGGAATGGGATGTATGGCAGCTTTAGAGGCTGAGAAATTTTTATCTCATTAAAAATTACAAATTTTCTGATAAAAATGTAGGTAGCATAAATGATAAATAAAGTATTATTAACTGGTATCAGTGGATGGATTGCAAAACACACTGCTATAGAATTATTGAATGCAGGATACGAAGTTTTAGGAACCATAAGAAATAAGAATTTAGTTGATCAAACTAAACAAACTATAAGCAAATATGCATCAACTGAAAAATTATCATTTGTTGAATTAGACCTTTTAAAAGATGATGGGTGGAATGAAGCAGCTAAAGGTTGTCGTTATATTTTTCATGTTGCCTCTCCTTTTCCAATGAAGGTGTCAAGTAATAGAGAAAACTTGTTACCTGTTGCTGTAGATGGAACTTTGAGGGTCTTAAATGCAGGATTAAATGCTGGTGTAGAACAAATAATTAAAACCTCCTCAATCGTTGCAATGTTTAGAAAACCCAATAGAACCAACCCTTACACATTTGGAGAAAATGATTGGTCCGATGAAAATTGGATTGAAGGTGTAAGTGACTATTTTTTATCAAAAACAAAAGCTGAAAAAGCAGCTTGGAGATTGATGGAGAGCAAAGGGTTAAAAAATAAATTAACTACAATTAATCCTGGAGGAGTGTTTGGTGACGCATTAGATAAAAAAGGTGGTACCTCAATTGAATACATAAGACAATTTATGAAAGGAAAATTTCCAGGAGCACCAAAATTTGCAGTATTAATCTCTGATGTTAAAGATATAGCAAAAGCACATGTCGCGTGTATAGGAAATAACAAAGTTGGGGGAAGAAGATTGATAGTTGGAAAAGATGTTAAGAGGTTAGTTGAATTATCTCAATTAATTGCTGAGGCAATGCCTGAGTACAAAAAAAAACTTCCCACAAAAGAATTGCCAAATTTAATGGTTAAATTAATTAGCTACATAGACTCTAGTGCTAAAACAATGATACCCGATCTTGGAATAATGATGCAGACAGATACATCTTATGCAGAAGAAATATTAGGCTTTAAATTCAAACCAGCTAAAGGGTGCATATCTGAAAATGCTAGATCAGTTGTAAGGTTAGGATTAGTATAATTTAAACTAGACTGTCACAAAATTCTTTCAGCCTTTGCATTGCTTTTTCTAAATTGCTCATTGATGTAGCATAAGAAATTCTAAAAAAACCATCTAGACCAAATGCCGATCCTTGAACAACAGCTACATTATTATTTTCCAACAAAGACTGAACAAAATCAGTATCATTTTCTAATTTTTTTCCTAATTTATCCTTTTTTCCTAAAAGAGCCTTGCAATTTGGGAAAACATAAAATGCTCCATCAGGTTTAATGCAGCTAATTCCATTAATTTCGTTTAATGAATTCACTACAAAATCTCTTCTTTCTTGAAAAGCCTTAGATCTAATTGATATAAAATCTTGATTACCATTCAAAGCTTCTACTGCCGCTGCTTGACTTATAGAAGATGGATTTGTTGTAGATTGTGATTGAATCTTTGCAATAGCTTTTATTAATTCTTTTGAACCTCCAGCATATCCAATTCTCCACCCTGTCATCGCATAAGATTTACTTACACCATTCATTGTAACAACTTTGTTTTTTAATTCAGGTATTTGTGCCATTGTAAAAAATTTGAAATCTTCATAGACTACATGTTCATAGATATCATCACTTAAAATATTTACGTGAGGATTTCTTTTTAAAACCATTGCTAAATTTTTTATCTCTTGTTCTGAATAGCAAGCGCCTGTTGGATTTGAAGGTGAATTTAAAATTAACCACTTAGTGTTATTGGTTATTGCGCTTTCTAAATCTTTAGCTGTAAGTTTAAATCCTTGGTCCTCTGAGCATTCAATTACAACAGGATTTGCTCCAGCCAATAATACTATATCAGGATAGGACACCCAATAGGGCGCTGGAATTATAACCTCATCATCTTTATTTAATGTTGCCATCATTAGATTATAGATTACATGCTTACCACCAGCACCTACTGTAATTTCATCAGTATTGTAGTTTATATTATTTTCTCTCTTAAACTTTTCTGAAATAGCTTTTTTTAATGCTGGTGTTCCATCAACAGCAGTATATTTTGTGTCACCATCTTTTATTGCTTTAATAGCAGCATCCTTTACGTTATCTGGAGTATCAAAATCGGGTTCTCCCGCTCCAAGAGCAATTACATCTTTGCCAGCTGCTTTCAATTCTCTAGCTTTTTGAGTTACTGCAAGCGTGGGTGATGGTTTAATTCTTTTAAGACTGTCTGATATAATGCTCATTGAAATATTATATTATTTTAATACGCTGTTTAATATATGCAAAATACTTATCAAGATTTAATTACAGATATTCAGAGCAAAAATCCTGAAATAAGTGGAAAACTTGAAGGTGGAAAAAAATTCAAAATTAAGTCTGAATTTAAACCTGCAGGAGATCAGCCTGANGCGATTAAAAAATTAGTTAAAGGTGCAAAAAAAAACGAATTTAACCAGGTATTGCTTGGTGTTACTGGCTCAGGAAAAACTTTTACTATGGCAAAAGTTATCGAGGAAACCAATAGGCCTGCATTAATCCTCGCACCAAACAAAACATTAGCAGCTCAACTTTATGGAGAGATGAAAACTTTTTTTCCTGATAATGCCGTTGAATATTTTGTTTCATATTATGATTACTACACACCAGAAGCCTATGTTCCAAGATCAGACACATACATTGAAAAAGAAGCATCCATTAATGAACAAATAGATAGAATGAGGCACTCTGCAACAAGATCGTTGTTGGAAAGAGACGATGTTTTAATTGTTGCAAGTGTGTCATGTATTTATGGACTTGGTTCTGTTGAGGCATATAGTAAAATGACTTTAACACTTCAAAAAAATTATGAATACAACAGAGAACAAATCATAAAATCTTTAGTTGCTTTACAATATAAAAGAAATGATCAGAATTTCTTTAGAGGAACTTTTAGAGCTAGAGGTGAGAATTTAGAGATTTTTCCCTCACATTTAGAGGATAGAGCTTGGAGATTAAGTTTATTTGGAGATAAACTAGAGCAAATAGAAGAATTTGATCCTTTAACTGGAGATACTGTAAGAGAACTAAATCTAGTAAAAGTTTACGCAAACAGTCATTACATAACTCCAAAACCAACCATAGAACAAGCGGTTATAAATATCAGGAAAGAATTAGAAATTACTTTAAAAAAACACAAAGCAGAAAATAAATTGCTTGAGGCACAAAGGTTGGAAGAAAGAACAAAATTTGATCTTGAAATGATTGAGGCTACCGGATCTTGCGCAGGAATTGAAAACTACTCAAGATTTTTATCTGGAAGAAGGCCTGGGGAACCCCCGCCGACACTTTTTGAGTATTTTCCAGATAACACTTTAGTTTTTGTTGACGAGTCTCATGTTACTGTTCCTCAACTAAATGGGATGTTTAAGGGGGATAGATCAAGGAAAAGCACTTTGGCTGAATATGGTTTTAGACTTCCATCATGCATGGATAATAGACCACTTAAATTTGAAGAATGGGATTTAATGAGAACCCAAACAGTATTTGTATCTGCAACTCCAGGACCATGGGAACTAGAGCAAACTAAAGGTCAATTCATAGATCAAGTGATAAGACCCACGGGATTAATAGATCCTGAAGTAGAAATAAGGCCTGCTAAAAATCAAGTCGATGACTTAATGCATGAATGCAAAAAAGTTATTGAAAATAATTTTAGAGTTTTGGTTACAACTCTTACAAAAAAAATGGCAGAGGATCTAACAGAATATTTGCACGAAAATGGAGTAAAAGTGAGATATCTGCATTCCGATATAGACACACTGGAAAGAATAGAAATTATGCGAGATCTTAGAATGGGTGTATTTGATGTTTTGGTCGGTATAAATTTATTGAGAGAAGGTTTAGATATTCCTGAATGTGCATTAGTAGGTATTTTAGATGCTGACAAGGAAGGTTTTTTAAGATCAGAGACCTCTCTAATTCAAACTATAGGAAGAGCCGCAAGGAATGTCGAAGGTAAAGTAATTTTATATGCAGATAAGGAAACAAAAAGTATTAAAAAAGCAATCAAAGAAACAGAAAGAAGAAGGCAAATTCAAATTGATTATAATAAGAAAAATAAAATTGATGCGAAATCAGTTAAAAAAGAAATCAGTGATATTTTAGAAAGTGTCTATGAAAAAGATTACGTAAAAATAAGTGAAGGATCAAATATTGGGGGAAATCTTAAAAAACATCTTAAAGCTTTAGATAAAAAAATGAAGGATGCAGCATCGAATTTAGAATTTGAGGAAGCGGCTAAAATTAGGGATGAAATAAGGAAACTTGAGAGCACTGAACTTGAAATAACTTTAAATCCTAAGATTAGACAGTACGATGTTAAAAATAAGCTATATCCAAAAGGTAGATCAACTATGGGAATGCCAGGTACAAAAGTTACTAAAAAAAGAGATAAAAAATGGAAGCACGTAAGATCATAATCACTGGAGGAGCCACAAGAATTGGGGCAGCCATTGCAAAAAAATTATCTGGTAAAGGGATAGAAATTTTAATTCATTACAACAAATCAAAATCAAAGGCGGAAAACCTTAAAAAAGTATTACAAAAAAATGGTTCAAAAGTTTTTTTGGTAAGAGGCGATCTAAGTAAAGAAAATGACGTGAATAAAATAATAAAATTTGCTAAATCTAAATTAAAATTCTTTGATTGCTTGATTAACAATGCTTCACTATTCGAAAATGATAAAATTGAAAATTTTACCACTGATAGTTGGGGAAAACATCTAAGAACGAATTTAAGAACCCCTGCACTTTTATCAAAAGCGTTTGCAAGAAATATAAAAGGTAAAAATAACAATATAATTAATATTATTGATCAAAGAGTTTTTAAGCTAACTCCATTTTTTTTCTCCTATACTATAAGTAAGACAGGACTTTATACCCTTACGAAAACAAGTGCTATGAGTCTTGCGCCAAATATTAGAGTAAATGGTATTGCACCAGGCCCAACTTTAAAAAATAAAAGACAATCTGAAAAACATTTTAAAAAGCAATACATGGCAACACCCCTTAAAAGAAAAGTAGATGTAGAACAAATATGTAGTGCTGTTGACTTTTTTATAAAAAATAGATCTATTACAGGACAAGTTATTTCTATTGATAGTGGTCAAAGTTTAAACTGGCAAACACCAGATATAATGGGAGGAAAAGAGTGAAAAAATATTTAGGTATAGTTTTAGTTAGTTTGTTATTATGCACTAATCTTTATGCATCAAAGGAAAGTATAAAAAAAGATGGTTTTATAATACCGACAAATAAATGGAAAGATAAAATTAAAATTGAAGAAAAATTTGAAGTAAAGAATCCTAAAGATAAAATAATAATAATTTACAATCATGGTTCTAGTGTAAATGATGTTAAATCAAAAGATTGTTTTTGGATTCGAGAGCTTAGGAATTGGACTCAATTAGCAGGACAAAAAATTAATGATAAAGAAATTATGATTTATATTCATTGTCAGGGCCAACTTGAGGGTGATTTGGGTGCTGAATTGGGAAAAAGAGGAATGTGGATGAAAAAATGGGAAGGACCTTATCCAGGAACCTCAAAAATGGATCGAAGAGTTGAAGGCAANTTGGAAGTTGTTAAAAAATTTGTAAACTTGGGTGTACCAAAAAAACAAATTTTTATATCTGGTCACTCTTGTGGTGGATGGACAACATTAAGATTTACAGCAAAATATATGAACGAAGTGGGTGGAGGCATATCACTACTGCCTGCATGTTTTTGGAATTTATCAAAAAGATATAAAGTAAAAAAAGTTGGCTATGAAAAAGCTATGGAAAAATTTCATAAAAAGCATCCTGGTATGGCTCAGTGGAGGCAAGATCAGATTGATATAATTAAAAAGGGAAATGCACCAATTTTAATTTTCACTCATCCAATGGATCATTATGAGGGATTAACATCTGACTGGATGGATAATGTTCCTAACTTTCAGAGAATTGTAATCTCTGAAAATAAAAAAATAAACGGAAAAAAATGTAATTTAGCTGGATCAGATTGGCAAGCACCATTAGAGGAAGGTCATATTATCATTAAAGCAGATTGCTTTATGCATTATCACCCATTAATTAAAGAATATATTTCCTCAAGAATTAAATAATATGAGAAAGAACAATTTAAAAGTTATTAAGATAAATAAAACTAAAAGCTTATTTAATTACGAAAAAAAAGTTTTAATTAAGGAATTAGTACTTGGATTAAAACTTGGATATTTTGATTTTGAAAAAGAAAAACCCCAAAAAGTAAAATTTAATTTAGAGGTAAATTATCAAGATAAACAACCCTCGAACGACAAGGATATTAAATCTATAGTTAATTATGCCAAGATAGTCAGATTAATAAAAAAATTAGTAAAAAATAAACATTACAATTTTCTGGAAACATTGGCAGAGGATGTTTTTGATGAGCTATTCAAAGATAAGAGAATAGATAAAATTGCTCTTCAAATTGAAAAGTTAGAAATAATGAAGGATTGCAGCTCAGTTGGGATCCAAATTTCTAAAAAAAGAAGCCATGATCAGCTCTGATATAGGCAAAGAAGTAATAAAAAAAGAATTACCCTTAGTTCCTAAGCTGCCAGGTGTTTATCGAATGTTAAATTCTAAAGGTGACATCCTTTATGTTGGTAAAGCAAAAAACCTCCCCAATAGATTAAAAAGTTATGTTTCAGAAAAAAATCATATCATTAGAACAGAGAGGATGCTCTCTCAAACAAAAAGGCTGGAAATCACAACTACTTCAAATGAGAGTGAGGCTTTGCTTTTAGAGGCAAATTTAATTAAAAAATTCAAACCAAAATTTAATATTTTATTAAGAGATGATAAATCGTTTCCTTTTATTTTTATAGGTAACAAGGATAAATGGCCACAAATTAAAAGACACCGAGGAAAAAAAAGTAAAGATGGATTTTACTTTGGACCATTTGCATCTGCTGGATCTGCAAATTGGACTATAAAAATGATTCAAAAAATATTTCATCTAAGGATTTGTGACGATACTGTTTTTAAAAAAAGAGAGAGACCTTGCATACTTTATCAAATTAAAAGATGCTCTGGTCCTTGTGTTGGTTATGTAGGAGAAAGTGATTATAAGCTGACCGTAGACGATGCAATTGAGTTCGTATCAGGTAAATCTAGAAAAATACAAAAAAGTTTGTCTAATCAAATGGAAAGAGCTAGTGAGGACCTAGATTTTGAGAAAGCAGCAATATTAAGAGATCGAATTAAATCATTAAATATAATCCAATCATCTCAAAGAATTAATGAAGCAAATTTAGTCGAAGCGGATGTAATAGCTGGATACAAAGAATCTGGAAAAACCTGTATTCAAGTTTTTTTNTATAGGTCAAAACAAAATTGGGGTAATCAAGCATTTTTTCCAAAGCATGATCCAGACGAAAATTTAAATGANATAATNAATTCTTTCGTTTCTCAATTTTATGAAAATAAAAGTGTGCCATCATCAATAATTTTATCAAATGAAATTAAAGAAAAAGAACTCATTGAAAAAACACTTACTCAAAAAGAGGGTAAGCAAATTACAATTACTGTTGCAAAAAAAGGTACAAAATTAAAAGTAATAAATCAGGCAATAAGTAACGCAAAAGAAAGTTTGAATAGAAAACTCTATGAAAGTCAAAACAATAGAGATCTTTTTGATGCAATATCTAAAAAATTCAATCTTGAAACTAATATAAATTTAGTGGAGGTATATGATAACAGTCACATTCAAGGGACAAATAGTGTTGGTGCCTTGATTACATACGGTGATGAAGGTTTTATTAAAAAAAGGTACAGAAAATTTAATATAAAGATACAAAAAAATGCTCAGGATGATTATGGAATGATGAAAGAAGTTCTTAACAGAAGATTTAAAAGAGCTGTTCAAGAAAAAGATAATTACCTTACTTTTCCTGATTTAGTTTTAATTGATGGAGGTAAAGGTCAATATTCTGTGGCAAGAGAAACCATGAATGAACTAGGTCTACATGAAATTCCAATTGTAGCTATTGCTAAAGGCAAACAGAGAAATAGTGGAAATGAAACCTTTTTTCATAATGGAAAAGAATTTAAATTTGAAAAAAATGACCCAACTCTATTTTTTCTTCAAAGAATAAGGGATGAAAGTCACAGATTTGCGATAAGTGCTCACAGAGCAAAAAGGAAGAAAGGAATAAGTAAATCTTTGCTTGATCAAATAGAGGGGATTGGTGCTGTAAGAAAAAGGTCACTATTAAATCATTTTGGATCTGCAAGAGCTGTTGAATCTGCTAGTTTAGATGAAATAAAATCTGTTGAAGGAGTTGAGGAAAAGGTAGCAAAAAAAATATATAACTTCTTTCACGAATGAGATTTAAATTTCCTAATTATCTAACGATTGGACGAATAATAATTGTTCCTATATTTGTTTTTACTTTTTATTTGCCTGGATTTTATGGAGATATTTTGCCATTTGCACTTTTTGTAATTGCTTCATTCACAGATTTTTTAGATGGTTTATTGGCAAGAATATATAAGGAAGAGTCTAAGCTTGGAGAGCTTCTTGATCCTATTGCAGATAAAATCATAGTAGCTACTGCCTTATTACTTTTAGTCATGGACCAGACCATAAAAAATTATGAAGTTATCGCAGCAATTATAATATTAACAAGAGAAATACTAATATCTGGATTAAGAGAATTTCTAGCTAAAGGCAAAATAAAATTGCCAGTTTCAAATTTAGCAAAACTAAAGACTTTTTTACAAATGTTCTCTATATCTTTGCTTTTACTGGGTGATACTGGAAATAAAATTTTAAACTTTCAGGATTATAATGCACAAACAATTGGGATTATTCTTTTGTGGCTCTCAGCTTTTCTAACTTTATATACTGGTTACGATTATCTGAGAAAAGGTATAGATCATGCCATTTCTGAGGATAACAAAGACTAAGCAGCTTTCTTTTTTCTTACTACTTTTTGATAGCTATCAGAAAGATCTAAAATTGTGTCACAAACATTAAAGTTATGCTGTGCAATTTGAGACACAGGTGTAACTTCTGCAGCAGTTCCAGTTAGAAAACAACCTACGAAATTTGACATCTCATCAGGTTTAATTTTTCTTTCATTTACTTTTAAATTTTTAGATTTTGCAATCTCAATTACAGTTCTTCTTGTTATTCCATCCAAAAATGAGTCTGGAATTGGAGTATGTAACTCATTATTTTTATCTTTAAAAAAAACGTTTGCTCCTGTGGCTTCTGCAATGTTTCCCTCATGATCTAACATGAGAGAATCTGTGTAACCTTGTGCTTCTGCCTCGTGCTTTGACAAAGTGCAAATCATATATAGACCTGATGCTTTTGTATCCCATGGTATTGTGTTAGGGGCAGGTCTTCTCCAATTAGATATGTTTAATTTAATTCCCTTTATTTTTAAATTTGGATCAAAGTAGGAACCCCACTCCCATGTAGCTATAGCAACATGAATTTTAGTTTGTTGCGCTGAGATAGCCATCATTTCACTACCTCTCCAGGCAACAGGTCTTACATAACCATTTTGAACATTTTGAGCTGAAATTATTTTATTGCTTGCTAAATTGATTTCTTCTTTTGAATATGGAATTTTAAAACCCAATCTCTCAGCTGAATAAAAAAATCTATCAGTATGTTCCTCTAACTTAAAAATACTTCCATCATAAACTCTCTCTCCCTCGAATACACAGCTACCATAATGCAATCCGTGACTTAAAACATGAACCTTTACATCTTGCCAATCCACAAGTTCATTATTATACCAGATTTTCCCAGAGCGTTTATCGTAAGGTATCATTAAAAAAATATTTTTTTTAAAAATATATTTGTATATATGATATGTCAATATAACTTACCAATATGAAAAAACTTTTATATCTTAAAGATCATGAGCTCAAACAATACATTGAAAAAATATTTATGGGATATAGAGAGACTGTGTCAGACGCCAAAAAAGTATTGGACAAATACTCAATTGGAGTTGCGCATAATAAAGTTATTCATCTAATTTCTTTATACGAAGGCATAACTATTTCAGAACTTTTAAAAAAATTAAAAGTAACAAAACAAAGCTTAAATAGAGTTTTAAAAGATCTAATTAAACTAAAGGCTATTAATTATAAAAAGGACGAGAAAGATACTAGAATAAAACACGTNTATTTAACTGAAAATGGAATGAAATTATTTGATGAGATTTTTAGCATACAAAAAAGACGGTTATATAAAGCTTTTCTCAATTCTGCTTCAAATGAAGTAGTAAGTTTCGATAATGTTTTAAAAAAAATTATTAATGAAAAATTTTAATGCACATATATTAGTTGTGGATGATGATGATGGTATCAGAGATCTGGTCAAACAATATTTGGATCAAAATAATTTTTTAGTTTCAACAGCTAAGAGTGCTGAAGATGCCTTAGAAAAAGTCAAAATAATTAAATTTGATTTGATTGTATTAGATATAATGATGCCAGGTAAAAGTGGCTTAGAATTTACAAATGAAAATAAGGCAAAATTAAATACACCTATAATACTTTTAACTGCTAAAGGAGAGGCATCTGAAAGAGTTGAAGGTCTTGAAGTTGGTGCTGATGATTATTTACCAAAACCATTTGAACCAAAAGAACTAGTTTTAAGAATTAATAATATCTTAAGCAAGACAAAAAAAGATAATCACAAAAGAGTGGTCGAATTTGGAAGTATAAAAATAGATTTAAATAAGTTGTTCATCTATAGAGGAAGTCAAAATCTTAAAATTAATAGCACTGAAAAAATTATATTAGAAAAAATGATAAACTCACCTGGTAAAATATTTAAAAGAGAAGAAATAGGAAAGCTGATAGATTTAGATAAAGAAAGGTCAATTGATGTTATTATTACAAGATTGAGAAAAAAGGTCGAGGAAAACCCAAAAAGTCCTAAATATCTTCAAACAATCAGAGGAGAAGGATATGTTTTATGGATTGAGTAATTACATAAAAAATTTACTTCCAAAAAGATTATTTTATAGAGGTTTATTAATTGTAGCTGTACCCATAGTGGTATTACAAGTTACGATATCTTTAGTTTTTTTTGACAGCTTATGGATCAAAACAAACGCAGGAATGACAAGGGGTCTTATTGCAGAAATAAAAACATTTATAGATGCTTATGATAATGACCAGCAAGATAAAGATTACATAATTAATTTATTTAAAAGCAATCTTGAAATTGAAATTCAACATAAAGAAGGAAAGGTAATACCTGACGATATACCTGAAAGGTGGTTTAGTCCTCTTGATAGATCNCTACGCAGAGAATTAAAAAGTAAACATTTTGTTTACTGGTTCGACACTACCAACTACAAAGATTTAGTTGATATAAAAATACAACACATAAATGGATATTTTCAATTTTTTGTTCCAAGAAGCAGATTAACCACAAGTTCAGCGAGATTGTTTGGATTGTGGATTACTCTTCCTGCATTTTTAATGATTGCTATCGCTATTATATTTTTAAAAAATCAAACTAGACCAATAATCAAATTAGCAGAGGCCTCAGAGAAATTTGGTAGAGGGGAAGATATAGACGAATTTAGACCCTCTGGTGCCTTAGAAATTAGAAAAGCAGGCCAAGAATTTGATAAAATGAGAAGGAGGATAATTCGTCATTTAAATCAAAGGTCTGAAATGCTTTCAGGTATAAGTCATGATTTAAGAACTCCCTTAACAAGAATAAAGCTTCAACTAGCAATGATAAATGATAAAAATTTATCTAAGAAATTATCATCTGATGTAGATGATATGGAAAAAATGCTTAATGAGTATTTACAATTTGCAAGTACTGGGGCAAAGGACAAAACTGAGACTTTTGATATCTCAGAACTTATTTTAAAATTGATAAATAATTATAGCAATCCAAACATAATTCAAAATTTTAAGGAAGAAATTTACTTTAATGGAAGAAAAAATCTTATTGCAAGATGTATAAATAATTTAATAGAAAATTCTCTAAAATATGCAAAAAAAGTTGAAATAAGTATGGAGAAGCAAAAGGACAATCTAATGATAATGGTATCAGATGATGGTCCAGGAGTACCAGAAAAAGAGCATGAAAATATAATCAAACCATTTTACAAGATTGATAAAAGCAGATCTGAAAGTAAATCAAGTGTTGGACTAGGTTTATCTATAGCATCTGATATTNGNAGATCTCATGGNGGAGANATNAAATTTNNTAANTCTAAATTTGGNGGTNTAGAAGTTTCTATTTCTTTNCCTTTTTAGNACTTNTTGATTTTTTAACTTTTTTTGTTTGTTCAATTTTTTTTTCAAGTANAGCAATTCTCTTATTTAAAATTTCAATCTCCTCCTTGCTTGCAAGCTTCATTCTAAATATTATTTCATCTCTTTTTGATTTTAAAACATTTATTACCTCATCACTTAAGTCTTTGTAACTTACTAGGCCTTGTTCTAATACCTTTGCGAATTTATCGAATACAAATCTTGATTTTGACATAATAATTAAATACTTAAATTATATTATTTATAATTAATAATGTTTATCAATAATTTTGATCCAGTTGCTTTTCAAGTATTTTCTTTTGAGATTAGATGGTACTCATTGTCATATATATTTGGGATTATTTTTGGTTGGATATATTGCAACAAAATTTTAATTAAAGACCCTAAGATTAAAGATTTATTTAGTGACTATATTAGTTACTTAATTATTGGAATTGTAGTTGGAGGTAGGTTGGGATACGTATTTTTTTATAATTTTAATTATTATNTNAATAATCCTNTTGAAATNNTNATGATATGGAGNGGTGGAATGTCTTTCCATGGAGCATTAATTGGAATTATAATTGTGACAATATTTTTTTCTAAAAATAAAGATATCAATCCATTTTATTTTTTAGATTTAGTAGCTGTTACAGCACCAGTTGGTATTTTTTTGGGCAGAGTTTCAAATTTCATAAATTCAGAGCTTTATGGAAGAGAAACTGATTTATCTTGGTCAGTAAAATTTATCAAAGTAGATNACTTAAACCGACATCCATCTCAAATCTATGAGGCAATATTTGAAGGTTTGGTTTTATTTATTGTTTTAAATTTTTTATACAAAAGGCTATCTCCGCAAACTGGTTTAATTTCAGCCTTATTTTTAATTCTCTACTCAATATTTAGATTTGTTATTGAATTTTCTAGAGAACCTGATGCTCAATTAGGTTTTGTAATGATGAGCTTTACTATGGGTCAATTAATAAGTGTATTCACTTTATTGGCTGGAATATATTTATATTATCTTAGTTATGGAAAAAGCAATTCCTCTAGATAAATTTATAGAACATTCTTTATACGATAAAAAAAAAGGATATTACATAAATAAGAATCCTATTGGTGAGAATGGTGATTTCATTACCTCTCCACAAATATCTGTTCATTTTTCTGAAATGATTGCAATTTGGCTAGTTGGATTTTGGGAAAAATTGGGAAAACCAAAAAATCTAAACGTAATTGAACTGGGCGCAGGAACAGGTGAAATGATGTATCAAATAAATAAATCAATTTGCAGCTTTAAGCAGTTCAAACAAAGCTGTAATTTTTGCATTTTGGAAATTAGCCCAGAATTAATTAAAATCCAAAAAAAAAGAAATAATTTATTTAAAATTAAATGGATTAATAATCTTAATGAGATTAAAAAAAATCCATCAATTTTTTTAGCTAATGAATTTTTTGACTCTCTTCCAGTAAAACATTTTATAAGAGAAAATAATGAATGGTTCGAAAAATATATTACAAAAAAAAAAAATAAATATTTTTTTAAAAATAAAAAAAAGAAATTAGCTCAAATTGAAAAGATATTAGGTGAGAAAATAAAAAAAAATCAAAATTTTATCGAGGTTTCACCAAAATCAATTGCAAAAATAACAAAAATTTCATCAATAATTAAAAAAAATAATGGAGGTATATTAATAATAGACTATGGATACCTTGAAAAAAAAATGTCAGATACTATTCAATGTGTTAAAAATCATAAAAAAGTAGATTTTTTAAATAATATTTACGACTCTGATATTACGCATTTATTAAACTTTAACTTTTATTTCAAAAAATTAAAAAAAAATTTAGATCAAGTAAAAATTACAACCCAAGGTGAATTCTTGACTAATATGGGAATATTTAAAAGAGCCGAGATGATTAGTAAAAGTTTAAGTTTTAGCAAAAAATCAGATTTATATTATAGGCTACAAAGATTGGTAGATGATAGACAAATGGGAAAATTGTTTAAAGTTATGTTTGCTACTAAAAAAAAAAATAAGTTTAGTATGGGATTTAAATGATTAAATCAAGATTGCTATCAAATTTTAAAAATATATCTCACGGATTTTTTAATTCTGAGGGAGGTTATTCAAATGGTATTTATAAAAGTTTAAATTGCGGTATTGGATCAAAAGATAACAAAAGAAGAGTTTTACTAAACTTAAAGAAAGTTTCAAAAAGAATAAAAGTGGCTAACAATAATCTTGTTTTGTTAAATCAAATTCACAGTAATAGAGTAAAGTTTGTAAATAAGAATACAATAAATAGATTTGTTGGTGATAGTTTAGTTACAAATAAGAAAAATTTAGCCTTAGGAATTTTAACAGCAGATTGTGCACCAGTTTTAATTTTTGATCCTAAAAAGCAAAATATAGCTGCNTTACACGCAGGTTGGAAAGGTGCCTATAAAAATATTATCAAAAATACTTTAAAAAAATTGAGAGAAAAAGGATCAAAAANGAGAGATTTGATAGCTGTTGTTGGTCCNTGCATATCGNTAGANAATTATGAGGTAAGAAACGATTTCTTAAATAAATTTGTCAAAAAATCTATTCAAAATAAAAAATACTTTAAATTTTATAATGATAAAATTTTTTTTAGTCTTAACTCATATATAAAATCACAATTAAAAAAATGTAACGTCAAAAAAATTGAAATAATTAATAAAGATACCTACCCCAAAAAAAATAAGTTTTTCAGTTCTAGAAGATCAATTAATGAGAAATTTAATGATTATGGTAGAAATATATCAGTAATTATGATTAAATAGATATATCTTCAAGATGAAACTTCTCACAGGTAACAGTAATAAAAATCTTAGTCAAAAAATATCTAAATTTTTAAAAAACAGATTAGTTAATTCAAGTATAAGAAAATTTTCAGATGGTGAAATTTATATTGAAATAAATGAAAACATTAGAGGAAATAGTATCTTTGTAATTCAGTCAGTATCATCGCCCGCTAATGATAACCTTATGGAATTATTACTATGCATAGATGCATTAAAAAGATCATCAGCTAAAAATATAACTGCTGTAATTCCATATTTTGGATANGCTAGACAAGATAGAAAAGTAGTGCCACGTACATCTATTTCTGCAAAGCTAGTCTCCAATTTAATTGCCAAAGCAGGTGCCGATAGAGTTGTGACTGTAGACTTGCATGCAGGTCAAATTCAAGGTTTCTTTGATATTCCAGTTGATAACTTGTTTGCAACGCCTATTTTTGCAAGACATGTAAAAAAAAAGATAAAAACCAAAAATTTAATTTGTATAGCTCCAGATGTTGGTGGCACAGAAAGAGCTAGAGCACTAGGAAAACTTCTTAATGTGGGACTTGCAATTGTTGATAAAAGAAGACCAAAGGCAGGTCAATCACAAGTGATGAATATTATAGGAGATGTACGAGGAAAAACTTGTATAATTGTTGATGACATCATCGACTCAGGTGGCACAATAGTAAATGCAGCAGCTGCTTTAAAAAAAAGAGGAGCAAAGGATGTTCATGTTTATGTGACTCATGGCGTTTTAAGTGGAGGAGCTGAAAATAAAATAAAAAAATCTAATATTAAAAATTTAGTAATAACTGATACCATCGATAACGCAGCAAAGGTAAAAAATATCAAGAATATTGAAGTATTAACTATCTCAAATTTAGTCGGTGAGGCAATTAAAAGAATATCTAACTCAACTTCTGTATCAGATTTATTCAAATAATTTACTTGTAAATCTATATTTCATAAGTTAAAACGCCTCAATTTTATGAGTACAATTCAAGCAACAATAAGAAATACAAAGACAAAAGGTCAAGTTAATCTTCTAAGACAGAATGGACAAGTCCCTGGCATCATTTATGGTGGAGAAAATCCAAATGAAAAAATTTCTCTTTCTAAAAAAGAGGTGACTAGTTTAATTAATAAAGATAACTTTTTATCAAATGTAATTTCAATGAATATAGATGGTAACGAACAAAAAGTTTTACCAAGAGAGATTACTTTTGATACTGTTACAGATGAACCTATACATGTTGACTTTTTAAGAATTGTAAAAGGTGCTAAAATTATTTTAGAAATACCAGTTAGATTTATTAATCATGAACTTTCTCCAGGATTAAAAAGAGGTGGAGTTTTAAATATTGTGAGACGAAAAGTAGAATTAAGATGTCCAACTGAAAACATTCCAACAGAATTAGTGGTAGATCTTGAAGGATTAGAAATTGGGGCAAGTATTAAAATTTCATTTATCAAATTACCAGAAAATGTAACCCCAACAATACAAGGAAGAGATTTTGTAATTGCAACTGTTGCTGCTCCAACGGTAGTAAAAGAACCTGAAAAACCTGCTGAAGCTACAGAAGAAGCTAGTGCAGAGGGTGAAACTAAAGCTGAGGGCGATAAGCCAGCTGAAGGAGAGGATAAAGCAAAAGAAGAAGCTAAACCAGCTGCTGAGAAAAAATAATCTTAATAGTGATATATATCTAAAAAAATTATGCTGTTACTAGTCGGCCTAGGTAACCCTACCCCAAATTCAAATAATAATAGACACAATATTGGATTTAAAGTCGTAGATGCAATAAATCAAAAATTTGGCCTTTCGAAACAAAAACCAAAATTTAAAGGCTTGCTTACTACTGGTAACATTGGTGAACAAAAAGTTTATGCCATAAAACCTTTAACTTTTATGAATAATTCTGGAATTTGCATACGAGAATTATTGGAATACTTCAAAATGGATGCAGAGGACGTTATTGTTTTTCATGATGATTTGGATGTTGAATTTGGAAAAATAAAAGCAAAGTTTGGTGGGTCAAGCGCAGGTCACAATGGAATAGCATCAATCGATAAATTCATAGGTAAAGATTACTCTAGAGTGAGAATTGGAATTGGAAAACCAGATAAAAAGATTTCGGTATCTGACTTTGTTTTAAATGATTTTACAGATGATGAACAAGAACACTTAGAGAAAATTACATCAAATATAATTGAGTCTTTATCTATTTTAATTGATAAAAAATTGGATTTATTTTCTAGTACTGTAAACAATAATTAATTTAATGGGTTTTAAATGTGGTATAGTTGGATTACCTAACGTGGGTAAGTCTACTCTATTTAATGCACTAACCAACTCTAGCAAAGCACAGGCGGCTAACTTTCCTTTTTGTACAATCGACCCTAACATCGGTTTAGTTCCAGTTCCTGACGAGAGATTAGATAATTTAGTAAATATTTCAAAATCCAAAAAAAAAATTTACACAACTATATCATTTGTTGATATTGCAGGTTTAGTCAAAGGTGCGTCGAAAGGAGAAGGTTTGGGTAATAAATTTCTATCCCATATAAGAGAAGTAGANGCAATAATCCACATGATTAGATGTTTTGATTCAGATGATATTCAAAATGTCAACCCTGATGTAAACCCAGTAAGAGATTTGGAAATTATAGAAACNGAAATGAANCTTGCAGATTTAGAATCTATTCAAAAGAGATTGGATAAAAAAAATAGAAAAAACATTGAAGAGGATCACATTAAAATCTTAGAAAGAGCAATGTTATTAATAAATAACGATGAGAAATTGGAACAGCTTGATAATGAATTTGAAAAAAAAGATATAAAAATATGTGGTTTATTATCAACTAAACCAAAGCTTTATGTATGCAATGTTGACGAAGATAGTATTGCAAAAGGAAATAATTACACAAAGGAATTTATAGAAACATTTGGTGAAGATAACACGTTAATAATATCTGCTGANATAGAAAATCAAATTAANGATTTAGGTGACAAAAATGAAAAGAAAAATTTTATGGAAATGCTNAATATTAANGAAACTGGTCTNAATAATTTNNTTNANAAAGGTTACAATTTGCTATCNTTAGAGACCTTTTTTACATCTGGTCCAGANGAATCNCGAGCATGGACTATAACAAAAAATTGNACAGCACCTAANGCNGCAGGAGAAATTCACACTGATTTTGANAAAGGATTNATAAGAGCTGAAACTATATCGTACGATGATTTCATCAAAAATGAAGGTTGGGTAAAATCTAAGGAAAATGGAAAAATGCGATTAGAGGGTAAAGATTATATTGTAAAAGATGGCGATGTACTAAACTTTAGATTCAACACGTGACCATATTTTTTTCATACTAAAATAAACCAAAACAGTAAGAATAATTAAATAGGAAATAACTCTAAATCCAGTTTTATGTCTTGTTTCTAGGTGAGGCTCAGCTGACCACATTAAAAAATTTACTACATCTTTAGCCATTTGCTCTTGAGTTGCTTTTGTACCGTCAGAATACTCTACTAAATCATCCGATAATGGAGCAGGCATTTTTATTTTGTTTCCATACATGTATTTATTGTAATAAACACCATCATCTAATTTTATGCCAGAAGGTGGGTCCTCATATCCAAGTAATAAAGAATACACATAATCTGCTCCACCCTTTCTTGCTTTAACAAGCACAGACATATCAGGTGGATAAGCTCCACCATTAGCAGATTTTGCTTCCTCATCATTTGCATATGGCATGACAAATTTATCCGACAATTTTGCTGGTCTTGTGAACATTTCTCCAGTGCTATCTGGACCGTCTGTTACCTCAAAACTCGCTGCTATAGCTTTTGCTTCAGCCTCAGAAAATTCTGGTCCACCCTTCTCAGATAGATTTCTATAACTTAAATACTTCATTGAATGACATGAAGCACAAACCTCTGTGTATACTTGATATCCTCTTTGTAATGATGCTCTATCAAATTTTCCAAAAAGACCTTTGAATGTCCAGTCTGTCTCCAAAAATTTTGCTGTATTTTCTGCAGCAAAGGATTTCGAATTTAAGACAAGAAATAATATTATTAAAAATTTAATTATATTTCTCACTTAACCAATTTTTTCTGTTTTGTCTCTGGCGGCCGCAAGATTTGGTGAGCCTCCCAAAACTGGCTCTGTAATACTTAATGGCAAAGGTAGTGTTTTTTCCTTAAGGCCTAATACTGGGAGAATAATTAAAAAGTGAGCAAAATAATAAATTGTTCCTATTCTAGCAATTAATAAATATAGACCTTCTGCAGGCATTGCTCCTACATATCCAAGAATTAAAACGTCGGCTACTAATATCCAATAAAATTGTTTGTATAATGGTCTGAAAACAGCAGATCTTATTTTTGATGTATCTAACCAAGGTAAAGCTGCTAAAATTAAAATAGCTGATAACATTGCTATAACTCCCATCAACTTGTCAGGAACAGAACGTAAAATTGCATAGAAAGGTAAAAGATACCACTCTGGAACAATATGNGCTGGAGTNACTAAAGGATTTGCCTCAATGTAATTATCTGCGTGTCCTAAAACATTGGGTGAATAGAAAACAAACATAGCAAATATGATTAAAAACATTAATAGGGCAAATGCATCTTTAATTACTATGTATGGATGAAATGGAACTGTATCTTTTGATGGTTTTTTAATATCAATTCCAACAGGATTATTATTACCTGGTACATGCAGCGCCCAAATGTGTAAGACTACTAATCCTAAAATTAAAAAAGGTAGTAAATAGTGAAGAGTGAAAAATCTTGTTAAAGTAGGATTATCAACAGAATATCCTCCCCACAACCATGTTGTTATACTTTCACCGACAAGTGGAATTGCACTAAATAAGTTTGTAATTACAGTTGCTCCCCAAAAACTCATCTGTCCCCAAGGTAGTACATACCCCATAAAGGCTGCAGCCATCATTAATAGATAAATAATTATTCCAATAATCCAAATAATTTCTCTTGGAGCTTTATACGATCCATAAAATAAAGCTCTAAATATGTGAATGTAAACTGCTAAGAAAAACATTGATGCACCGTTTGCATGCACATATCTTAACAACCATCCATAGTTCACATCTCTCATAATATGTTCAACACTACTAAATGCATGATCTACATGTGCGATGTAGTGCATAGCTAAAACTAATCCAGTTACTATTTGAGTTATTAAGCAAAATGTTAATATTCCACCAAATGTCCACCAATAATTTAAGTTTTTTGGTGTTGGATAATCAGTTAAATGATTTACAAGCGATAATAACGGCAGTCTATCATTAAACCATTTTCCAAATTTTGAACTAGGCGTGTATTCGTGATCACTCATATATTTTATTATCCAATCTTAATAGTGTTATTATTTACAAATTCATATTTTGGAACTTCCATGTTAGTTGGTGCAGGTCCCTTTCTAATTCTTCCAGAGGTATCATAATGGGATCCATGACATGGGCAAAACCATCCGTCATAGTCTCCTTTATCTGTAAGAGGTACACAACCTAAATGGGTACACACTCCAAGCATTACAAGCCACTCGGGCTTTTTAACTCTATCTTCATCTTTTTCTGGATGTTTTAAATCTCCTAAACTTACTTCTCTAGCTTTCTGAATTTCTTGATCTGTTCTTCTTTTAATAAAAACTGGTTTTCCTCTCCAAAGCACTGTAAGAGATTGTCCCGGTTGAACAGAGCTAATATCAACCTCTGTACTTGCAAGAGCTTTTACTGATGCATCCGGGTTCATTTGGTCTACTACTGGCCAAATTGCTGCTCCAACTCCCACAGCTCCTGCCGCTGCTGTTGCTGTAAAAAGGAAATCTCTTCGTTCTGTCTTTTTTTTATCGTTTTTGTCCGACATCTTTATTAATTTAATACTTTGGTAATATATGATTTCTTATAAGAAAAAAGATATTTTTCTATGGTAACAATGACACATAAACGGTTATTTTCTGGACCTAAAATTGCTCTTTACGAGCCTGATATACCTCAAAATACTGCTTCGATTATTAGAACATGCTCATGTCTTGGGGCGCATCTTGAAATAATTGAACCTTGTGGTTTTCTCTTTAATGATAAACGATTTAAGAGAGTAGTTATGGATTATTTAGACGAAAAAATGATTACTTTTTACAAAGACTCTGAAGATTTTTTTGCAAAAAAGAAAGGTGAAAGAGTTATTCTCATGACAACCAAAGCTAAGACGGGTCTTGATGTTTTCAAATTTAAAAAAAATGATACTATGCTTTTTGGTAGAGAAAGTGCTGGAGTACCAGTTTCAATTCATAAAAAAATCAAGAATAAAATTAAAATACCAATGATAAAAGAAAAAAGGTCTTTAAACCTAGCTGTATCGGTTGCTATAACCCTTTCTGAAAATTTAAGGCAAACAAAATGGATAATGAAATAAAAAAAAAATTAGCCCGAAACTGGTTTAAAACTATTCAAGAGGTTTTGTGTAAAGATATTGAAGAATTAGAGGGTAAAAAAAATATATTTAAAATAACAAACTGGGAAAGAGGAAAAAAATCGAACGAAGGAGGAGGTCAATTTAGAATATTTGAAAATGGCAAAATTTTTGAAAAAGTTGGTGTAAACTTCTCAGAAGTTTATGGAAAATTCTCAAAAGAATTTAGAAATAAAGTTCCTGGAACAGGTAAAAAACCAAATTTTTGGGCATCTGGTATTTCTGTTGTAATGCACATGAAAAATCCAAATGTTCCTGCAATGCATTTTAATACAAGATACATATTTACTTCTCATGGTTGGTTTGGTGGTGGTATGGATGTAACACCATGTTTAAAAGATAAAAATTTAGAAAAGTGGTTTCACTCTGAATTAAAAAAAGCGTGTAATAAACATAATAAAAATTATTATTCAAAATATAAAAAATGGTGTGATAGATATTTTTATCTACCACACAGAAATGAACCAAGAGGCATTGGTGGAATATTTTTTGATTATAAAAAGGAAAATTGGGAGAAAGATTTTGCTTTTGTAAGAGAAGTAGGATTATGTTTTAAAAATATTTTCAGAGAGATAATATTAAAAAAATCAAAAAAAAAATGGACTAACAAGGAGAAGGAAATTCAATATTTGAAGAGAGGTAGATATGTTGAGTTCAATTTATTATATGATAGAGGAACAAAATTTGGACTACAAACAGGTGGAAATGTTGAAGGTATATTAATGTCTCTACCACCAATTGCTAAATGGAAATAAAAAATGGAAAAAGAACCTATCACTGTTAATGGTTTAGAAAAACTAAAACAGGAATTAATATTTCTTAAAGAAAAAAAGAGACCAGAAATAGTTGCGGCAATTGCAGAGGCAAGGTCTCATGGAGATTTAAAAGAAAATGCAGAATATCATGCTGCAAAAGAACAGCAGTCTCATAATGAGGGAAGAATTCAAGAAGTTGAGGATATTATAGCAAGAGCTAACGTAATTGATGTAACAAAGATTTCTAATGATGGGAAAGTTATTTTTGGTTCATCTGTTTTTCTACAAAATTTAGATACAAATGAAAAAATAAATTACAAAATTGTTGGTAAAGACGAGGCCGATTTAAAACAAAAGTTACTTTATTTTAAATCTCCCATAGGAAAAGGTTTAATTGGTAAAAACAAAGGAGATCTTGTGGAAGTAAATACGCCAGCAGGAGTAAAAAACTTTGAAATTATTGATGTAAAATATATTTAATTAGAAAAAGTTTTTTCAATTTCTTTATCTGAAATACTAAATGAATTGTTTACCCAAATATTTTCTAAATTTTTAAGTTTTTGCCCTAACTCACGACCCTCTTTTATATCAAATTTTTCCATTATACTTTTTGCTTTTATTGGAAAAACTGGTTTTTCTTTTTTCTGAAAATAATTTTTAAGCTCAATTAATTTTTTTTTCATTGTATTTGTTTTAATTAACTCAAAGTCAATTAAATCAATTACACTTGATTTATTGTTATAATAAAAGATTTTCTCAAGGTTTTTTTTTGAAAAAAAATCTTTTTCTTTTAAATACTCAAAATTAGATTTTANGAANTTTATTCTATTTTTAGCGTCATTAGATAGATTGAATTTGTAAAGAAAATAATCTGCATTATCTGTCTCGTCTATAATTAATAGAGCTAATAAAAAATCGAAACTTTTATTTATTAGTATTTCTTCTTTTTTCTTTTCTAATTTTTTTAATATTTTTAGATTAATCAATTGAGGAAAAATAAGTGAAATAATCTCATANGAAAAATTATCCTTAACTANTTTAAATAAAGCCCTTGATTTAAATATTTTATTTAATTCATCTAATAATCTTTCCTTAGATAGATTGGAAACACCGCTAATATTTTGTTTTATGGTCTTTTTGATTTCACTGCTGTGATCTTTCTTACTATACAAAAGAAAAAATCTTATATACCTCAAGATTCTTAGATAATCCTCTTGAATTCTTTCATAAGAATTTCCAATAAATCTTACTGTTCCATTTTGCAGATCTTCTACTCCATTATTTGGATCAAATAAATTTCCATCAATATCGGCATATATTGAGTTTATAGTGAAGTCCCTTCTGATCGAATCCTCTTTCCAGTCTTTTGTAAAAATTACTTCAGCATGTCTTCCATCTGTTTTAACATCATTCCTTAAAGAGGTTATCTCAAAATTTTGATTACCTATTCTTGCAGTTATTGTTCCATGTTTTATCCCAGTTTCAAAAAACTCGATTTTATTTATTGTCAAACATTCTTTTACTTGATCAGGATTAAGATTTGTTGCTAAATCTATGTCATCGTAATTTTCGTTATTTAAAATTTTTCTTACGCATCCACCAACATATCTTATATCGCTCCATTCATTATGACTAGAAATTGCATTAAAAATAGATTTTACATCTGATGTATTTTTAATATTTTGAAATAAGATTTCTTTTTGATTTAATTTTTTTTTAAAATTAAAAAATTTAGTAAATATATTGTTCATATTTGGCTGGGGTGCTAGGATTCGAACCTAGGAATGGCGGTACCAAAAACCGCTGCCTTACCACTTGGCTACACCCCAAAATTATTTTCGTATAACACAAAAAAAAAGCTTTATATAGTTTTAGATAAAATACACCAATAGTTTTTATATTTTTTTTTTAATATTTTTTGAGCTTTTTTTGCATTATTTTTTGTAGCTAAGTATAAGACAATTGAAGATCCTGACCCAGACATTCTGGTAAATAAAACATTATCTAATTTTTCAACAAATAATTTTATATTTTTTAGTTTTGGATATTTTTGAAATGCTGGATTTTCTAGATCATTTGTTAGTTTTGATAAGAATTTATGTGACAAAAATTTTTTACTTTTTAATTTTAACTTAGTTCTGGAAAAATTTTTAACCTTTGAATATATATTTTTTGTAGAACAACCAAAATCTGGTTTAATTATTATTAAATGAAGCGGCGATTTAAGTTTAGCGTATTTTATTCTCAATTCTTTTGAAATAATTGAACTCTTGTTTAAGCCTAAAATAGTATCTGAACCTATCTTTGAGCTGATTTTAAAAATATCATTACGCTTAAGTTTTATATTATTTTTTTTAATCAAATATTTTAAGATACTTGCTGCATTCATTGAGCCACCTCCTAAACCTGATTTAAGAGGTATATTTTTTCTAATTTTAATTAAATACTTTTCATTATTTAAAAGTTTTTTTTGATCTAATATTTGAATAAGGTTTGAAACAGTATTTTTTTTATTTATTCCATTAGAAAATTCTCCATCAAATAATATTTTGTGGNNATTACNTTTAATTTTTTTTATGTNAATTTGATCATATAAATCAATTAAGCTCACNAAACTCTCAATTTTATGATGTTTGGTTTTTAATTTTTTTAATACACCTAAAGAAATATTTATTTTTGCGTAGGATCGGATTTTGTCAAATCTCATCGATTATATTTTACGAGGACCATCAATAAGTTTATTCTCAATATCTTTTTTCATTTCTTCTTCTGTATCTTCAAGTTCTAATACGTGTTCCCAAAAATACTTTGCTTGTAATTTTCTATCTAGTTGCCATAAAACATCTCCATAGTGATCATTAACAATTGGGTCATCTGGCATTAATTCAACAGCTTTTCTTAAGTATTTTTCTGCGTTTATAAAATCGCCAATCAAATAATATCCCCATCCAACTGAATCTGTTATATATGGGTCGTTCTCTCTTAACTCGTAGGCTCTCATTAGCATTTTCATAGCTTGTTCTATTTTAATGTTTCTTTCAAGCCAACTATAAGAAAGGTAATTAAGCGTGTAAGCATGATCGGGTCGAATTTTTAAAGACATCAGCAAATCTTTATCTGCTTTTGAATAATTTTTTAATCTCTCATAAGTTCCACCTCTTCTATATAAAACATCTGCATACATATTTGAATTTTTATCAATCTGATTTAAAACTTGCGTATAGTAATCTATAGCTATTTTATAATTTTCAAAATTTTTATATATGTTTGCTAAGTCAAAAAGAATTTTTGGTGATTTTTGTTTTAAATAGGAAATATTATCTTCAATATATTTTAAAGATTTATCATCATTTTCCTCTTCAGAAATAATCTGAGCAATTTTTTTTATTTTGTACCAAAAATAAATTTCATCCTCTGAACTGAATTTTTCTAATATTTCCCTCGAAATATCAAAATTGTNGTTATCATAATAATTTTCTGCCAATANAGATAAATTAAAATAAAATTTTGGGTTTAGGTAATTAGATACACTTAAATAAAAATTCGATGTTTCAATAATATTTTGTGATGAATATAAGTTAGATATCAGGAAAAAAAATTCAGATAAAAGATCATTTTCATTTTGACATGAAAAATGTTTATTAAATTTTTTATAATTTTCATTATCTATCCATTTTTTTGATTGGGATATNAATAANGTACTCGAAAAAGGTTCAATTGTTTTTGATATTTGTTTTGCAGTTTTATAGTCTTTATTTTCAATTACATTTGATAAGTAAAAAAATAAATATCTTGAGTAATCTCCTTCAGCAGAATTAATTAAATTTAAGAAATGACTATCTGTTTTNTTAGAATTCAGATAGCAANTTTGAAAAGCATTCACAATCAAACTTAACTTTCCAAAATCACTTGTTGAATACTGTAATTTTTTATTTTTAAATAAATTATTGAAGCTTTCTAAAGTTTTAAAAATTATAAACTCATAGGTATTTTCGTTAGACAAATTAAAAGTCTTAATAATTTTTGAAGCTTGTACATATTTTTTCTTATTCATCAAATCTAAGACTATTAAAAGCTTACCTTCAAAAAAATTTGAATTCTTCGTGTTACGCGATGATTTTATTTGATTTACAGCCTTTTTAATTTGGCCATCTAGAACAAGAGAATATACGTATTCTTTTAAATAGTTGTTATGTTTTTTTTTGAGATATTTTGAAGATTCAAAAAATTCTAAGGCTTTATTATTTTTTTGATTATCAAATGAAATTAGCGCAGAAAAATAGCTTGAAAGGTACTTATAATTAAAATCATTTTTATCACTTGTTTTAGTATAACCTACAGTTTGGTATAAAAGANNAAAAATAATATAAAAAATTTTTAAGAACATNATTTAATTTATGACTTTAGAGGAAAAAAATCAAAATGACATTTTNAATGAATTCAATGATCCCAACGAAATAGAATTCATCTTTAGCGATAAACCNATAAATAGATTTAAAACTAAACCAGAAGTAGAAGATAAGATTTCTCTTTTAGCAAAACTAAAAAATGATTTACAAAATATCAAAAATTGTGAGCTAAAGGAAAGTGCTAAAAAACTTGTATTCAGTGATGGAAATTCCAATAGCAAAATAATGATTGTTGGAGAAGGACCAGGTCAAAAAGAGGATGAGGTCGGCAAACCTTTTGTGGGAGATGCAGGCTTATTATTAAATAAAATGTTAAAAGCAATAAATATAAATAGACAAGATATTTATATTACTAATGTTGTAAATTATAGACCTCCTAATAATAGAAAACCGGAGCCTGCTGAAATAACACGATACTCAGAATATTTAAGAAAACATATATCAATAATAAATCCAAAGATTTTAATTTTAATGGGTAGCACTGCAATGGAGTCGTTATTTGGATCAAAAATTAAAATTTCAAAAGAAAGAGGAAATTGGAAAGATGTGATTATAAACAATAAAAGCTACTTAACAATGATAACATTTCATCCAGCGTATCTTTTAAGGCAACCAGAGCAAAAAAAATACTCTTGGACAGATCTTAAAGAAATAAGAAAAAAAATTGATGAATTAGAAATAAACTTATAAATTTATGATAGGACTACACAAAAAGTACTTAAATTTTTATAAAAAAAAATTTAATCTTTCAGATTATAGTTTGGTTTTGATATCTTTCTTCAAGGGTTTATTTATTGGATTAATTATTTATCATTTTTTTTTTAAATAATGAAAAAGGTAGCTGGAGTTGATGAAGTTGGAAGAGGAAGTTTAGTTGGTCCAGTATGTGCTGCTGCAGTAATATTTAAAAAAAATATAGATAAAAGTAAGATTAAAGATTCTAAAAAACTTTCAAAAGAAAAAAGAAATATTTTAGAAAAATATATTAAAAAAAACTCTATCTGGAGCGTTGGATTTGCCTCTTTAAAAGAGATTGAAAAATTAAATATTCTAAATGCATCTTTATTGGCCATGAAAAGATCGATTAAAAAACTTAAAATAAAACCTACATCAACATTAATTGATGGAAATAAATCGCCAGAAATGAAGGGTTACAAACTTAAGTCTGTAATTAGGGGAGATCAAAAAATATCTGAAATATCGGCAGCATCTATAATTGCTAAGGTTGCAAGAGATCGGCTAATTACAAATATGTCCAAAAAATTTAAAGAATATGCTTGGGATAAAAATGCAGGATATGGAACTAAAGAACATCTAAAAGCCATTAAGAAATTTGGTATAACGAAGCATCATCGAAAAAACTTTAGGCCTATACACAACATATTGAGTCATAAGTAAAACTTACAACAAGTAGAGTCTATTTTTTTCAATCTCTGGTTGACGCGGAATCTACCCTGGAGTCTAATTACTTTTTTAAAAATGATAGTTAAAAATTTACAGAACAAAATTATAAATGGGGACAGTCTAAAAGAATTAAAAAAAATTCCTGATGAAACATTTGATCTAATTTTTGCAGATCCACCTTATAATTTACAATTACAAAACAGTTTAATTAGACCAGACAGATCTAGAGTGAATGCAGTGGATGATAAATGGGATCAATTTGAAAGTTTTAAATCCTATGATGAGTTTACATACGAATGGCTAAAACAATCAAATAGAGTATTAAAAAAAGATGGGTCTATTTGGGTCATAGGCAGTTATCATAATATTTTTAGAGTAGGAAAAATAATTCAGGATCTTGGTTTCTGGATTTTAAACGATGTAATCTGGAGTAAAAATAACCCTATGCCAAATTTTCGAGGTACCAGGTTTACTAATGCTCACGAAACATTGATTTGGGCATCAAAAAGTAAAAAGTCAAAATATACTTTTAATTATCAATCAATGAAGTCATTTAACGATGATCTACAAATGCGATCCACATGGAATTTACCAATATGTAACGGTAAAGAAAGATTAAAAGATAATGGAACGAAAGTACATTCAACCCAAAAACCAGAAGCTTTACTACATAGGGTAGTATTAGCCTCTACAAATAAAAATGATTTTATTTTAGATCCTTTTTTAGGATCAGGTACAACTGCTGTGGTTTCAAAAAAATTAGGACGATCTTATTTTGGAATAGAAAAAGAAAAAAAATATTTTGAAGCTGCGAACAAACGGATAAAAAATACTAAAATTATTATGGATGAATATTTGGATACACTCCGGAATAATAAATCAAAGCCGAGAGTGCCTTTTGGTTCATTAATTGAATTAGGTGTTATAAAGCCTGGTACAGAAATTTACGACCAAAAAAAGAAAGTATTTGCAAAAGTTATGGTTGATGGAAGTATTAAACATAAAGAGAACGAGGGATCTATTCACAAAGTAGCTGCTCAGATATTAGGCGCAGAAAGCTGCAATGGTTGGACCTATTGGCATTATCAAGTAGGAAATAGTTTAAAGCCTATTGATGAACTTAGACAACGTCTACGGCCAAGAGCTTAATTCTTATAAATTTTACCCAAATAATTTTCTAAAAAACTTTTATTTTTAGAAAGATATTTAAGAAAAATATTTCTAAAAAAAACATTTATAGGATTTGCAATATGGAATGCATGGTGATTTATGGAAGATCTATAATTTATCTGTTTCGTCTTTAAAACTCTTTTTTTGTAATAATTTGATAAATTATTATTTAGATCATTGAAAAGATCATTTGCAGATTCAATTGATTGTGATGCTCCTTGCGCAAAAGAGGGTGGAAATGAAAAGAACGCATCACCCATTAAAAATATATTTTTATTATTGGGTATTTTAATTTTTTTACTCACAAAAATTGGAAAGCATTTAATTTCATTTACCAACTCAGATAAATTTAAATCTGATTTTGAGGAAATCTGGCTCATTAAGTTATTTATAAAAATTTTATCTTTAAATAGACTTCTATTTGTAATCTCAGATCCTACTAATTTTTTTCTTACTATCGATATAAAATTAAATTCGTTATTTTGATTGATAGGATAGATTACAAAGTGAAAATTTGACCCTAAATATAGTGAAATATCTGAATTTTCGAAGTTCTGAATATTCCCTCTAAGTGCAATTGAATTAAAATACTTTGGTGTACCCTCCTTTTTAAATAAAATTTCTTTTGTTCTTGAATAAACTCCATCAGCTGCAACTATGTAATCAAATTCCTCTTTGGTATTATCGCTGAAAGATAATTTTAATTTCTCATATTCCTCAATATTAATGAGATCAGAGTTAAAAATTATTTTATCTTTTGGGATATTACTTAACAAAAATTCTATTAATTTTGATCTTTTTAATGTTGTGTATCTGTTATTCTCAAAGTTAAATTGAGATAAGTCAATATCACATATCTTTTCCAACACTTTTGCATCAAAGAAATTTACTTTTTTTGGAAAAAATACTTCGCTCGCATTCATTGTTTGAAATCCAATTTTATTTAAAAGATTAATGCTGTTTACTGATAACTGTATCCCATAACCATCGCTTAAATCTAATGAGGGTTTTTTTTCAAAAATTTTATAAGAAAAAGAGGTATTTTTTTCTAAAAGGTTTGCGAGAAAAAGACCAGAAATTCCAGATCCAACTATTGCAATACTTTTCATTTTATTGTGATACTGAATTTAATATTTTTTTTGTAAATGAAGGTAAAATATAATTTTTAATATTTTCTTTGTTCAACATTATACTGTTATTTGTTTTTTTAACTTTAATATTTTTATTAATAATTATTTTCATATCCATATTTGACATTTTTACATTTATTTTTTTTTGAGTTGAATTTTCAAATTTATTCTCATCTATTTCTATCATTGGAAAAATAATCAAATTTTTTAAAAAATTGAATTTTTTATTTTTTATTAATAAATAATTATTTTTATATTTATTCACATTTGCTTCAAAGTATTTTATTTTGTTAAACTTATTTTTAGATTTGATTAAAAAATCTTTTTTCTTATAAGATTTACAATTTTGTGTAAGTGGACAGCGAAAGCAATATGGCAATGAAGGCTTACAAATTAATGCTCCTATCTCCATGATTGCTTGTGCATAATCACTTGATCTTTTTGAAAATCCAAAAAAGGATTTTTTTTTATTTAAGTTTTCTTTGGATATTTCATAATCAGTTTTAAGTAAAAAAACTCTTTTTAGTATTCTTTCAACATTTCCATCCATTGGAATATAAGGCTTATTATGTGCAATTGCCAAAATTGATCTGGAAGTATACTCACCAATTCCTGGGAGAGATTTAAGTGTTTCAATATCTTCTGGTAACTCACCTTTATAGTCCTTTAATAGTTTTATTGCAGTTTTTTTTAAATTTCTCGCTCTAGAATAATACCCAAGTCCTTCCCAGTTTTTTAAAATTTTGTGGTCACTTGATTTAGCCAATGATTTTAAATTTGGAAATTCTTTTATAAACTTTTCAAAATAAGGAATAACAGTTTTAACCTGTGTTTGTTGAAGCATAAATTCACTTACAAGAGTAAAATATTCTTGTTTTTTTTTCGAAACTTTTTTTCTCCAAGGTAGGGCTCTTTTATTATTATCGTACCAATATAGAATTTTTTTTGGTATGTTTTGATTTGTCATATGAATATTAAATACAATACTAAGCAGAGATATAAATCCATTCAAGGTTTAAGATCTTTTAAGGATACTTTACCCAAAGAGGCAAAAAGAATACTTAATAAAAAAGGAGATGTTTATAATAAAACTCTTGATAATTGGAAATATATAGTTGGTAAAGAATTATTCAAAGAATGTTATCCAAAATCATTTAAGGGATCTAATAAGGTAAAAAATAGTTGTTTGACTATAATGGTTAAAAGAGGGTCTGAAGTGAACTTAGAATATTCTAAAAATGAAATTATAAAAAAAATGAATGCATTCTTCGGATATGAAGTTGTTCAAACTATAAAACTAAATACATTTGATGGATTTTTGGAAAAAAAGCTCAAAAAAAGCCCTGATTATGCGACAAAAAACAAACACATAAAAGACATAAGTAATATTAAAAATGAAAAAGTTAGAAATTCTTTAATAGAGTTAAGCAATTTATACAAAAAAAAATGAAAAAAATTTTATTAACCTTTTTATTATCCTTCTTTTTATTCCCTAATATCTCAAGTTCTGATGTAAGACCAATAATTGATGGAAATATTGATGCAAAAGTCAAGTTAGTAGTATTTGAATCTTTAACCTGCGGTTTTTGTGCAAACTTCCATAAGAAAATTTATCCAGAATTAAAGAAAGAGTTTATTGATAAAGGTTTTGTTTCAATTGAATATAAAAATTTTCCTTTAGATATCGCAGCATTTAATGCAGCAAAAATTGCTCATTGTAAAAACGACGGCAATTCTGAAGTCTTACACTATCTCTATGAGAAGCAAAGTGAATGGGTAAGAGGTGGTTCAATTGATGATGCAAACAAAAACATAAAAGAGCTTATAGAAAATTCTAGTTTCAAAATAGATATTGAGAGTTGTTTAGCTGATAAATCTGTAGAAGATCATATACTCGAAGACCGAATCAATGCTGTAAAAAAATATAAAGTTAAAGCAACCCCTACTCTAATAATTAATGGCAAAAAGTTTGATAATCCAACAGACTATAAAAAATTAAAAAAATACATAGAAAAACTGATATAAGTTAGCGAATGGAATTTAAAAAAATCCAGCTTACTGGATTTAAATCATTCGCAGAAAAAACCAACTTTCTTATTGAAGAAGGTTTGACAGGTATTGTTGGTCCAAATGGTTGCGGGAAATCAAATATTGTTGAGTCTTTAAGATGGTGTATGGGAGAAACATCAGCAAAAAGTATGAGAGGCTCTGGGATGGAAGATGTAATATTCTCTGGAACATCAAATAAACCGTCAAAAAATATTGCCGAAGTATCTATTGCTTTAAGTAATGAAAATAAAGACGGACCAATACAGTACAACGATCTTGACGAAATAGAAATCAGAAGAAAAATTGAAAAAGATAAAGGATCGAAATTTTACATAAACAATAAGGAAGTTAGAGCAAAAGATGCGCAAATGTTTTTTGCAGATTTATCTACTGGAGCACATTCACCATCTTTGATTAGCCAAGGTCGAATTGGAGCTTTGGTAACAGCAAAACCTGCTGACAGAAGAGCAATACTAGAGGAAGCAGCAGGAATTGCAGGTTTACACGTTAGAAGGCACGAGGCAGAACTTAGATTAAGTGCAGCAGAGAATAACTTAAAAAGAGCAGACGAATTGAGAAGACAACAAGAAAGACAACTTGCAAATTTGCAAAAGCAAGCAGAAGAGGCTGCAAAATATAAATCAGTATCTGAGGAAATTAAAAAAGTTGAGGCAGGTCTATATTATTTAAAACTTAAAGATATTGATCATGAAATAAAACTAGAAAATGAGATAAATACTGAGGCGGAAGATCAAGTTAAAGAGTTTAATTCACAATTAGAGAATTTGGAAAAAAGAATTACAGATGAAACTAACAAGGTAACACCAATTAGAGAGAGAAACATTGAAAATCTATCTAAAATTCAGAGACTTAATCTAGAATTAAAAAGTCTTGATGAAGAAAATGAGAGAATTGAAGAGGAGATTAAGTCTATAAAAAATTCACTAAGAATGATTGATGAAGATATTGATAGGGAAAAAAGTATTGTAATTGATGCAAACTCAAATGAAAAAAGACTTAAAGAGGAAAAAGGCGAGTTAATAGAAATAGATTCTAAATATTACGAAACTGAAAAATTATCTAATCAAGATCTAGATGTTGCAAAAGAAAATTTGAAAAGAGAACAAGATAAAGTAGATAGAATTTTAGATACATTTAGTTCAGAAAATTTAAAGAAGAATATTGAACAAATAAATAAAATTATTGATCAGATAACAGCTGCAAAAAATTTAATAAATGAACAAAATAATTCAGCTGCCTTGAAAGTTTTGGATGAATGTAAGGAGAACTTATCTTATTTAAATATAAAAATTAAAGATGCAGAGGAAGGTGATAAAATCACTGTATTGAACGAGACAAATGAAATAATTAAAAAACTTCAAGAAAAATACGCTGATATTTATAGCAATAACCAAAATATTAAAAAAGAGTCTGTTAAAAGAAATGAAAGAATTCAAAAGATAGATCTAGAAATTGAAAGTTGGAAAAATCTATTAACTAATTCTGAAAAAATGGTGAGGGAGTTAAACGATAGAAAAAATAAACAAACATTAAAATTGAATGATCTTGAAAAACAGCCCCAACTGCAAGCAGAGAAAAAAGGACAGATTTCTGAAAGTTTAAGAATTTCAGAAAAGGAACAAAATGAAAATGAGACTATCATTGTAGAGATAGATGATAAAATATTAAAATTAAGTAATGAATTAAAAGATACAAAAGAAAATTCTATTGAGATCAGAGAGAGAAAAGCTAGTTCAGGTGCTACTATAGATGGTTTGAGTAAGAGAAGAAGTGATTTGCTAGAAAGAGTAAGTGCAGAATTAAATCTAAGTGAAGAAAAATTGTTAGAATTTTCAAATTTAGAAAAAGAAGTTGAATTTCCTGATGTGGTTACACAAGAAGAGTTGCTTGATGAGAAAAAAAGACAAAGGGAAAAATTAGGATCGGTAAATTTAAGAGCTGACGAAGAAACTTCAAAATATGAAGTAGAAATTAAAAAAATGGAAAAAGACAGACAAGATCTTGTAACCGCTATTATTAAACTAAAAGAAAGTATTTCTGAGCTTAATCAAAAAGGAAGAGAAAGATTGCTTGAGGCTTTTGAGAAAGTTAATAGAAAGTTTAATGAAGTTTATACTAAATTATTTAATGGTGGAAATGCAAAACTTGAACTTGTTGACTCTGATGATCCATTAGATGCTGGACTAGAAATGTTAGTTAGTCCACCTGGCAAAAGACTTCAATCAATTACTTTGTTATCAGGAGGAGAACAGGCTTTAACAGCCCTGTCTTTAATTTTTGCAGTATTCTTAACGAACCCCTCACCAATATGTGTATTGGATGAAGTTGATGCGCCTCTTGATGATGCTAACGTTACAAGATTTTGTAATTTGTTAACTGAATTAACTAAAATAACATCTACAAGATTTATAATTGTTACCCACCATGCTTTAACAATGTCAAAGATGGACAGACTTTACGGAGTTACAATGCCAGAAAAAGGAATAAGCCAACTTGTTGCTGTTGATCTTCAAAAAGCTGAGAGCATGGTTGCTTAAGACAAATGTCAGAAGATGAATTCAAATCTCGCTTAAAAATTGCAAAAAATAAAGCAGAAGTTCACAAGGATCAAAAAAATCCAAAATCTAGCTCTAACATGGGAACAGCGTTCAAAATGAGCACAGAATTGGTGTCTGCAGTAGCTGTTGGGACAATTATTGGGTTTATTTTAGACAATTGGTTTGGTACTAAGCCATGGTTAATTTTAATATTTTTTTTTGTAGGGGTGGCTGCTGGAATTATGAACGTGGTTAAAACCGCAAAAAAAATGCAAAAATAGATTACAGATGGCAGCAAACCCAATGAACCAATTCAATGTTTACCGGATTGGTCCAGAAATAAAATTAGGTAACGTTGATATTTCATTTACTAACGCAAGTTTATTTATGGTTATTAGTACAATAGCTATTTTGATTGTTTTAAACTTAGGAGCAAAAAAAAAATCACTAATACCAGATAAATTGCAATTGCTTGCTGAATTAAGTTATTCATTTGTATCAAAAATGATCAGTGACACAGCTGGAACAAAAGCAAAACCATATTTCTCATTTATATTTTCACTTTTTATGTTCGTCCTCTTTTGCAATATGTTTGGGATGATCCCTTATTCATTTACGGTTACAAGTCACATAATTGTTACTTTTGTGCTTGCAGCTTTTATATTTATTGGAGTTACAATTATTGGATTTATTAAACACGGCCTTGGTTACTTAAAATTATTTGTGCCAAGTGGAGTTCCAATGGTTCTCTTACCATTAATTGTTGTAATAGAAATTATTTCTTATCTAAGTAGGCCGATTAGTTTGTCAGTAAGATTGTTTGCAAATATGATGGCTGGTCATACCATGATGAAAGTATTTGGAGGATTTGTTGTTAGTCTTGGAATAGTAGGAGGATGGCTACCATTAAGTTTTTCAGTTGCGCTAACAGGTTTGGAGATACTAGTTGCTTTTCTTCAAGCTTATGTTTTTGCAATATTAACGTGCATCTATTTAAATGATGCATTAAATTTACACCATTAACAACTTATAAGGAGGATATAATGGAATTAGAAGCAGCAAAAATGATTGGAGCAGGACTTGCAGCAATAGCTCTTGCAGGCGCTGGAGTAGGAATAGGAATAATTTTTGGAAACTACCTATCAGGCGCGATGAGAAATCCATCTGCGGCTCAAAAGCAATTTCCAAATTTGCTTTTAGGTTTCGCATTAGCCGAAGCAACTGGATTATTTGGTCTAGTAGTTGCACTGATTATTTTATTCGCATTTTAATTAATGCTAAAAAAAATAATTATTAAATTTCTTTTTAGCTTTGTACTAATTACTAAAGTACAAAGTGCTGAAAGTGGAGGTATGCCACAATTAAATCCAGAGTTTTGGATATCTCAAATTGTTTGGTTAGTCATAACGTTTGGTGCTTTGTATATTATTTTGTCGAAGGTAATACTGCCAAAAATAAGTGATAATTTAGAAAGTAGAAGGTCACAAATTTTGGAGAATATAGAGATTGCTGAAAAACAAAGAGAGGAAAGTGAAGATAAAATAAAAGAATTTGATAAAATTATTTTAAATAGCAAACTAGAGGCAAAAAATTTGTTTAATGAGGCTCGTCAAAAAGTACTGGATGATATAGATAAAAAAAGATCTGAATTAGAGAAGAGTTTAGAGGAAGAAATAGAAATTGCCGAAAAAGAAATTCAAAATTTAAATAAAAGTTCGGCAGAGAATATAAAAAAAATAGCCACAGAAACTTCTTCGGGTTTGATAAAACAACTCATTGGAGAAGAGATCAACAAAGAAAACATTTCATCAATTGTAAATGATCTAACAAATAATTCTAAGGAGAATAGAAAAAATGTTTGATGCAACTTTTTGGGTAGCTGTTTCATTTGTAATATTTTTTGTAGGCTTAATTTATTTAAAAGTTCCTCAAAATGTGAATAGTTTGCTAACGAAGATGATCGTTGACATTAAAAACGAAATTGATGAGAGTGAAAAATTAAGATCTGAGTCAAAAAAACTGTTAGATGATGCGCAAAGCAAATTAAATTCTGCAGAACAGGAAAAGAAAAAAATTATTAACCAAGCAAACATTGAAGCTGAAAAACTTACAAAAGATATGAGTGAAAAATTCTCAAAATCAGCGGAAATAAAGAAAAATTTAGCTAATATAAAAATTTCTCAAATGAAAGACGCTGCAATTAAAGATATCAAAGATACATCCATAAAGATTGCAATCGAAGCAGTTAAAAAAACAATATCAACCTCGGTAGATAAATCAAAGTTAGATATACTATTTGAAAAAAATCTTGAGGAAACCAAAATTGAATTAAAAAAGGTTAATTCGTAACCGATATTGTAAAGTTCGTTTTTTTTCAAAAATAAGATAAATTTAAGAGATGAATTCAATAGTAATTGGATCTGGTTTTGGGGGTATAGCTTCAGCGCTAAGATTGAGAGCAAAAAATCATAATGTAACTTTAATTGAAAAGCATAATGATTTGGGTGGAAGAGCGCGAGTATTTAAAAAAAATGGATTTACGTTTGATGCTGGTCCAACAGTTATTACAGCCCCTTATTTAATTGAGGAACTTTTTGAATTATTTAATAAGACTTCAAAAAGCTACATTGAATTAAAGCCTTTAAATGTTTGGTACAGATTTGTTTTTGAAGATGGTAGTGAATTTGATTACTCAGGTGATGATGAGAAAATGAAAGTTCAAATTGAGAAAATAAGTAAAGAAGATTTTATTGGATATAAAAACTTAGTAAATTTTACAAAAAAAATATTTGATAAAGGATTTACTGAATTATCAGATGTCCCATTTGATAAACCTTTATTTATGTTTAAACAAATACCATCATTGCTTAAACTAAAAAGCTATAAATCAGTGTATAGCTTGGTATCTTCTTATGTTAAAAATGATAAGTTGAGAAGATTATTGAGCATGCATCCTTTATTGGTAGGAGGAAATCCTTTCACCACGACATCAATTTATGGATTGATATTATATTTAGAAAAAAAATGGGGAATTCACTACTCCATGGGTGGCACAGGTCAAATAGTAAGTGGTTTAGAAAAACTTATGCTCGAAGAAAAAATTAAAATTATAAAAGGAAAAGAAGTTGTAGANGTAATTACAAAGAATAAAAAAATTAAGTCTGTAAAGCTTGATGATGGAAGTGAATTAGATGCAAATAATGTTATTTGTAATGCAGATCCTCCAGCAGTTTATTCAAGTCTAATGAATGAAAAATTAAGTACATTTTTTAAGTATAAGATGAAACGTATGCAATACTCTATGGGTTTATTCGTGTATTACTTTGGTACAAAAAAGAAATATGAAAATATTGAGCATCACACCATAAAATTTGGAGAAAAATACGAGGAACATTTAAATGACATATTTAATAATAAAATATTGAATAAAGATATAAGCTATTACCTACATAGACCTACTGCTACTGACGAGGCGATGGCACCAAAAGGTCATGATTGTTTTTATGTTTTGGTTCCTGTGCCTAATAATCAGTCTGGCATTAATTGGAGTGAGAAAGGTGAGGAAATGAAAAATCTGGTCATCGATAAAATGCAAAATTTAATGCCAGATCTTAGAAAAAACATTGTAGAGGACTTCTATTTAACTCCTGATTATTTTGAAAAAGAATTAAATACAAAATTTGGCTCTGGCTTCTCAATACAACCAAAATTTACTCAGTCAGCATATTTCAGATTTCATAATAAATCTGAGATGTTTGATGGTCTATACTTTGTTGGTGCAGGGACGCATCCTGGCGCAGGTGTACCAGGAGTTTTGTCTTCAGCGAAGGTACTAGACAAGATACTCTAATGAATAATCAAAACTATTTATCGATTTATGCAAAATCATTTAGTTGGGCAGGGTTTTTTCTAAATAAAGAGACTTATCAAAAGTGCTCTGATTTATACACTTTTTGTCGATATTTAGATAATATTGCAGATGAAACTGGAGAATTAGAAACTAAGAAATTAAAATTCAAAGAATTTAAAAATGACTTTAAATCAAAAAATTTCTCAAATCCAATAATTGAAAAAATGTGGAAATTAGTTGCTGATACAAATATTTCTACAAATATTATTTATGATTTATTTGATGGTGTTGAAAGTGATTTAGAGGAAAAAGTAGAATTGAAGTCTGAAAAAGAATTATTGATATATTCATATAGAGTTGCTGGAACTGTTGGATTAATGATGGCAAAAATTCTTAATGTTAAAAAAGAGAGTGCCTTTAAAGCCGCAATCGATTTAGGGATAGCTATGCAATTAACAAATATATCTAGAGATGTGATTGAAGATAAAAATCTTAATAGATATTATATAAAGTCTGATATCAAAGAGATCAAAGATACTTTGGAACTTGCTGAAACTTTTTACAGAAGTTGTTTTTATTACATAAAAGATATTCCTTTTCGTTTAAGATTTTCAATTTGTGTCGCAAGAAGAGTGTATAGAGAAATAGGATTTCAAATTAAAAAAAAAANTAATTTTGAAGAGTATAAAAATTCTGGGAAAATATTTGTAAATAATTTTGGTAAAATTATACAAACTTTAATATCTTTATTGGATATGATTAAACTGAGCTTAATGNCTAATCAAGAAACAGGTTATACTCAAAATAAGCACAAAATTATCATGGAAGAGATTAATTTAAATGAAAGATTTTGATATTGTAATTATTGGAGGGGGGTGTAGTGGATTATCTTTGGCCTATCAATTAGAAATTAATTCAAAATTAAAAGGTAGATCTTTAGCTATAATTGATAATAGAGATAGATATTTTAGAGACAAAACTTGGTCTTTTTGGAAAGTAAATCAACATGATTTTGAAGATTGTGTGATAAAAAGTTGGAAACAGTTTTCAATTAATTCTAAAGATGGAACTTTATATAAGGATTGTAATAAATATCCATATCAATCAATAGATAGTGGTTTGTTCTATGATAAAATTTTAAATAAACTTAAACAAAATAAAAATATTTATTTTTTTAAAAGCAAAAATGAGATTAACACAAATTCTTCTATAGTTTTTAACAGCGTTCCAGAAATTAGTAAAACTGATGATAAGCTTTGGCAACACTTTTGTGGATATGAAATTGAAACTGATAAAGAATTTTTTGATGAAGAAATTATGAATCTTATGGATTTTGATTGTGATCAAAAGGACAGTGTTCATTTTTTTTATACTCTTCCATTTTCAAAAAATAAAGCTCTAGTTGAAACCACATGGTTATCAACAATGAACAATCAAGAAGAAGAAGAATACGACCAACAACTTATAGATTATATCAAAAATCATCTTAATCTTAAAAATTATAGGATTAAGTACAAAGAAGTTGGTAAAATCCCTTTATTTAGAACTTCTAATATAAATAATCAAAATTTAGTAAATATTGGAACTGCAGGTGGCATGACTAGGCTAAGTACGGGATATACGTTTTTAAACATTCAGGAACAATCAAAATATTTAGCAAAAAACATAGAAAAATTTAGATCTAATAAAGCCTTCAAAATAGGCACAAAATATGAGTTTTTAGATAAAATTTTCTTAAGAGTTTTAAAAAAAAGTCCAAAAATAATGCCTAATGTATTTTATAAAATGTTCAACTCGAAATCAGAGGCAATTATAAATTTTTTATCCAACAAAAGTCATTTGGGTGAAGATTTATCAATTATATTAAAAATGCCCAAAATAGTTTTTTTAAAAGCTATATTCCAACAAAAATGATTAAAAAAATTAATTATAATCACTCTTTGATTTTTTTTATATCGTGCATTTTTTTATCCTCTTTTGATTACTTGAGATCAAATTCATTTATTTTAATATGTTTTTTTTTAATTTTAATCTTGGGTGTTTCACATGGCGCTTTGGATAATATTAAAGGAAGAAAATTAATTAAAATTCTAAAAATTAAAAATATTTCTTACTTTTATTTGGTATATATTTTGATTGGTTTAGGCATTATTTTGTTGTGGATACTATTTCCACAAAGTTTATTGCTATTATTTTTGATAATTGCGTCTTACCATTTTGGTAAGGAAGACTCAGAATTTATAAGTAAAAATCAAAAACAAAGTTTTTTATTAAAAACTTTTAAAGGATCAATTATAATAGTTTCACCATTACTCTTTAATCAAAATAAAACTTTAGAAATATTTAATTCTATAAATTTTGATTTATCTAATACTTTGCTAGTTAAAATTGAGTTTTTAGTAATTTTACTTCTTCTATCATTTGTATCAAATTTAATATTATCTTTTAATAAAAATTATGATGAAAAGTCCATTTTATTTATGGATTTTTTTTCAATAATTACTTTAAATATTTTTTTAAACCCTTTACTTGCATTTACAATTTATTTCTGCTTTCTACATTCATTTAGACATTCCATTAAACTGATATTTGAACTTAATAAAAATTTTAAAAAAGGAATTTTTCTATTTATTAAAAAAGCGCTTCCACTTACTTTTATAACCGGAATTATTTTTATAGTTGCTTTAAATTTTTTAAATCATGAGTTTAAACTAAATGAAAGTGTGAATATGGTAATATTTATTGGATTGGCCTCATTAACATTTCCACATATATTGCTTGAATACTTAATTGAGAAAAATGAAAAATAATAAAATTAAAGTTTTTTTAGCAGCACCCAGAGGTTTTTGTGCTGGTGTAGATAGAGCAATTGAAATTGTTAAGAAAAGTTTAAATAAATATGGTTCTCCAGTTTATGTCAGGCATGAAATAGTTCATAATAAACATGTTGTAGAAAGTTTAAAGAAAATAGGCGCAATTTTTGTGGAGGAGCTTGATGAGATTGAAGATAAAACTAGACCAGTTATTTTCTCTGCTCATGGAGTTCCAAAATCAGTATCAGAAAATGCATCAAATTTAAAAATGACTTATGTAGATGCTACATGTCCTCTAGTTTCAAAAGTTCACCGAGAAGCTGAAAATATTAAGAAACAAGGAATGCACATTCTCCTTATTGGCCATAAAAATCATCCTGAAGTCATTGGTACTATGGGTCAATTACCTAAAGGATCAATAGACTTAATTGAGAGCACTGAAGATGCTAATAATTATATTAATAATTCTAACAAAAAACTGGCTTATATTACTCAAACAACTCTTTCTGTAGATGATACCAAAGAGATAATTGAGGTCCTAAAATCTAAATTTCCAGATATTTATGAGCCCAAAAAGGAGGACATTTGTTATGCAACAACAAATCGACAAGAAGCAGTAAAAAAAATTGCCTCAAAATGTGAGATGTTTTTTGTAATTGGTAGCCGTAACTCATCCAATTCAGTCAGATTAGTTGAAGTTGCAAAAAAAAATGGTTCAAAATCAGCAGAATTAATACATTCTGAAAGCGAAATTCCTTTCAGTCAAATAAAGAATTGTAAAACAATAGGAATTTCATCGGGCGCNTCAGCNCCTGAAATTTTAGTTACCGANTTTATTGAGGNNCTAAAAAAACAATTTACTATTGATATAGAAGAAGTAGAAATCACAAGAGAAAATATTACATTTAAAGTTCCCGGAAAATTAAACTAATGGCNGTCTACACAAAAATAGGTTTAGATGAAATANATCTAATTGAAAAAAATTTTAGTATTGGAAAAATATTAAATTATAGTGGTATTAAAAAAGGTATTGAGAACACAAATTATCTTATAAAATCAAAAAAAAGAAAGTTTATATTAACTATTTTTGAGAAGAGGGTTAACTCAAGAGATCTGCCTTTTTTTATGAAACTTATGTCTGGACTTGCAAAATCTAAAATAAAGTGTCCAAAACCAGTTGAAACAAAAAAGGGTAAATATTTATTTAAGTTAAAAGGTAAAAATGCATGTTTGGTAACCTTCTTAGAAGGAAAAGATAAGAACAATTTAAATTCTAAAGAATGCTTTGTCATAGGAAAAAATATAGCAAGATTGCACAACTCATCTAAAAAATTAAGAATATTTCGCAAAAATTCACTTTCAGTAAATTCATGGGGGCCTCTTTTGAAAAAAATTAGTAGAAAAATAAATAAAAAATTTAAGGATTTAACTGAAAATATGAAAATAGATTATATTCAAATTAAAAAACTTTGGCCAAAAAAACTTCCAACAGGAATTATTCATGGAGACTTATTTATAGATAATATATTTTTTTATAAAGGTCGCTTTCATGGTTTTATTGATTTTTATTTTTCTTCTAATGATTATTATGCATATGATCTTGCGATATCTGTGAATGCTTTATGCTTCAATAAAAAAAATAATAAATTTATTATGAATAAGAATAAATCTTCAAATTTATTGAAAGGATATCAATCGGTCAGAAAATTAACGAAATTAGAGAAAAATAGTTTTAATACGCTTTGTAAGGGCTCGGCCCTAAGGTACTTACTAACAAGATCTTATGATTATCTAAACACACCCAAAACAGCAATTATCAAAATCAAAGATCCAAAAGAATATATTCAAAAACTTGATTTTCATAAAAATTTAAATTCATTTAAAGATTATTGCTAATGATAAAAATNTATACAGATGGTTCTTGTATTGGAAACCCAGGGAATGGTGGTTGGGCTGCGATAATAATTGAAAATGGAAATAAAACTAGAATTAAAGGCAGTAAAAAAGATACAACAAACAACCAAATGGAATTACTTGCTCCAATTAAAGCTTTAAAAAAAATTGCAAAAGGTAGCAAAGTTCAAATATTTACAGATTCTAAATATGTAAAATCAGGNATTACTGAATGGATACANAATTGGAAAAAAAATGGTTGGAAAACAGCTAATAAAAAGGAAGTGAAAAACAAAGAACTTTGGACTGAATTAGATAGTCTATCAAACTCTTTCGAAATTAAATGGAGCTGGGTAAAAGCTCACTCATCAGATAAGCTTAACAATGAGGTGGATTTATTGGCACGAACTTCAGCAAATATCTAGGTGCCTAAAAGAGAACTGCAATCCAATTTATAATATATCTAGAATACCCTCTGCTGAAGATAAACCACATTCTTTAGTCTCTTTTTCAACTTGAATATTTGATACTTCCAAGTTTTCAATCACCATAGAATATCGATTTGATCTTATTCCCATACCTCTAGAATTTCTATCAACCTCTGCACCGATTGCCTTTGTAAATAATAAATATGGATCAGATAGCATTGTTATTTTATTTTCAATGTTATGTGCTTGTCCCCAAGCATCCATAACGTATGGATCATTAACTGATATACAAAATATATTTTGTATTCCTTTCTGTTTTAATTTATCTGCATTCGCCACATAACCTGGAAGGTGAAATTTGGAACAGGTTGAAGTAAAAGCACCAGGTAGACCAAATAGAATAATTTTGCCTGTGCCAAGTATTTCTTTAATTTTGCTTATTTTTGGCTCACCCTCCACTAAATGAAAAATTTCAGTATCAGGAATTTGATCTTTTATTTTAATTTTCATATTGAATTTATTACATAATTTTTAACTTTTTCTAAATCATTTGATAAGACATCAAATTTTTCCTCCCTATCATAAACATATCTTAGGCTTTCTGGTAGTTTTTCAGTTTTTGAGATTGCGACCTCTATTGCTTTTGGAAATTTACATGGATGAGCTGTTGACAATACAACACAGTTTTTTTCTAATTCTAGTTTTTTTGCAGCCCCAATTCCAACTGCAGTGTGAGGATCAANTACTATTTGATATTTTTCATGAATATCTTTTATCATTTCAACTGTCTCATTTTCGTCTAACATTTCAGAGATAAAATTTCTTTTAATCTTCTCTAAGTCATTATTATCAATTTTGTATTCATTATTTTTTATTTTACTCATAACATCTTTCGTAAATTCAGAATTACAGTCTTTAACATCATATAAAAGTCTTTCAAAGTTACTTGCTATCTGAATATCCATACTAGGAGTATTTGTTTCTTCAACTTTCTTTTGAGTATAATCACCTCCAGAAATTGCTCTGTGAAGAATGTCGTTTTTGTTTGTTGCTACTATAAGTTTGTCGACAGGTAGGCCAAGTTTTTTTGCTAAGTAACCAGCATAAATATCTCCAAAATTACCTGTTGGAACAGAAAATGATAAAGGTTGTCCATTACCTGTTTTAAAATACGCATAAAAGTAATAAACGGCTTGAGCAATTATTCTTGCCCAATTAATTGAGTTTACGCCTGACATGTTGATCTTATTTGAAAAATTTTGATCATTGAACATGGCTTTTACTAAATTTTGACAATCGTCAAAGTTACCCTCAATTGCGATATTAAAAACATTTCTCTCTTCATGAATAGTCATCAATCGTCTCTGAACTGGTGAAATTTTATTATGAGGATGTAATACAAAAACATTTAGATTACTTTTGCCTTTCAATGCATCAATAGCTGCAGCCCCTGTATCTCCTGAAGTTGCTACAATAATATTAATTTTTTTCTCTGCATTTTCTAAGTGATATTGGTAGAAATTACCTATCAATTGCATTGCAATATCCTTGAAAGCGAGTGTTGGACCATGAAACAATTCCAAAATTTTTAATTTTCCTAAATCAGATATTTTTACAACATCTTCACATCTAAAATGTGAGTAAGATTTGGATATCAAGGAAGATAATTCTTTTTTTGTCATAAAATTTCCAATAAATGGGAAAATAATTTCAACTGCTAATTCATTGTATTTAAGGCTGCTAAGTTTGGTTAATTCTTCATTACTAAATGGTTTAATTGATTTAGGCACAAATAGACCGCCATCATCTGCTAAACCTTTAAGAAAAACGTTTTTAAATGAGAAATGATCTGAATTATTTCTGGTACTAATATATTCCATCAGTAATTTTTTTTTCTGAAATATAAATATATTAAAAATATAGAAACAGCTAATGAAAACCAAGTCAACGCGTATTTTAAATGGTTGTTGGAAATATTGGCTCCCACTTGTTTTGACTTTGGATAAATTCCTTCTTGCTTACTTATATTGTTTATAATGAATGGAGAAAATTGTTTACCAGTATANTTTAATAAATCCTCNTCTTTTAATGTAAACCAATAGTTCTTNTTNANATNATTATCTGGCTTAAAATAATTAAATTTACTTTTCAGTTTCAAAATCCCCTCGAACTTGCTTTCATCTGAAAAGTATTTTTTTGATTTAAAGTCTCTAGGAATCCATCCACGATTAATCAAATAACTTTTATTATTGATACTTATTGGATTGACAATATCAAAACCTGGCTCTCCTTTTTCACTTAAACTATACAAGTAAATGATTTTTGAATTATCTAATGTTCCTTCAAATTTAATTTTTTTAAAATTAGTTGGATTGCTACCGTTAAACTCTATTGGTTCACTTTTTAAAGATTGTTCGATTGAGTTTATTAATTCAAGTTTCCAGTTTAACCTTATAATTTGCCAAGTACCTAGGGCTAAAAAAACTAAAATAAAAAAATATACAAATAATGAAAACGATAACTTATTTTTCAAANGATTTTAACTTCCCCAAATGTATATGGCTGCAAATAAAAATAACCATACCACATCGACAAAGTGCCAATACCAAGCTGCTGCCTCAAAACCAAAGTGATGTTCTTTTGTAAAATGACCCAGTTTTCCCCTCCATAGACACACTGCTAGGAAGATTGTTCCAACAACCACATGAAAACCATGAAAGCCTGTAGCCATGTAAAAAGTTGCTCCATAAATATGACCTGAAAAACTAAATGAAGCATGTTGATATTCATATATTTGTAAAAGAGTGAAGAATGCTCCTAGAGCAACTGTACAAATCAGACCATTAATAAATCCTTTTCTATCACCTTCTAGTAAAGAGTGATGAGCCCATGTAACTGTTGTACCTGATAAAAGAAGAACTAAAGTATTTATAAGAGGAATATCCCATGGATCAAATGTTTCGATATCTTTTGGTGGCCAAACATTACCAGTAAATTCATTCGGAAATAAACTTGCATCAAAGTAAGCCCAGAACCAAGCAACAAAAAACATTACCTCAGAGGCAATGAATAAGGTCATTCCATATCTATGATGGAGTTGTACAACTGGAGTGTGATGGCCTTGGTGCTCGGCTTCAATAACTACATCACGGAACCACATAAATGCACAATAAATTAAAAGAGCAAATCCAAGCAACATTGCCCACATTGCTTGAGCATGCAAATAATAAACTGTTCCTAGTGCAGTAATTAATGTAGCGAAAGAAGTAGCAATCGGCCACGGACTAGGGTCAACTAANTGNTAATCATGCTTTTGAGCTGAGGACATTTTTAACTCTCGTTTTTCTCAACTTTATAGTAGTCAGAGGAGAAAAAAGTATAGGACATAGTAACATCCTCTATATTTTTAGTTTTTGGGTCGTTTACTAATTCAGGGTCTAGATAAAATACTAAATCATAAGATGCTTTTTCTCCTGGTTTAAGTGTCTGTTTTTCAAAACAAAAACAGCCTAATTTGTTAAAATACTGGCCAAAGGACGAAGGGGAAACATTGTAACTTGCAACTGCGGATGAAGGTTGATCACCCAAATTTTCAACATTAAATTTAATTTTATAAACTTTGCCTGGTTTTACATCCAAAGTTTTTTCATTAACTGCAAAATCCCAATCTAACTGAGAATTCACGTTTGTATCAAGCCTTACATTTACTATTTTATCTAATACTATCTTTGGTGCCTCTTTAGAGATTTGGGTAGTGCCTCCAAATCCTGTTACCCTACAAAACAAATCATAAAGTGGTACTGCCGCAAATGATAATCCTAACATAAAAACGAATATTCCAGCTAGCAAAAGAGGTGTTAATGTATTTTTTTTTATCATATTGATCTCTCAAAGACACCTACGTTATATAAAGTAAAAACAAACAATATCACTATAAAAATTACAAGACCTAGCGCGGTCCATAAATTTTTCTTTTTTGTTTTTTCGTCTCTTATCATTAAATAAGTTTATCTATTAAAAATAACACAAAAATTAAAAATAAGTAAAATATTGAGTAAGCAAAAATTTGTTTTGCAATTTTGATCTCAAATTTATTTTTCTTATAATTATAAAGTTTAAAGCAAAGATAATTATAATAAATAGTCAAGGTCAATCCAAGTGTAAGAAACAATTCTGATGTAAATCCAATCGCATATGGAAGAACCACTGTTGGTAACATTAACAATGAATATATAAATATATTCTTTTTTGTGTTTTCAATTCCATTAGTAATTGGCAACATTGGAATTTTNGCCTTTTTGTAGTCNTTAGCCTTNTAAAGGCTTAGGGCCCAAAAATGAGATGGTGTCCAAACAAAAATTATTAGAAAAAAAACTAAAGGTTCAATTGATAAAGAGTTTGTTGCTATGGTCCAGCCAATAACAGGTGGTAACGCACCTGCAGCTCCTCCAATTACTATATTTTGGGGAGTTCTTCTCTTTAACCAAATTGTATAAATAAACAAATAAAAGAAAATTGTAAAAAACAATAAGAAAGCTGAAATAGCATTAGTAAAATAATATAAGCTAAAGACAGAAATAATAGATAATGTTGTTCCAAAGTATAAAGCCTGAGCTCTATTAAGTTTGCCTCGTGGAATTGGTCTTAAACATGTCCTAGTCATTAATTTATCAAGATCAGCCTCGTACCACATGTTCAATGCGCCAGCTGCACCTGCCCCAATGGCCACTATGAGAATACCAATAGCTGCCTGGGTGAAAGGTATAGAATTTGGAGCCGTGAGCAAACCAACTGCACAAGTAAATATTACTAAAGACATTACTCTTGGCTTCATGAGCTTTATTAGCTCTGAGATAATTCCAAGATCTGTATTAGATCTTTTTTCTCTTAAGATAGTAGACTGCATTTTAATATTATATATTTTTACTAGAATCTAACTACTAGATTTTTCTGCACCCTCGACGTTTTCGAATTTAGGAAGCTCATCAAAAGTATGAAAATTAGGCGGTGATGGAACTGTCCACTCTAAGGTGGTTGCCCCCTCGCCCCATGGATTCTGAGCTGCTTTTTTCTTTTTAGCAAATGCGTAAATCAAATTTGCAAAAAATACTGCCAATCCTACGATCGATATATATGACCCTATGGATGAAATATAATTCCAGTCAGCAAATGCATCGGGATAATCTGCATATCTTCTCGGCATACCCGCTAAACCTAAAAAGTGTTGTGGGAAAAATACTATATTTACACCNATGAATGTAAGCCAAAAATGAAGTTGTCCCATCCACTCTGAATACTCATAACCTGACATTTTTCCAAACCAATAATAAAAACCTGCAAAGATTGCAAAAACAGCTCCAAGCGATAGAACATAGTGGAAGTGAGCAACAACATAATATGTATCATGTAATGCTGTATCAACTCCAGCGTTTGCTAAAACAACTCCTGTTACTCCACCGACTGTAAATAAAAATATGAAACCAAGTGCCCAAACCATTGGGGTTTTAAATGATATTGATCCACCCCACATAGTTGCGATCCAAGAAAAAATTTTTATTCCGGTTGGGACGGCTATTATCATAGTCGCAGCTAAAAAATATGCTTTGGTATCAGTATCAAGACCTACTGTGTACATATGATGAGCCCATACCACAAATCCAACAATTCCTATTGCAACCATTGCATATGCCATACCTAAATATCCAAACACAGGTTTTTTGGAAAAAGTAGAAACGATATGACTTATCATTCCAAAACCTGGTAAAATTAAAATATAGACTTCTGGATGTCCAAAAAACCAAAATAAGTGTTGAAACAATGTTGGATCACCACCTGATTGAGCCTCAAAGAATGCTGTTCCAAAATTTCTGTCTGTTAATAACATTGTTATTGCTCCAGCTAAAACTGGTAAAGATAACAAAAGTAAAAAAGCAGTAACAAGTATAGACCAAGCAAATAATGGCATTTTATGTAATGTCATACCTGGCGTTCTCATGTTTAAAATTGTAGTTATGAAATTTACTGCACCTAAAATAGATGACGCGCCCGCAACATGTAAACTTAAAATTGCCAAATCCATTGCTGGACCTGGTTGACCTGCTTTTGAAGATAACGGTGGATATATAGTCCAACCTCCTCCAACACCTTGTGCCCCTGGAGGTCCATCAACAAATATTGAAGCTAGAAGTAAAATAAAAGCCACAGGTAGCAACCAAAAAGAAATATTATTCATTCTTGGGAATGCCATATCAGGTGCACCAATCATTATTGGTACAAACCAATTACCAAAACCACCAATCATTGCTGGCATCACCATGAAGAAAATCATTATCAAACCATGTCCTGTAACTAGGACATTATATAAGTGATAGTTACCACCTAAAATTCCATCACCNGGATGCATTAACTCTATTCTCATTAAAACTGAAAATGCAGTTCCGATTACCCCTGCAATAATTGCAAAGATTAAATACATTGTTCCTATATCTTTATGGTTTGTAGAATATGCCCATCTCTTCCATCCAGTTGGTGTATGGTGGTCGTGACCGTGTAATGTTGCTGTACTCATTATTTATTACTCGCTATTAAATTTTTATTAATTAAACTCTCGTCTTTTGCAAACTTTATTTTCGCATCTGACAACCACGCTTGATAGTCCTCATCAGAAACTACTCTTACTTCAATTGGCATAAATGCGTGCTTTATTCCACATAATTCTGAACATTGACCATAGTATGTTCCAACTTTTTCTGCTTTAAACCATGTTTCATTAATTCTTCCTGGCATTGCATCTCTTTTAACTCCAAATGAAGGTAANGCCCATGCATGCAATACATCATTTGCTGTAATTAATACTTTTACAACTTTATTTACTGGCACCACTACAACGTTATCAACTGCTAGTAGTCTTGGTTGACCCTCTTTTAAATCCTCTTCTTCAATCATGTATGAGTCAAAAATTATATTTTCGTCTGGATATTCATAGCCCCAGTACCACTGATATCCAATTGCTTTAATAGTTACATCCGCTTTTGGAATTGTATCTTGAGAATACAAAACTTTAAATGATGGAACAGCCATTACTATTAGAATTAAACATGGAACCAATGTCCAAATTATTTCCACTGCAACATTATGAGTTCTTTTTGACGGATTAGGATTTCTAGACTCTCTAAATCTCACCATCACATATAACATCAGAAACAACACAAACGCACTTATTGCNACAATAATTGGAAGCAACATATAGTCGTGGAACCACACAATATCTCTCATTGTCTGAGATGCAGGCTCTTGAAAACTCAATTGCCACTTCTCCGGTTGATTGGCAAAAGCAGGCAATGAAATTAATGATGTTAATAAAGTTGTTATGAATTTTTTCATTTTCAAAAGTTTATAAAGCCAAAAATACAAAAAAACACTAGAGATTTCGCGACAATTTATCAATTTTTTAGAAAATTGATCACAGATAAAGCGGATATAACTGCAGTTTCAGTTCGAAGAATGTTATTACCCAATTTTATTGATTGTGTTCCACCATATTTAAGAATCTTTTCTCTCTCGACCTCAGTGTAATCACCTTCGGGGCCAATTAAAATACATAAAAGTTTTTTGTTATTTATTTTTAATTTTTTATTATCTGAATTTAAATCTCCAAATATAAGATTTAAATCTTTATTATTTTTAAAAAACTCATCTAATNTTTGTATTTTATCTATTTCAGGAATACTNAATCTNTTACNTTGTTCTGANGCTTCTGTAACAATTTTTATTAGTCTTTCATAATTTATNTTTCTTACAACAGTCCTTTCTGTAATTACTGGAATGAATTTTGTTACACCTAATTCTGTTGCTTTTTGAATCATGAAATTAAAAAAATTTGATNTNATAGGAGAAAAAGCTAACCAAAGATCAGTTTCATTTTCTTCATGTCTAAGTTGCTTAGTAACTTTAAAATTTAAATCATTTTTTGAAATTTTTTTAATTATTGTTTGCCATTCACCAAACTTATTAAATAAAGAAAAATTACCACCAATAGGAATTCTCATCACTTTAGTTAAATAATGAGATTGTGCTTTATCCAATTTTCCTTCTAAATTAATTGATAAACTTTCTGGATAAAATAACCTAATATTGCTCATTATATTTAAATTAAATTATGAAAAATATTAAAGCAATAATATTTGATGCTTATGGAACTTTATTTGACGTCAATTCTGCTGCAGAAAAATGTAAAGGAAAAATAGGTGATAAGTGGGAAGATTTCGCAAATTATTGGAGAACCACACAATTAGAATATACTTGGCTAAGGAGTTTAATGAATAGACATAAAGATTTTTGGAAAATTACTGAAGACAGTTTAGACAAATCGATGAAATTTTTTAAAATTGATAACTCCATGAGAAATGATTTATTAGATTTGTACAAAGTACTCTCACCTTTTTCTGAAGTTAAAGAAACTTTAAATAAGTTGAAAAAGAAAGATTTTAAGTTAGCAATTCTTTCCAATGGTACTCCTAGNTTGTTGGNAAATCTGGTCAAAAATAATAACTTAGAAAATATATTTGATGATATTTTTTCANTTGAAGAAGTGGGAATTTTTAANCCAGACTCAAAAGTTTATGAATTACCTGTAAATAAATATAACATTAAAAAGGATGAAATTTTATTTTTAAGTGCAAATACATGGGATGTTTCTGGGGGTGGAAATTATGGATATAATTCTGTTTGGGTAAACAGGAATAAAAATATATTTGATAATCTTGACTATCAACCATTAGATGAAATTCACGATTTAAGTGAGTTACTTGAAATTATATAGTTAAAGTATATATCGATCGAATGAAATCAATAGAAGTTGAAAAAGTTATTGAACCTATATCAGCATCAGATGGTGCTGGTGTAAAATTAAAAAGAAGTATTGGAGTTGAGCCAAATTATTTTGATCCATTTTTAATGTTGGATGAGTTTGGGTCAGAAAATAGTGAAGATTATATTGCAGGCTTTCCACCCCATCCTCATAGAGGCATAGAAACAGTAACTTATATGTTNGCNGGAGATTTTGAACATAAAGATAGTACTGGTGGACAAGGTAGAATGACAGCAGGAGATGTTCAGTGGATGAAAACAGGAAGTGGTATTATTCATTCAGAAATGCCAGCAATGAAAGAGGGTAAACTTCATGGTTTTCAATTATGGATAAACATGCCAGCGAGTATGAAAATGGATAAACCTGAATATCATTATATTGATGCTGACAAAATGAGTGTACATAAAGATAGTGACAAGCAAATAAAAGTTATTGCTGGAAAATTTCAAAAAGCAGAAGGACCAATTAAAAAGCATAATGTAGAACCTTTTTATTTTGATGTAGAGCTTAAAAAAGACAAGGAATTTAATTTTGAGATACCCTCTTCTCACAATAGCTTTATTTACTTAATTGAGGGTGAAATAAAAATCGGAGAAAAAAAACATGATAAAGTTAAAGACTCTACTTTGATTCTTTTAACTAATGGTGAAAAACTAAAAGTAACTGCTTTGACTAAGGCTAAATTTTTATTAATATCTGGAAAACCAATTGGTGAACAAATTGCAAGAGGTGGACCATTTGTAATGAATACAAAACAGGAAATACTTCAAGCTATTGACGATTACCATAACGGTAATTTTGTAAAACAATGAAAAAAATTGAAATTAAAGAATTTGGTGGACCTGAGGTATTGGAAATAAAGAACGTTGATATTGGAAAACCTGGCCAGAATGAAGTGCTAGTTAAAAATTTATCTATTGGTATAAATTATATTGATACATACCACCGTTCAGGTCTTTATCCCATCCCACTGCCAAGTGGTATTGGACTTGAAGCTTGTAGTATTATCGAAGAAGTAGGTTCTGAAGTTAAATTATTTAAAGTTGGAGATAGAGTAACTCGTGCTTCCATGCCAATNGGAACTTATTCTGAAAAACAAATAATACCTGAAGATAAGTTAGTAAAGGTTCCAGATAATATATCTGATGAAGTTGCATCGTGTATTACTTTAAAAGGTATAACAGCCGAGTATTTATTGCACAGAACTTATCAAGTTAAAAAAGGAGATAAAATTTTATATCATGCAGCTGCAGGAGCACTTGGTCAAATTTTCTGTCCGTGGGCCAATGCACTTGGTGCTGAAATAATAGGGACGGTCGGTTCAGATGAAAAAATAGAAATAGCGAAAAAGAATGGATGCCACCATGTTATAAACTATAATGAAAAAAACTTTGTTGAGGAAGTTGAAAAAATTGTAGGAAAAAACGGACTTGATGTAGTTTATGATGGAGTAGGAGCAAAAACATTTGAAGGTTCAATAGAAGTTTTAAAAGTAAGAGGGATGATGGTTGCTTTTGGAAATGCATCTGGTTACGTTCATACATTAGATATAAAAAAACATATAAATGCAAAAGGTCTTTTTTTTACTAGACCTTCAATCGCTCATTACACGATCATAAGAAAAGAGCTTGAAGAAGCGGCTGAAAAAGTTTTTGAAGCAATATCTAAAGGTAAATTTAAAGTTGAAATTTCAAAAAAGTATTCTTTAGATGAAGTTAGAAAAGCTCATGAAGATCTTGAGGGAAGAAAATTACTTGGTCCTGCAATAATTTTACCAAATTAATCTATTTTTACATCCATGTCAGACATGTGTAAATTGAGTGCATTTGTGGATATTTGAATTTCTCTTATAAAGAAAATAATTGATATGATCATTGATAAACAGCACGAACCAAAAATTACTCTCGCTAAGAATAATTCATTTAAATAAAGAGCAAAAACTGTAAGCATATTAAATAAAAATCCAAAGGCAGCAAACATTATAGTCCACCTTAAAATTGAAATTCTTCTACTCAAGTTAATAAATTGTTTTTTCCATTCTGCGGGAATATGTTTTTCATATACATGTTCGTCATGAAGTTCTCTAATCAACCTACTTAAAGTATGAAATCTGTTACTGTAAACCCCCATTAAAAGAGGAATTGCAGGAAACATTAAAGCTGTAACTGTATAATCTATATTCATTCGAATCGAATTGATTATGAAACTAGCCTTTGTTATTTACAAGTAAATTAATGTTAAACGTTAAATTATTTATTGAACTTACAAGATTGAATAAACCCATAGGTTACATGCTTCTTTTTTGGCCTTGTATTTGGGGTCTTACAATTGCCTATGAATTTACTAGTGAGCTTGAAACATATTTTTTTTATATCCTGCTTTTCTTTCTTGGGGCTGTGTTAATGAGATCGGCTGGCTGTATAGTAAATGATATAACGGATAAAAATTTTGATAAACTTGTTGAAAGAACAAAAAATAGACCCATTGCTTCAGGAAAAGTATCTGTAAAACTAGCAAGTTTTTATTCATTTATACTGTGTGGGATTGCCTTTTTAGTTTTAATTAATTTTAATTTTTTTACAATTTGGATGGCACTATTATCGATGCCACTTGCATTCTCTTATCCTCTAATGAAAAGATTTACATATTGGCCACAATTGTTTCTTGGAATTACTTTCAATTATGGTCTTGTATTGGCATGGATCTCTGTCAATGACGAAATCTCAATACTTCCAATTATTTTCTATTTTGGAGCCATATTTTGGACACTGGGATACGACACTATTTATGGATACCAAGATATAAAAGATGATGAAATTATAGGAGTTAAATCTACTTCAATTAAATTTAAAAATGATCCAAAGAAATTTATTTCTTTTTGTTATTTGATCTTTATTGGAGCTCTAATCTTAGTAGGCCTTTTAATGAATTTTAATTATTTTTATTTTTTATTTTTATTTTTGCCTATTGGGCATTTGATTTTTTTTCAAATATATAAACTTAATGTAAAAGAACCATTAGACTGTTTGTTTAAATTTAAAAGTAATAATTTTTTAGGTTTGTTAATATTTATAAATATTTTAATTGGGAAACTTTTCTAATTCATGACTAATTTAGAGATCTTAAAAAGATTATACAACGACTATACGAAAATTTTTATTATTAAAATTTTGTTAGCTGTATTTTTCTCTATCTTGGTTGCAGGAAGTACATCTGCAACTGCTTGGCTTTTAGATCCTGCAATAGAGAAAATTTTTATTAATCAGGATCAAACTTTAATATTTGTAATTCCTATTTTAATTGTTTTAGCTTTTTCTACTAAAGGAATTTCATTGTATATGGCAAAAGTAATAATGATAAATGTTGCTGAAGAAGTTAAGAAAAAAATTCAAATTGATATGCTTTCATCCTTTATTAAAGCAGATACTCAACAAATAGAGAATAAACATTCTGGAAAATATATTTCAAATTTAAATTTTGATGTAAATCAAATTACTGGAATGTTGAGCAATTCATTTTTGAGTTTTTTTAAAGATGGTTTAACTCTTATTGGTCTATTAACAGTAATGTTTCTACAGAACTGGAGATTGTCACTAATAGCTATAATAATGATCCCAATTGCTTCGATTACAGCAAAAAAACTTGGGAGACGAATGGGAAAAGTTGCAACAGAAGCACAAGAAAAATCAGGTGACTTAAATAAATACTTAATTGACTTATTTAAAAATCATAAAGTTATAAAAATTTTTCAAAGAGAAAATTTTGAAAATAAGAGGTCTGAAAAATTTGTTGATGATCTTAAGAAGAAATCTATCAAAATAGCAACTGTATTTATAAGAGCTACTCCAATAATGGAAATACTAACTGGTATAATGATAGCAATTTTAATCTTCTACTCTGGAAAACTTATTATGAATGGACAACTCAATATTAATAATTTTTTTTCTTTTCTCGCGGCAATGATGTTAGCTTACCAACCTGTAAAATCTTTAGCGACTATTAATGTAGGAATTTTTCAAGGTTTATCTGCTGGTAAAAGAATTATACCAATAATAGATACTAAAAATAATATTTCATTTAATGAAAGTTTAGGAGAGCTGAAATTAAATGAGGGCTCAATTAATTTTAGTAATGTAAATTTTAATTATGAAAGCAATTTAGATAACCGTGTACTGAAAGATATAAATATAAATATTGCTGGAAACAAAATGACAGCACTTGTTGGTCATAGTGGTTCTGGAAAGTCTACTTTATTAAGCCTAATACCAAGAATATACGATCCTATTTCTGGAAAAGTCGAGGTAGATGGTCAAAACATAAAAGAGGTAAAACTTTCTTCTCTTAGAAAAGAAATTTCAATTGTCGATCAAAACACCACTTTATTTGACGATACAGTTTTAAATAATATTAAATATGCAAAACCTGATGCTTCAAATGATGAAATATTTAAAGCTGCAGATATGGCAATGTGCACTGACTTTATAAACAAACTTGAAAATAAATTTGAGACCAAAATTGGTGAAAATGGAATTAAATTATCCGGTGGTGAAAAACAAAGACTTTCAATTGCAAGAGCTTTTTTAAAAAATAGCAAAATTATTCTTTTAGATGAAGCAACATCTTCATTAGACTCTGAAACTGAAGAAAAAATTCAAAAGGCCTTGGAAAAATTAATTTCAAATAAGACAACTATTGTAATTGCCCATAGGCTTTCAACAATTCTAAATTCAAATATTATTTATGTTCTTGATAAAGGAAAAGTTATAGATCAAGGTAAACATAATGATTTACTGAAACATTCTGAGATTTATCAAAATTTTTATAATCGACAAATTAAAGAAAACTAATGTTTTTTTTTTACGAAATTTTAGCAATAACTTTTTTATTATTTTCACCAATAATATTTGCTGTAAGAATTATAATTGGAAAAGAGGATTTTAACAGATTTCTGGAAAAATTTTGTATCTATAAAAAATATAATAAAAACCAAACGATTTGGTTTCATGGAGCAAGTGTTGGGGAAATTATGAGTATTCTTCCTATAATTAAAATTTTAGAAAAAAATAATAAAGTTCAAAAAATTTTACTCACATCTACCACTACAAGTTCTGCATCGGTTGTTAAAAAAATAAAATTTAGAAAAACCGAACATGTATATTTTCCAATAGATGAAAATTATTTGACAAATAAATTTTTAGAATTTTGGAAACCAAAAGTGGCAATTTTTATAGACTCAGAAATATGGCCAAACATGATTAAAAATCTAAAAAGAAAAGATATACCCATAGTTTTAATTAATGGAAGAATCACATCAAAAAGTTATAAAAGATGGTTAAGATTTCCAAATTTTGCAAAAAAAATCTTTAGTAGTATTACTTTGGCACTTCCACAAAATAAAGAGTCAAAACTTTATTTGAGTAAACTTGGAGTAAAAAATATAAAAATTGCAGGAAACCTAAAATACTTTGGAGAAAAAAAAACGAAGGTAAATTCTGATGTAAAAAAGATAATTAGAGATAGAAAAATTTTTTGTTGCGCAAGTACTCATGACAATGAAGAAGATTTAATTTCTGAGGCTCATAAAAAAGTAAAAAAAAGTATTAATAATTTGCTTACAGTTATAATTCCAAGACATGTCTATAGAACTGATAGAATAGTTAGACTGTTAGAAAGCAAACAATTAAATGTAATTACAAGATCGTCTAGAAATAAAATAAGTAAATCCACAGATATATATATTGCTGATACATATGGAGAAGCTCGTAAATTTTATGAAATATCTAATTTATGTTTTGTTGGAGGATCATTAATTAATCATGGAGGCCAAAATCCTTTAGAGCCTGTAAGGGGAAAAAATTATATTATTTTTGGGCCATTTGTTCATAATTTTAAAGAAGTATATGATTTATTATTAAATCTTAAAATTGCAAGCAAAGTAAAAAGTTTAAATAATGTTTGTGAATTAATTAAAAAAAAAATTAATTACAATCATTCAAGAAAAATATTAAAAAAAATAGACGAAATGGGTAAAAGAGTTCTTAAAAATAATATTTATGAAATAGATAAATTTATATAATGAAAATTAAGAGACCAATTTATCTTGATACTGTTAATTTAATTTCAATTATTCTTCTTCCATTAACTTTCTTTACGTTTTTATTTAATTATTTGAAAAAATTATCACCAAAGGTGAAATTTAAAGTTAAAACTATATGTGTTGGTAATATATATTTAGGTGGGACAGGCAAAACNCCGTTGGTTATTAAAATAAATAGTATTTTAAAAAAAAAATATAAAACCACAATTATAAAAAAAAACTACGTCGATCAAAAAGACGAACAAAAAATTTTAAAAAAAAATGGAAATTTATTATGTTTTAAAAATAGAGATATAGCTATTAAAACTGCCGAAAATAAAAATTTTGACATAGCAATTTGTGATGATGGATTGCAAGAAAAGAAGATTAATTACGATTTATCAATTGCTTGTTTTAATAGTACTCATACCATTGGAAATGGTTTTTTAATACCTGCAGGACCTTTGCGAGAGAGCTTATTTGAAATACGAAATTATGATGCTGTATTTTTGAATGGAGAGGAAAAAAATATTAAATTTCAAAATAAAATTAAAAAAATTAATAAAAATATTAAAATTTTCTATGCAAACTATAAACCAACCAATTTAAAATCATTTAATTTAAAAAAAAATTATCTAATTTTTTGTGGTCTAGGTAATCCTGAAGAATTTGAAAAAACTTTAATCAAATACAAATTTAAAATTAAAGAAAAAAAATTTTTTCCTGATCATTATAATTTTTCTAATAAAGACATTAATGAAATTAAAAGTCTTGCAAAAGAAAAAAGATTGGAAATAGTTACTTCTGAAAAAGATTATTTAAGACTAGATAATTCTAAAAAAAAAAATATAAAATTTATTAAAGTTGATCTAAAAATCTCAAATCAGAAAAAATTTGAGAGTTTTTTAAACAAAAACTTATGAAAACCGTTATTTATTTTTTTGAATTTGTTTTAGTTTCTTTATTGTTGATCATATTTAAAATCTTAGGATACAAATTGGCTTCAAACTTTGGATTTTTTATTGGAAAAACATTTGGACCATTATTTAGATCTAAAAGTTTAGTTATAGATAATTTAAAAAAATCCAATATCTCATTAAAAAAAACTTATGAACAATCTACGGATGAAATATTTGGAAATTATGGAAGAATTTTTGCCGAATATCCTTTTATTAAAAACTTTAGAAATGGTAAACTTGAAAAGTATATTCAAGTAGAAGGAAAACAGTACCTCGATGAAATTAAATCAAAAAACAAAAAAGTAGTTTTCATATCTGGACATTTTAATAATTTTGAATTGATGGCTATGATGATTGAAAAATATGGGATTGATTTATCTGCTATTTATCGACCGTTAAATAATATTTTCCTTAATAAAACTATGGAAAAAATTCGAATTAAATATATTTGTAAAAAACAAATTAAAAAAGGGCGTTCAGGAACAAGGGAAATAATTGAAAATCTAAAGAAAGGGTCGTCTATTGCATTAATGATTGACCAAAGGGTTCGAGAAGGATCTAAAGTTAATTTTTTTGGTAGCTTAGCGACCACAACTACTATCCCAGCGCAATTGGTTAAAAAATATAAATGTGATCTAGTTCCAATCTACATAGAGAGAAGAAGCAAATTTCATTTTAAAATGTACGTTTCCAAACCTATTAAAGTAGGTGAAAGTAAAACTATTGAGGAAATTACACAGTTTTTAAATACTGTGCTCGAGCAAATGATAGTAAAGAATCCACTTCAATGGATTTGGACCCACGACAGATGGAAAAAGTAAATTAAGATTTTTTTAACCTATCTCTTTTAACTGCGGCCTCTTTATAAGAAAAATATGCCTCTTGTTCTTCAACATTCCAATAAGTCAAATTTTCTAAAAGAATTTTCTTTCCAGATATAGAACATATTACATGGTCGCCTTCCTCAATAATCTCAAAATTATTAGGAAGGTATTTTAATTTAGCTAACTTATTTTGCATTATTGAGATATATAAATATCTATATGAAAATTGCAATTCTCGGAAGTGGTGGAAGAGAGCACGCGTTGGTAAATCAAATGTCATTGTCAAAAAAAACCACTAAAATTTATTGTATTCCAGGAAATGCTGGCACATGTCATTTGGCTGAAAATGTTAATTTAAATCTAGACAACTTTGAAAGCATTTATGATTTTATTTTGAAAAATAAAATTGAATTAGTAGTTGTTGGTCCAGAAAAACCTTTGGTAGATGGTATAGCTGATTTTTTGCAAGAAAAAAAAATAAAAGTTTTTGGACCTAATAAAGTACTATCTCAATTTGAAGGATCAAAAACGTTTACTAAAAATGTTTGTAAAAAATATAATATACCTACAGCAAAATTTAATATTTTAAAAAATTTGAAGGAATCTATTAAATATTTAAACCAAGTTAAATTTCCAATAGTCATTAAAGCAGATGGACTTGCAGCAGGAAAAGGAGTTTATATTTGTGAAAATCTTGAAAAATCTAATGAAGCAGTGAAAGAAATATTTGATGGAAAATTTGGAAAAGCTGATCAAATTGTAATTGAGGAATTTCTTGAAGGTGAAGAAATGAGTTTTTTTGTCATTTCAGATGGAAAAAGTTTCAAACAATTTAACACCGCACAAGATCATAAAAGAGTTGGTGAAGATGATACAGGAAAAAATACTGGAGGCATGGGTGCTTATTCTCCATCAGCTTTAATAAATAAAGATTTAGAAAAAAAAATTATTGATAAAATTATTGAGCCTACTTTTAGAGCTATAAGAGATTTTGGAGAGGAGTATATTGGATTTCTTTATGCAGGTTTAATGATTAAAAATAATGAGCCATTTTTAATTGAGTACAATGTGCGTATGGGTGATCCAGAGTGTCAAACTATTCTTCCATTACTAAAATCAGATTTTTTAGATATAATTAATGCTTGTTGTGAACAAAAATTAAATCAATCTAACGTAGATTGGTCAGATAAAAAAAGTTTATCTATTGTTTTATGTTCAAAGGGTTATCCAGAAAGTTACGAAAAAAACGTTGAAATAAAAAATCTTAATAAAATTAAAAATAACAAAAATAATTTCATTTTCCACGCAGGAACAATTTCTAAAAATGACAAAATATTCGCTAATGGTGGAAGGGTATTAAATTTTGTAAGTATTTCAGAGAGTTATTTAGAGGCTAGAAAATCAGCAATTGATAAAATTAAGGATTTAAATTGGGGTGGTGGATTTTTTAGAAAAGACATTGGTTTCAAGGCTATTGATTAGATGCGTGTAATTGGAGGCTATCTTAAGGGACAGAAAATTTTAGCGCCTACCGATAAATCTACTAGACCATTAAAAGATAGAGTTAGAGAGTCTATTTTTAATATAATTGAACACTCAAATAATGAAACTATAAATTTAAAAGGAGCCAAAATTTTAGATTTATTTGCTGGCACTGGATCCTTTGGTATTGAATGTTTGTCAAGAGGTGCTGAAAAAGTTGTATTTTTTGAAAACTATCATCAGTCAAATATGCTTTTAAAAAAGAACTTAGAAAAATTTAAACTATTAAAAAAAGCGAGTGTCTATCAAAGTGACTCTTATAAATTNAATGAGGAAANTATATTTGATAATAAATTTGACATAATTTTTTTAGACCCACCATTCAAGGATAAAAATATTGAAACTATAATTGATAAAATCAAAAAGAAAAAATTAGCTAATAAAAGTACACTATTAATATTGCACAGAAATAAAAAAACCATTGATAGATTTTCTGAAAACTTTTTAATTCAAAGAGAAAAGAATTATGGTATTTCTAAAATAATTTTTGGAAAATTATCTTAATATTTTTACAGTTTCTTTTTTAATTAATTCAACAGAGGGTTGATCAAAAGGATTTACTTTCATTAACTGGCCTAAAAGAATAGTTTCTAAAATAAAAAAACTAAAAAGCTCACCTATTGTTTCTTCATTTCTATTATGAATATTAAATGACCTGAAAGGAATTTTTTTTTTTATTGAAAACATTTTCGGTTGCTTTTTTTTGCGATACCAAGATTTTGTATAAGTTTTTGTTTTTAAGATGACTAAAATTACTGTTCAAATTTGAATTGTTTATTTTAGGAGAATTTTTTTCACTTACGCTAAAAAAAGTAAAAAAATTATTTTTTGGTCCATCTAAATAAAGTTGAAGAAGACTATGATTATCTTTTGGCATTGTTGAAATTAATGGTAAAATACCTTTTCCCTTCTTTCCTAAGCTTTCTGCTGTCAATTGTTGATACCATCTAAAAAAACTATCTGATTTTTCATCATAATTTAAAATGATAGAGTTAGTTTTTTTGTTAAAAACAAAATGGTTTATTGCTAAAACATTTTCTATTAATGAATTAACAAAATTTTTATTTTTAATTAATTGATTAAAGTTTTTAAATTTTTTTTCATTTAACCCCATCAATTCTGCTGGTAACATTCCAACCTCGGAAAGCACAGAATATCTTCCTCCAATAAAATTTTTATGCTCAATAACCTCGATTTTTAATTTCTTTGCGAGAGTTGTTAAAAAACTTATTTTTTTTTCAGTGATAAAAATATTTTTATTTTTTTTCTCCTTTTGCTTCAAAATATTAAAATTTGAGATTGTCTCCAGCGTATTGCCCGATTTAGAGACTAAAATATTAATTTTTTTTTCATTTGAAGAAACAAATTTTTTTGCCTGAAGATTATCGAAAAAATTAAAATTTTTTTTTATTCTTTGTTTAAAAAAATCGTAAATTGCCTGGGTACCTAAAATTGAACCTCCCATACCAATTAAATTAATTTTTTTATAATTTTTTAGTGATTTTATTAAACTCCTATCGTATCCCATTTGATATTCTTTAGTTAGAGATTTCAATAAAGGGAATTCTATAAAAATATTTTTATTATTTATCTTTTTAAGTAAATTTTTTTTCTTACTATGGTTTGATTTAAATTTAAAATTTGAAAAATTTATATTTTTTGTAAACATTATTATTGAATTTTCTCTAAAATAGAGCTTTCAATATCTGTAGAATTCCCATCATTTTCAACATTTTGGTTTTTACTCTCATCTATATTTAATAAATCTTTAACCTCATTGTTATCACTAAACATCTCAGTGGACACCTCTTGATTACCTGGTGTTGGAAGTTTGTCAAAATCAGGTGGCATTGCTAATGGGTTCTTTTTTTCAACTAAAAATTCATCACTTTGATCGGATCTTTTTTTGCCTTGTAATGCTTCCGTTGCAGTTTGGCATGAATATAAAAATAGACTAAATAAAATCAATATAACTGATAGATTTTTATTTTTTTTCATTTGATGATTTATAATTTAACAATTCAGCCAAAATAAGACAAATGATTCCTAGCGTAATAAAGATATCTGCAACATTAAAGATGAACCAATGATAACCGTTGTAGTTTATATCAATAAAATCGGGCACTGCTTTATAATATAATCTATCAACGAAATTGCCTAATGATCCACCTAATATAGTAAGTAAAAAATAAATCTTCAAACCTTCTTCTACAAAAATCAGATAAACTATAATTACGTTAATGAATAATATTATTAAGGTTATTAAATTATATGCTGTAGCATCATCAAATGAAAATAAACCAAATCCAATTCCTTTATTCCAAACTAAATATAAGCTTAGAAAGGAGTTAATATAGATGTCTACTTTATCTTTGTCCTCNAAGATATTTAGTATAAAAAGTTTACTAAACCTATCTAAAGCAAAAATTACTAAAACTATTAAAACATATATTAATAATTTTTTTACTAATGAATTATTCATTTAGGAGATTTGACAATTAATTCTCTCACATTTTTTTGATTTTATTTTCCAGCATAAAGAACATTTACTTCCTTCGGCTTTTTCTGTAACCACTTCAACTTCCCTGTCAGTATTCTGATCTTCAACTATTTTACTTTCTGAAGTAATACAAATTTCGGAAAAATTCTCATTTTTCGTTATATTGTATAAATCTTTATTTAATTTTATTAAAATTTTTGCCTCTAGACTGGAGCCTATTTCCTTGCTAGCTCTTTTTGTTTCGATACTAATATTAGCTTCATCTCTAATTTTTTTAATATTATCCCATTTATGTTCGATATTTTCATTAAACCAATTTGATGGAATTTTGATAAAATTTTCTAAGTGTATACTTTGCTTGTCGCTATTTTGATTTAAAAGTTTGAAAATTTCCTCTGTTGTAAAAGATAATATAGGAGCAAACCACTTTAACAAGCACTGCAGAATAATATTCAGAACTTTGATACAGTCAGATCTTTTATCAGAGTTAATTGGGTCACAGTACAATAAATCCTTCCTGATATCGAAATAAAATGCTGATAACTCAACTGTACAAAAATTTAATAATTCTTTGTAAAGTTGATGAAAGTTGTATGACTGAAAATTTTTATGAAAACTTTGGTTCACTTTAGCTAAACGATGAAGCATATACTTTTCTAGATCTGGTAAATTAACAATTTCTAAATTATTAAAATCGTATTCTTCATATTCATCTTTTATATTTCCAAGTAAAAATCTAAAAGTATTTCTTATTTTACGGTATGACTCTGCATGTTGATCTAAAATTGAATAATCTATTCTTAGATCTTCTGCGTAATTAGATGAAGCAACCCAAATTCTTAAAATATCTGCCCCATATTTTTTTAAAATATCTTCAGGCGCTATAACATTTCCTTGCGATTTAGACATTTTTAGACCTTTTCCGTCTACTACAAATCCATGGGATAAAATGCTTTCAAAAGGAGCTTTGCCTCTCGTGCCACAAGATTCTAATAGTGATGAATGAAACCATCCTCGATGTTGATCAGATCCTTCTAGATACATAGATGCTGGCCATTTAAGGTCGGCTCTTTTCTCAAGAACAAAAGAGTGAGTAGACCCACTGTCAAACCATACTTCAACAATGTCACTTAGTTTATTAAAATCTTCAGCTTTATACTTGTTTCCCAATAATTTTTGATAATCATCTGAAAACCAACAATCCGAACCTTCCTTTTCGTAAATCTGTGCAATATTTTCAAAAACATCATCATCAATTAAGACCTTGCCATCTTTCTTTGATATAAAAATTGGTAAAGGCACTCCCCAAACTCTTTGTCTTGAAACACACCAATCAGGTCTGGTTTCTATCATTGACTTAATTCTTTCTTTTCCTTTACTTGGATAAAAAGTTGTTTCATCCAATGCTTTCAATGCTTTTGATCTTAATTCATGACTTTCCATCGATATAAACCATTGTGGGGTAGCACGGTGAACTAATGGAGCTTTTGATCTCCATGAATGTGGATACGAGTGATTTAATTTACCATTTGCAATAAGTTTTTCATGTTCTTTTAATTTTTCTATAATGACACTATTAGCTTTAAAAATATGTAGCCCTTCAAAATGCAAAATATTTTTTGTATATCTCCCATCATCATCAACTGTTTCAACAGCTTTAATATTATTATTTAGGCATAAATTAAAATCATCTGGACCATGACTTGGTGCACAATGTACAATTCCAGTTCCTTGTTCAGTCGTTACAAATCTCGCCTCTAACATGGGAATTTCATAATCATACCCAATCGAATAAAATGGATGACTACAAATTGTACCTTTGAATTCCTTTCCAGAAAATTCTTTAATAATTTTTGTGTTTTCAATATTAGTGTCTTTTTTGAAGGACTCTAAAAGATCTTTTGCAATTATAATTTTTTTTTCGTTATCAATCTCCAATAATAGATAAATTAAACTTTGATTGTAAGCTAAAGCTTTGTTTGCAGGTATGGTCCAAGGTGTGGTTGTCCATATAACAACATTTGATTTTTCTATCTCTTTAAAATTTGTTTTAACAACNGGAAATTCTACNTAAATTGTATCGGANACATGGTCCATATATTCAACTTCAGCATCTGCAAGAGCAGTTTTTTCTACTGTAGACCAAAGAACTGGTTTGTATCCCCTATATAAGCTCCCTTCTTTTAAAAATTTTCCAAGTTCTCTTACTATTTGAGCTTCGGCATCAAAGCTCATAGTAGAATAATAGTTTTCCCAATCGCCAATTACACCAAGCCTTTGAAATTGATCTTTATGAATTCCTATCCATTTGGTTGCAAAATCTCTACANTCTTTCCTAAANTCAATAATTGGAACATCGTTTTTNTTNTTTTTATTTTTTTTATATTGTTCCTCAATTTTCCATTCTATTGGCAATCCATGACAATCCCAACCTGGAACATATACAGAGTCTTTACCATCCATCTGATGAAACTTTGTAATTATATCTTTTAGTATTTTATTCAAAGCTGTTCCCATATGAATATTTCCGTTTGCATAAGGAGGTCCATCATGAAGAACAAATTTTTCTTTACCTTTGCTTTTTTGTCTTAATTTCTTGTAAAGGCCAATCTTTTGCCAGTAATCTAAAATACCAGGTTCTCTTACTGGTAAGTTGGCTTTCATTGAAAAAGCCGTTTTTGGGAGATTTATATGTTCTTTACTCATAGGATATTATTTTTTTGCAGATAAAATATCTTTATTAATCTGTTTCTTTAGTTGGTCTATATTTTTAAATTTTTTTTCACCTCTTATAAATTTTTTAAAATCTACTGATAGTTTTTTATTATAAAGATTTCCAGAAAAATTAAATAAATTTACCTCTAACAATATTTTTTTTTGATTAAAAGTTGGTCGAAAGCCAAGATTTGCTATCCCTTTAAAAATTTTTTTGTTTTTTTCTATTTTCACATTTACAGAGTAAACTCCAGGTTTAGCAATCACATAATTTTTAATATCAATGTTACACGTTGGAAAACCTATTTTCCTTCCCAGCATTCTACCTTTTTCAACTTTTCCCTCTACNGACCATNTTCTNGATAAAAATTTGTTAGCTATTTCTATTTTTCCACTTTCTAAATAATTTCTAATCAATGTTGATGAAACAATTTTATTTTTTTTAATTAAAGGTTTTGGTTTAATAAGATTGTAATTAAACTTTTTTTGAAATTTTTTTAAAAGAATAACATCACCCTTACGTTTATATCCAAATTTAAAATTATTGCTTACAAAAAGAAACTTTGATTTTAACTTTTTGTATAAATATTTTTCTATAAAAGAATTACATTCTATTTTTGAAAATGTTTTATCAAATTTTTTGTTTATTATAAAATCAACTTTATATTTATCAAAGTATGTTATCTTTTGGTTAAAATTTGAAATCCTATAATTTTTTATTTCTTTATTGAAAAACATCTTTGGAATAGGATCAAAAGTAACTACTCCAAGATTTAATTTAAATTTTTTTTTATACCTCAGAGCTTCATTAAATAATTTTTGATGACCTAAGTGCAGTCCATCAAAGTTACCAATTAATATAATTGCGTTTTGATGTTGTTTTCTAACATTAAAATTTTTATATATTTTTACTCTCACCATTTTAGTTCTGTTTGAATATAATTAATTTTAACATTGTAAGATTTAATTAAATTTTCTATTTTTTTATCAGAAATTTCATTTCTGTGAATGCCTCCTGTAATTAGCAAAGCATCAAAATTTTGAACATTAGCACCTTTAATATCTGTGTTAAGATTATCACCTATACATAAAACTTTTTTATTTCTAGTTTCAGCAGATAACTCATAAACAGGGGGGTATGGTTTACCAAAATAGACAACTTCTCCTTTTAAATTTTCAAAAACTTTTGCTACCGATCCTGCGCAATATTCTCTTATATTTCCTCTATCAACTATTAAATCTGGGTTTGTGCATATCATCTTTTTTGTTAAGTGTTCTTTGAGAAGTGTTTGATAATAATCTAAATCTTTATCATATTTATCAAATAACCCTGTGCAAAGAATATAATCTGCTAAATCTATATTTGTTTCTTTAAGATTTTTAAAAGATGAAAATAAATCAAAATCTCGTGGAGGACCTATATGGAAAAATTTCTTATTATTTAAATCACTTTTTAGATATCTCAGAGCTGCTTCTCCTGAAGTGAAAACTTTATCATAATAATCTTTTAGGCCCATTTTTTTTAAAAACTCTATTACAGACTCGTTCGGCCTCGGTGCGTTTGTTAAAAGAACAAATTTTTTTTTATTTTGCTCTAATTTTTTTAAAGTTTCTATGGCTGAAAGATTAAGCTCCAAACCATTGTGTATCACTCCCCATATATCGATATAAAAAAGATCGTAATCAAATGCGATTTTACTAAGCCCTTCTGTATCAAGGTTTGATATCATGATTGAGATATAGCCTAAAAATCTAATTAATTCTTTGCTTTTTTNGTTCCATAAATTTCTNNAGNGATCTTGAAATACTCATTATTGACCTTTATATGAATGCTAATTTAAAGGAGTTTATATGAAGTTCAAACCGTTACACGATAGAGTGTTAATCGAAGTATTAGATAGCAGCGAAAAAACTGCTGGTGGAATAATTATCCCTGACACAGCACAAGAAAAACCGCAAGAAGGTAAAGTAGTTGCAGTTGGTGGTGGTGCAAAAACAGAGGATGGAAAAATAATCCCTATGGATGTTAAAGTTGGCGACAAAGTTCTTTTTGGAAAGTGGTCTGGAACTGAAGTCAAAATAGATGGTAAAGAATACAGCATAATGAAAGAATCTGACATTATGGGTATTTCATCAGGAAAATAATAATTAATTAAGGAGAGTTTATAATGGCAAAAATAGTTAAATTTGACTCAGAAGCAAGAACAGCAATGCTTAGAGGAGTTGATATACTTGCAAATACTGTGAAAGTTACTCTTGGACCAAAAGGAAGAAATGTTGTTATAGACAAATCTTATGGTGCTCCAAGAACGACTAAAGATGGTGTGTCAGTTGCAAAAGAAATTGAGCTTGAGGACAAGTTTGAGAACATGGGTGCTCAAATGGTCAAAGAAGTTGCAAGCAAAACGAATGATGAAGCAGGAGATGGTACAACGACTGCAACAATTCTAGCACAGGCGATTGTTAAAGAAGGTTGTAAATACGTAACTGCAGGCATGAACCCGATGGACGTAAAAAGAGGTATCGATGCTGCTGTAGATTCTGTTAAAGAAAAATTAATTTCATCTGCAAAAAAAGTTAAAGATAGTGATGAGATAGCACAGGTAGGAACAATTTCTGCAAATGGCGACAAAGAAATTGGAAACATGATTTCAAAAGCAATGCAGAAAGTTGGTAATGAAGGTGTAATCACCGTCGAAGAAGCAAAAGGTATAGACACTGAATTAGATGTTGTTGAAGGTATGCAGTTTGACAGAGGATATCTATCACCTTATTTCATAACCAACGGTGATAAGATGACAACAGAATTAGAGAATCCTTTAATTCTTTTGCATGAAAAAAAATTAACTAACTTACAACCAATGGTCCCACTTTTAGAAGCTGTAGTTCAAGCTGGAAGACCGCTAATGATAATTTCTGAAGATGTTGAGGGTGAAGCTTTAGCAACTTTAGTTGTAAACAAATTGAGAGGTGGTTTAAAAGTTGTTGCAGTTAAAGCCCCAGGTTTTGGAGATAGAAGAAAAGCAATGCTTGAAGATATTGCTATTCTAACAGGTGGACAAGTTATTTCTGAGGATCTTGGAATTAAACTTGAAAACGTAAAATTAAATGATCTTGGATCTGCTAAAAGAGTAAAAGTGGACAAAGAGAATAGTACTATTGTAAGTGGAGCAGGTAAAAAATCTGATATCGAGGCAAGATGTGCTCAAATCAAACAACAAGTTGAGGAAACAACTTCTGATTATGATAGAGAAAAACTTCAAGAAAGATTAGCTAAGTTAGCAGGTGGAGTTGCAGTGATCAAAGTTGGTGGTGCAACTGAAGTTGAAGTTAAAGAAAGAAAAGACAGAGTGGAAGATGCACTTAATGCAACAAGAGCTGCTGTAGAAGAAGGTATAGTAGTTGGTGGTGGATGTGCATTACTTTATGCATCTCAAGACCTTGATAAAGTTAAAGTTAAGGGTGATGACCAGAAAGCTGGTGTTGAAATTGTAAAAAGTGCTTTACAAGCTCCAATCAGACAAATCACTAAAAATGCAGGTGTTGATGGTTCGGTAGTAGTTGGAAAACTGCTTGAGACTAACAAATCTTCAAATGGTTATGATGCTCAATCAGAATCATATGTGGATATGTTTAAAGAGGGAATAATTGATCCTGTTAAAGTAGTAAGAACAGCTTTACAAGACGCAGCTTCTATATCTGGATTATTGGTTACAACTGAAGCAATGGTTGCTGATAAACCAGAGGAAAAAGATGCATCTGCTGCTGGTATGCCTCCTGGAGGAATGGGCGGTATGGGCGGTATGGGTGGAATGGGAATGTAATCCCCATTGTTCTCAAACAAAAATTCAAAAAGGGCAGTTTTACTGCCCTTTTTTTTTATTTATTCTTCAATTTTTTATAAACTATTTTTTTCCAGTTATAGTGATTGTAAATTGAATTAATTACAATAATTTTGTTATTATCAATATCAATAATAATTTGTTGTCCACCTAAGCCATCTAAGCCTATAATTTTTTTCTTTTCAAGACCAACAACATCAAAATGAAATTGACCACCATATTTTTTGGTAGCACTGAAAATACTATTATAACGATTAGTAACTTTTATATTTTTATCTATTCTATTTTCATATATACTTTTTAAATATTTTCCAACACAAGTATCATTTTTCCAGTCTTCCATTATGGTTTGAGCTATTCTTAAATAATCATATCTGGTTGCAAAAAAAGTATATCTACCTGAGCCAATCGTTTCATCCTTGCTATTTCTTAAAAAATAAACACTATTTTTTACTTTGACGTGTTCGTTAAAAACTTTGTTCAACAAATTTTGATAGTTTTTACCTGTTTTGAAGATTGTATAATTAAGAGCAACATGTGTTGCTAGTGCGCTATAATTGTAAACTGGTTTAGATTTCTTTGTATTTTGTAAATTATTTTCCATTAAATATCTTAAGGCTAATAAATTCGCACTCCTTGCAGCACTACCTTTTAATAAATCATCTTTTTCAAATTTTCTTTTTCCAATATAATCTTGATCTCCTGCAGTCATATTCAATACATCAATTAATTTTTGACCATCATACAAAGTATTTTTTATAATTGGCCAATCATTCATTACTACATTAACGCCGTCGACATATCCTTCACAAATTGCATGTCCTATCACGTAAGAAGATAAACTTTTTCCAACTGAATTTGATTTAAACAATCTCTCTTCTTCTTTGGTTCCATCGGGCCAGTAGCCTGGAGATTTTTCATCTATTGTTATACTGTCATTTTCATAAAAAATATAACTTACCAATCCTGTTTTTTTAAAATTTTTAATTTGTTTTTTTATAAGTTTGTCTTTAATAAGTTTAGTTTTAAATTGACGATATTGATCGGATCCCTCAATTTTATACTTTGGAAAAAAAGAAAATCCGTATGGAAAAGAGTCGTGATCTGCATTTGATGGTGGATTTACCAATAAAATTAATATGATAATAAATAAGTATCTTTTCATATTATTGTTATAAAAATATATTTATTTATCCACTGTATCTTTTTCATGGTGGATGAAAACTTAATCTAACAAATTTATGTAGTCTTTTTCTGGTTAACCACATATTGCGAGTCTATATTAATACTCAAGTTGTATCCATCACTTAGTAATTGAGAAAAAACGCTTTGTAATTAAGAGTTTTTAGATGTTTTAAAAAAATATTTTTTATATATAACGGCGCTCAAATGACAACTGAAATTAGAAACATAACCATTATCGCTCACGTCGATCACGGTAAAACAACCTTAATCGACAATCTGATGAAACAAAGCGGATCTTTTAGAGAAAATGAAGTTATAGATGAAAGATTATTGGATTCCGGTGAACTTGAAAAAGAGAGAGGAATTACAATTTTAGCCAAACCAGCATCCATTAATTGGAATAATTCAAGAATAAACATAATTGACACTCCTGGACACAGAGATTTTGCAGCAGAAGTAGAGAGAGTTTTAAGTATGGCAGATGGAGCTTTGCTATTAATTGACTCGGCTGAGGGAGTGATGCCTCAAACTAAATTTGTTTTGGCAAAAGCACTAAAGCAAGGGCTAAAACCAATAGTTGTGATAAATAAATTAGATAAGCCAGATCAAAGAGCAAATGAAGTTTTAGATGAAACTTTTGACTTATTTGTAAGTTTAGATGCNAANGAAGANCAATTAGATTTTCCAGTTATATATGCTAGTGGTAGATCGGGTTGGGCTAGTAAAGAAATTGATGGNCCTAGGGAAAACTTNCATCCATTATTAGATTTANTAATTGAACATGTNCAACCAGCAAAATTTGATAANNCAAAACCTTTNGCNATGCTATCTACCCTNCTTTATGCTGATAGTTTCTTAGGTAGAAGTTTAGTTGGANGAATATCTCAAGGTACAGCAAAAGCAAANCAACAAATTAAAGCNATAAANTTAGATGGTGAAAAAGTTGATGAGGGAAGATTNACNAAAATATTTAGATATGAAGGTACAAAAAAAGTTCCNATAGANATAGGTGAAGCTGGAGATATAGTNGTTGTAGCTGGTTTAGAAAAAGCAAATGTTGCTGATACTATTTGTGANCTAGATGTAGATAATCCAATTCAAGCTACTCCAATTGATCCACCAACAATGTCAAT
>FUFK010040389.1_pt1 | contig 83724 bp, 85 predicted proteins | sample 1021851 | NCBI WGS metagenome assembly FUFK01 (sample SAMEA51879418, study PRJEB19060) | metagenome
CCGGTTGTAGCGCCAGCTGCAGTGCCGGGTAGCTAAGTACGGAAGAGATAACTGCTGAAAGCATCTAAGCGGGAAACTCACCTCAAAACTAGTTCTTCCAATAGAGTCGTGGTAGACCACCACGTTGATAGGCTGGGTGTGGAAGTGCGGTAACGCATGTAGCTGACCAGTACTAATAACTCAATTGGCTTTATTTATGCACTGAAAAAAATTTTTAAAAAAACATTAATAATATTTATTTAAATATAATTTTAGAAAAAAAATTATAATTAAAATTTCAAGAAATCTTAAACCTATAAAACATTGATTTATTTTGAAATTTTCAATTTGTAATTATACACTAAGTTCAAACATTCTATTACAAAAGAAAATATCAAAGTAGAAATTACTGTATTACCAAAAAATGGGATTGCCATAATATAACACTCGATAAGACCACTCATATTATATCCATAGCTTCCACTCAACCAAACGCCAAAATTAGATGTAATAAAAAAAATTGTAGCTCCAGATGTGGCACCTAACAATCTAATAATTGGAGATTTTGAAAATTTTTTTGATATTAATCCAATAAGAATTACACTTCCCCATGTGAATAAAATTATTGAATGAAAACCCAAAAATATGTCTGTGAATATAAGAGATAAAACTACTACAGGTATAAATTTTACACCAAATAAAAGTGGAATATAAAAACTTAAAGCTATCAAACTGGTAAAATTAGGTGGATGAGGTATAAATCTGCTAGCACATAATAATGCTAAAACGCACAAAGAAACTTTTAGATAGTTCATTTTTGAATTTTACCATCCCTTAGTAACAAAACAAGCATTTAGTACTTAAAACCAATTTTTAATATTCTTTTATCTTGATTATAACCATGCGGTCTCTGGTAATTTTCTTTTAATAGATTTGTAATTTTTAGATAAAATTCTCGATCACTTAGTTTTTTATTTATTTTTATATCTACTAAATCAGTACTATCCATTTCAATGGTGCTAAAATTTGACGAGTGGGTATCAAAATGTTTTCCATAATGGTTGTATAAAATATTTAAATTATAATCTCCAATGTATCTATTTTTCAATTTTCTTGTAAGGTTAAAACCATATCTTTTTTCTGGTCTCCTTAACTGATCTGATCCATTCTCTTTCTTAGATGAGAGAAAAGATGAAAACATATTTAGCTTAGTTTCGTCAGAACTAAAATTAAAACTAAAATCAACACCAGACTGATTCAAATCGATATTATCAGTATCGTTACGATATTTACTACTAATGTATTCAATATTATTTTTTATGTTTGATCTGAAACCTCTAACATTAAAATTCAAAAATTCATTTATTACTAAATCTGAATAAATTTCATAGGTATTACTTTTTTCTGGTAAAAGATTTAAGTTTCCAGAATAACCAAAATTATCAGTTCCGAATAACTCATAAAGTGTAGGATTTCTTAAACCTTTCATATAAGAGACTCCAAAATTTGAGTAATTAAACATTTTTTCTAAATTTAATTTGTACGTATTATTTTTCTTGGTGTGCTTGTTATCATCATTTCTTGCAAATAATGAGAGATTTAAATCATCAAGCACATTAATTCCGATATTGCCATATATAGCTATATTATCCGAATGACCCTTAGTTGAAGCTTGATATGATCCATTATTATCAAAATAAGCCCAGTCGTATTTGTACTCAGAGCCTGCTCCAAAGGATATATTATCATCAATGGTTTTTGATATGTCGTATTTTAGCCCAATAACTTCACTTTCATAACTGTCTATGGTTCCTCTTTCATCATATTCTCTGTCATAAGTATTGTAATATAAAATATATTTTTTATCACTTGATTTTGTTATTTTTTCTAAACCCATTTGAAAAGAACCCATTCTGTTATCACCTTTGTAATTTGTTTGGTTTGTGTTTGAGTTATCATAATCTGCTTTTGTCAGTCTTAAATAAATTGTATTAAATAATCTAGTATCAAAATTTAAATAATTCTCATAATTTAAATTGGATGTATAATTTATCACACCATCTTTTTCATCTTCCGAATTTCCTCTTGCACTAATTGTTTTATGTTTAACGCTTCCAAGCTTTATATTTAAAGAAGAGTTATCATATAAAAAAGTTTTATTTCCAAGCACTTCATAATTAATATCTTTATCAGATGCGATCGATATAGAATCTTTATAGTCACCTGTTAAAATTATATTTATAGCTCCTCCAACAGCATTTGTTCCAAATTGAGTTGCACTTGAACCCGGATAAACTTCAATTTGTTGAATTGTTTGAATGAAATCTACTCCAAAATCGTGAAGTCCTTGAGTTGTTGATTGATCATTTATGGGTATACCATTAATCATAACCAGTGTATGATTAGAGCCAGTTCCTCTCATAAACATTGACGCTTGCTGACCTTTTGGCCCTGACTGAGTGATATTAATGCTGGGTGTTAATTTTAAAACATCAATTAAATCAACAGAACCACTTTCCTCAATTTGTTTTTTTGAAATTACGATCTTATTTAATCCTGAGTTGGAGTATTTTGAGGTATTCGATATATGACCTTTGATTTCTAAACATGGAATTTCGTTTTTGTTATCCCAAACACAAGGTTTTTCCTCAGAATATCCTACCTGCAAATAACTATTAAAAAATAAAATAAATAACAAAAGTTTAATTAGCTTTAACATATACTTCTCCCAGGAAACTTAATTTCCCTTCAGTTTATCTGCTTATGCCTCTGCTAATTTTTCATCGTAGAACTAGACTTTTCCTGGCCATCATTCAACAGCGGACTTCACCGGGTGGCACTCCGACTATACGGTTCCAGGAAGAGCAAATGAATTTCACACTTATTCCCCACCATGTTTCAGTGTATTTTCTAGTTATAACAAGTGACAAATTAAGTCAATATAGTAATGTATAAGCCATTTAAAAGATTATGAAAATTTGGCTAGCGGATTTAACTTATACACAGCAATCAATTGCATCAGACGTAGTTCCTGCTGGAATAGGAATGATTGCTGAATATACTGAAAAAAAAATAACAAATATTGATAAAATAAAGTTATTTAAGTTTCCCGAAACTTTGTCTGAAAGTCTTAATATAAATACACCAGACTTAATTGGATTTTCTAATTATGTATGGAATTCGTCATTAACAGATATTTATTTAAAAAGAATTAAAGAGGAAAATCCAAAAGTAATCACAGTTGTTGGGGGACCCAATTTTCCAACTGATAAAGATGAACAAAAAGATTATTTAAAAAAAAGACCATATATTGATTTTTATATTATAAAAGAAGGAGAACACGCTTTCGTATCTTTAGTTGAATGTTTAATTAATAATGGTTCTCAAGAGCAGTTAATGGAATTACCAAATTTAGTTTTTAATAAAAATAATTTTTTTCATTCTAGTAAAAAAATTGAGAGAATAATGGACCTAAGCCAAATTCCTTCTCCATATTTGTCAAATAGATTAGATGAATTTTTGGATGGAAAGCTTCTTCCAATTACTCAAACAAATAGAGGCTGTCCTTTTACATGTACTTTTTGCACTGAGGGACAGGGCTACTGGACAAAAGTAAAAAGGAAACCTCGAGAAGTGGTAGAGGGTGAGATTTCATATATATCTGAAAAAATGAATAAACTTCCAAAAAATAAAAGAAGAACAGATTTGTTAATTGCAGATTCAAATTTTGGAATGTTTGAAGAGGACCTAGAAACATGCAAAGTAATTGCTAAAGAACAAAATAAAAATAATTATCCAAAATATATTAATGTAGCAACAGGCAAAAATAAGAAGGAAAGAGTTCTGGAGGCAGCTAAAATTGTTCAAGGTGCAATGAAACTTGCAGGTTCTGTGCAAAGTTTAGATCCCGACATACAACAAAATATTAAAAGAAAAAATATATCATCTAAAGAGATTGTGGATATGGCATTAAAATCTTCTGAGATAGGAGCAAATACATATAGCGAAGTTATTCTTGGATTGCCAGGTGACACTAAAGAGAAACACTTTCAAACATTAAAAACTCTTGTAGAGAGCTCATTTACAACTATTTCAATGTACCAATTAATGATTTTACCAGGAACTGAACTTGGATCGAAAGAAACTAAAGTAAAATATAAAATGAGAACAAAGTATAGAGTTGTACCAAGATGTTACGGGTCATATAAAATTTTTGATAAAGAAAGTAATGTGGCTGAGATAGAGGAAATTTGCACCTCAAATAATACCTTATCTTTTGATGACTATTTAGAATGTAGAAAAATGAATTTAATTATCAATGTTTTCTATAATGACAGTGTATTTGAAGAGATAATATCTCTTATAAAATGTCTAAAAATTTCCATATGGGATTGGTTAGAAGAAATCTATGAAAATTCAAAATTAGATCAATTTAGTAAATTTAATGATCTTTTGAGTGATTTTTTAAATGACTCAGAAAATGAGCTCTGGTCTGATTATTCGGAATTAAGAAAATTTACTGAAAAAAAAGAAAACATAGAAAAGTTTATTAATGGCAAGTTAGGGAGTAATCTTATTTTCAAATATAAAAGTCGTTCTTTGACAAAAGATTTGATAAATATTGGTCAAATTGCTGAAAAATCTACTTTAGATATTATTAAAAAAAATAAAATTCAGATTAAAGAAATTGAAATATTTATCAAAGATTTAATAAATTACAAAAAATGTCAAATTGAAGATATATTTAGTTTAGATAAACAGAAAATTAGTAATTTTAAATTTGATATACCTAAATTTATTAAAGATAATAAAGATATGTTTAATATTTCTAATTTAGATAATTACAAATTTAATAAAATTAAAAAATTAGAGTTTTTATTAAGTGATGATCAAATTGATCAAATAAAAAGTTACAATAGTTTATTTGGAACAAAAATAGATGGTATAAGCAGAACCCTTTCGAGAGTTTATATAAAAAAGCTATTTAGAAAATATGATAAGATGAATTTAGATGATTTACATGAATTTTCTGAAAATAATTCTAGAAGATGGGGTGGAGGCTTGGAAAGCATTTAACTTATATATTAAAAATTGAAAAATAAAAAAATTTTTCAAGTTGCAATCGATAGTCCCGCAGGTAGTGGTGCGGGTACTCAAGCCAAACTTATTTCTAAACATTATAATTTTTTTTATCTTGATACTGGAAAATTATATAGAATTTTAGGCGAATATTATCTTAAAAATAATAAAAAAATTAATTACAGCAAGTTTAAAAAAATAATTTCTAAAACCTCTTTTAAAGATTTAAAAAGAAAAGCATTGTTAAAAAACGAAATCGGTTTAGCAGCTTCACATTTAGCTAAGATTAAAAAAATAAGATCATTTGTTACTACATATCAAAAAAGAATTGCAAAAAACCCACCAAAAAAGTTTAATGGAGTATGTCTTGATGGAAGAGATATTGCTTATAATATAATGCCTGATGCAAATATAAAATTTTTTATGAATGCAAAAGTTTCAATTAGAGCCAAAAGAAGATTAAAAGAGTTACTATCAGAAGGATTTAATTCAACTTTTAAAGATACATTAAACACTATTAAAAAAAGAGATATTTATGATTATACAAGAAAAATTGCTCCTTTAAAAAAAACAGATGATGCTATTTTGATTGAAACATCAAATTTAACTATTAAACAGTGTTTTAATAAAATGAAAAAATATATAGATCCAAAATTCAAGAAGTATTTAAATATTATCTGATTAAAGAGTTTAAATTTATTAAACGCGAAATTTTTTTAGACATTAAATAATTTGGTATTTTATTTTTATTAAGTAAATATTTTCTTATTTTCGTGCCACTTATTAAAATTTTATTATTTTCACAATTTTTATTTTTACATTTGTTTGTAATAATATTATGTTTTTTACAAAAAAAAGGTTCTCGCTCACTAATAATATTAATTCCAAGCTTTCTTTGATTGGTTTTACAGTATCTTTGTGATTGATACTTTGAAAAAAAATTTTTATATCCTGCGTGATCTCTTCCTACCCAAAAGTGAGTACATCCATAATTTCGTCTAACAATTGCATGAAGAGCTGCCTCTAAAGGCCCCCCATACCTAGGATAGGATAAAAAGGGTATACAAAACACTTTATTATTTTTTAAAAATTTACTAGCTTTAATATTTGTTTCCATGATTATGCTGTCTTTATATTCTCCTTTTTGGTATTGACCTATTAACGGATGAATTAACAGACCACCATATTTAATTAATAATTTTTTGTGTATCCATTGATGAGCAGCATGAGGAACATTTCTAGAGTGGAAACTTGATAAATACTTAATATACTTAATTTTTTTTTTAAATTTTGATGGGCTAACAAAATTATCTGGCTCAGTATTATGCTTAAATTTTTTTTTTATATTAAAATTTAAAAAAATATAATTATCTTTTGAAAAAATTTTAAAGTAAGGGTGATTTTGAAATTTTTTTCCATAAATTTTTCTTCCAATTTTTTTTGTGCTTAAAGAATAGAACTTTAAATTGTCAATTATTGCAATTTTTTTTGATTTATAAAAAAAAATAAGTTTATCCTTTTTTTTTATCTTATTAAATTGATTTTTATTAAGACCAAAAAAAATTGGAAAAGGAAAAAATTTATTTTTAATTTTTTGTTTTTCTAAAATAGATATAAATTCTTTTTTATTAACGAAATTTTTTAAAGGATAAAATACGTTGTTTGCAATATTAATGAAATCCGAATATTGTTTATAATTAAGTTTAAAATCCATTTAATATATTATAATAAGTTTCAAAAGTATTACAAATTTACTTATGCAAAAACATGTAGTTATTTCTGGTTTCGGAGTTATAGGAATAGAAGTACTCGATCAATTAATTAAAAAAAATAAAAAAAAAAAATTAAAAATCTCTATCATAGAAAAGGATTTTTCAAATTTTCCTGGAGGAATTGCCTACAGTGAAAAAAATTCAAAATATGGTTTTTTTAATAATCCTTTAAGAATTTCTAGTTCTGAATTTAAAGATTGGGTACAGAGAGAAAAAAATCAAATAAGGCTTATTGATTACTTTCAATTTAATAAAGATTTAAAATTAGAAAAATGGCTGAAAAATAATAAATTAAAAACAAGAAAAAAATTTAAAAACTCAAAAGAAATTTATTTACCAAGAGTTGCATATTCAATTTTTTTAAAAGAAAAATTTAAAAATATATTAAATATATTAAAAAAAAAAAAATTTATAAAAGTTGTTTATTATGAAAATGAATTAATAAAAGTTAAAAAAATAAATAAAAACTATGTTTGTTACATAAAAGATAATTTAAAAAATAAGTTGTTTATAGAGAAAAATTTTACATTTATAAAAAATTCTAAAAATAAAAAAAAACTAAACTATTTAATATCTGATAGTTTGATTTTGGGCCATGGTATTCTTCCTCCCTCAAACATAAATAAAAATAAATTTTTTAATGATAAAAATTATATTCATGATTTTTATGCATCAGGAGGAACCGAATTTTTGATGACTAAATTGAATAAAAAAATTAACTCAAATAAAAAAAAAATTATAATTGTATTTATTGGTAATAAAGCTGGTTTACTAGAGACTATGCAAGAATTTGAAAATTTAAATCAAGAAGTGCTAAAAAAAATAAATATTATAAGTATATCTTCAAGTTCATTAACTCTTGAAAAAGCACAATTATCAAACAGATTTAAATCATACAAGTTTGTATTTTTAACTGATAAAAATATAAAAAGAATCACAAAAGCAAAAAAAATACTTACTTTAATCAAATCAGAGTTTTTAAATGGAAAAAAAAGTGGATTTAATAAATATGATATATGGACTCTAATACTGCAAAAAAAAATTTTAGATGATTGTTATAGTTCATTAGGTCTAAAAGAAAAAAAAGTTTATAATGATGAGATTTTTAGTCAATTAAGAAATATAACTAGATATACATATCCAGAAACAGTTGATGCTAAAATACGTTTGGAAAGAACCAATGTATTGAATAATATAAAAGATAAAGTGATACAACTTAGAAAAAGTAGTCAAAATAAAATATTAGTAAAAACTCTTAACTCAGGTCAATTATTAGCGGATATAGTTATAAACGTTTCTGGTCCTGTTTCTTTATTTAATGATAAAAATGAAGTTCCTTATTTAAATTCATTAAAAAAAATATGTAAAAATTACAATCAAAGAGGTTTTATCTCTGATCAGTTTAATAAAATTGATGAAGAGTTGTATTTGCCTGGAACATTGTCTAGTAATTTTAATCCTGAAAGAAAGACTATTATAAAATCTATAGTAGATAATTGCAAAGTAACAGCTAATAATTTAATTAGAAATTTAATTTAAATGAACGAATTAAATGATCAGTTATCCTGGAAAAAATTTATAAAAGAAAGTTCAAAAGAAAAAATTATTAAAGAAGTAAAACCATATAATAGGCTGATTGCACATACCAAAAATTTTTTTGTTATCTCAGGTTATGGATCTTTTACAGAAGGTTATGTTTTAATAATTACAAAAGATTTTATTCCATCATATGGATTAATAAAAAGAGAGATGTTAGTTGAATTAAATTTTTTAAAAAAAATATTAAAATTAAATTCTAAAAATCAGTATGATAAAGATGTAGTATTTTTTGAACACGGAATGTGTGCATGCGTAGGAGGTCTCGATCGTGCGCATTTACATGTAATGACTGTTAATAAAAAAACATCTGAAGATAGTTTAAGTCGTGCTATAGAAAAAGTCTTATACAAAAGAAAAGTTGGAATTAAGTCAATTAAATATAAAAAATACAAATTAGAAAACATACATGATATTAACGAGTTTATGAACGATAGTAGATATACTATGGGAAAAGACTATACTATTGAGGGCAAACTTTTGGAATTAAGAGATATAAAAAATCTAGAGGTTGAAAAGTGGCCTTTTGTAACTGAAGATCATATAAAATCAGGTGGTCATTATGTTTATTTTAAAAGTAGTTATTTAAATAGCTCTTTTTTGACTAAAAAAAATTTTCAAACTCAATTTGGTAGGCAAGTTATTTATGAGAATGAAATGGATTTATCCTTTGAATTTAGAAGTCAAATAAATAAATTAATTGATGAAAATAAATTTTTAGAACCATGGAAATGGCAGAGTTGTATTTTTGAGGAAAATTTGATTAAAACTGTAAATGACATGAGAAATTCCTTAAAAAATAATAAAAACAGTTTTTTAAATGAAGTGCATACTTTTGAATTTAAAGTTCTTTAAAAAATTTATTATTAAAATTTAATTTAAGTGATTAATTATTTTTACCATTAGTTCTTTTGCATACTCATCAATATTCTTTTTAAAATTATTATTCAAAATAATATGAGGTTTTTTTGGAAATTCAGGCTTTATGTCTATTCCAACTATATTTTTTTTATTTTGGTGATAAATTTTTTTTTTTCGATTTTTAATAATTTTTTTAATGTCTGATTTTATATAAATTTCAACATAGTTTTTAATATTTTTACGATTCCATTTTCTTATATCCTCCATCATACCTATAACAGCAAAGATTACATTTACATTTTGTGAAGTTATAAATTTTGCAAGTTTGCAGTATTTCATAACAGTTTGAAATCTGTCATTATATGTGTAACTTTTTAAATTAAAAATTCGCCTTATATCATCTCCACCAAACAATACAGTTGGCCCATAATTTTTAACAATTTGATTATAAATTTTTTTTGATATCCTAGTTTTACCAGAACCTGATAAACCAGTAATCCAAAATAGATATTTTTTACTCATCAATTATCTTTTAAATTTTTCATATAACTATACAAAATAATCATAGTCGTCAGTATAATTTTCAAATTAATATGTTTTTTAGCAAAAATTTAAATATTATGATTAGGTTATTTTGATAAATAAATAAATATTTTAAATTTTATGAATTTTAAAAAAATATTAAAAGATTTAGCACCTCCAATATTAACTAAATTTTTAAAACAAAAAAAGAAAATTAGTAACCAAAAAAAAACACAGTATGACAAGAGAAGATGGTGGGAAGGTAATGACCTTGCTGGAGATAATTTACGATTTAAGGAAATATTCAAATTTAACAGTAATCAATCAACAATTTCTACATTAAACAATGAAACAAGAGATTGTATTAAAGTTATTCCTAAACAAAAATTAAAAATCAGCTTTCTAGGGCATGTGAATAATAAAGAAGTTTTGTTTAGTTTTGGAAATAAATTTTCTGAACGATCTATTGAAGGAAATTATCAGGTTTATATTGATGGTAAAAAAAAAATAGAAATTAAAAATCCTTTGTCAAAAACTTGGAATAATTCTTATGTAAAATCAGATATTAAATATAAAGATTTAGAAATTATAAATAATACAAATTACGTAATGTATTTTGCTTGTCCGATAATATTTAATCAATTTAATAAAGCGAAAGATAATTATAAAAATATTATTTATATTATACTCGATCAATTAGATGCCAAGTCACTAAAAGAATTCGAAAAAGATCCTGAAGATTTGAAATTTATAAATACTTTTTTTGATAATAGTATTGATTATCAAAATTTTTTTGCTTCAGCTGAATGGACTTTACCGTGTTTTAGCTCAATTTTTTCAGGCAAAACTCCATCATCACACGGATACTTTGATTTAAAAACTTCAGAAAACATAAATGATGTAGTACCACAAAATAACTTATTAGAATATTTAAGAAAAAAAGGTTTTTCAAATTTTGGAATTAGCAAATCCAAAGGTCATCATGCTGGTTTTAATTTTCAAAAATATTTTGATAGACTTTTATATTATCATGATCAGGCTGATGGAACCCACAAAACAGATTTGGATTATTCAAAAAAAGCAATAGACCATTTGGAATTAAATAAAAATGGTAAAAATTTTATATTTCTACATTTCATGAGCTCTCATACACCTTTTTACGAACCTTCTATAAATGAAGAGTCTAATTTAGATTTGGAAAGATATGGCGATCCGTCTAAAGAATTTTATGACGCTATATTAGAGAATGGTGATACAAAATTAGATACTATTATGGATTCAAATAAGTTAAAAAAAATTACTCAAAGACAAAAAGAAAGAATGAAAAGTTTGGATATAGCTTTAGGTCAGTTATTATCTTACATGGAGAAAAAAGATATGAAAAAAAATTCTCTTGTTATACTTTCATCAGATCATGGTCCTCATTATCTAAGAAAACCTAATGAGCCACTTTTAAATAGGTCTATTTTAAATATACCACTAAAAATATTTGACTATAAAAATAAAGAAAAAAAAATTATTGAGGACTACAGCTGTCAAACAGATATATTCCCTTTAATTAAAGGTCTCTTTGAAGATGAAAATAAAGAAAATTTAATTCCTCCTTATGGAAATAAAAACTCTCCTATTTTGAGTGAATCAATTTTTAACAATAAATATAAAATTTCTATAAGATCAGAAAAACACACTTTCCATTTTTCTTGTAGATTTGACCCTGAAAACTTCTCTATTTTAATGAATAAAGACACCAAAATTTATATAGATTACAATATAAAAAACAATTCTACTGATAATAAAGAAAATTTAAAATCATCTTACCTTAATTTTATTTATGATCATTTAGATAAAAGTAAAGTTGTTAATGTAAAAAGAGACATAAATTAAAGATTTATTAAATGTTGTTAAATAAAAGTTTTAAAATTTATTTAAATTACAATTTAAAAAGCATCTACAATAATATTAAATTTAGACTTAGAAAATTATATTTCACTTTAATCACCAATCATTATTATAGCTATTTTGATAAAAAATTTGTCAATATTAAAAGTCAGGGAAATATATTAAAAAAATTTAAATATGATAAAATTAATATAGACATTTATAAATTAAAAAATATAAAAATTTACTCATTCTTGGGTCTTATTCTTAACGATAAAAATTTGCCTATAAATATTTATGACAATAAGATTTTTCAAAAAAAAAAAAGTCTCCGCTTTTTCATGCCTTTAATTTTAAAAAATAATTTAAATCGAATCAAAGGTAATACAATTTTTTTTTGTAACCCGGGTAGAAATATTTTTAATTATTTTCATTTCATTTTTGATCTAGGAATACAACTATTTGTCCTAAAAAAAAATAAGGTCAAAATAAATAATCTAATTCTATTTAGCAAAAAAAATTCTAATAGAGAAATTTTTATAAAATATTTCTACCCTGATATAAAAATTATTTATTATAAAAAGAATGAGATCATAAAAGTTGATAATTTGATTGTTTTAAAAACTTACTATTTTTCAAAACATTTAGGAAAAAATATGTCTAAATTATTTATAGAATATCAAAGGTTTATTAAAAATAAAACTAAAAACAAAAAAAATAAAAACTTTAATAAAATTATATTTATTAATAGACATGAGTCTCGAAAATTAAGTAACATAAGTAACTTTAGAAATAATATTAATTTTGAGGAAATATTTTTTTTACCCCATCAAACTTTAGATTATCAGTCAAGTGTTATAAAAAATTCAAAGAAAGTAATTGGATTACATGGTGCTGGAATGGCAAATATTATTTTTGCAAACAAAAATACAAGTATTATTGAGTTAATTCCACTTTATTACCCAAATTCATGCTATGAGGATTTAAGCAAATCATTAGGTTTAAAATATAAACAATTTGTATTACAACAAAATTTGTTTAAAAAAAATTTTTTATCAAAGATAGATATTAATACGATAAAAAATATTTAAAATAAATTAATAGTGATAACACAACTTAAAAATTTTATTAGTATTTTAAATACTCAACAAAAAAAAAAATTCTATCTATATTTTATATCTATTATAATAATAGGTATCATCGAGGTTTCTGGTCTCATAACCATTATACCACTTGTCAATGTTTTTTTAGATAAAGAAATCCCTGAATATTTAACTTCGATAAATTTTTTCTTTTTTGACATTAATAAAATTTCTGTAGTGAAATTTATAATCTACTATATTTTGATGATTGTTTTTTTTTATTTTTTCAAATTTTTAATAATATCAATAAGTTATTACTTCCAAATAAAATTTAGCTTCAATATTCAAAGAGATATATCTGTAAATATTCTAGATGATTTCTTAAATAAAGATTTTTTATATTATTCCAACAAAAATACCCCTCAAATAATAAGAGATTCAATTGGTGAAGTGGCAATTTTAAGTGGTGCAATTCAAAGTTACTTGTTGTTATTTTTTGAAATAATTATTTTATTAATATCCTTTTTTATAATATTGTTTTTCTTTGACTTTCGAATTTTATTATTCTCAATAGTAATATTTTTAATATTTTACTCTTTGTTTTTATATATCTCTAAATTATTAAAAAAATGGGGTAAGTTAAGACAAGATAGTGAAAAGAAAAGAATACAAATTTTAAAAGATAGCCTTGGCTCTTTAAAGGAAATAAAATTTTTATCATTAGAGCATAAATTAAAAGAAAATTTTTCTATGGCGACCTCAATCTCATATGATGCTAATGCAAAAAATATATTTTTAAAGTTTATTCCGAGGTATGCAGTAGACTTTTTTGCTGTTTTGGTGTTTTTTATAATAACTTTCCTTGTACTTAATGAAAACAATATTGATAGCTTCTCAATATATATAGGAATACTTTTGGTATTAATGTCAAGAGTAATACCTTCAATAAGTAGAATAGCTTCATATGTTCAAAATATTAAGTTTAATGAGATAGTTTTTGAAACTATTTATGAAAGATTTAAAAATTCTAAAAATATCCAACCAATCAAAACTAAACCAGATAAATTTTTATCAATTCAATTTAAAAATATATCTTTTAAATATAAAGACAATTTAAAAAGTGTCTTTACAGATTTTAATTTTAGCATATCGAGAGGAGAAAAAATATTAATATTAGGTGAGTCGGGATCAGGCAAATCCACATTTGTAGATATCTTGATAGGATTACAAAAAATTAACACAGGTAAAATTTTTTTTAATGATAAAGAAATTAAAAATTACCATAATCTGCGTTTAAATGAAATTATTTCGTATTTACCTCAAGAATCATATTTGTTTAATTCTACATTATCTTCAAATATAACTTTATCAGACAAGAATGAAATTATTGACGAAGAAAAATTGAATAAGTGCCTAAGCTTAAGTTGTATAAACAATTTTATTGATAATCTGAGCGATGGCAAGAAAACGCTAATTGGTGAAGATGGATCAAAATTATCTGGCGGTCAGAAAAAGAGAATTGGAATTGCTAGAGCTTTATATAATTTAAAGAATATTATTGTATTAGATGAGCCAACAAGTTTCTTAGATGAAAAAACTGAGCTTGAGATAGTAAAAAATATAATAAAAAATAAAGATTTAACTGTTGTAATGGTAAGTCATAAAGAAAGGTTTCAAGAATTTTTTGATAAAACAATAAATTTTAATAATAATTAAATTTGCTTAAGTCCACAGGTAATTTCTTTGATAATTCTTTATTTGACTTATAAAAATACTTATTAACTTTTATTTTTATATCTTCCAAATTTTTTAATTCCCTTTTAAAAAAAAACGATTCTAATTTCGCAATTTTTAAAAAATAATTTCTAGGGTTTTTAAGTCTTTGAAATAGATTGGGTTTTCTAATAATTACATCTTTGTGATTATTTAATTTACAGTTTTGAAATTTATTTGATATCCTTACGTAGAATTGTTCATTAGTTGAATAACCAGTTCTAATAATTTCATTTTTATAATTTATTTTTTTTAATTTTAAATTTAAAAAATTCGAAAAAATTTTATTAAATTCGTTGAAATACTTTTCACTAATCATTTCACATGGCAAAATAATATAATTATTTTTATTTATATTTTTTTCTAGTTTCATTAACAAATTATTATAATTTAGACAATCAATGTTAAATTCTCTATTTTTTGATGACATACTATTTTTAAAAAAAGCACTCAGTTCTTTCTTACCTCCCTCCCATAAATACTGCTTATATAATGAATAAAAAATTTCGCTCTGTCGTCTTATTGTAATAATGAACTTTAAATTTTTATGTTTCAAAATTTTATTGATAGATTTAAAATTATTAAAATCATCTTTCCATATATTACCAATCAATGATTCTGCAGAAATTAGAGTAGTTTCTTTGGGTATTTTTAAAGTATGATTTTTATTTCTCTCGTTTAATATTTTAATTAAATGATTATATCTCCTCCTTTCTGATGAATTTATCCAACTTTCTGAGTGAAGTTTCTTGCCTAGAAAATTTACATTTAACCTGTTAAAATAATAATTTTGCAAATACGTAGTACTTGTTTTTGGATATCCAATGTGTAGAAACAAAGACATAAAAAATAAAAATGAGAGAATTTATATCATACATTTCCTATAAATTTAAACTTCTTAGATTTATCTTATCAAGACCAGACAAAAAGAAAGATAATGGAGATGTGTCAAATTTACGAAAAAAAGGAATAATAATTATTAGTGAATATCAAAATTATTGTAATGAATTAAATAAAATTCAAAATGTTATATCCAAATTAGAAGTTAACAAAATTATTGCCAATAAAAATACTCATAGAAAAGAAACTGATGACAATAGAGCCAAACAGAAAAGAGAATTTAAGATTAAGATTACCAATCTATTTGAAAAAGAGCTGTTACTATCATACTCAAAAAATCAATATATTAATAAATTAGTAACCCAATATTTTGGATTTGAGCCTATAATAAGAAATATATCTGTATGGATTGATATACCCAATAATAATACTAAAGATGAAGTGGCAACTCAAATATTTCATCGTGATTTTGATGATGTTAAATTATTAAAAACTTTTTTATATTTAAATGACGTAAATTCTTTAAATGGACCTTTCGAATATATTCAAACTTCACATCTTGAACCATGGAAAAATAATAAACATAGAGAAAATAAATCAATAGCGAATATTTTTGGAGGAGAGAATTTAAAATCAGTTACAGGAAAAAAAAATACACTTATAATTGCTGATACTAACGGTTTTCATCACGGAAAAAAATTATCCGAGGGTCATAGATTGCTTCTTACTGTTTCATATTCATCTAAAAATCCATCGGTAAAAATACCAAATGAAATATTTGACTAATATATCCGATGAATAACTATAAAAAGAATCTTATTGTATTTAAAAATTATTTACAAAAATTAAACTTTAGAAGCCAAATAAAAAAAATTAGATCAAGTAAAATTATTTGGCACTTTTGTACTCCAAAGTGTGCTTCAACATTTTATGCTAAATACATGCAACAAACTTTGAAATATAACAATCTACATACAAAATCTTTTCAAATATCTTCAATGCCAGAATTTGGTGAAAGATATCAAGTGGTCGACAAGAATCTATTATCTAAATTGTTAGTTAAAGATAAAAATTTTATACATTTAGTGTACAGATCTCACACAATAGCTTCAAAAGATTTATTAGATATCATTTCCAATCAAAATCATAATGTTATTATTCAATATAGACCAATTAATGAAACACTAATCTCTTTATGTAATTTTTTAAACAAATCTCCAGAAACTATTTGGTCCTCAGTTTTGAAAATCAAATGGAAAAGTTTTAATAATGATGAAAAAATTGAAAAATTGATTGATTTTTATTTACCTTGGCATGTTCAATTTTTACAGAGTTGGATTAATCAAAATAAGTTTAGAAGCACATTTTTAAAAATGGAAGATGTAATAAAAGATCCTTATGAAGCAATGAGATTGTCGTTTAATAATTACAATATTGAATTCAAAAAAATTGAGACCAATTTTTCAAATGATGAAATAATGTATAATAAGAATCATAATGAAGCAGAAATAATTTTAAGTGATTATCACAAGCAAAAAATTCGAGATTTTGTAATTAGAAACGATTTTTTAGGACAAAATTTAGTTGAATTTATATAATGTAATTATCACTCTATCCTTTATAACCACCGTCTAATTTTATTTCTGCACCATTTGCACTTAGCCAATGTTTGTTATGTAAGTCAAATATAATTCTAGCAACATCCTCTGCTTTTAAAAATTTTTTAACTGGAGTATTTTTTTTATGATAATTAATTCTACTTTTAGATAATTTTTTCAATTGGTTTGATCCATCAATTAATCCAGGTAGAAGACATATCGTTTTAAACTTATTTCCAAAATTTTTAGCAAATGACTTGCCCAAAGTTGATAACAATGATTTACTTATGCTATAAATTACATCATATCCTCCATTCATGTATGATGATGAAGAAATCAGTATAAGTGTTGAGTTATTTTTAAAGCAATTAATAATTTTACTTATTAGTATAGAAATACCAATAACATTTGTTTTGAGCACTTTCTGAATTTCATTTCTCGTATACTTTTCTGGTCCTTTTCCAACTAATACTGCCGATGTAATAATTACAATATCAAATTTTAAAAACTCTATTTTTTTTATAAACTTTTTTATAGACTCCTCGTCGCTTAAATCTAAATTAAATTCAATACCTTTGTTGATTTTTTTTTTGAAATAAGTGGAAAAAACTTTAAACTTTTTTTTTTTACCTAATAAGCAGACCTTTTTTGAAATGACAGAAGAATTTCCAATTACCAATATATTTTTCATGAGACAATTTTTAAGTTGGGAAGTGGAATAATAAATTTTCCACTAAATCCTTTTTTCCTCAAGGATTTTATTAACTCCTTTGAAATATGCCAAGAAAATAAAAACAAATAATCAGGATTATCTTTCAAACCAAAACTTTCTTCAACCACCTTAATATTACTTCCAGGCATATATTTATTAATTTTATATGACCCTTTTACCTCAAGTATTTTTTCTATTTTATTTTTTCTCATAGAACAATAACTAATTAATGTTGATGCTCTTGATGGAGCGCCGACACCATAAACTTTTTTATTTTTTTTATTTAATTTGCTAAGTAGCTCTAATATTTGACTTTTATTTTTTTCAACTTTATTTTTAAAATTTTCAAAATTTGTTTGGCTAAAATCTTTTTTTTCTTGAGAAAGCAATTTTTCAATTTTTTTTTTTTTAATAATTATTTTTTTATTTTTTATATTGCAACAATAAACTCTGATCGAACCACCATGAGTTTTAATCATTTCATAATCAAAAATTTTAAGATCGTGTTTTGAAAGAATATAATTCAAACTTGTTAAACTATAATATCTCAGATGTTCATGGTATACTGTATCGTACTGCATTCCTTTTATAACTGATCCAGCGTAATGACATTCAGTTACAAATATTCCCTCATTATGTAAACATTTTTTTATATTTTTCGTGAGCTCATTTGCATTATCTATATGAGCATAAACATTTGTCGCTGTAATTACTTTAATTTTTCCATATTTTTTTATTACTTTTTTTACAGTAAAGTTATCAAAGTACCCTTGAATAGTGTTTATACCAATTTTTCTTGCATTTTTTATGATATCTTCAGGAGATATACCTAGTGTATTAGAATCTAGTAAAAAATTTTTGAGTAAGTTTCCATCATTACAACCAATATCCATTACAGTATCCATTTTTTCTAATTTGATTTTTTTTTTAATCTTTTTTGCAAGGTCTACAAAATTATCTCTTAGTATTTTTGTTGTTGAACTTGTATATGGATAATCTTTAGGAAATATTATTTCTTTGGGAAGTATACAATTGATTTGAATAAGATTAGATTTTTTTGAATACATTAAATCTAAAGGAAATTTTTTTTGAATTAATGATTTTTTTTTGGTTTTTTGAAAATTATTAACTGGAACAAAATTACCAAGATTAATAATTCTTTTTAAGTCCTTAAAATTTGAAATTTGGCATTTTTGTTGAATTTTAAACATTTTTAATTTAAAGGATATTAATTTAATTAGTAAAATCAATTAAATTTTTCACAAGGTGGATTTTTGAAAAATGTTTGCGTTATAGGTTTGGGTTTTGTAGGACTTACTTTAGCATTAGCATTAGCAAAGCGAAATTTTAAAGTAATTGGTATTGAAAAAAATAATAATCTTTTGAATAATCTAAAAAGAGGCAGACCAAATTTTTTTGAACCAGATTTAGAAAATCAACTAAAAAAAAATATTAAGAATAAAAAACTTTCAATTTCTTCTGAGATACCAAGTTCTTGGAATGGTGGGGTTTTTTTTATAACTGTAGGAACCCCATTAGATAAGTTTAATAAGCCTAGATTTGATATGATTAAAACAGCATCAAATGAAATTTCAAAAGTTATGATTAAAAATGATCTTATTATTTTAAGATCTACAGTCAGCGTATCAACAAGCAGGAATATTGTGAAGCCAATATTAGAAAAATCAAATAAAAATTTTAAGTTAGCTTTTTGTCCAGAGAGAACTGCCGAAGGAAACGCAATGAAAGAATTAAGATATTTACCGCAAATTATTAGCGGATTAGACAAACAATCATTATTATCTGCGAAACAATTATTTAAAAAAATTACTAAAAAAATTGTTCCAGTATCATCGTTAGAAACTGCTGAGATGATTAAAATTGTTGATAATGTACAAAGGGATACTTTTTTTGGCTTTGCAAATGAAATAGCTAAAATTTGTGATCATCTTAGTGTAAATTCAAATGAAGTAATTCAAAAGGGAAAGTATTTCTATCCGAGAACAAATGTTGCGAAACCAGGACCCGTTGCAGGTCCATGTTTATCTAAAGATACCTATATATTAGCTGAGAGTATTCAAAACAAGAATTTAAAATCTAACTTAATTTCATTAACAGCTAGAAAATTAAATAAAGATCTACCGAATTATATAATTAAAAAAATTATTGAAAGTGATGTTTTAAAAAAACGCAAAATTAAAAAAATATGTTTATTTGGGATTGCTTTTAAGGGTTATCCAGAAACTGATGATACTCGGAATTCCTCTTTTTATGATTTTTATGATGTTCTTAGTCGTAAGTATAAAAAATCAAAAATCTTTGCATTTGATCCAATGATAAAAAAAAATTTTTCATATAAAAAATTGTACTATAGAAATAATTTCAAAGATTCTCTTAAAAACTCCGATTTGGTATTTATTTTAAATGATCACAATTTTTTTAAAAAATTAAAAAAAAATGATTATGAAAAATTTTTAAAGAAGGATAGTTTAATTTATGATTGTTGGAATTTATATAATTATAAATTTAAAAAAATTAAATATTTATCATTCGGAAATATTTTGAATAATTAGTGGGAAAAAAAATATTAATTACTGGTGGTGGTGGCTTTATTGGGTTGGCCTTATCAAATTTCTTGAGCGAACAAGGACATGATGTAACAATTTTTGATAATTTCTCTAGAGTTTCTAGAAATAAACTAATCAAAAAAAAAGATATAAAAGTTGTTAAAGGAGATATTCGAGATAGAAATATTGTATTAAATAATACAAAAAATTTTGATACAATAATTCATGCGGCATACATAAATGGGACTAAGTTTTTTTACACAAAACCTGAACTTGTATTAGATGTTGCTATTAAAGGAATTCTTAATGTTATTGAAGCATGTCGAAAAAATAAAGTCAAAGAATTAATATTGATTTCTAGTTCAGAAGTTTATCAATTACCAAAAAAAATACCTACACCCGAAGATGTGCCCCTAGTAATTCCTGATGTTATGAATCCAAGATATTCATATGGAGGTGGAAAATTAATTTCAGAACTTTTACTGATGCATAGCCATATAAAAACATTAAAAAAATTTTTTATAGTTAGGCCTCATAATGTCTATGGAGAAAATATGGGAAGAGAGCACGTTATACCTGAATTAATTATCAAAATAAAAAAGAAATTGAAAAAAAATTTACAAACCAATATAAAAATTCAAGGAAAGGGCTCTGAAACTAGAGCATTTATTTATATAGGAGATTTTGTTAAAGCATTTAATATTTTATTAAAAAAGGGTAAAACACGAAATATATATCATATTGGAAGCAGTCAAGAAATTACAATAAAAAAAATCATAGATAAGATATCCAAAATAATAAATAAAAAAGTATATTTTACAAAAGGAAGTTTAAAAGCTGGAAGTGTAAAACGTAGGTGTCCCGATATAAAAAAAATTAAAAAACTAGGTTTTAAAAATTTCAAATTCAATAATTTTGGTTTACGTAAAACAATAAACTGGTATTTAAATAATTAATTTTTTGAATGGAAATATCTTTTGTAACTCATTGTTATCCTATTCAAAATGCTCATGGTGCAGCTGACACAAATTATGGTATAATAAAAGAACTCAGAGAAAATAATATAAAAATTCATTTGCATGTGGTTTGCGAACATTCAAATGAATTAGAACTAACAAAAAAAAATCCTAATAAACATTTTTTTGAAACTTGTAACGGCTATGATGCTTTTAGCTATGATTTACATGGTTTTCGCAAAATATTTCGAAATCCAATAAACTTTTTTTATCCCAAATTAGACCTTGTAATAAAATCTTATAAAATTAAAAATGAAGTTCAAAAAAAAATTTTATCACAAAATCCAAATATTATATTCATCTACCATTGGTTTGCTGCATCTACAGTTTTTGAAATGAAATATAAAAAAATTCTTTTGACAGGTGATCTTCTTCACATACCTTTGATAGCGAGGACTAAAGAGACAAAAAAACTAGATATAAAAAATAACAAAATACGTAATATTTATAACTACTTAAAAATGAAGTGGCTTTCTTATCATCAAAAAAAACTTATGATCTATATGCTTAAAAATTGCCAAGCTGGTGGAAGTTTTGGTTATTATGATTCACAGTGGTTAAAAAAAAAAGGATATAATTTGAGTAAGTATTATAAAACTCCTTTAGTTAGTGGAAAAAATTATTCTAAAAGCTATAACAAGGAGAAATTTATTATCCTTACAGGTTTAGGCAATTTAAATGCTACTTCAACATATTCAGCTTTAAATTTTATCGATAAAAAAATATATAATTATTTAAATAATAAAATACCAAATAAATTTGAAATAAGAATTATTGGCAGAGGAGAATTGTCTAATGATTTAACAAACTTAAAAAACTCGCAAAATGTCAAAATTCTCGGTTTTGTTGAGGATCTAGATTATGAAATAAGCAAAAGTAATATAATTTTATTGCCTACAACAATTTTTATTGGATTCAGATCTAGAAATATTACTATCTTTAGTAATTCAAGTTGTGTTGTTGGACATAAAAATGATACTATCAACATGCCAGAAATGGTGAATGATTACAATTGTATATGTCCAGAGAATGAGAATAAAATACCTGAGGAAATTATAAAATTGTACAAAAATCCAAAAAAAGTTGAAGAAATAGGATTAAATGCAAGGAAAACATATGAAAAATATTTTGAACCAAAAGTTGCGATTAAAGCAATTTTACATGACATAGAAAGGGTCGCTTTTGATAAAAATAGATAATTTAGAGATATCAAAGAATGCTCCTACATTTATTATTGCTGAAGGATGCGAGAATCACTTGGGTAACTTAGATTTGGCTTTTGAGATGATAGAAAAAGCAAAATCATCTGGTGCTCATGCAATTAAATTTCAACATCATTTGCCAGATGATGAAATGTTAAAAGAAGTTCCAAAGTCGAATAATTTTGGTGATACGAATTTATATGAATTTTTAAAAAATAATTCCTTAAATATTGAAGATCATAAAAAATTAAAAAATTATTGTGATAAAAAAAAAATAATTTACTTGTGTACGCCATTTTCATTTTCGGCAGCTTTAGAAATCAATAATTTAGTGCCACTTTTTAAAATTGGATCAGGAGAAATGTTAGATTATCCAACATTAGAAAAGATATCAAAATTAAATAAACCAATGATTGTCTCTACAGGAATGTCTACTCAAAGTGAAATTACAGAAACTTACAAATTTTTAAAAGATAAAACAAATTTAATATTGATGAATTGTTTAAGCGAATACCCTCCAAATTATAATGATTTAAATTTATCTTTCATAAAAAAAATGATTAAACTGTACCCCGAGGCTCTTATTGGACACTCAGATCATACAAATGAAATTTATAGCTCACTAATAGCTGTAAGCTTTGGAGCAAAAATAATTGAAAAACATGTAATAATTGATAAAAGTGTAAATTGTCCTGATCAAGAAGTTTCTATTGATTTTGACCAACTGAAAGAACTAATTGATGCAATTAAAAAAATTGAACTTTCGTTAGGTTCAAAAAAAATAATTCATAAAAACGAAGAAATAATTAGATCTTGGGCTCATAGATCTATTGTAACAATAAAAAAGATCAAAAAAGGGGATATTTTATCAGACGATAATATTTGGACAAAAAGACCTGGTACAGGCATACCAGCTAAAAATTTTAAAAATATAATTGGCAAAAAAGCAAAAAAAAATCTCGATATAGATTATTTATTAAAAGTAGATGACTACGAATAAAAAAAAAAGATTATTGTTTGTTTGTGGATCTAGAGGAGAATGGGGTTATATTAGACCCATAATCAAATTGTGCAAAAAAAAAAAAATTACATATAAACTTATAACTACAAACATGGTTCTTTTAGATGAACATGGGAGTTTAATTAACGAAATTAATAAAAGTTATAATGTTTCTGATAAAATAATGATGTCACTAAATGGTGATACCCATGAGACAATGACAAAATCTTTAGGAATATATTTTACATCATTTGTTGACAGTATTAATAGAATTAAACCTGATTGGATAGTTATAGCTGGGGATAGGGGCGAACAATTTATGTCAGCAATTGCTGGAGCATACTCATATATACCGGTTGCACATATACAAGCTGGAGAAAGATCTGGTAATATTGACGGTGTTGTAAGACATGCGATAGCAAAAATATCGCATATTCATTTTGCAGCTAATGATGATGCATCAAGACGGTTAAGAAATTTAGGAGAAGAACGATTTAGAATTTTTAATGTAGGCGCACCACAGCTTGATGAAATATATAATAATCAAATAAGTTACAAATATTCTAAAAATAAAGGAAATTTTTTTCTAGTCGTTTTTCATCCAGTTACAGAAGAATATAATAATAATGAAAAATATATTAACATAATATGTAAATCACTAAATACTTTCAAAAATAAAAAAGTTTGGATACTTCCAAATAATGATGCAGGTAATTCAATAATTAAAAAAAAAATAGTTGAATTAAGACGAAGTGATATTGAAATATATGAAAATTTGACGAGATCTGAGTATTTGGGACTTTTAAAAAAAAGTGAATTAATAATTGGAAATTCAAGTTCAGGCTTAATTGAAGCCCCTTCTTTTAGAGTACCATGTATTAATATTGGTAGAAGACAAATTGATAGGGTTCAATCAAATAATGTAATTAATATACAATGTAATCAAAAAGAAATTGCGAAAGCAATTAAAAAAGCAACCTCTAAAAACTTTAGAGTGAAAATAAAAAAAAGTAATCCATATGGTGATGGAAATTCATCATCAAAAATACTTAAAATACTACAAACAATCAAAATTGATGATAAGTTATTAATTAAGAGAAACACATTTTAAATGAATAAAAAATTTGAAAAATTTGTTATTGAAAATAATTCAACCATTTTGGAAGCTGCCTATAAAATAGTCAAAAATACTGAGCGAACATTAATAGTAAAAAGAAAAAACAAAGTTTTAGGCGTCATTTCCTCTGGAGATATTTTAAGAATAATTTTAAAAAAAAAAAATACGTTCATGTCAATAGAAAATTACTATAAAAAAAACTTTAAATATTTGACGAAAAAAGATTTTAAAAAAGCCTTCGATTTGTATAAAAAATTTAACATAAGTCTTATTCCCATAGTAGATAAAAATTTCAATATTAAGGATATTATTTCTTCAAAGGATATCATTAAAAATTCGAAATTTTTTAAATGATTTTTTTAATTCCAGCTAGATCCGGTTCAAAAAGAATCAAAAATAAAAATATAGCAAAAGTAAACAACAAATTATTAATAGATTTCACACTTGATTTATTCGAAAATTCAGAATTAAAAAAAAAGGTTTTCATATCAACTAATTCGAGAAAAGTTATGGAAATTTGTAAAAAGAGAAGATTTAATTATTTTACAAGACCCCAAAAACTTGCAAGCGATAAATCAAGAATTGAGGAAACAATCTTACATTTTTTATCTAAAGATAAAAAAATTTATCATAAACAAAAATGGCTTATACTATTACAGGTTACATCACCTTTAAGAAATAGGTTAATTTTGACAAAATTTATAAAGTTCCTCAATAAACAAAGAGAAAATATAAATACGGTTATATCTGTAAGTAAAACAAAAAAAGATTTTTGGAAAGAAAGTAAGGGAAGATTAGTTAGATTAAATCCCAAAGCACCACGTCGTGAACAAGAGAGAAAAAGTATATACGAAGAAAATGGATTATTTTATGCAGTAAAAATCAATTATTTTCTTAAGCAAAAATATATTGTAAGTGGAAATATAAAAAAATTTGTAACGCCTAAAGAAATATCTTTAGATATAAATGATAAATTTGATTTAAATTTATTTAAAAGATTAGTTGGAAAAGAAGTACAGTGAAGTGGTTGGTAACTGGATGCTCTGGTTTTGTTGGCACAAATATTGTTAATTATTTAATTCAAAAAAATGAAGAAGTAATTGGAATAGATATAAAAAAGCCAAAAATAAATAATATAAAGTTATTTAAATTTATAAAATTTGATCTATCTGTCAGAAAAGGGTTAAAAGACTATATTAATGACGTTGATTACGTAATAAATTTAGCTGCAATAGTGTCAATACCCTATTCTAAAAAATATCCAAATAAAACCAAATCAACAAACGTTAAAATTTTTAGAAATATTTTACATAATATTAATATAAAAAAGACAAAATGTATTATTTTTGCTTCAAGTAGTGCCATATATGGTGATAGTTTAAAAAATTATGAAAAAAAAAAAATTTCCAATTTTTTTTCAGCGTATGCACAAAGTAAATACTTAAATGAAATCGATGCTAAAAATTTTTATAAAAAATATAAAATTTCGTTAATAGGATTGAGATATTTTAATTTGTATGGCTCATTTTCAAATGCAAATTCAAGATACTCTAGTGTAATACCCAAGTGGATAAATAATTTGATAAAAAAAAAAGTTATAATTATCAACGGAGATGGCAATCAATCTAGAGATTTTGTACATGTAGATGATATTGTAAAAATAAATTATATGCTTGCAAAAAATTTTGGCAAAATTAAAACTTTTAAATTATTTAATATTGGTAGTGGAAAATCTACCTCTTTAAAAACACTTTTAAATTATTTAGTAAAATTTAGTAAAATAAAAAAATATAAGATTAAATTTAGACCTTCGGCAGATTTTGGAGTCATGGAATCAAAAGCTAATATAAAATTATTTAAACAATCTTTTAAATTTAATTTTACAAAGTTAGATAAAGGTTTAAAGAAAACCATTCAGTTTTATGAGAGATGATAAAAGCATTTTTATATACAATGATTTTGAAGAAACCGACTTATATTGGATAATTCCTATTATAATACGTTTGGCAAAAAAAAAAAAAATTAATAAAGTTTTTACCTATAATTCAATAATTTCAATATTGGAGAAGGATGAATTTTTCCAAAAAAAAGAAATTCTACTTAAAGATATAACAAAAGAATTGCCATTTTATTTTGGTGTTTTTTTTAAATTTTTTGCAAGTTTTTTTAATTTATTAAAAGCTGTAAGAATTATATTTAATCTAGAATCCTTAGTTTTAAATAAAAAAAGTAATTGGTTAACAACTCAAATTTTTCATTCAATTCTCGATACTATTAACGTTAATAAAAATAAAAATTTTAAAATTAGTAATATAAAAAAATTTAAGATCATTCTTAAATCATTATATGAATTAAAAATTGCAAATATATTAATTAAATCATTTAATTTTCGTTATGCTTTTATTGGAAACTCAGTTTATTATTCTCGAATATATGTTGCTGTCTTTAGAGACAGTTCCATAAATGTAATTAATCATGCACAATATGGCTTGTATATTCAACCGAAGAAAAGAGATAGCTCTTGGGGTGAAATTAATGAGATCCTTTATAATAAAATTAATAAAAAAATAAAAAAAATTGATTTTAATAATTATTTTAAATTAAGATCCAAAGGTCAGGGTATCTATGAAGATAGCAAATCCTCTTTTAAAGGAAAATTAAAATCAAATAATGAATTAAATCATAATTTTATATTTTTGCATGTTTTCAAGGATTCCCCCTTTCATATAATTGATAGACGAAGAATCTTTGTAGATTATTTTGACTGGATTAAGAAAACAATAAGCATAATAAAAAATTCCGAAGAAAAATGGTTTTTAAAAATTCACCCAAGTGCAAGAGCATGGGGAGAAGATTCAAAAAAGTTTCTAGATAGTATTAACTACAAGTCTAAAAATATTTCAATCGTCAGTAATCATTTATCAAATAATTTAATTTTCAGAAATGCCAAAAGGATAATTACTTTTTCTGGAACATCCTATTTAGAGTCAATAGCTTATGGAATTAAACCTATAATTATTTCTGAACCGCCGACTTTTTCTAAATTTTCAAAAAACGTTTTTAAACCAAGGAATTTTGAGGAATATAATTTTCTGTTATCAAAAAACTTAAACACTAATTATTTCAGGCAAAAAAATAGTTCAATAAATGATAAGGCAAAAAAAATTATTTACATTCGTGAAAAAATACTAACAAATTTAAAAGATTTCGATGGTTATTTAATTTATAAAAATACTAGTTCAAAAAGAAAAAATTTATTAAGAGAATTGTTAAAGAAAAACTTGTCTAATAGGGAACATTTATTTGAAAATTATTTGGATACTCTTTTAAAATTTAATCATTCTATTTCATTAAAATCTAAAAATAAATTTTTATGATTAATAAGAAACATAAAATTTACAAATTAAAAAATAAAAAAAAAATCAAATTTACAATTATAACGGTTGTTTTAAATGCTGAAAAATTTTTAGAAAAAACAATTTTAAGTTTAAAGTCACAAAATTCAAAAAATTATGAATTTATAATTGTTTATACTCCCTCAAAAGATAAAACATGGAATTTAATTTATAAATATAAAAAATTTATTGATAAGATAATCATCAACTATGAAATCGGAGTGTATCCAGCAATGAACGTTGGAATTAAGTATGCAAAAGGTGAATATATAAACTTTTTAAACGCAGGAGACTATTTTTATAACACTAAAACTTTAAATGATATAATTAAATTTGCTAATATTAATATGGATGTCATTTATGGTGATAGTCAGGTCTTGTATAAAAATTATAAAAAAAAATTACCAGCTCTGTCAATTAATCAAATATATAACGGAATGATCTTTTCTCATCAGTCATGTTATATAAAAACTCAAATATTAAAAAAAAATTATTTTAATTTAAAATACATGTATGCAAGTGATTATGATCAAATATTAAGACTATTTAATAAAAATCTGAATTTTGTAAAGTTGAATAAAATTTTATCAATTTCAAAGCCAGATGGAATTGCTGACAAAAATAGGTTTAAAACTATAAAAGAAAATTTATTAATAGTATTTAGACAGAATAAAAAGAAAATAGTTTTTTCTATAATAATTTTTGTAAAGAAATTTATTTATTTTGCCTTTTTAAAATTATTAATTTTAATTCTTTCAAGAAAGCAATATGAAAAAATTAAAAATATAAAAGATGCAACGTAGAAAAAAAATTGTTGTTTCATCATTTGGAATAAATACAGGTGGAGGCTTAACACTCTTAACAGATCTATGTAAAAGTAATCATTTTATTAAAAAGATACTTTTGGATTATAGATTAAAAAAAAATAAAAAATTTAAAAAAATTAAAAAAGTCTTTATTAGTAAAAATTATTTTATTGCTTTAATCATTTTTATAAAAGAAATATATAAATGTCAGAAAAATGATATTTTTTTGTGCTATAATAATATTCCACCATTAATAAAACCAAAGTGTAAAACTGTTTTGTTCCTTCAAAATGCTTTTTTTGTGTCCGATATTAAAATAAAACTCAAATTAAGTGATAAGTTAAAATTATATTTGTTAAAATCAATATTTTACTTTTGCTTATCTAATGTAAATATAATTTATGTGCAAAATTTATTTTTGAAAAAAAAAATTATCCAAATACTAAAAAAAAAAAAATTAACAAACATTAAAGTTTATAAGTTAATTCTTCTTACTAAAAAACTAAAAAATAGAATTATTAACAAAAAAAAAAAGTTTCCAAGTATAAATAAAAAAAAATATAACTTCTTATATCCCGCATCGTTCAGTATACATAAAAATTATGATAATCTTATTAAATCATTCAAGTACAATTCGTCTAAAAATATTAAATTGTATTTAACATTATCAAATGAAGATTTTAATTCTCTAAAAATTAAACATGATCTGAAAAAAGATCATTTATACAAAATTAATAATCTTGGTTTACTTAGTGAAAAAGATTTAGAAAATTTCTACAAAAAATGTAATTTAATATTTCCGTCGTTTTTAGAATCTTTTGGACTCCCCTTATATGAAGCATACTCATATAATTCACAAATAATTGCATCTGACAGAAATTTTGTTAACGAAAACTTTAAAAATGTAATAAAATTTAATCCAAGTAATCCAGTTTCAATAACAAAAGCAGTCAATTTTGCTATTAAAAAAAAAGTAAATAATAATGTTTTAAAAGTTAATTCTAAATTGATTTTATCAAATAACGATTTTTTAAAAAAGATAATTTAAAATGATATTTGCCAAAACCTTACTTTTCTTAAGTATCAATTTTTGGATGCTATATTTAGCAGGAATAAATTTTGTAAAACTTTGTAAAATAAAAAATTTAACTTATTCTATCTTTTTTTCTATAGCTTTAGTTTCTGTTATAATTAGTTATTTATATTTTAGACTTAACTTTGAATTTTATAATATTCAAAAAATAATTTTTGTTATTTTAGTTTTTCTCTCAGTATTTGCTATTAAATTTATAAATGAAATAATTTTAAAAGAAATAATCTCTGATTTTTTAATTTTTTTACCCATTGTTATTTTATTTTCATCTTTGATACATATTTACGGACTACAATACTATATTTTCAGGGGTAATTACTATGATGTAATCAATTATACTAGTATGAGTCTAGCTTTTATCAGTCATCCGTATAATGAGTTGAATGAAATATTTAATAACCAGAATTTTTCTCCAGATCAAATATATCTCACAAAATCAGGAATTTTAAATGAACACCGAGTTATAGCACCTCTATTTTTCTCTTTAAGTTATCTACCAAAAATATTTGATATATTCCATGCTAACACAATTAATAAAATTTTTTTCTTAGGATTGTCATCCTTAGGAATTAAGATGTTATTTCAGGAATTAAAAATAATTAAAAAAAAAAAAAATATATTAATTTTTTCAACCTTGTTCCCATTTTGTTTTTGGCAAATTTATATCTTCGAGATTGATGCTTACGCCCAGCTGATGGCTTTGCCATTTTCATTAATTTCATTAACAGTCATATATTTGATTACAAAAAAATTCTTAATGTTAAATTATAGGGAGCTAATCTTTTATCTTTTCCTTATTTTTAGTTTCTTCTGTATTTACCCAGAGCAAGCCTCTTTATACTTTTTATTTGGATTAATTTTATTTTTAATAAATTATTATTATCATTTTAATAATTTAAAATTTTGTTTAAAAATTTTAGTGTCTATATTATTTGGTCTAATAGTCATATTATTACATGAAAATATTTTGGGATTTTTAAAATTCCAGGTTTCCAATTTTACATTTATAAATTTTAATTGGTGGGGCTATTATGGTGCATTTATCCTTGGATCTGAAAATATAGTTTTGAATGAAAATTTTGTTTTTGAATTAAAAGAATACTTAAAAAATAACGATATAAATATATTTAGCACATTAATTAAAATTCATAAAAGTTTAATTTTAGAAAATTACTTATTTTATATATTAAATATTATTCCTTCAATCTTTGGAATGTATTACTTAACTATTGGTAAAATTACATCAATTTTAGATTACTCAAAAGTAATTCTATTAGTGACTTTGAATTTTGTAATTATAAGAATTTTTGTAACAAATCTTTTATCCATTTTTAAAAATAGTAAAATTCCAGAAACAAATTTTATTAAACTATTTTTTCTATTTTTTTTATTTTTCTCTTTAATTTTTATTATTAAAAATGCTTTATGGCAGTTTTTAAAACTTTACATGTATTTTTCTATATTATTTTTCCTAATTCTAGCAATAAACTTTTCTAAAAATTTTAAAAATAATAAAATACATAAATTAATTTTAATCTTACTTGTGATATTCCCAATTTATAAGTTTTCAAAATTTAATAGTGGCATTACTAGAATTGATACATTTCCATCTATAATTAATAAAGACATGAAAACCAACATAGATTGGGAATTAAAAAAGAAAAATATTACAAGCTGTGACTATAATAAACTAAATAATAAAATGTCCAAAAATCAAAGTTTAGATTATTTTTACTCAATAATTCGTTCATATGAAAAATTGAAAAATACAAAAATTAAAAATCCTTGTAATAAAAATTAAAATAATACATAAACAATCTTTAATGAATATTCTTATAACTGGCTCTGCAGGGTTTATTGGTTTTCATATTGCAAAAAAGCTTTTAGCAAATAAAAAGTTAAAAGTAATTGGTATAGATAATATTAACTCTTACTATGACAAAAATATTAAAAAAAATCGCAATAAAATTCTAAAAAAAAATAAAAACTACATATTTTTTAAATTAGATTTAAATAATTTTGAAAAAATTAAACTCAAACTTAAAAATTATAAAGTTGATATAATAATACATCTTGCTGCCCAAGCTGGAGTGAGGTATTCTTTAGTTGAACCAAGAAAATACTTAAATTCAAATATAGTCTCTACTTTTAATATTTTAGAAATCGCAAGGATAAAAAAATCAAAACATACATTGGTAGCAAGTTCTAGCAGCGTGTATGGAATGGCAAGTAATCCTTTCAAAGAAAACTTATCTGCAAATCATCCAATACAGTTTTATGCTGCAACCAAAAAGTCAGCAGAAATTATTTGTCATTCATACTCCGAATTACATAATTTACCTATTTCATGTCTAAGATATTTTACTGTTTATGGTCCATTTGGAAGACCTGATATGGCATTATTTAAATTTGTTAGTAATATTAAGAATAAAAAAAAAATAGATGTTTATAACAAAGGAACACACCAGAGAGATTTTACTTATATTGATGATGCTGTTTATTATACACTTAAACTAATGAATATTTATCCAAAAGTAATTTCTAATTGGAAATGGAATAATTCTAATAATCATATTAGCAAAGCACCTTTCAGAATTGTAAATATAGCTTCAGGAAAAAAAATAAGCTTAAAAAAATTTATTAATGAAATTGAAAAAAATTTAAATATAAAAGCAAAAAAAAATTACTTGTCACTTCAAAAAGGTGACATGGAAAATACTTTTGCATCAATCAAACTATTAATTTCTTTAGTAAAAAAAAGAAAATATACTCCAATAAAAAAGGGAATCAAAAATTTTATAAAATGGCATAATAATTATTATAAATAATACTAATGTTTATATTGAAACTTGATGACTAAAATAAGTATTGTAATACCGACATACAATGAAGAGGAAAATATCAATAATTTGATAAAACGTCTTCAAGAAGTATTGACTAAGATAGAAGATAATTATGAAATAATTTTTGTTTTAGATCCATCTACCGATAAAACAGAAGAACTTATTATTGAACATACTACTGATAAAAGAATAAAACTAATTAAATTATCAAGAAGATTTGGTCAGCCAGCAGCGACAATGGCAGGAATTAAGCATTCTTCAGGTGATAATATAGTTATAATAGATGCGGATTTACAAGATCCACCTGAGTTGATTATAGAAATGTTAGATAAAATGCGAAACGGTTACGATGTTGTTTATGCTAAAAGAATTTCAAGGGATGGGGAAACTTTTGTAAAAAAAATAATTTCAGCTTTAGGATATAGAATAATTAATTTCTTTAGCGATGTTTATATCCCCCCAGATGTTGGAGATTTTAGAATAATTTCAAAAAAAGTTGGTATTCATTTAAGTAGTTTAAAAGAAAATAGCGCATTTCTTAGAGGTCTAGTATCTTATGTTGGATTTAGACAAACCTCACTTGAATATAAAAGAGATAAGAGAAGCTTTGGTAAAACAAAATATAACAGATTTTTAGGATCCCTTAAAATAGGATTAAATGGACTAATTGGCTTTACATCAAAACCTCTTCAATTAATGTCAGCAATTGGTTTTTGCTTTTCTTTAGTGAGTTTTTTTATTGGACTAACATATGTCATTGCCAAAATTTTAGGTTTTACCTTAACTGCAGGTTTGCCCACTACAGTGTTATTTATCACTTTTTTTTCTGGCATCCAGCTCATAGCTTTAGGATTATTGGGTGAATATATAGGAAGAATATACGATGAAGTAAAAAATCGACCACAATATATTATCGATAAAACAATTAATTTTAATGAAGATTAGTTACTAGAAATTAGAATGTGTGGTATTGTAGGTTATATAAATAAAAAACTTCAAAAAAATAGAATACAATCAAGTATAGAGCAAGCTTTAAAAAAATTAGATCACAGAGGACCTGACAGTAGCAGTTATTATAAAGATAATGATGTAAACTTTTTCTTTGGCATGACAAGATTGTCTATTTTAGATTACGATAATGGATCTCAGCCATTTTTTTCTGAAAATCGTAAGTATGCTTTAATTTTCAATGGAGAAATTGTTAATTCTGGACATTTAAGAAAACAATTAGAAAAAAAAAATATTAAATTTAAATCAAAAAACTCTGATACAGAGGTATTATTAAATCTACTTATATTAGAAAGAGAAAAATGTTTATTAAAATTAAATGGTATGTTTTCTTTTTGTTTTTACGATCTAGAAAAAAAAGAGGTTTTAATTGCAAGAGATAGATTTGGAATAAAGCCTTTTTATTACTTTTTTAATAATTATTCTTTTGGTTTTTCATCAGAAATTAAAAATTTAATAAGTTTCTACCCAGAAAATTTAAAAATTAATAATCAAAGTTTATATGATTATTTTAGTTTAATGTTTATACCATCACCTAATACTATTTTTGAAAATATTAAAAGATTATCAGCAGGCACCTTATTAAAAATAAATTTAAAAAATTTTAAGAAATTTGAGGAAAAATGGTATGAGCCTAATTTTAAGCCAGATAACAGTTTATCAAAAGATGAAATTCCATCTCAAATTGAAAACCTATCTTGTAAATTAATTGACGAGTGGAGTTTGTCAGATGTTCCTATAAGTAATTCTTTATCAGGAGGTATTGATTCATCTGTAATATCTGGCTTGGCTAATAAACAAAATATTAAAATTAAAAATTTTACTTTGGGATTTAAGAATGTATCAGATAAAGAGTTTAGCGAAACATATCAGGCAAAAAAACTATCAGAAAAACTCAATCAAGATCATGAGATATTTGAAATAGCACCCCATGATTTTTTAGAGAAACTCGACAGAATTTTGGAAGATATACATGAACCCTACGGTGGAGGACTTCCTTCATGGATGGTTTACAACAAAATATCAAAAAAATATAAAGTCGCTTTTACTGGGACTGGTATTGATGAATTTTTTGGAAATTACTCAAAGTGGAAGAAATTGGATACTTTTTGGAAAAAAGAGGTCGATTACATGTCTTTTTGTAAAAGTTTTTTTGATCAAAGATATTACGCTTCAGACGAACAAAAAAAAAAATTACTAAATTTAAATATTAAAAATATTGAGCCAACTTCATTAAAATTTTATAATAAATTTAATGAGACTGATGGTGATATTAAAGATAAAAGTGCACTTTTAGATATTAAAACACAACTCACAGATGAATTCCTTAATATTTCAGATATATTTTCTATGTCTTTTAGCCTTGAGGTAAGGCCTCTTTATTTAGATAATAATTTAACAGATTTTTTTTTTAAAATTCCATCAAAGTTTAGAGTTGGAAATCATAAAAATCTTAAATCACTTTTCAAAAGTTCTTTTAGAAATATTTTAACTAAAGAAATAATTTCAGGAAATAAAAAAGGATTTATTCTTCCAATAGAAAATTGGTTAAAAAATGATTTAATTATACTTGCTAATAAATTTTTTTCAAAAAAAAAAATTAATGAACATGGTTTAATTGATTATGATTATGTAAAAAATTTATTTGATAAGTTTCTCAACAGATCAAAATTATTTTCTCGTTTTGATAGATATCATAGATTGCAAACTCTAATTTGGGGAATTTTGATGTTTCAGCTTTGGTTTGAAAAAAATATAAATAAAAAAAAAATAGTTTTGTAAACCTATGAAAATTATGATGTTATCATACATGGATTATTTAGGCGCAGGGTCTGCATCTAAAAAAATATTTTCCATGTTAAGAAAAGAAGATGTTGATGTAGATTTATTTGTAAAAAAAAAAAATTCTGGACTAAGCAAAAAAATAGAATTAAGTAAAGTTGACAGTATAAAATCATTAATGTTTGATCTTTTTAATTATGGATCTAATAAATTTTTAAATAATAACTATAGTAGAAAATTTAATCCTTATCACAAAAGTCTTGGATGGTTTTCTAGCCCTTATCCAAAAATAATAAATAGTTCCAATTATGATATAGTTCAATTAAACTGGATAAATAATTTTTTATCTATTAGAGATATTGTTGAAATAAAAAAACCAATTATATGGAGATTTTCTGATATGTGGCCAATATTAGGAATAAGTCACTATGAATATAAAAATATGAATTACAACTTATATTCAATTATTGAAGATTATAATTATAAAAGAAAACAAATACTAAGAGATAAAAAATTAAATATAATTACTCCTAGTAATTGGATGAAAACTAAAATTGAAAATAAATCTAGTAATAACAATTGGAAAATTAGTACAATTTATACACCTGTTGATCAAGATATATTTAAACCACTTGATATAAATGAAATCAAAAAAATTAAAAAACAATATGAGATCAATAGTAATCAAAAAGTACTTTGTTTTTGTGCAGATAACATAAATGAAAAAAGAAAAGGTCTTGAAAGGATAATTGATGTTTTTAAAAATAATTTAATATCTGGGCAAGAATTTACTTTATTTACAATAGGTAAGGGTAAAACTAAATTTAACAAGTATAATAATTTAAATATAAAAAACTTAGGTTTTATAAATTCACAAGCAGAGGTTAATAAAATTTATAATATATCAGATTTATTATTATTATTTTCTGATATAGATAATTTACCTCAAGTTGGTATTGAGGCACAATCCTCAGGCTTACCTGTTTTAACCTTCAATCATTCAGGATTATCAGAAATAATAGAAAATTATATCACTGGTATATACGTTGAGGACACCCTTGCATCTATTTCATCTAAAATTGAGAATTTTTTTAAAGATACAGCAAAAATTTCTATGTATAAGTCTGCTTCTAGAGAAAGATCTCTAAAAATATGGTCAAATAAAGTTATATTTAAAAAATATTTAAATTTGTATTCTAGTATATTAAGTGAAAAATAATTTAAAAAAAAAAGCGATAGTTACTGGTTGTGCTGGGTTCATTGGAAGCCATATGGTGGAACACTTACTAAAATTAAACTATCATGTAATTGGAATTGATAATTTATCTACAGGAAAGCTTAAATTTCTTGAAAAACCGTTAAAAGATAGAAATTTTAAATTTCATAAAATAGATATTCTTAAAACTAAAAATTTAGAAAAGTATTTTAAATCAATAAATTTAGTTATTCATCTATCAGCCAACGCTGATGTTAGAAACGGATTTGATAACCCAAAGAAAGACTTAGAGCAAAATACATTAGTTACGTTTAAGATTTTAAATGTTATGCGTAAATTAGATATAAAAAAAATTGTTTTTTCTTCAACAGGGTCAATATATGGCGAACCTGATATTTTTCCAACAAAAGAAAATCAACATTTTCCCATTCAAACTTCATTATATGGCTGTTCAAAACTTGCATGTGAAGGTTTAATTCAAGCATTTGCAAATGGCTATAATATTAAAGCTTATATTTTTAGATTTGTTTCCATATTTGGTGAAAGATATACACATGGCCATCTTTATGATTTTTATAAAAAAATTAAAAAAAATCCAAAAAAATTACATATTCTAGGTAATGGTTTACAAAAAAAATCCTATTTAAATGTTAATGATTGTGTAGAAGCTATTTTTATTGCTTTAAAAAAATCAAAAAAAAAAGTTAATATTTTTAATTTAGGTTTAGAAGATTTTATTACAGTAAATCAATCAGTAAATATTGTTTGTAATTTTCTTAATGTAAAACCCTTAAGAATATATAGTGGTGGAAAAAGAGGCTGGATAGGAGATAGCCCAAAAATTTATTTAGACACAAAAAAAATAAGAAATTTAGGATGGAAACCAAAAAAAAATATTAGACAAAGTATACACGAAACATTAACGTTTTTTAAAAAAAATGAATGGATATTCAAAAAATGAAGATTGCAACGGTGGGATTGTGGCATTTAGGAACTATTACATCTTTAGGATTGGCTGACCTAGGTCATAGCGTACATTGTTTTGATGAGAATAAAGATGTTATTCAAAATTTTAATTTGAATATTCCAGTTATATACGAGCCAAAAGTTAAAAAACTTTTAAAAAAATATTTAAATAGAAAATTATTTTTTCATTCAAATTTTGATAATTTAAAAAAATTTAAAGTGATATTTATAACATATGACACTAAAATAACAGAGGATGATAAATCTGATATAAATTTATTGTTTAACAAAATAAAAATAATTTTAAAATTTATAAGTAAAAACTCAACAATAATAATTTCTTCGCAGATACCTGTAGGTTTTACAAACAGGATAGAAAAATTTGAAAAAAGGTTTATAAAAAAAAATACTAAAATTAGCTATTTTCCTGAAAACTTACGATTAGGAAACTCACTAAACTTATTCAACAAACCTGACCGTATTATATTTGGAACAAGAGATGATAAATCTAAAAGAATATTAAACAAAGTTTTCAAAAAAGTTGATTGTTTAAAGTTTAATGTTTGTCCGGAAACTGCGGAAATGAGCAAGCATGTTATTAATAGTTTTCTAGCGTGTTCTATTTCATTTATAAATGAAATTGGCCAATTATCTAATAAATTTAATATACCTTTGAGTAGTTTAGAAAGATGCGTCAAATCTGATAAGCGAATAGGTTTTAAATCATATTTAAAACCTGGAAATGCTTTCTCCGGAGGAACATTAGCTAGAGATTTAAATTTTCTAATAAAATTATCGAAAAAATTTAACACAAATAGTAGAGTTATTAACTCAATTTATAAAAGTAATAAACATCATAGTAATTGGATACAAAATTTTATTAAAAAAAATTTTAAAAGCAAATCTAGTAATATTTTACAAGTTGGATTGAGTTATAAAGATAACACATCAACTGTTAGAAGATCTTTACCATTTCAAATATTTAAAAATTTGCGCAAATTGTATAACATCAAATTTCATGATAAAGATTATATCCTGAAAACCAAAGAGGTTGTAAAATATAAGAAATATTATTTCAATCTTAATAGCACCAAAAAGTTTAATCTACTTTTAATTTTTAGTGATAAATACGACTTTAAATTACTAAAAAAAAATATTAAAAAGAATTCTATAATTTTGGATGCAAATAATTCAAATATAAATAAAAAACTTTTTAAGAATTACAATTACATTAGTATCGAAAATGCCTAAAAATAATTTATTAAAAAATAAAACTATAATTATTACTGGTGCAAACAAAGGCATAGGATATGAGTTTGCAAAATACTTTTTAAATAAAAATTGTAAATTAATTTTAATAGGAAGAAATAAAGCTAGAAATGATATTTCTTTGAAAATGTTAATTAAGCACAGTAATAACAAAACAAATATACACTTTGAAACACTTGACATTTCAAATACAAAAAAAGTTGATAAATTTTTTATTACTATCTTTAAAAAATACAAAAAAATTGACGTTTTAATTAATAATGCAGGTATTTACGGTCCAAAAGGAGACTTCGACAAGATACCATGGAAAGAATTCAAGAAAACTTTAAACATAAATTTATTTGGTTCAATTTATTTTATAAAAAAATTGCTCCCACATTTTAAAGAAAATAATTATGGAAGAATTATTCAGCTTTCAGGTGGAGGCGCAACATCCGCGTTTCCTTTTTTTTCACCGTATTCGGTTAGTAAAACAGCCATCGTTAGGTTTATTGAAAATATTTCCAAAGAAGTCTCCAAATATAATATTGCTTTAAATTCAATTGCTCCAGGACCTGTCAATACTGGCATGCTAGAAGAAGTATTGAAAGCAGGTCCCACTATTGTAGGAAAAAGGTTTTATGAAAAATCTGTTCAACAAAAAAACAATGGAGGTACAAATATAAATATGATTATTAGCTTAGCTGAATTTTTAATTACAAGAAAAGACAATAAAATTAATGGAAGGCTAATAAGTGCGATTTGGGATAATTGGAAAGTATTTGATAAAAAAATAAATATTTTTAAAAACTCAGAATTTGGAACTCTTAGAAGAATTTCAGGTAAAGACAGAAAATTAAATATTTTTGATAAATGAAAATAGAGAAGAAAATAGGAATAATAGGTTGTGGACTAATTGGATGGAAAAGAGCAAAAGCACTAAAAAAAAAAGAGATTTTAGGTTGTTTCGATATTGACGATTTAAAATCCGATAATTTCTCAAAATTTTTTAATTGCAGGAAATACACAAAAATTAACGATATAATAGATAACAAAGAAATAACAATAATATTTATATGCACAACTCACAAATACCTACATCAAATTGCCCTAGAGGTGTTAAAGAAAAAAAAGCATATTTTAATCGAGAAACCTGGAGCTATAAATTTACCTTCATTAACTTTATTAAAAAAAAAATACAAAAATAAAAATATTAAACTACATATAGGATATAACCACAGATACCATCCGTCCATTCTAGAGGCAAAAAGAATAATAGATAAGAAGAAATTAGGCAAAGTGATGTATATACGAGCAAGGTATGGTCATGGTGCTAGGTTAAAATATCATAAAGAGTGGAGAATGAATAAAAAATTATCAGGTGGAGGTGAATTAATAGATCAAGGCTCTCATTTAATCGATCTATCTAGATTTTTTTTGGGAAATTTAAAATTAAAATACTCCAAACTCAAGTCATATTACTGGAAAACAAATAGCAAAGTTGAAGATAATGCATACTTAGTATTAGAAAATAAGAATGGATGTATTTCTTTTTTACATTGTTCTTGCACAGAATGGAAAAACAAATTTTCATTTGAAATTTTTTGTATGAAGGGAAAAATAGAGATTAGAGGCTTGGGAGGAAGTTACGGTATGGAAAAATTAATTTTATATAAAATGAAAAAAAAAATGGGTAAACCAACAATTATTACAAAGACTTTTCCAAAAAATGATAATTCATGGAATTTAGAAGTAAAAAATTTTTTTGATACAATAGATAAAAAAACAAAAGTGGTATCTGACTTAAACAACGCAATAGAAAATATGAAAATAATAAACAGGAGCTACAAAAATTACTATGATAATAACTAGGAGTCCATTAAGGATCACTCTAGGTGGAGGCGGAACAGATTTGCCGTCTTTTTACAAAAAATATGGAGGTTTTCTTGTAGCTGGAGCGATAGATAAGTACGTATTTACATCAATTATAAAACCTTACGAAGATGGTATATTTTTAAAATACTCAAAAATAGAAAAAAAAAATTCCATATCAAGAGTTTCGCACCCAATAATTAGAGAAGCTTTAAAAAAATATGACAAAAATTTGAAGAGAATTGAAATTACAACCTTAGCTGATGTGCCTTCTGGAACTGGACTAGGTTCTTCTGGAAGTTTTACAAATTCTTTAATAAAAGCTTTATTTTCTTATAAAAATAAAAATATTTCAGCAAAAAAACTTGCAGAGGAATCATGCAACATAGAAATCAATAAACTTAAAGAGCCTATAGGAAAACAAGATCAGTATATTTCTGCCTTCGGAGGATTAAAAAAAATTTACTTTAAAAAAGATGGCAAAGTAATAGTTAAGAAATTAGAAGTTAAACAAGACACATATAAAAAATTAGAACAAAATTTATTACTTTTTTTTACTGGCTACACGAGATCAGCTTCCAAAATCTTAAAAAAGCAAAATGTAATGTCTAATAAAAAAAATCCAGAAATGCTAAAGAACTTAAATGAAGTAAAAAAAATTGGATATCAAAGTTGTCATTTATTAGAAAATAACGATTTAGATCAATTTGGAGAGTTACTAAATTATAATTGGAAAAAAAAGATAGAAAGATCACCGGAAGGAGTAAATAAAAGAATAAAGTTTTTATATAATGATGCGCTCAATAATGGAGCAATAGGGGGGAAATTAGTTGGTGCAGGTGGAGGAGGATTTTTAATGTTCTACTGCAGAGACAAAAAATCATTAAAAAAAAGGATGAGTAAATTTAATATACAAGAATTAAACTTTCATTTTGATAATCGGGGAACCAAAACAATCTAACTAATGAAGACTTGTATAATTCTTTGTGGAGGTTATGGAAAAAGGGCAAGAGAAATAGATAATAAATTACCAAAAATTTTAATTAGAATTCAAAAAGAGCCACTACTTTTTTGGATTTTGAAAAATCTTGAAAAAAAAAAAATTAAAAAAATTATTCTATGTGTTGGATATAAAAGTAATCACATTAAATCATATTTAAAAAAAAATAAAAAAAAATTTAAAGTAAATATTATATTAGTTTACGAAAATGAAAATAATTTACTGGGAACAGGTGGAGCTATAAAGAATTCTCTCAAACATGTTAAAACTAATGATTTTTTTGTAATGTACGGGGACACTTTTCTTTTCTTTGATATAAATAAAATGTTTGATAAATACAAAAAAAATAAAAAACCAATACTTATGTCAATTTATAAAAATAATAACATGTTTTATAAGAACAATATAAAAATAGATGGTAAATTAATTTATGATAAATATGATAAAAAAAATAAATATGATTACATTGACTATGGATTGATTATTATGAATAAAAAAGTTTTTAACAATCAACCTTTAAAGTTTGACCTTTCTTCATTATTAAAAGAAAATTCATTGAAAAGTAACGTATCTTATTTTAAGATTAAAAAAAAGTTTTTAGAAATAGGAACATTATACAGTTATAAAAATACACTTAAAAACTTTTTTAAAGTCAAAAATGAAATTTATAGATAAATACTTAAAGCAATTAATCTTAGAAATAAAAAGCTTTGATCAAGCTACTTTAGAAAAAATGATTATAGAGATAAAAAATACAAGAGATAGAAAAGGTAGAATTTTTTTTTTAGGGGTGGGTGGAAGTGCAGCAAATGCCTCACATGCAGTAAATGATTTTAGAAAATTATGTGGTATTGACAGTTATACTCCGGTAGATAATGTTTCAGAGTTAACTGCCAGAACTAATGACGAAGGTTGGGAAAACACTTTTGCACCTTATCTTAAAATTTCAAATTTACAAAGTAAGGATATTGTTTTCATCTTATCAGTTGGAGGTGGTAATAAAAAATTAAATGTTAGTACAAATTTAATTAAAGCAATAGATTATGCTAAGAAAAAAAAATCTAAAATATTATCAATTACTGGCAAAAAAAATGGATATGCTCAAAAAATGTCTGATCTTTGCTTAATTGTTTCACAAAATAACAAGAAATTTGTAACACCATTTTCTGAATCTTTTCAGGCTGTAATATGGCATTTAATTGTATCTCATCCATTATTAAAAAAAAATCAAACTAAATGGTAGCACCATTAAGAAGAGCAATTTTTTTTGATCGAGATGGAGTTCTAAATAAAGCGATTGTTAAAAATGGAAAGCCCTATCCTCCACTTAAAATTAGTGAATTAGTAGTAAATTCAGAGGCAGCAAACGTTATCAAGTTTTTTAAAAATAGAAATTTTCTTTGTATTGTTATTACAAATCAGCCAGATGTAGGGAGAAGAAAAGTTAAAAAGAAAATTGTCAATCAAATAAATTTTATTTTAAAGAAAAAAATTAAATTTGATGATATTTATACGTGTTTTCATAGAAATAATTACAGCTTTGATAAGAAACCAATGCCAGGTATGATATTAAAGGCTAAAAAGAAATGGAAAATAAATTTAAGTAAAAGTTATATGGTAGGAGACAGATATAAAGATATTTTAGCAGGTTTAAATTCATCACTTACAACAATATATTTGAAAAGTGATTATAAAAATGACAAAAAGCCAAAATTTTATCATTATAAAGTAAACTCTTTAAAAGAAGTAATAGGGAAGGTTAAGTATGATTAATAGTATAAAAAAATTAAAAGTACAAATTTTTGCTGATGGAGCTGATTATAAATCAATGATTAGTTTAAGTAAAAAAAAATATATTAAAGGACTAACAACAAATCCTTCTTTAATGAGAAAAGCAGGTATTAAAAATTATGTAAATTTTGCAAAAAAAGTTATTAAAAACATTAATAATAAATCAATTTCATTGGAAGTTTTTGCCGATTCTGAGCTAGAGATAGAGAAACAAGCGTTATATTTGTCGAAACTTGGAAAAAATGTTTATGTAAAAATACCTATTATGAATACAAAAAGAAAATACCTTTATAAATTAATTAATAAGTTATCTAATAAAGGTATTAAATTAAACATCACAGCAATAATGACAAAAAACCAAATAAAAAATCTAATAAAGAATCTAAATCCAAAGATTGAAAATTATATATCTATTTTTTGTGGAAGAATAGCTGATACTGGGAGAGACCCAATACCAATTGTCAAAATGACAAAAAAATTGATAAAAAATAAAAAAAATTTTAAAATTATTTGGGCAAGTACGAGAGAAATTTTTAACATTTTCCAAGCTAATAGTGTTAATTGTGATATTATAACCGTCAGTCCAAGTTTTTTGTCAAAACTAAAATATATTAATTATGATTTAGAGAGGTTTTCATTAGACACAGTAAAAACATTTTACCTAGATGCAAAAAACTCTAAATATAAAATACCTACAAATTAATGAATAACACTTTTAAAAATAAGAATATTCTAATAACTGGTGGGACAGGATCGTTCGGAAAAACTTTTTTAAATTATATTTTAAAACATAAAAAAAATATAAAGAGTGTTACTATTTTTAGTAGAGATGAAAAAAAACAATTTGATTTAAGAAATATGTTTTCTAACAAAAAAGTTAAATTTATAATTGGTGATGTTAGAGACTATAATAGTGTACTTGATGTTATGCAAAATATAGATTATGTTTTTCATGCTGCAGCATTAAAGCAGGTACCCTCTTGTGAATTTTATCCTTTAGAGGCAGTTAAAACAAACATAATTGGTACAAACAATATTTTAACAGCAGCTAATAGGACAAATGTTAAAAAGGTAATATTTCTAAGTACCGATAAATCAGTACAACCTGTAAATGCAATGGGTATGTCGAAAGCACTTATGGAAAAAGTCGTAATAGCTAAATCTAGAAATATAAGAAAAGATTTATCTTTTTGCATTACTAGATATGGAAATGTTATTGGATCAAGAGGATCTGTTATTCCAACTTTTATAGATCAAATTAAAAAAAATAAAAGAATAACCATAACTGACCCAAGCATGACAAGATTTATGATGACTTTAAATGAAGCAGTTCAATTAGTTATGTATGCTTTCGAAAAAGGAGAAAATGGAGATATTTTTGTTAAAAAATCACCCGCATCTACAATTGGTGTCATAGCAAAAGCATTATTAAAATATTTTAAAAAAAAATCAAAAATTAAAATTATTGGAATAAGACAGGGTGAAAAAAAACATGAATTACTTTTGAGTAAAGATGAAAAAATAATTTCTAAAAATTTAAATAATTTTTATAAAGTAAATTTAATTAAATCAAATATTAATTATAAAGATTACTTTACATCAGGAAAAATAACAGAAAAATATAATGAGTACAGATCAGACAATACCCTACAACTTAACATAGATGAAACTATTAAATTAATAAAAAAAAGTGGTCTAATTTAAAATGCAAGCTCTAATTGTTGGATCAAGTGGTTTCATTGGAAAAAACTTAAAAAAAAAGCTAGAGCAAGAAAATATTAACTTTTTTGAGGTAACGAAAAAAACAAATAAAAAAAAACTTGAAGATTATTGTAAAAAAGTTGATGTAATCTTTCATGTTGCTGGTCAAAATAAATCAATTTTAGAATCTGATTTTAAAAAAAACAATGTATTAATAACAAAAAAAATCTTAGATATTTTAACAAAAAACAATCTTAAAACAAAAATAATTTATCTTTCTACAATAAAATATAATGAAAAAAATTATTATGGCAAATCCAAAAAAGAAGCTGAGAAAGTTTTATTAACATTTTCAAAAAAAAATAGCTCTATAGTAAATATATTAAGACTTCCTAATGTGTTTGGGAAATGGTGCAAACCTAATTACAATTCATTTGTAACTACAATGTTTTATAATATTCCAAGAAATATTAACTTCATTAAATTAGATCTAATGAAAAAAATAAAGTTAATACATATTGATGATGTAACAAGTTTAATGTTCGAATTAGCATTTAAAAAATCTAATGCGTTAATAACAAATGTCAAACCAGAAAAAATACTATCAATAAATAAATTATATAATTTGATTAAAAAGATGTGGTTATGTCATAAGGATGGATATCTTTATAATTTTAAATCTAATTTTGAAAGGAAATTATATTCAACATTCCTTACTTACCTGCCAAGTAAAAAAATTACTAGAGAAATAAAAATGTATCAAGATAAGAGAGGATTTTTCAGTGAATTGTTAAAAAATAAAACAACTGGCCAAATTAGTGTTTTTTCAATTAACCCAGGTAAAACTAGAGGACAGCATTATCATAATATAAAAAATGAAAAGTTTATAATCTTGAATGGTAAAGTAATATTTAAAACAAAAAATTTAATTTCAAATAAAACTTTATCAAAAGAAATTAATTCCAATAAAATAACTGAAATTATAAGTGTTCCTGGGACAGTTCACGAAATTAAAAATATAGGAGAGAGTATCGCCATTGTATTGTTGTGGTCTGATGAAATCTACGATAAGAATAATCCAGATACATTTTTTAACACCATATGAAAATAAAAGTAGTCACGGTTGTTGGTACTAGACCTGAAATAATAAGATGTTCTGAAGTAATTAAAAATTTCCAAAATAGGTTTAATCACAAATTAATTTTTACTGGTCAAAATTACTCTAAGGAATTGTCTAAAAATTTTTTTAGAAATTTTAATATAACTCCTGATATTAATTTAAAAATTGTAAATAAAAATTCAAGCATGGCAATTAGCGAAATGTTTCTAAAGATTGATAAAATTTTAGAAAAATTTAAGCCAGATGCCTTTTTTATATGTGGAGATACTAATTCTGCCTTAACATCAATAATCGCAAAAAAAAGGAAAATTCCAGTTTTTCACTACGAAGCTGGAAACAGATGTTTTGATCAGAGAGTGCCTGAAGAGGTAAATAGAAAAATAGTGGATGTTTCATCTGATATTAATTTAACCTATAGCAACATTGCTAAACAAAACTTAATTAATGAAAATTTTCCAAATGATAAAATTTTCAATATTGGCTCACCATTAAAAGAAGTATTTAACAATAATAAATCAAAAATTAGTAATAGTAGAATTTTAGAACAACTTAGAATTAAACAAAATAGTTACATAGTCCTAAGTCTACACAGAGATGAAAATGTTGAAAATCAATTTATTTTAAAAAAAATCATTAATTCCTTAAATTTTGTATCATTAAAGCTTAAGAAAAAAATAATTTTTTCAACACATCCAAGAACAATGAAAAAAGTTAAAAGTTTAAAATTAAATAAATATTTTATGATTTGTAAACCATTTGATTATTTTGATTACATGAAATTACAATTAAATTCATATATTGTTCTTTCTGATAGTGGTAGCATTTCTGAAGAATCATATTTGTTAAAATTCCCTGCATTAAATTTAAGAGAAACACACGAAAGACATGAAGCCATGGAAAAGGCTGTAGTTATGATGACTGATTTTGGTGAGCAAAATTTATTAAATAACATTAAGTATGTAAAATCAAACTCAGATAAATGTAATAATATAATTGCTGATTATGAACAAAATTTTGTTTCAAATAAAATTTCTAATATAATTCTTAGTTATATAAATTATATAAATAGGACAAATTATTTTAAATAATTTGATTAATGAAAATATTAATACTTTCACAGTATTTTTGGCCAGAGAATTTTAAAATAAATGAACTAGCGCTTGAGTTAAAAAAAAAACACTATGTAGAAGTATTAACAGGTGTTCCAAATTACCCTTCAGGAAAAATAGATAAAAAATTTTTAAAAAGTAAGTCTAAATATTCTAACTATAAAGGTATAAGAATTCATAGAAGTTGGGAATTTTTAAGGGGAAATGGAAGTAAATTTAGGTTATTTTTCAATTATTTATCCTTCATGATTTCTTCAATATTTAAAGGTTTATTTTTAAAGAAAAAATTTGACTTAATTTTTATTTTTTTACCTAGCCCAGTATTAATTGGGTTAAGTGGAATTATTTTATCAAAATTTTTAAATTCTAAGGTCAGAATATGGGTTTTAGACTTATGGCCAGAAGTTTTGTCAGATCTTAAAATAATTAATTCTAAAATAATTCTAAGAATATTAGATAAAATTGTTAATATAATCTACTTAAATTCTGAAACTATATTTGTTCAATCAAATTCATTTAAAAAAATAATAAAAAAAAAAATAAAAAAAAAAAAATTATATATTTTAAATTCTTGGAATGATCAAATTCCAAAAAGAAAAAGAAAAAATTTAATAAAAAAAAATTCTATTTTATATTTAGGAAATATTGGATATTCCCAAAATTTTGAAAATTTATTAGATGCCGCTAAAATTTTAGTAAAAAAAAAAATTAATTTCGAAATCAAAATAATAGGTAATGGAAGAAGATTTTACTGGTTAAAAAAACAAATTCAAGATCATAAACTTAACAAACAAATTAAAATTCTTAATTTTAAAAAATCTAAATCGCTAGGCCCTCACATTCATTCTTCAGAATTTTGTTTTTTATCTCTTAAAGAAGGAAAGGGTTTAAATTCTACAATACCTGCAAAATTACAAACATATATGAAATATTCAAAACCAATTATAGGAGTTTCGGATGGAGAGGTAAAAAGTATAATATTGAATGCTAGATGTGGATTTGTATCTAAGCCAGGGGATAGTGTAAGTCTTGCTAAAAACATAGAAAATGCATTTAAACTAAATAGTTTAAAAAAAATTAGATTAGGAAAAAATTCACTAAAGTTTTCCCAAAAAAACTATGATAAAGCTAAAATTCTTAGTAATTTTAATAAAGTTTTTAATAAAACCTAAGATTTACTTATTAATAATAAATACTTGAACTTCTGAATTTGAAATATAAGGAACAAATTTAAATTGTGGATTGTTTTCTTGGAATTCGTAGAACGCTTTTTGCTGACCTTTATCTGCACGTCCATTGAAGCAAAACCAATCATCAAAAACTATCAGTGTTCCATCAACGATAAAATCTTTTATAAAATTTAAAACTGGTACAGTGGAATAGTATAAATCACAATCTACATAGATTAATGAAGCGTGTCCTTCTTTTGATAGTTTTATCTTTAAATTATCGTTCAAAGTATTATGATAAAAGCCTTTAATTAATTCGTAATTTTCATTTTTATAACCACTTTTATTCAATATTTTTCTAAATTCCTCTATATCTGTTTTGAATTTCCCTTTTCCCCAAATTATCTTTTCTTTATTTTCCTCAACATCTGGCAAACCTTCAAAAGAGTCAAATGCATAAAATTTTGTATCGTTTTCAGAATTAAACCAAGATTTACTGCCAAAATTTTTTAAAGCCTCTCTAAATGTTCTACCTGAGTGACATCCAAACTCGAAATAATTTCCATTTAGAGGTCTATTTAAAACAAAATATTTTAATATTTTAGAGAATAAAATTTCTCTTTCATTTTGAGAGAATTTTTCATACTTAGATAATTGTATTGTTTTTCCTAAGTAATATGTTTTTCTTAATATGTTTATCAAAGATGTTCTTAAAGCTTTCATGAATTAATTTAACGAATATAAGGTATAAATACTTCTTCAAATTTTTCAATTATATTATGTGAAAGTAAATACATTCCTCGATTATTTAAATGGCAACAGTAATCTCTATAAAGATTTTCGTTGTTTGATTTAAATATGTATCTGCTATCAAATTTATATTTTGCTTGAACTTCATCAATATTAAATTTCTCATAATATTTACTTATTGGATTACTATATTTAGTAAAATTCGAAATCTCTTTTTCTTTTTTTGTTAAAAGCTTTGAATCCTTAAAATATTGATTAGGTTGTAACACATGTATGTATTTAAAATTATAGTTTTTACTTAAATCCGAAATCATATTTGAAGATCTTTTCCATAGATTTACGACTTTAGCTAATTTCACATTGAAACCCTCGTCTTTAAATTTAGAAAGATTATAAAAATCTTCATCAATTTGATTTTCAATACCATAAATTTTTTTGTGACAAGAGTATATAATAAATAAATTATATAGTTCTTTAATAGGAAATATTGATTTATCATGAATACTTTTATTAGAATTTATAGTGCAAGATATATTGGTATTGAAAGCTTTAATTTGTCTAGAGAATTGTCTTGGATATATAATATTATTTTTAATTGGAATATTTTCAGCAATTGAAAGAGCTAATTCATTTATTCCGTCTAAGTTTAATACTATGTCAAATGTATAACCATTTAAGAGCAAGTAATTGAATTTAAATAGTTGCTGGGGTTGTTTTCCACCCGGAATTGCTGCATTAATTACTTTGAATCTATCTGTTTTAAATTTTTGATTTAAAGCTTTTTGAAAAATATCAAACTTGTCATAATTTATATCATCTACTTTAAAAGTATCTTCAGAATGATTATGAGATAGATGTGTTGCAACTGAACCACCCAATATTAATATTTTAATATCACTTGATTTTATATTTTCAGGCACATGATTAAATAATGGTTCCCTATTTTTTAAATCATTCTCAATTATTTTATTATTAGTATTATTGTACCCAAAAAAAGGATGGGGAAATATTTCTTTTGTTTCATTTTTTGAAAATCTTTTTTTAAAAGAGGTAAATTCATTGGAGTACATATTAATTTTAGTTTGTGAATATATGTAAGCGAAAGCTAACAAATTTATAAAAATAAAAAATGTTGAAAGTAAAAGAATATATTTAAATTTATTCATTTTATTTTGATAACTATTAATGAATATATAATTAAGAAATAAATTAAAGAAAATATGAAATTAATATAAAAATAAAAGAAAATAATATTCAAGAATAACCCTTGGATTAATAAAACAGTCACTATTGGTGAAAATTTTTTATTTAAAATATGATGTATGTGACGCTCGTCCTTTTTGAAGGGATTTTTTTTGTTATAAATTCTTTCACAAAATAGTCTAAACATATCAATTCCTGGGACACACATTAAAATAAATACTTCCTCTACATTTTTTATTAATTCTAAATTGTAAAATTTTATGAAAAAATAACCAAAAAAAAGTCCTAGCAATAATGATCCACTATCTCCTAAATAAATTTTATTTTTGAAATTAAAATATAAAAATGGAATCAAAAAACTCAAAAGAGTTAAAAAAATAATATTATTAGAGATTATAAAAAAATATATTGCTATTATAGCTGAGTATATTCCACATTGTAAATTTATTCCATCAAACATATTGAATGCATTTAAATAAAGGGCAAAACATAAAATTGTGAATGGAATTGCAAATTTGCTTGTTGAAATTGAAAAATCAATAAAATTGAATTTCAAATTCAATAATAATAAATGATCATCTAAAATTAATATGAAAAAAATAATTAATACTGTAATTACTAGTTTGAGGTTTGCATTAAGATTTAATTTATCATCAAAAAAACCAAGAGTAAAAATTAAGATTGAGCCAATTATTAAAGAATAATTAATTACTGCGTTATAGTTTAAAAAAAAATATATAAATAAAATATTAATAATTAATAAAATGCCACCAATAAGATAAATTTTTTTGTTTGTTTTTAAAAATTCATTTTTGTCAAAAATATTTAATTTTTCACCAATAAATTTATATTTAATTGTCAAAAAAATATTAATAAAAGAAAGGATTGTTAGTAAAATTTTACTAAAATAATCTTCCATAGATAATTAAATTATTAATCATAAATACATTTTTTAATAAAAATGGTGTCAAAAAAATAAATATAAATAATATTTTTAAATTGAATTTTTTTAAATTTTCAAAATTATTTAATAAAGAAAATAGTGATACTAAAAAAAGCACCAAACTTCCTTTTGAAAAACCGATTATTCCATAAATTGGCACAAAAATTATGAAGTGAATAAAGACATTTTTAATTTTATTTCCAAGTAAAAGTAAAAACAAATTAAAACTACACAAAATAATAAAAGTATATATCGTCATATTAAAGACAATAGAAAAGTTGGGGATTAGAAGATCTTTTTTTATTAAAAAATTATTACTTAATATATTTAAATCTATCAATTTAAATTTTAAAGAATAGTTCAATTCATTTTTAATCTTTTGTAGAAAATTTTCAGATTTTAATATTTCAGAATTTTTTACCCGATCATTCTTTTCGTGAAAAACTTGTATTTTGTTAAGTATCTGGTTGTATTCCAATAAATAAAGGTTTATCCTTTTTTGTACAAGTTTATAAGGTGCGCTGTTCACTTTATAATTTGATAGTTTTGCCCTTTCTTTTGATAATAATAATTCAAGTTCTTTTTTTTTTTTTATTAAAACCTCTTTAGATATAATTTCAATTTTATGAGATTTCAGTTCTTTTTGGTTTTGGTCATTGTAGCCAACTATTTTTGCAAAAGCTAAAGGAGACGAATAAAATATCGGGCTTAGTATAAAAATTATTTTTAAAATAGTCAATTTTTTGGTTATCTTTGTGTCTCTAAAAAAGATGATAAAAAAGGAAGAATAAAATAAAATTGCCAATCCTACATGTGTTAAAAAAGATAAAAAATAAAAGATAAAAAATAATAAATAATCATCTTTTTTTAGAACAGAAAGTGTAAAAAAAATTAAAACTAATTCAGAACGTATAGATGATAGAGCAAGTACAAAAAAATAGTTACAGCAAAGTGTTACTAAAAAAACAAGTACATCTTTTTTTAGGTATTTTTTTAATAATATTGCCAAAGATGAAAATAGAATAATATCTAAAATAAAATTTAAAAAATCATAAGAAAATATTTTGGGGGCTAAAATTAATAAGAAACCAAAAAATGGTTCTGCAATCCATCCTGTTAACATATCATTTAAAAAAAAAGGATTATCAAAAATTAATTTATTATTATCATAAACTAATTCATAAAATTCATGATCTCCATGAGAAATCATTGGGTATAAATAAATTAGCGAAATAGAAAAAATAAATCCTATGTAAAATTTTTTAAAAAAATTAATTATTATATATTTCATTTTTTTTAATAAGCTCGGCCGCATTGTCAGCTATTATTTTATATACCCAAGGTCTATGATGTCCTGAAGAATGGTTATTTGCAGTTGGAAGATTTGGTAATATTGATGTAATTTCTTTAAAATCATTACACCAATCTATAAATTTTACATTATTGTCTTCTGACCAGATTTTAAGATTTTTGTAATTATTAATTTCTTCGTTTTGGCAATGGTACCAAGTTAACATTAGATCAATATTATTAAGATTTGCAAATTTTTTTAATTTTTCATATTTATCAAAATTAACACTACTTTTGTCATATGCTATTTTTGTATTTTTAAAAATGTTCTTATATCTTAGTTTTGATATAATTAATTTAAGCCTTTTCAGTACCTCAAAATTATTTGCTATCCAACCAATATAACCACCTAAACCAAAAAATCTTGGAGATCCATCAACCAGATGATTGTGCCTATAACCAGTAAGAAATAAATGATCATCTCTTTCATCATTACCTACTCCCACAAAAACTATATAGTCGGGTTTCATTTTCTCAAAAAATAATTTAGTTGCAATAAATGATTGTTCAAAACCAAATGCCGCAAGACCTAAATTTATGACTCCAAAAGTTTTTCCTGCCAACTGATTATCAGTATTTAAATTTAAAAAAAGGTTGAAAGGATACGAACTGGTAGGTTCAACTCCAGTCCCTTGTGTTATCGAGTCCCCAATTGTAAAGATAATCTTATCATAATTATTAAAATCATTTTCAAAATTAAAAGTTCCCAAACTATTTGTAATATATTCTTGTCTATGGTCGGTAACTTTAATTAAGTTTAAGTTTTTTTTTGCTTTGACACCAAGTTTTTTATCATATTCATATGCTTCAATTGGACCAGTAAAATGCAAAGGACTAAACACTCTTAGTAGAATTTCGAGGACAAGTAATATAAAAACAAAAATAAAAACCGGGAATATTAATTTTTTTAACATTATATTTATAATACTGATATAAATTGACTAAATTTTTACTATGTGTAAACGTTTTTAAACTAAGAGACGTTTTAAATCTAGGATTTAATTAAATGCAAGTTCTTAAAATTTATTATCTTCTACCGATTTTTTTTGTTACAGGTCCTTTTTTACCAGATCTAGTAATAACAACAAGTTCATTATTTTTTATTATATATTTTTTAAAATATGAAAGACAGTATTTAGTTAATAATTTTTTTTATTTTTTTTTGGTTTTTTATTTATTTATTATTTTCTCATCTTTAAATTCAAACGATTTTATTTTTTCTCTAAAATCATCACTACCTTATGTTAGGATAATTATTTTCCCACTGATAATTTACTATCTATTGGAAAAAAAAATTTTAAATTTAATAACTTTATCAAAAATACTACTTTTCGTAATTATTTTTTTATCTTTGGACTCCATTTATCAATTTATTTTTGGATACAATGTTATTGGTTTCAAATCACCATTAAATTATAGAGTAACAAGCTTTTTCAATGATGAGGCTATATTAGGATCTTATATTAGTAAAATTCTTCCTTTATTAATTTCAATTTATATTTATATCAATCATAAGTCGAAAGGTTTTTCTGCAATAATATATTATGTAACTTTTTTCCTTGGCATTATATGTATATTTTTATCAGGAGATAGAATGCCATTTGGGACAATCTTACTATATATAATTTTGATTAATATATTCTATTTCGAAAAAAAACAATTTATTCTTTTATTATCATTAATTTTTGCAATAATTGTTTTAATATCTTTAAACAATTCACTCAAAAACAGATATATCAATATGACTTTATTACAATTATTCGAAGGTGATATTAAAATTGACAAAAAATTTCAAATTGATGAGAAAAATATTGAGGAAAAATTTAATTTTGAATTAAAAAATATTTTAAATAATAAAATTTTATTTTTTTCTAGACCTCATCAAGAACATTTAAAAACTGCTTATTCAATTTTTAAAGATAATAAAATAATTGGCTCAGGTCCAAATACTTTCCGTTTAAACTGTACCCCCAAATTTCACGAACATCAAAGTAGATGTTCCACTCATCCTCATAATATTTATATTCAACTACTCTCGGAAACAGGAATTATTGGATTTATTTTCTTAATATCAATATTTTTTTACTTTGTTTATAAAATTTTTTATTCATCTTTAAATAAAGATAGATTACAGGTTTTTATTTTTGCTCATCTTTTTGTTTCTATTTTCCCAATCTCAACTTATGGAAATTTTTTTAATAATTATAACTCAATAATGCTATTTTTTCCGGTCGGTTTTTATTTATATATGCTAAAAAATAATAAAAACTACAAAACTAAGTAAAAAAATTTATAACCGTTAATAATTTTAAATGATATTTCCTTTTCCAAATCGAAATGAGTACAGGGAGATAAATTGTACATACAAATATCTCCATTAACAGTTTTGTAATATGCAAAGTTATTATTAATAAAAACTTTTATAACTTTTGGAGGATTTAAATTATTTGAATTATAATTATAAATATTTGGCCATAAATTTTTAGAATTGTCATACTTTAGCACAAACTTAACCAAGATAATTGCAATTAAAAAATTTAAATATTTAATCTTTAAATAATTTTTTAATTTCACTTTTTCATTTAGAAAAAGACATGCAAAACTAAATATAATTACACCTATTAAATATGCTGAACCATACCTGTAAGTTGGAAAATTTTCAAACCATACAATACTACCAATGAGAGTAAGAAAAAAAATCAAAAAAAATCTCGATTTATCTTGTTTATAGCGAGAATATTTTTTCTTTGAAAAAAAAATAAAGATCGAAAGGCATGTTAATAAAATGATTAAAGGTATAATCTTTTTCAAAATCACTATCTTGCCATGCCCTTTTATCCATATAGGTCTCCAATTAGAATTTAAATACTCTTGATAATTCATATCTCTATTTATTCTACTTGGATGATCTTTTGATCTAGCCTCATTTTCTAAACTAACTTTGTCCGCAGAATTCATGTTAGTTACTAATGAACTGCTCCAAAATATTTTTTTACTGCAAGTAATTTCTTTGGGAAAAAGCATACACCCAGAAATAATTATATTTTTTATAAACCATGCTGTAATAAAGCAAATTAAAATAATATTTTTTTTTTTATAAATAAATTCTAAATTTTTATTAAGAATAATTATTAATATTGGTAAAATTAAAATAATTATTAATGTTGATTTACTTTGAAAAATTAAAATACAGAGAGCGGAAATTATGAAAAAAGATCTATAATCATTCAAGTCATATTTCACAAATAAATATGTACAAATTAAAAAAAGTATATGAGCAGGCACATCATTTCCGTAGCCACTATATCTATTCATGTCATACAGAATTTGAAATAAAATGAAAAAACTAACAAATAATAATAAATTATTATTTTGCTGTTTTTTTATTTCATTATAAAAAAAATTTGATACACAAAAAAAAATTAGTGCAGGAGGAATTAATAGACCTTTATCAAAAAATAAAATATTATTAAATCCTGCTGATAAATATTGAATTATTGAAACATGAGCGTACCTGAAATGTATATTTGCTGAACCAAATATAATTTTTTCTGAATTTAAAGTACTCATGTATGGAAAATGATACAATCCAGCGTCAGGACGATTAATATTGTCATAACCAACTAATAATGCAAAAAATATTGCAAATTTTAGAGAATATATAAGTATTTTTTTTATATCTAGAATTTTTATATTTTTGATAAAAACCAAAGGAATTAAAAAAATTAATGTATTTACAAGCAGATTTAAAGGTAAAAAAAAGTTAACAATTAAAAATATATTAGAAAAAAAAATAAATGATAAAATTAAATAAATATTTTTTTTTTTATAATTAAAATTTTCTTTAAATAATACTAAATTAAATACGTAGCCCGATATTATCATTTGAAATGACAATACAAGTGGAAAAAAAAGTATTGTAAAAAATTCGGTCAATAAAAACATTTGTTTACCTCAATTTATAGATTAACTTAATTTTTTTTTCTCACCAAATAAATATATTTATTTATTTTTTCTAATTTTAAATTATTAATGTTTGTATCATTTTTTATGTTATCAAATGTATTTTCTTTTTTAAAATACCATACAATAGGTTCTTTACATTTTTCATAATTTGTATTTTGTAAAAATTCCTGAGGATAATTATAGACTTGTATTTTAGATTTTTTTTTATTTAGACTGTAATATTTTATTAAATGATAATTATAAGCAAGAATATGCTCGTCAATTAAGACTTTGCTACAATCAGGCAATTTAACGATTAAATCTTTAATTATAATAGGGACCTCTTTTTTCAAACTGTCTTTATGTCCTATAGTGCCAAGTTTGCTTTGAATTTCATACTGAATTTGATGAAAATTAATAATTTTACTAAATAAAATTGATATTAAAATTAAAAAAAAAGTAGAAAAAAATATAATTTTATTAAATTTAAAGTTTGCAATTTTTTTTATAATTAAAAAATTAAAACCATCTTGACTAATATTTCTAGATACTAAATAAAACATTGAAGAAGAAAATAAAATTGAAATAATAAACCTTCCATTTCTTTCATCATAAGATCCATATTTTGAAAAAAAATAAAAACCTACAACTCCTGATAAGAAAATAATAGAGCCATATAAACAAAATTTATTCTTTAATTTTATAAAATTTAATAAGCTCAATATAAATATTATAATTAGGAATATTTTGTTAAAACTAAGAAGGATTACATTAAAAGATGCAAAATGATTCTTTTCAGCTTCAGATTGCAGATGACTAAAATTTGAATTTATTGAATTCTGAGAAAATATTAAATCGAAAAAAAAAATTAACGGATTTAAAGCATCATCTAAACTTAAAAAAGATATCAAAAATATAAATGGGATTATAGAAAAAAGAAAAAATAATTTAAAATTTATTTTTTTTTCTAAAAATACAAAAAACAAAAATACAAAAGATAAAAAAGGTAATAGAAAGCCCACTTGTTTTGTGATTGAAGCAATACCTGCTATGAGTGAAAGTAATAGTAAAAAGTTTTCATCATTATCGCTGAGCAAATATAATAAAAATATTTGAAAAAAAATTAAATATAGAAGTGCTATCTTTGTATCCATATAACCAACTAAAGCTGTTTTTCTAAAAATCCAAAAAAAGAAAACTAAAAATAAAAAATTGTAAAAAAATAAAATTTTATTTTTTTTATAAAAAAGATATAGAGTGAGTATTAGTAAAATTGGTAATATGAATTGACTCATGCTTGGAATAATCCAATTTCCAAAGCTAGATTCAGCTTTATATATTAAAGCCCATAACCCTGGCCAAAAAACAGGATAAGTTCCGTTTGGTTTAAATTCATTCAAGTATAAAAGCCAAGCCCACCTCCCATTCCATTGAAAAACCGCATCACCATGAACAAAAACTGGTATGTATTTTGATAAGAGAATTGCAAAAAATATTACAAAAAGTAAAACAAAAAATAAGAAAAAATCAATTAGTTCATTATTATTTACTTTAATTTTATTTTGACGATTAAAATAAATTAACAACATTGAAACACAAAAAAGAAAAAATAAGATTTCAAATGTAAATTTTATTTTAAAAATATTTATAAAAAAAATAAAAAACCAAGACAATGATAAGGAGTAAATAATAGAGCTTAAAAAAAAAATTTCAATTTTTTTAAAAGAATTTACGTTTAAAAAAATTGAAGCTCCCAAAACAAACAAGAAATAGTAAAATGCAAAAAAACTCTTAATTATCATTATTAATTATACTGTAATGACTATCTTTTTTTTGATTGTTTAAATTCTTAAGTTGCAAGCTAACATTTGATATCGAGTTACTTAAAATGCCCATAACAAAAATAATAAGAGAGCTAATAATTAAAATAGCAGATAGAATTAGAGATTGTATGTGCCCTCCACCCCCTGCAAAGAAAATAAATAAGTATCTAAAAGAAATTAAAATTCCAGGAATTAAAAAAAGTGTAGCGATTATAGAAAAAAACTTTAATGGAAAATATTTATTAAAATTTTTTATTATTATATATGTTTGTTTTTTAATATATTCACTGTTGCTTTTAAATAACCTTGATTCTCTTAATTGACCTTCATTAGTATTTATTAACTTTGAACCAATTTTTAGACGTTTCCAGGAAAATATAATTAAACTTTCTATCGTATAAGAAAAATTATTCTCTACATAAAAACCTTCTTCAAAACATTTTCTTTTATATATTCTAAATCCCGAAGTTACATCAGAAATTTTATAACCAATTATCATGCTCACTATCCAAGACCCCAATATTTGAAAAAACTTTTTTGATCTTGACATAATTTTATTTTCTAGAATTTTTCTTGAGCCGACAATCATATCTAATTCTTTTTCTCTCATTTCATCGATTAATATATTAATATCTTTTGCACTATATTGGTTATCTGCATCTAATACACACATCAAATCAAATTTTGATTTATTAAAATAATCAACCATAGAATTAAAAACTTTTGATAATCCCACATGATTTTTATGTGATATAATTTTTAAATTGAGTTTTTTTGCTTCTTCAATTGTATTATCTATTGAACAATCATCAACAACTACCACCTCAGTTTCTAATATATTTGAAAAGTTTTTTGGAATGGCATTAAATGTTGTCTTTAAATTTTTTTCTTCATTTAGGCATGGTATAAAAATTAATAATTTTTTCATTTTTTTTCAAGTTTACTTAAAGAATAGGGATAAAGAAAATATTTAATTACAAAGCTTAATGAGATTGTTGTGATCCATGCAATATTTATATTATTCATTAAATTAAACATACTTAAAAATATCCAGTATTCAAAAAATCTAAATATTACTGATAAACTTAACAATAATAAAAATAATTTGTTATTTTTTTTTATTTTAAATACTTTTTTTAAAAAATAAAAATTATATACAAATATTAAAATTATAGTTAATTTTGACGAGATTTTTGGATCTTGAATAAAATGATTTAGTATATTTATTACCAAAATCGATCCAGCAAAACTTCCAAATGAGATGACTAAAAATTTAATGTTTAAATCATTTACCAGAAGTTTCATTTTCATCATAAATTAATAATTAACAAAAATTATTATCATATATAAGTTATTTTTAAATTTAAGTTTATTTCTGATAATAAATGTATATCAGTAACTTAATGAAAAAAAAAATATTGATTACTGGCTCATGTGGTTTAGTTGGTAGTGAATTAGTCAATTTTTTTTTAAAAAAAAAATATATAGTTCTAGGTATTGATAATAATTTAAGGAAGTATTTTTTTGGTAAGAACTCATCGACTATATGGATAAAAAAAATAATATCTAAAAACAAGAACTATAGACACTTTAATATAGATATAAGAGAAATAAATGAATTAGAGAAAATATTTAAATCAAATAAAAATATAAAAGCCATTATTCACACAGCAGCCCAACCTTCACACGATTGGGCAAAAAAGGAGCCGATTGTTGATTTTGATATTAATGCTAAGGCAACATTAAATCTTTTAGAATTAGTAAGGAAATATAAAAAAAATTTACCATTCATTTTTATGTCAACAAATAAAGTTTATGGAGACAGTATAAATAATAAAAAATTTATTGAGAAAAAATACAGATATGAAATTTCTAAAAATGATGAGTTCTTTAAATATGGAGTTGATGAAAAATTTTCAATAGATCAGTCAAAACATAGTTTGTTTGGAGTTTCAAAAACTTCAGCAGATTTATTGGTTCAAGAATACGGTAAATATTTTAATATGAAAACTGTTTGTTTTAGATGTGGATGTCTTACTGGTCCAAACCATAGTGGTGCAGAACTCCATGGTTTTTTATCATATTTAGTTAAATGTTATGTATTTAATAAGGAGTATAAAATATTTGGATACAAAGGAAAGCAAGTTAGAGATAATATTCATAGTAACGATCTTGCACACATCATTTGGGAATTTATAAAAAAACCAAAAAGGGGTGAAGTTTATAATATAGGTGGAGGACGAAAATCGAACTGTTCAGTGTTAGAAGCTATTAAAATTTGTGAGAAAATTGGAAAAAAGAAATTTAGATACAAAGTTTTAAAGAATAAAAGAATAGGTGATCATAAATGGTGGATATCTAACAATAATAAATTTAAAAAACACTACCCTAATTGGAAACAAAGCTACAATATAAAAAATATTATTGAAGAATTATATTCATTTTATAATAAATAAATAAATAAATGTTTAATAATTATAGCAAGAAATTAACTATAATAATTCCATGTTATAATGAAGAAAAAACTATAAAAATAATTTTAGAAAAAATTGAAAATTTAAATAATATAAAAAAACAAATTATAGTTGTTGACGATTTTTCTAAAGATAATTCAAAAAAAATAATAGAAAATTTTAAATTTAAAAGTGAAAACAAATTAATTTTTCATAGCCAAAACAAAGGCAAAGGATCTTGCATTATATCTAGTAAGCCATATATCACAGGTGACATTGTTTTAATACAGGATGCTGATTTAGAATATAACCCAATGAATTATTATGAATTATTAAAACCTATACTTTCTAAAGAGACAAATGTTGTTTACGGTTCAAGAGTTCTTGGAAAAAAAAGATATTTAAAAAATAGTTATTCAAAAAAATATTTGATTTTAGCTAATCATTTTTTAACTATTTTTTCAAATATTATTAATAAACAAACTCTCACCGATGCTCATACATGTTATAAGGTAATAAATACGGATACATTTAATAGAATTATTCTTAAAGAAAAAGGCTTTGCTTTCTGTCCTGAGGTGACAACGAAACTATCAAATTTAGGTGAAAAAATTGTCGAAGTACCTATTGATTATAATGGCAGAAATTATAAAGAAGGCAAAAAAATAAAACTTATTGATGGTATAGAAGCTATTGTAAGTATTTTAAAATATAAATATTTGACTTAATTTTAAACAACTATATTTAGTATAAATTAATAATGGATAAAATGAACTCAAATAAAAGTTTTGGTATAGTTTTTTCAGTAGTTTTTATCATTATAGCTATATGGCCATTACTCAATAATCAAGATATCAGAATTTGGAGTCTTATAATTTCATTAATTTTTCTAATACTGGGTTTAATTAATTCAAAAATTCTATCTCCCTTAAATAAATTATGGTCTAAATTTGGAATATTATTAAATAAAATTATTCCTCCAATAATAATGTTTATAATATTTTTTTTTGTTATAACACCAACTGGTTTAATATTAAAATTATTAGGAAAAGATCTTTTAAAACTTAAAAAAAAAAAACTTAAAACATTTTGGATAAAAGTTAATTATAAAACATCTATGAAAGATCAATTTTAATCATGGAATTTTTATTAGAGATAATTAAATTTATTAAATATAGAAAAAAATACTGGTTAGTCCCAATATTATTAATTCTAGCGTTATTTGGTGGTCTGATAGTTTTAACTCAAGGCACAGTTTTTGCACCTTTTATTTATACAATATTTTAGTGACAAAAATTTTAGGAATTTCTGCATTTTATCATGATAGCTCTGCAGCCTTAATTAAAAATGGTGAAATAATGGCTGCAGCACAAGAGGAAAGATTTACAAGAATAAAACATGACTCAAAATTTCCATCGAGTGCGATAAAATTTGTTTTAGATTATACAAATACAAATCTTAAAGATGTTGATTACGTAGTATTTTATGAAAAACCTTTTTTGAAATTTGAGAGACTTCTTGAGACTTATATTGCTTTATCCCCGAAAGGCTTTACTCAATTTTCTAAGTCAATGCCTATTTGGCTAAAAGATAAATTATTTCAAAAAAAACTTATTAAAGATAATCTCCTAAAAATTGATAAAGAATTTAATGCGAAAAATAAGTTATATTTTTCTGAACACCATTTAAGTCATGCTGCAAGTGCATATTATCCATCTAATTTTAAAGAAGCAGTTGTTATTACAGCCGATGGTGTAGGTGAATGGGCTACCACAACGATATCAATTGGAAATGGTAAAGATCTAAAAATTGAAAAAGAAATTCATTTTCCTCACTCTTTAGGTTTGCTTTATTCGGCCTTTACATATTATTGTGGATTTAAAGTTAACAGTGGTGAATATAAATTAATGGGTTTAGCACCATATGGAAATCCAAAGTTTACAAAGTTAATTAAAGAAAACCTCATTGAAATAATGGATGATGGATCTTTTAAATTAAACTTAAAATATTTTGATTATGCAACAGGTTTAAAAATGACAAATACAAAATTTGATAAATTATTTGGCCATAAAGCAAGAAATAGTAAAAATGAAGAAATTTCGCAATTTCATATGGACATTGCTGCTTCAATACAAAAAGTTACAGAAGAGGTAATGATAAAAATTTGCAAATCTGTGAAATCAGAATACAAAATTGATAACCTTTGTTTGGCAGGTGGAGTGGCATTAAATTGTGTAGCTAACGGAAAAATTTTAAAGAACAAAATTTTTAAGAACATATGGATACAACCTGCTTCAGGAGATGCCGGAGGTTCATTAGGAGCAGCTCTAGCATTTTGGCATTTAGAATTAAAGAATGAAAAAATAAAAAGTTTAAAATCATTTAATTCTTATTTAGGCCCTGAATATAAGGATTACCAAATTGAAGAATCTTTAAAAAGCTTAAATGCAAATTTTAAACTCTGCAATGAAGATGAAATATTGTCAAAAACTGTAAATGACTTAGATGTTGGTAAGGCTGTTGGATGGTTTCAAGGAAGAATGGAGTTTGGTCCAAGAGCACTTGGTTCCAGATCTATATTAGGAGACCCAAGAAAAAAAGATATGCAAAAAAAATTAAACTTAAAAATTAAGTTTAGAGAGAGCTTTAGACCGTTTGCTCCTTCTGTAATCTTAGAAAAAGCTAAAGACTGGTTTGATTTAAATGTTGAAAGTCCCTATATGTTGCTTGTTTCAAATGTATTAGAAAATAAGAGAATAAATAATAATATAAATGACAATTTATTTGGTATAGATAAATTAAACCTTGTAAGATCTGAAATACCAGCTGTAACACATGTTGATTATTCTGCTAGAATTCAAACAGTTTCAAAAGAATCTAATTTTTTGTATTACAAATTGCTTGAAAAATTTTATTTAAAAACAAAATGTCCAATATTAATTAATACTTCATTTAATATTAGAGGTGAACCAATAGTTAATACCCCAGAGGATGCATATAATTGTTTTATGGGTTCTAATTTAGATACACTAATAATTGGTAATTATATTTTAGAAAAAAATCAGCAAATGCAGAAACTAAATAAGAGCTATAAAGATAATTTCGAACTAGATTAAATGATTTAATTAATTTAGAAAATGTTATATTAGTAAAATCTTAAATTATAATGAAAAAAAAAGCCCTAATTTTTGGAGTGACTGGCCAAGATGGTTCATATTTATCTAAGCTTTTATTAAAAAAAGGATATGAAGTACATGGTGTTAAAAGAAGGAGCTCTACAATAAACACATATAGAATTGATGATATTTATAATGATCCACTTTTAAAAAAAAATAAATTTTTTTTACATTATGGAGACGTTACAGATTCATTATCTGTGAACAATATTATCGAAAAAATTAGACCAAATGAAATTTATAATCTTGCGGCTCAGTCATATGTGGCAGTCTCATTCGAGATACCAGAGTATACATCTAATGCAGACGCATTAGGAACTTTAAGAATATTAGAAGCTATTACAAAAATTGATAAAAATATAAAATTCTATCAAGCTGGTAGCTCGGAAATGTTTGGAAAAGTAAATGAAATACCACAAACTGAAAAGACAAGTTTTTATCCAAGAAGTCCATATGGTGTATCAAAACTTTATTCTCATTGGATAACAATAAATTATAGAGAAAGCTATAATTTATTTGCTTGTAATGGAATTTTATTTAATCACGAAAGCCCATTTCGAGGAGAAACATTTGTAACAAAAAAAGTTGTTAAAGGTTTATTTAATATTAAGCAAAAAAAACAAAAGAAATTATTTGTTGGTAATATATACTCAAAAAGAGACTGGGGACACGCAAAAGATTATGTTGAAGCAATGTGGAAAATGTTGCAACAAAAAAAGCCGGACGATTATGTTATATGTACTGGAAAACAATATTCAATTAAATATTTTATAAACTTAACTGCAAAAAAGCTTGGGATAAAAATTAAATGGAAAGGTATTGGCATAAATGAAAAAGCCTATGATCAAGATAACAAATGCATTATTGAGTGTAAAAAAAAATATTTTAGGCCTACAGAGGTAGATACTTTAGTTGGAAGCTATGCAAAAGCTCAAAGAATTCTTAAATGGAGTCCAACACATGATATTAATTCACTAGTTGATGATATGATCGATTATGAATATTCAAATTTAAGATGATCAATAAAAAATCAAAGATTTATCTTGCTGGTCATAACGGCATGGTGGGATCAGCGATCTTGCAGCAATTGCACAACCAAAAGTATTCAAATGTAATAACAATAGATAGAAAAAATCTTGATCTCAGGAATCAGGCTAAAGTAAATAACTTTTTATCTAAATATAGGCCAGAGGCTGTGATCATTGCAGCTGCAAAAGTTGGTGGAATCAAAGCCAACATGGATTATGGTGCAGATTTTATTTATGATAATTTAGCAATTCAAAATAACTTAATTCATGGAAGTTTTGTGAATAAAATTAAAAATCTAATTTTTTTAGGTTCAAGCTGTGTATATCCAAGAAACTGTAAACTACCAATTAGAGAAAATTATCTTTTGTCTAATTATTTGGAAAAAACAAATGAACCATATGCACTTGCTAAAATTGCAGGTATAAAAATGTGTGAAAGTTATAATTTGCAATATAATCTTAATTACAAATGTCTGATGCCATGTAATTCTTATGGAAAAAATGATAATTATGATACTAATACATCTCACTTTTTTCCTGCTTTAATAAAAAAAATTATCTTTGCAATACAAAAAAAAGAAAAATCCATAAAAGTTTGGGGTGATGGAAATTCTAAGAGAGAACTTATTTATGCAGATGATATAGCAGATGCATGTTTGTTCTTTCTAAAAAAAAAAACTAAACATACATTAATTAATATTGGTACAGGATCTGAGAACACAATTAATAATTATGCAAAAATAATAATGAAACACTTAAATGTTAATTTAAAAATTATACATGAAAAAAAAAAACCCCAAGGTACATTTAGTAAAGTTTTAGATGTTTCTTTAGCAAAAAAATATGGCTGGATTTATAAGACTAATCTTCAATTAGGACTATCGCACACTATTAATGATTATCTAAAAAATCATTTAAATAATTATATATAATAAGAAAAGTTTCTTTATAAAATAAGATTTATAATTATTTGACATTTAAAAATCCTATGATACTTATTTTTTTGCCTGGTGATTATTGCGAAAGGGTAATACCCGATCCCATTCCGAACTCGGAAGTCAAGCCTTTCTGCGCCAATGGTACTTAGTCTTAAGACTTGGAAGAGTAGGACGTTGCCAGGCTATCCTTAATGAAAAATTTAATTATTGTAACTGGCGGAGCGGGATTTGTTGGTTCTAATTTAATTACAGCTTTATTAAAAAAAACAAATTTCAAAATTATTTCTATAGATAATTATTCAACAGGTACTAAAAAAAATCATATAAAATCAAAAAGGGTAAATTATTTAAAAGGTGACACTATAAATATAGCACTGATGTTAAAAAAATATAAAAAAAAAATCAACTCCATTTTTCATTTTGGAGAATTTTCTAGAATTTATCAAAGTTTTAAATATTTCAACCAATGTTATGAATCAAATTCAGTTGGTAGCAAAGAAGTTTTTAAATTTTGTTTAGATAATCAAATTAAATTAATATATTCAGCAACATCAGCCTCACTAGGAAAAAAAGGCAATGATAAAAATCTGTCACCGTATGCATTCACAAAATCAAAAAATCTGGAATTACTTGAGAATTTAAAAAAATGGTTTAAATTTAAATTTGAGATAATTTACTTTTATAATGTATATGGAAATAACCAAATTGAAATGGGAAATATGGCTACAGTAATTGGAATATTTCAAAATCAATACACTAACAACAAACCTCTTACGATCGTAAAACCCGGAACCCAATCAAGAAGATTTACACATATTTCTGATACAGTTGAAATTTGTATTAAAGCATGGAAAAAAAATAAGTGTGCTCACTACAGCATAAGTCACAAAAAACAATACACAATTTTGGATGTGGCAAAAATGTTTAAATCTAAAATAAAATATTTACCTCCTAGAGTGGGAGAAAGGTATGCTTCTGCATTAACTGATATGTCGTATAATAATAAAGTAATTAGGTATTTCGGAAAAATAAATTTGAAAGATTATATAACTTCGTTTATTAAAAGTGAAAAAAATAAATTATGAAAATTGCAAGTTCACTAAAATCGTTAAAAAAAAGAGATTTAAATTCTAAATTAGTTAGAAGACGAGGAAGAGTATACATCATTAATAAAAAAAATCCAAAATTTAAAGCAAGACAAAAATAATAATGAATAATGAGATCCACAAAAAAACTTGGAATAATTTTACCAAATTTGTTCTTTGGGGCTCGGTTGCAGTAGTCGTAGTGTTAATACTAATGGCAATATTTCTTTTGTAGAATGATTATTGGATCTGTCTCTGAAAATATAAAATCTGAAAAAAGAGTTGCAATTACTCCAGATGTTATAAAAAAATATAAGTCTTTAGGTTTTGAAGTTCAATTAAGTAAAAATTATGCTTCACATTTGGGAATTTACGATAATCATTATGAGGCTGAAGGGGCATCTATCTTAACTCATGATGAAGTAGTATTAAATTCAGACGCACTATTACAATTGAATATTCCGAACGATGAAATATTAAATAAACTTAAAAAAAACCAAATTTTAATTGGTGTTTTAAATCCTTACTTAAATAAAAAAAAACTAAATGAAATTACATCAAAAAATATTAATTGTTTTTCATTAGAATTACTGCCAAGAATTACAAGAGCGCAATCAATGGATATTTTATCTTCACAAGCAAATTTAGCTGGATATAAAGCGGTAGTAGATTCTTTCGCATATTTTCAAAAAGCTATACCAATGATGATGACTGCTGCTGGGACAATTTCAGCTGCGAAGGTTTTAGTTGTAGGAGCAGGAGTTGCTGGGCTGCAAGCAATTGCTACTGCTAAAAGAATGGGAGCTATTGTTTTTGCAACAGATGTTAGATTGGCATCAAAGGAACAAGTGGAAAGTTTAGGAGGTAAATTTTTAACTGTTGAGGGAGCTGAAAATTTAGAAACAGAAGGAGGATATGCAAAAGAAGCATCAGAGGATTTTAAAAAAAAACAAGAAGATTTATTGAAAGAAACTCTAAAAAAAATTGATATTGTTATTTGTACAGCTTTAATACCTGGAAAAGAAGCACCAAAAATAATCAAAAAAGAAATGATTGATGTAATGCCCAGTGGTTCAGTAATATATGATTTAGCTGCGTCACAAGGAGGAAACTCAGATTTAACCAAAGTTGATGAAATTGTTGAAACAAATGGAGTAAAAATTATGGGAGAAGCAAATATATTAAATAAATTGCCTGTTTCAGCATCTAATCTTTATTCAAAAAATATGTTTAACTTTATAAACAATTTATTTGATGAAGAAAAAAAAACTTTCAATATAAACATGGAAGATGAAATAATTGAAAAAACAATGGTGAAATAATGGAAATAGATCCTTTTATATTTAGATTAAGTATTTTTATATTATCAATATTTATTGGTTATTATGTAGTCTGGAGTGTGACACCTTCATTGCATACACCTCTTATGTCAGTAACAAATGCTATATCATCTGTTATAATTGTTGGTGCCATTATTGCTGCATTAGCAGGTTCATCAAAAATGGTCTTTGAAACTTCAAATATTTTTGGTTTTTTGGCAATTATTTTAGCTGCAGTAAATATCTTTGGTGGTTTTCTTGTGACCCAAAGAATGCTGCAAATGTATAAAAAGAAAAAAAAATAGTATGTCAGCTAATTTATCAGCATTATTTTATTTAATCTCTGGAATCTTATTTATTTTAGCTTTAAGAGGGTTGTCTTCACCTGAGACTTCGAGACAAGGTAATTATTTTGGAATTGCAGGTATGGCTATTGCTATAATAGTAACTTTTTTATCTGTCGGTAATTTTGGAATAGGTCTAATTTATGTTTTAATTTTTCTGATAATTGGGGGTTCTATTGGTGCATTTATCGCTTTCAGAATACCAATGACAGCAATGCCAGAACTTGTTGCCGGATTTCATAGTTTGGTTGGTCTAGCTGCAGTTTTTGTAGCAATATCTGCCTTTCTCAAGCCAGAAGCTTTCAACTTAGGTATTGCTGGGAATATTAAAATTGCAAGCCTTATTGAAATGTCATTAGGTGCTGCAATTGGAGCAATCACATTTTCTGGATCCATAATAGCTTTTTTAAAATTAAGAGGAATAATGTCTGGATCACCAATTACTTTTAAAGGACAACATGTAATCAATTTATTATTGGGATTAGCAATATTTTTACTTATTGGTTATTTATGTGTATCGCAATCCTCAAATATATTTTGGACACTTGTGCTAATTTCTTTTCTTGTTGGTGTGTTATTGATAATCCCAATTGGCGGAGCAGATATGCCAGTAGTTATATCAATGTTGAACTCTTATTCAGGCTGGGCAGCAGCAGGCATTGGCTTCACACTTGAAAATACAGCACTAATAATAACTGGTGCTCTGGTAGGTTCATCTGGAGCAATTCTTTCTTACATAATGTGCAAAGGAATGAATAGGTCATTCTTTAATGTAATACTTGGTGGCTGGGGAGCAACAGAGCAGAGCTCAAACTTAAGAAGCAAGGAACAGAAACCTGTTAAAAGTGGTAACTCTGATGATGCAGCTTTTTTAATGAAAAATGCATCTTCAGTAATAATTGTACCCGGATATGGAATGGCTGTTGCACAAGCACAACATGCATTAAGAGAAATGGTCGATGCTTTAAAAAAGAATGGAGTTAAGGTTTCTTACGCTATTCATCCCGTAGCTGGAAGAATGCCAGGTCATATGAATGTTTTATTAGCAGAAGCTAATGTGCCATATGATGAAGTTTTCGAATTAGAGGAAATAAATAATGATTTTGCTAATTGTGATGTTGCTTATGTAATTGGTGCGAATGATGTTACAAATCCAGTTGCAAAATCGGACCCTCAAAGTCCTATATATGGAATGCCAGTTCTTGATGTTGAGAAAAGTAAATCAGTTTTATTTGTAAAAAGAAGCTTGTCCCCAGGTTATGCAGGTATTGATAATGATCTTTTTTATAGAGATAACACGTTGATGTTATTTGCCGATGCAAAAAAAATGACAGAGGATATAATTAAAAGTCTTTAATTATTAGTAAATATTATTTTTTTCTAGCACATACATAACAACGAATTCCATATGGCAAGTAAATATTTCTTAATTTTTCTTCAATACTAAATAAAAACCTTAAAAAAAAATTATCTGATAATTTTGCTTGTTTAATAATTACTTTTTTTGGTTTAAATATTTTGTTATAGATCTTTATTAAGGCAAATATTGGAAAAATTATAAAACCAAGGTGAGTTTTTTTTTCGATTACAAAACCATTATCTTCAATTTTTTTTATTAATTCACTCATTTTATATCTTCGATAATGAAGTAACTCTTTATCATACTGGTCATATAACATTTTACCTGAAGGCACTTCTAAAATTAAAATACCATCTTTTTCCAATAATTTATAAGCTTCTCGTAATGCAGCATAATCATCGTTAATATGCTCTAATACATTAAGCATAATAATGGCATTACACATTTGCTTGTTAAATGGATTTTTTAAAATATCAAATATTACAAATGGTTTGGATGGATATAAAATTTTCAGCTTCTTAATTTGTTCCTCAATAGCATCCGAGCCAATATATTTATATCTTTTTGTCTTCTCAATCTTATTTATCAAATATCCACTTGAACAACCAATTTCAAGAATAATTTTTTTTTTGCTTTTTTCAAATTCATTCAATAAATTTAGGCATAAATTTCTAGAAGCTACATCAATTGGATGATTAACATCAATATGATCTACAGCAATTTTTGTTAATTCATCGTTCCATCCTTCTTTATTTTTCGAATAAACAAGGATATCTCTAGTTTCGTCATTATTTAAAGTATTATGGAATTTATTATTAAAAAATTCAAAATTTTGATTATCGATATCAGGATGCGGAAAGCTTGGGTATATATTTTCACTCATTTTTTGGTTGCGGGGGACGGATTTGAACCGCCGACCTCAAGGTTATGAGCCTTGCGAGCTACCAGGCTGCTCCACCCCGCGATCACTAAATCCTACTTTTGAGCTTATTAAGTTTTTTAACTCTTTTAATGTTTTCTTGAAGAATTCTTTTTTTTTTTTTCTGAAGGTTTTTCATAGTTATTTTTAAGTTTAATAATTTTAAAAAAACCGTCTCTTTGAAGCTTTCTTTTTAAAACCCTCAATGCTTGTTCAACATTATTATCTTTAACTTCTATTTTAATAACAACCTCCAAAAATGCGCTTAGTTAGCATTTTAATCTATCTTTGTCTATATATTTCAAATTCAGCTTTTACTTGCTAAACTTAATTTTTCCTTTTCTTTTTTTTCTTTTAAAATTCTTTTTTCGGCTTTTTCAATTGCAGACAATAAATCCTTTTGTGAAAATAGACCCATCGCAACTGGATCTTTTGCATTTAAACTATTATAATTCCAATAACTTTTGTTTCTAATCGCAGAAACTGAATTTTTTGTTATTCCAACAAGCCTTGCTATCTGAGAATCTTTCAATAAGGCATGGTTTTTCAAAAGCCATAAGGCAGAGTCTGGTTTATCTTGACGCTTAGATAATGGTATATATTTTTTTATTTTATTTTCAGAGTTTTTTATTTCAATTTCTTCATCAATAATATTTAGCGGCCTTTCATTATCTCTAGAAGATAATTCTATTTCCTCATTGGTTAATTGCCCTGAAATAATTGGATTATATCCAACTATACCTTTGGCGACTTCTCCATCAGCTATTCCTTGAACCTCTACTTCATGTAATTTACAAAATTGAGCAATCTGTTTAAATGTTAGAGAAGTATTCTCAACAAGCCATACAGCAGTTGCCATTGGCATTAAAGGAGCTTTTGACATTAATCTTTTTTCTCTGATCTAAAGTTTTGAAATTTTTTATTAAATTTACTTATTCTACCTTTATCCAAAATTTTTTGCTTTCCGCCTGTCCAAGCAGAATGAGATTTTGGATCTATCTCAAGTTTTAATATTTCATTCTCAGAACCCCATGTGGATCTTGTCTCAAATTGTGTTCCGTCTGTCATTTCTACTTTAATAGCATGATATTTAGGATGTATATTTTTTTTCATGGGCAGCCTTATAGCAAAAATTTTTTTAAAAACAATTAAAAGTTGTCAATTTTTTTTAACATTTTTTCATAAATATTTGGATTTGCAGCTCTAATGTTTATCTTATTATTTCTAAATTTATTAATATTATTTACTTTTCCACCAGCTTCTTCAATTATTATTTTGCCAGCTGCTATGTCCCAAATATTAATTTTATCATGGAAATATCCATCAAATCTTCCACACCCAACGTATGCTAAATCTAAGGCAGCACATCCAGTATTTCTTAAATTGAGTTTTGGATATATTAATTTTATACCCTCACAATTTGTTGAAAATAAACACTCATCTATATTCGATTTATTTGATACTCTAATTCTATTGTTATTAAAAAAGGACCCATTATTTTTTTCAGCATAAAAAATTTCATTTTTAATTGGGTCAAAAATCAAACCAGATATAATTTCTTCTTCTCTTTTTAACGCTATAGAAATTGCAAAATGTGGAATTCCATGTAAGAAATTTGTTGTTCCATCAATAGGGTCTATTATCCAAAAAATATCTTTATTTTTGTTATAAATTTCCCCCGTTTCTTCTGTTATAAACGAATAATTCTTTTTTGATTTTGCTAATTCATCTATCAAAATTTGCTCAACTCTTTTATCTGTCTTTGTGACAAAATCTTTCGGTCCTTTTTTTGACACTTGTAAATTTTCCAATTCTCCAAAATCTCTTATAATAACTTTAGATGCTTTTTCACAAGCTTTAACCATTAAATTTAAATTAGGCGAAATTGAATTCATATTTATATTTTTTTTATATATTCCATCGTTCTGGTATCTACGATTATTTCATCTCCTGTTTCAATAAAGGGTGGAACTTGAATGTTTATTCCATTGTTTAATTTTGCAGGCTTATAAGAAGATGAAACCGTTTGGCCTTTTATAGCAGCATCTGTTGTATCAATTTTACATGTAACTTGATTTGGAAGCGTAATGCTTAATGGATTTTCATTGTGGAAGTTGATTCTTACCTCTAAATTTTCTGAAAGCAATTTACCTTTTTCTCCAATTATATTTTTACTTAAATTAGTTTGCTCAAAAGTTTCAGGATTCATAAAATAGAAATCAGTATCATCACTATATAAAAAATTATATTTTACTTCTTCCAAAGTAGCCTTTTCAACTGTTTCACTTGATCTGAACCTTTCATTTAATTTAGTACTTTTCATAAGACTTTTCATCTCAACTTGAGCAAAAGCACCTCCCTTTCCAGGTTTGACATGGTTAGTTTTAAGGACCTCCCACAAATCTTGTTTATACTCCAAGATCATTCCAACTTTTATTTCTGTAGCATTAATTTTCATTTTAAATTTTTTATAGCTTGGTGTGGTTTAAAAATTTTATTATCCCAAATGTAACTTGAGATAGCCAAAAAGTCAGCTTTATTCAATAATAGTTTTTTATAATTCTTTTCATTTATACCCCCAATTGCAACAACTGGTAAATTTATTAGATTTTTTATTTTTCTGAGTATCCCAATGCTTGACCTATATTTGATTTTTTTTGTTTTAGTTTTATAAAAAGCTCCAAGAGCTATATAACTAGCCCCATTTAACAACGCATACTTGGCTAATTTTATTGAATTATGACAAGTCATACCAATTATCTTATTTTTCAAAATTTTCTTTGCTTTAATAAGATTCATATCTTTTTGGCCCAAATGGCAACCATCAGCTTTTACTTTTAATGCGAGATGAGGATCATCATTAATAATTAATTTTACATTATTTTTTTTACAAATTTTTTTAATTTTCTTAGCTATGTTAATTTTTTTTTTAATATTCTCTTTTTTTAATCTTAATTGAAAAAAACTTATCTTATTAGATTTTAAAACTAGTTTTAATTCATCATAAAATGATTTTTTTGTTATTTTATTAGGAGATATCAAATAGATGAATTTTCTATGACGTTTTTTCAAGACTTTCTGACCATTTTCCTTGTGCTGCCAAAGTACACATTTTCGCTCTATGATTAAATATTTCCTGGGTTCCAATTATATTATTTAAATTTTTTGACCAAAATTTAAGTGCACTTTGTTGAAGAGCTCTTCCATAAGAATAAGTCATTATAAAATTTGTATTGTTTTTAGTATTTATTTTGTTGAGGTTTGCAGTTGCCTCTATTTCAGTTTGACCACCTGATAAAAATGCGATACCTGGGACTGAAGAAGGTACACTTTTATTTAAACACTCTAAAGTGAGTTCTGCAACATCTTCTTCAGAAATTTTTTCATCAGAATTATTTCCTGGTAAAATCATATTAGGTTTTAAAATTGTTCCAGACAAATCAACTTTATTCAATTCTAATTCTTCATAACATTTTTTAATAACTTCAGATGTTCTATTGAAACAATCTTTCGCAGAATGATTGCCTTCCATCAAGACTTCAGGTTCTATAATAGGAACCATCCCCGCTTCTTGAACTAATGCAGCGTATCTGGCTAGCGCATGTGCATTTGCTGAAATCGAGATATCACTTGGGTATTTATCAGATATCAAGTAGACACCCCTCCATTTCGTAAATCTTGCTCCAAGTTTATAATAATCTTTAAGTCTCTCTCTTAAACCATCTAAACCTTCTGTAACTTTTTCTTGAATGGAACCAGCTAATACCTTAGCGCCTGTATCTACTTTTATTCCAGTAAATGATCCACTTAAATTTATTAATTCTGGTATAGTTCTTCCATCAGATGTTTTTTGTCTTATAGTTTCATCGTATAATATTACTCCACCTATGCAATCTTTCATTGCTTGAGACGAGAAAAGCGTTTGTCTGAAAAGTAGTCTATTATTTTCATTTGAATGAACCTTTACTGATTCTAATCTTTTTGTCATTGTGCCTGTACTTTCGTCCGCAGCCAGAATACCCTTTCCATTTGATATTATTTTTAGAGCGATTTTGTTTAATTCAGACATTTAATATAATGCTTTTATACCAGGGAGATCTTTGCCTTCAAGAAATTCTAAAAATGCTCCACCTGCAGTTGAAACAAAATTGAATTTGTTCTTTATATTTAGTGAATTTATAACCGCAACTGTATCTCCTCCGCCAACAACAGAAAAAATCTTCTCACCTTTATTAGCAATATAATTTGCTACTTCTGAGCTTCCTAATGAAAAGTTCTCGTTTTCAAAGTAACCCAAAGGTCCATTCCATAATATAGTTGATGAATTATCAATAATCTTTTTTATTTCAATCAGCGTTTTTGATCCAACATCTAATATAATATCATCATTTTCAATCTCTCCCAACTCTTTTTCAATAGATCTATCATTTAATTTTTTTCCAACTTTAACATCACTTGGAAAAAAAATTTTACATTTATTTTTCTCTGCGTATGAAAAAATCTCATGAATTATGTTTCCAATATTTTTTTCATATATTGAGTTTCCAACTTCTAATCCTTTATATTTAAATATATTATTTGCCATGGCACCCACAATTACAATGTTATTAAATTTTGGTATTAAATTTTTAATGATATTTATTTTTGATGAAATTTTAGATCCTCCAATTATACATGTTATAGGTTTTTTTATCTCAGACGTTATTTTATTTAGAGCATTAACTTCTGCATTAATTTGAATTCCACAATAAGATGGTATATATTTAGTAATCTTTGATACAGATGCGTGATCTCTATGTGAACAAGAGAATGCATCATTAACATATATTTCTCCAAAACTAGCTAATTTTTCCGAAAATTTATCATCATTAGCCTCTTCCTCTGGATAAAATCTGATATTTTCTAATAATACTACTTGATCATTTGAATTCTTAAAAATATCATTTTTTTTTAAACTAAAAATATCTTCTTTCAGTAAAAAAACCTCTTTATTTATTTTATTCTTTATACACAATGATACTGGTTCAAGAGAAAGTTCTTCTACTATTTTACCATTTGGTCTTCCAACGTGGGATATTATGATTATTCTTGCTTTTTTTTTTACTAAAAAATTTAATGTAGGTATAATTTTATCAATTCGGTTAGTATCTTTTATTTTTCCGTTTTTTATTGGTACATTTAAATCAAGCCTTAGAATAACATTTTTGTTTTCAATATTTTCTAAACTTTCAATGGATTTCATTACTTGATCTTGCTTATATGTTTAGCAATATCACACATTCTGTTTGAAAACCCCCACTCATTATCATACCATGCTGAAATTTTTCCCATTTTATTACCCATTACATTAGTTAGTGATGCATCTACGATTGCAGATGCATTATTATGATTAAAGTCAATTGAAACTAATTTCTCATTAGTAATATTAAGAATATTTTTTAGACCTTTGTTCGATGCTATTAATAAAGAGCTATTTAATTTTTTAATAGAAATATTTTTTTTAACATTAAATACAAATTCTATTAAGGAAACATTCGGTGTTGGTACTCTCATTGCTATACCTTCCAGTTTACCTCTTAATGCAGGTATAATCTCACCTATAGCTTTAGATGCACCTGTAGATGTTGGAACTATTGATTGATTTGCAGATCTTGCTCTTCTGAGATCATTGTGAGAATTATCCAATATTCTTTGATCACTTGTAAAGGCGTGTATAGTTGTCATAAAACCATTAAGAATTGTAAAATTTTTATTAACAACATCCGCAACTGGAGCTAAACAATTTGTAGTACAAGAGGCTGCTGAAATGATTTTATCATTCTTATTTAGAGTTTTGTGATTAACTCCAAAAACTATTGTTTTATCTGCCATTTTACATGGCGCTGATACTATAACTTTTTTAACCCCATTTTTTAAATGTGGAAGCAATTTATCTTTTGAATTAAATTTTCCTGTACACTCAAAAACATAATCTACATCATATTTTTTCCACTTGATGTCATCAATTTTAGTATGCTGAGTATAAGATATTTTTTCTTTATTTATTTTTATGAAATTTTGGCCTGATTTTATTTGGTAATTAAATTTACCGTGAATTGAGTCATACTTTAATAAGTTTGAACAAATTTCAGTACTTGATCTACTATTAATATGTTTAATAATTATTTTTCCTTTATGATTTTCATAAATTGATCTGACAATCATTCTGCCAATTCTTCCCATTCCATTAATACCAATTTTTATACTCATTTTTTAATGTAAAATTTTATTCTTTTAGCAATTTTTTCACTAGTTAATCCAAAATGATCATAAATTTTTTTATAAGGTGCGCTTTTACCAAAGTCTTCAATAGAAAATGCTAAACTATTTCCAATGTATTTTTCCCAGGACATTTTGGATCCCGCTTCAATAGCAAAAATGTTTTTACTTTCTTTTAAAATTTTATTCTTATAAGTTTTACTTTGAACATCAAAAATTTCTTGGCAGGGCATGGATATTACTTTCGTATATATTTTTTGTTTGGCTAATTTATGACTAGTCTCAATAGCAAGATTAACTTCAGAACCCGATGCAATGATTGTTAAATGAATTTTTTTTCTAGTTCTTAATACTTCATATGCTCCTTTAGAGCACTTATTTTTTTTAGTAAAGCTGTATCTAATAGGTTTCAAATTCTGTCTGGTTAAGGCTAATACACTAGGTGTTTTTTTACATTTCAAAGCTATATCCCAGCATTCTATTGTTTCAGTTTGATCTGCTGGCCTTAAAACGTTTAAATTAGGAATAGACCTTAAAGCGGCAAGTTGTTCAATTGGTTGGTGGGTAGGCCCATCTTCCCCTAAGCCTATTGAATCATGTGTCATCACATAAATTACTTTTTGTTTCATAATTGCCGATAGTCTTATAGAAGGTTTACAATAGTCTGAGAATATTAAAAATGTTCCCCCATAAGGAATAAAATTACTATGAAGAGCCAGCCCATTCATAATACCACTCATGGCATGTTCTCTAACACCATAGTGAATATAGTTACCATTAAAGTTTTTAGAGTTAATAATTTTATGTAATTTGGTTTTTGTATTATTCGATCCTGCCAAATCAGCTGATCCTCCTATTAAAGTATTTTTTTCTTTTAATATTGCAGATAAAAACTCTTCTGACGATTTTCTTGTTGCTAAAGTATTTAATTTTTTTATTGCCTCTTTTTTTTGCTTGATAACTGATTTTGAAAATTTATTTTTTGAGATATTTTTAAACCTTTTTTTATGTTTTTTAAAATTTTTATTCCATACATTCTCTTTTCTTAAACCTTTTTTTCCTATATTTCTCCACTCATTTAAAATTATTCTTGGAATTTTAAATGGTTTATGTATCCAACCTAAATTTTTTCTCACCAATTTTATTTCATCTATTCCAAGTGGACTTCCGTGAGAAGATGCTTTTCCACTTTTATTGGGAGATCCAAATCCTATTTTAGTTTTACAAGAAATAACGGTTGGTTTTTTTGAATTTTGAGCTTTTTTTAGCGCATTATAAATTTGATTATTATTGTGACCATCAATTAAAATATAATTCCATCCATAACTCCTAAATCTATCTTTATAATCATCCGAGACAGCCAAACTTGTTGGACCATCAATTGAGATTGAATTATTATCAAAAAGCATAATTAAATTTTTTAGCTTCAGATGACCAGCAAGACTCATTGCTTCATGACTTATTCCTTCCATTAAACATCCATCACCTGCTAATACATAAGTTTTATGATCAATTATATTTTTGCCTAATTTCTTTTTCAAAATTTCTTCAGCAATTGCAAATCCAACTGAATTAGCAATTCCCTGACCCAGAGGTCCAGTGGTTGTTTCAATTCCAGAGTTAGGATGATATTCAGGATGACCAGCACATATTGAATTTAATTGTCTAAACTTTTTAATGTCATTAATTTTTACTTTTTTATATCCAGTAAGATACAAAAGTGAATAAAGCAACATCGAGCCATGCCCTGCTGATAAAACGAATCTATCTCTATTAAGCCAGTTTGGATTTTTTGGATTAAACTTTATAAAATATTTAAACAAAATTGTTGCAACATCTGCCATTCCCATAGGCATACCTGGATGGCCAGAATTAGCTTTTTGTACTGCATCCATTGATAAGAAACGAACCGCGTTTGATAAATTTTTTTCTTTGTTTTTCAAAAAGTATCCTATCTAGACTTAGGTGATTCAATTTATTAATATAGATATATATATGAAAAACATTGATGAAAAAGAAAAAAAATTAACTCATACTTTGCAAAAACTAAGAGAGATCAATATGCGGGGTGACGAAGGAATTGATGAGTTGGTTGGTTTAAGAGATCAAAAAAATCAATTAGAAATTGAAAAAAATCAGATAACAAAATCTCTACAAATTTTAGAAGAAGAAAACTTGAAACTTAAAAATCAAGTAAATGAATTAAAAAACGATTTTGAAAATATAAAAAGAAAAGAAAATCAATTTACTGAAAAAATAGATGAATTAAATCAAGAAACAGATAGTTTATTAGAAGAAATAGATAAATGGCAAATGTGAATATAAAATTTAATGGAAAAGAGTACTTATTATCCTGTGAAGATGGTCAAGAAGATCACTTGGAGGAACTATCATTTAATTTAAATAAAAAATTTAATGATTTAAAATTTGATCTTGGAAATATTGGCGAAAATAAATTATTATTAATTTCTTCTATAAAAGTAATGGACGAATACTATGAAACAAAAAAAAAAGTAAAAGAACAAAAAAAAGAGATTCAAGAAATAAAGGAAAAATTTAAAGAATTAAAGTCTTTAGTTTACCATTATAAAGAAAGTAAAGAAAATGAAATTAAAAATTTGGACTTTACCCAGGTCGAACTTATGAAAAATATCGAAGACCATAAAATTAATTATGAAAATTTAATTGACAAAGTAACTTTAGAAATTGAAAATTTTATAAAGAAGAATAGTTCAAATTCTTCTGTTTGATAATAAATTCAGTGTCAAAAATTAAACTACGAAAGAATATACTTAGATTAAGAAAAAAGAAATATTTTGAAATCAAAATAGGAAATAATATTTTAAATTTAATTCAAAAAAAAATTAATTTTTCTAAATCAAAAATTATTGGAGGATATTTTCCGATAAATTTTGAAATCGATTGTTTGCAAATATTAAATAAATTTTATTTTGAAGGGTATTGTATTTCATTACCAATTATAAAAAAAAACTATCAAATGGATTTTTTTAAGTGGGATATTAATGATCCCTTAACAGTAAATTCCTTTGGGATACCTCAGCCAATAATTTTAAAAAAAGTATACCCAGATATATTATTTGTACCTATTGTTGCCTTTGATAATTATAGGAACAGAATCGGCTATGGTGGTGGATTTTATGACCGATATTTAGAAAAAATTTCAAAAATAAAAAATTGTTTCACAATTGGTCTGGCTTTTTCACATCAAAAAGTTAATAGAATTAAAATAGAAAATTTTGATAAAAAACTAGATATGATTTTAACTGAAAAATTAATTCAAAAATGAGAATTTTATTTTTAGGTGATATTGTTGGAGATACAGGTTTTAAATCTGTAAAAAATAATTTACCAAACATAATTTTAAAAAAAGAAATTGATTTTGTTTGTGTTAATGGAGAAAATGCAGCTACTGAAGGTGTGGGTTTAACTGAAAATATTGCAAATGAACTTTTTAATGTTGGTGTAGATGTAATTACAACAGGCAACCATGTATGGGATCAAAAAGAAATTTATGAATTTATCAAAACTGAAAATAAGTTATTAAGACCAGTAAATATGAATGGAAATTTACCTGGCAAAGGTTTTTCAGTGTATAATTCAAAAAAAAACTTAAAAGTTGGGGTTCTTAATTTGATGGGTAATGTTTTTATGAAAAAATGTGACGATGTTTTTAAAACTGCTAATGATTTTATCGCTGAAAAAAAAATCTCAAAAGATTACGACTTTTTAATTGTTGATTTTCATGGAGAAATAACAAGTGAAAAAATGGCAATAGGTAATTTGTTTGATGGCAACGCAACATTAGTTGTAGGTACACATACACACGTACCAACAAATGATGCAAGAATTTTAAAAAATGGAACTGGGTACATAACAGATGCCGGAATGTGTGGCGACTATGACTCAGTGATTGGAATGGACTTACAAAATTCAATTAATAAATTTTTAAAAAAAGAATCTTCAAAACATTATCCTGCTAATGGAGATGCAACTTTGAGCGGAGTAGTAGTGGACTGTGATACAAGAAATGGGCTTGCAAAAGATATCGAAAGTTTCATTTTTGGAGGAACTTTAAAAAATACTGATTAATTATGGCTGGGCATTCACATTGGGCTGGTATTAAACATAAGAAAGGCAAAGCTGATAAACAGAGATCTAAAATATTTTCTAAACTATCTAGAGAAATCACAGTAGCAGCAAAATTAGGTGACAACAATCCAGATATGAATCCTAGGCTTAGATCAGCAATTCAAGCAGCTAGATCGGCTAATATGCCCAAAGAAAATATAGAGAGAGCAATTGAAAAATCGTCCAATAATAATCAATCAAATTTTGAAAATATGAGGTACGAGGGTTTTGGACCAAATAAGTCAGCTGTAATTGTTGAAGCATTAACTGATAATAAAAATAGAACTGCTTCTAATATTAGAACAATTTTTTCAAAAAATAATGGTTCTTTAGGAACGCTAGGTTCTTCATCGCACAATTTTCAGAGAGTAGGCGTGATTAAAATTGATAAAAACGAAATTAATCAAGACAAAATTTTTGAATTAGCGATAGATTCTGGTGCTTATGATTGTATTTCTCATGACGAATATCATGAGGTGCATACTAAAATTGATGAAATGTATGAAGTTAAAAAAAAATTTGAAAAAAAAATTTCAAACTTTTTATCTACTGAGATTGAATGGCTGCCAATAAATAAAGTATCTCTTAAAGGTGAAGAAAGTCAAAATATGATAAAATTTTTAGAAACTCTCGAAGAAGAGGATGATGTTCAAAATGTTTACACAAATGTTAACTTTGAAAGTTAGATGATAATAATTGGTATTGATCCTGGAATAGCCGGCGCTATTTGCTTCTTCTCTAGTGGAAATATCATCGATGTAATTGATATGCCAACAATGGCTGAAGGTAAAAAAAATAAAAAACAAGTTAATGGTAGACAAATATTTAATGAAATTTCATCCTTAAAAAATAAATTTTCTAATGAAAAAATAAGTGTGGTTGTCGAGCATGTTTCAGCAATGCCGGGACAAGGTGTAACCAGCATGTTTAATTTTGGGCAATCATTCGGAGTAATAAAAGGTATCTGCTCTGCAATGGAATTGCCTATTTTCTATGTCAGGCCAGCAAAATGGAAAAAATATTATAATTTGATTAATTCTGAAAAAGACGCAAGCAGAACCAAGGTAATAGAAATGTTTCCTAAAATTTCCTTTAAGCTTTCCAAAAAAAAAGATAATAACAAAGCTGATGCCATTTTAATTGCTCATTATTTTGAAAACACCAAAGAAAATAACGATTACTAGTAAATAGGACATATTTAAGGTCAAATTAATGACATATTTTAATGAGAAATGATTGAATGGAAGCAGATATTGCAACACAAAGTTTAGGATTAGCAAGTAACACAGATTTTTCTTTAATTAGTTTATTTTTACGAGCTGATATAATTGTCAAGTCAGTTATCGTAATATTAATTTTAAGTTCAATATACTCATGGGCAATAATATTTGAAAAAATAAGAATGTTTAGAAAAATTAATAAAAGTGCAGACGAATTTGAGGAAAAATTTTGGAAATCTAAATCTGCTGAGACATTTTATAATAGTTTGCCATCAAACATTGAAGATCCAATGGCAAAATTATTTAAAACTTCAATGCAAACAGTTATGAAAACTAGATCAAAATCAAATTTATCTGAAAGGCTATCTAGTGTTTTAGAAGTAAATATCGAGAAACAAATGGTTGCTGTAGAAAAGTATAACAGTTTTTTAGCAACTGTTGGATCAACCGCTCCATTTATAGGACTATTTGGAACTGTTTGGGGTATTATGAATTCATTTCAATCGATTGCAATTTCAAGAAATACCAGTCTTGCAATAGTTGCCCCAGGTATTGCAGAAGCTTTATTCGCAACTGCTCTTGGATTATTAGCTGCTATTCCAGCCGTAATCGCTTATAATAAATTTAATTCAGACTCTAGAAAATATTCACAAAAATTAGAAAATTTTTCAAAAAGATTCTTATCAATTATTTAAATGGGATTTAAGCTCAAAAGTTCAAAAAACGATCCAATGAGTGAAATTAATGT